>Ga0307517_10000023_pt1 | contig 186800 bp, 170 predicted proteins | sample 23_EM_MG_FD_194515 | JGI IMG/M metagenome (GOLD analysis project Ga0307517, IMG submission 194515) | Populus trichocarpa ectomycorrhiza microbial communities from riparian zone in the Pacific Northwest, United States - 23_EM | ecosystem: Host-associated > Plants > Roots > Unclassified...
GACGGCGAGGCCCTACCGGAACTTGATATTAACTGCAGGACTGTAGGTTGACGGCCGGGCCCTGCAGTCTTTCTGGAAGTGATGAGGACGGACGCCTTGCCCGGCCGTCCATACCAACCCCGCCCGGGACGGACGGGACTATTGGACGCCAGGGCCCTGCAGTCCGGACGGGACGGTTGGGAACACTGGTATAGATTAGCTCGTATTTTGAGATAGAACATTTAGATACGACGTACAGTACATATTAGACAGATTCCTGGCGAGTGAATTGGACTTTGTCTACCATCGGGATTTCCCTTGAGCCAGTAAAAATATTAGTACAGGAGACGAGCAGTTGTGACAGACCAAGATTGATCAGGGAGCCCGATGAGCGTCCCTATATGCTGCTAAGAAGCGATGGAGAGTGGACCTCTCAGGAACTGTATGGGCAGCTCGCTCCTCTTTCTAAAGACACAGATGATTGGATCCTGCACGAAAGTGACATACCTGTGCACTAGTTGTTAGCAAAAGAAGAAAGACAGTGAAACTCACAGCGAGGTATGCTAAAAAGGGACTCAAATGGGCCCCTTAAGTTTGCTAGGAGGTGTTAGGTTGAGGGGTTCAAAGTAATTATTTATACGGGTGGGTGGGCTGGGGGAAATGCTACGATTATTACTAGTGGCAATCGACACTTAATGAAAAATGGCCGCCAGAATGTGTCCAGCCAGCTGAGAGGCGGAAAGGAGTGTGTTAGGCTGTTTGGGCTGCTATTGAAGGGTATCAAAACGCCTTCACATCACTAATTGCCAAAGGAATTCACTGATGAGCGTGTATCCATTTGCTTGAAACCTATGTTATTCTCGTCCCTGAGCATGTACCACAGTTAGCAGCTTAGTCTTTCAACTGGATAATTGTTGTGTCCAAACTGAGGACATGGCTATCTAATTTAAGCCTACTGATGTTGACTAGAAGCATTTCCCACACACATTAGATCTAAGCTCAACTAGGCACACTTGGGTGGGGAAAAAGCATGCTTGCCAGCAACATTCCAACACGTTATAAATGTCAGAAAGCCTAAAGTGGGTTAATATTATACTACTTGATAAAATCAGCCAATTGCATGAGTTGACCACAAGGGGTTATATTTAGTCCTACATTGCGTTCTTTCCTCTGTGCAGCAGCACATAAAGTACATACATAGAGCAATGAACATACTCTTTGGTTTCCTATTATACTCTTTACTCCAGGCCTTTCTCAAGATGCTCGCCTCGCTGTAGCTTTACAGTGGCGCTTAGTACGACGACAGTTTTCTGTGCCCATGAAAGACCGTTCATCAAAAACATGTTTCATCTCTATGAATGGGAAATTATTTTGGAATAACTGCTACAGGCCTACAAAAGTATAGTGTTCATGCTGCTTGAAAAGGTATGGATTGTGCCAATACTTATGCCAAGGTTGCGGCCAGGTGCCACAATCCCTGGTTACTTGCACTCTAAAGAGTACCCGATGGCTCAGCGTGGGTTACGTGACTTTACGGCTCGGCGTAACTATGGTGTGGGGATGAAGAAAAGGGAAAGGAGAGTGGTTGAGGGGGGTTACAAAAGATGAGGGGGTGGAATAATTTGTAGCCAGGGGTAGTGGTAGAGCAGATAAGGTGATGAACCCAGCTGAAGAGAATAAAAACCCGAAGGAGAGGAAGGCTCGACATAACTTTGAAGCTCAACTTGACTTTGTCAATCACATAACTTTCAGGCCCAACGTAACTCCACTACCTGACACAGCAATAGAGTCTACTGGCAATATGCACTAATCTTGTTCGCATCCAATACAACCTACGGCATCATGCTATCAGCACTATTTTACATGCTCCCCGGTAAGTGGGTAGAGCTATATACAGAGGTTGGAACTTGCATTCAAGCTCCCTAATTTGTGCTCGGTTCTACGAGGGTATCCAACTTGTTTTGTGGGCACGTCCGAAAGTAGCCACCCCATGTCCATTGTTCTAGTCACGTGATTGCTACTGACTGCATCATAGCTAGTACCCGAGCCGAATATCTCAAATAATAATAACTCGGGGGACCTCACTAGCAGAAATGATGAATAAAGACACACCAAGAAGTTTGTGTACTATCCTTCCGCCTCAATGACAGCCTTCATCCTCTCACCATGCCCCTTGCCACATTATCAAAGTAGCCTTAATCTAGTAACTTCTGGCAGCGCTCAATAGCATCCTAGATCTCGTTCCTCAATAGCATCCTAGATCTCGTTCCTCAACCCCAAACCTTGGTATCCTGAGTAGGATATGTACTCTCAAAAAGCAACTTCACCTGTGCCCACACAGCAGCTTTGGAGGCACCAGTCTCTCCGCTAATTTAATTTACCGACATTCTAGTATCACTGAGGCGGGATAAGTGGCCTTGCCCCCAGGGCGAGGGGATGCTGCCGCAGGGATGGGAGATCCACAGTAGACTGGCTGAGAGCTCAGCGGGGCGGCGCCCTCAGCGAGGCTTGGCAATTATTGGGAAGTAGTTTTGGTTGATTTGTGCTGAACCTTAGTGCCAGCCCGCGCCAAGCCTCGCTGAGGGTGCTGCCTTGCTGAGCGCTCTCCCAGCCTACTATTTCGGCTTGGTTGCGATGGAATCGGAGGAAATACTTTAACAGATTTTCAGCCGGGTACATACTCGATTGAGACGGGAGGTGTTCACGTTTATTTGAGACCCAGAGGTACATTGCCGGATCGCTCACGCACCGAAGTGCGTTGAGTACATTACTACTCGAGTACTACAGTATGTTTGACAACACGGGATACCGCTTCCGCCTCGAACTTGGGGGGTGTTTGGCACACCGTCGAGTACAGTCTCCACCAGGAGTGCGACGAAACTATTCTGATTTTGCCGGTAGCCGGGTCACGGGCAAGGGTATTTGGTAGGCAAAAAGCGAACTGACTAAAGTCGCTCCCAGCGTTGGCTAGACCAAATCGATCAGCAATGCCTCAGCTACTGTCAATTACGAATCACAAGGTACAGATATCCCATATCCCATATCTGTTATCATAATACACTATCAAGGACCAAAATTTTTACCCCACATCACTCATCCCCAAAATTGCGACTCGTGTATCTTAATTTACATTTAAGAGAAAAAGTACCTTCCCATTCACAAGAACGCCCCAGCAGCAACCGCACCAACAAAAACAACACACGCAGAAGCCCAAACTCCAGAATGGGCTCCCATCGGAGAAGCAGAGTTAGATACAGGGGCGGACGAATTGCTCGCGCCGGGGGCAGGTGAGCTATATCCTGTCGGAGCAGTACTATTTGTGCCAGAGAACGGAGCCGAAGTCTTAGAAGCAGGGTTGGTAGAAGGAGCATAACCCGAGGTCGAGGTCGGGGGAATATAGGAAGGGTAAGTCATAGCATTAGTGCTAACAATCGGCTGGGTATCATTGATCCCCGGAACATGTCCCAAATGCAGCTCAAGGAACCCAGTAAGCGTCTTTCCAGTGCCCGAATCCTCCATAGTTGCCCAACTCTCTCCGCCGGCCTTAGGGTTGAAATAAGCGCAGGCACCACCGCTAGCAGCCCACCCGCACACAGCACTGCCATTTGTACTGACCGAACCTCCGGAGGTAGTGCAGGCAGCAAACACGTTTGTCAGGACTTGCTCAAAGTTTCCGAAAAAGTTGCTAGAATGCCGGAGATGTAGCGGATCGTCGGCGAGCTTTAGACAGCTGAGGCAGCCCGTGCTATTACCATACCAGCTGTCCTGGCACACGCAATCGTGGCCGTTCTTGGTGAGGTTCTGGCAGCCGAGGAAGTTTGTGATCACTGGGTTGCAGCCGCAGTCCGTGAGGGCGTGGGGGGAGAGTGACATTTTCTGCATTGGCGAGGAGCCCCCGGCGGTTGGAGTGAGGAGGAGGAGGAGGGCCGCACCCAAATGAAATGACTTAATTAGGGGCATTCCGTTGGATTATTCAGATATACCTGAATTAACGAACGTGGAAATATTATTCCTGGATTGGAGAAGGAGCGACAACAAAGCCGTTAGCGAGAGCCAACTGTCCTGCTTTCCTTGTGGGATATTGAGATATCTTATATGTTTGCGGGGTGGTTTGCTCTATTTAACCCTTTGGTGTAATAATCCTTAGGCAAAGACTCCGGGTTTATCGGCTTGACACCAATCCCGGGTGAATTGAAAGTCAGGCTAAGTATCCCTAGAAAATCCTATACCTGAAGCACAAGCGTTCGGGACGTTAGCACTCTATATTCATCCGTACGCTACTCCGAGTCTTAGTATCATAAGGTTTTGTTTTCAAAATATTTGCCTCAGACCCACCCTTGTACAGTCAGACACGCAAATGGACCCGTGGTAACCAACTCCGAAATTTGCACCCATATTGCGCTCTCTATTCGTCATGAATTCCTTGCCATTCGGGGTGGAATAGTGGTATTTAAATAGGACCCGCCAGGGAGAACAAGGTTTGCCTTACCCCCCTCTATGGGTCACTTTTTCTTTCCACTAGAGGTTCGAATAATTCCATCCCTCAGCCGGTCTATAGGCACCATTTGCTGTGACCGTTCCATCGGACAGATGCCCTGTTGCTGCAATTGTTGCCCAAGCCTTGGTTATCGAGGGAACTTACACCATCTATCACGCCCTCTATGACACAGATATCCCACCACCATATACCTACTAAGAACGCCGGACCCGCAACCCACCCGCCAGTACCACTCTATGCTGTACCCTTCAGGTTATTGGAAGAAAGTCTCGCTATGGTCCCAACTCTCGAAATTAAGCTTACGAGTCTGGACGCGAAAAGAGAACATGGCCGCAGTGCCAAGATCTAAGGGTTTCGCTCCGTGGATACCGCTGGGTGGTCCCGTACTCTAGCCGATTCTGCCGATATAGCCCCGGGTTTGAACAGTGCTCAAACGATTTAGGAATCAACCTCAAGATTAGACAGGGAGTGAAAGTGCTGCGTTAAGCAAAGGATGTGGTACAATGATGGCAATGGCCCATTGGGTAGGCGTATCAAGGGACCGTAAAGCGAGCAGAAGGTTGGTGGGCTGGTCTCTGTTTATGCAAGGGGAGAGAGAGATAGCGGAAGGTATGCCATCGAGGAGAAGATTGAAACTAGATGATAGTACGGTACAGTAATGATGCCTTATCAGATAACAACTCAGCTCACCAGAAAAATTTTCAATACCTTATAAATACCACAGCCAACGTAGAGTATTCCTGCCTTTGTGTCGAGCGCTAAGGAGTTGCGACAGCGCACTGGAACTACTGATAACGGAGCCCACATTGTCTGAGCTTTCGCAGGCAACTTCTCCCATCAACCAGTGAACCCAACCGTCCAGTTCGTCCGTCTTCGGGTACGGGCCGGGAGGACGGAAATGCCTGAAAGAACACACGGGACGGACGGGTATCTTAGTGTCCGTCCGGATGAGCGCCCAGGACGAACTACAAGGGACAACAGGTGTCTTAGGTTGCGCAATATGCCAAGCCACCAAATGTGATTGAGCAAAAAATGTTGCCAGAACTCCCAGGCGCCTACCGTAAGAACTCGAATAATAGTCTGAAATTTCCTCCTCTGGAAAAGGGGCGAAAAACACCAAAAATCTGCCCCGGGAGACAGAAAAAGAAAAAAAAAACACCAGACCATACTAAGAGAGGCAACTCCAACGTCCTAGCACAAGGATCGTTTATTCGAGTTCTTACGGTGCCCGATATCTCACTCATAATCAGCCCCGATCCAGCACTACCTCTACTACTATACTGCCGCTCAAGACCAGCAGCAGCAAACGGCTCCCACACAGTCGCCGTCAAAAGGTCCGGGTGGCCAAACTCCAAATATATCTTGCCGTTCAGTGATTGTCGTGGCGTTCTAAATTATATCAAAGAGTGTGGTTAAAATAGGAAGTAATAACCCGCGAAATCGAATCATCTAGACTTAAGGAGCCCTGACCACTAGCCGATGCATAGGAAGGTGCCTCAGACATGAGGATTAATTATAAAGGACGGGGGGGATATAGGATATTAGTGTACTATTCTGGGGGTTGTTCTCAGAACTAAGGCCCTTTTTTACCACAAGTTTTATGTTTGGCGTATAGGGAGCCAACTCTACATATTTAATCTTACACAAAGCCAATATTTACACTATCTATAAGCCAAAAAAACAGAAAGTGCACGCAGAGAAATCTGTGAAACGAATCAAGGGGGGAGCCGGCAGGAGACGGTAGGTGCATACGGGTGACTGCAGGTACCTACGGGTGACTGCAAATACCTACAGAGAATTGTCACACCCTTTCCCGAATAATACTACTGTGAGACGGCCGGAACCTATGGTCAACCCCTAGGACTAAGACGGACGCCCAGGACTACCGTCCCTCAGGACCCTACAGTCTACCTAGGAGGCTTGGAACACTGTCATCAACCCTACCCATCCAATCTAAATAGCAAACCACTACAAGAGCAGCGCAGTGATATAGTAACTACGATTGTTTCATGGATTCCCTGGGGAATGCAGAAGAGACCTATGGGGTGATTAAAGTACATGAGCTGTTCATAAAGCCAGATGAGCAAACAAAAGCAATGGTCGAACACCAATTCCCAGAGAAATGAAATCGCAAGCCACAATCAGCCACCAAATCAGCAGGAACACCCTTTTACACCCGAGATCCAATGTAAATATTCTATCTGATCCTCAAGTTCCTCCCAAAGAGAGGTAAGTTATTCAGACATTCCAGTGCAATTTAACAAGTTACAATCCTTGAGAGCAACCTAAGGTTTTCCTAAACCTTACGAATCCCCACCAAGTCCCTTCCCAAGTACTTCATCGAGTCTACCCCTCCATTGGAGGACTTCCCGTAGGAATCTAGAAGAGATCTAGAAGTGGTCTTGGCATATTTTCACGCTAAAATCTAGAATATCGACCTCTAAATTCTAAAATTTCTAAAATCTGAACCACCCCCTCCCCCCCCTGGTTCATATTTGAAATGGTTCAGAATCTGGAAACTTGAATACAATTGGTCAACCGGCCCAAGACTATAATTCTCGACACATTATTCCCCAGTTCTCAATGCACAAAATGAAGAACTAACAAGCTGCAGCAGAACACAATCCTATAAAAAATGATTTCCTACTTGTATCTATTAGGCTTCATGTGTGGTTTCAATTTTCGGCAATCGTCATGATCTGGAAATTTGGAATTTTTTTTTTCTGTGGGAACAACCTGCGATCCGGATTCTTGCTCTGAGCTTCAGACTTTTTCCAGATTCCTACAGGGAGTCCTCCATTAAATTTTGTAACAAAACAACGTAAAAGGTGGGAAAGACTCCATTACTGCAGTGTGCTAAATAGAGCCTTGGTATTATTTTTGTTTCTTAACCCTTGCCTGAAGTCACGAGACTATATTGGTTAATGATGGCCCGTGCAGCTAAAGCCAGCCACCGAGTGACATTTAGTGACCCGACCTTGTTTCAACCTTGCTCTAAACGCCGCATGCAATGCGGCAGACAAACAATCTGAAAACTTGATTCTCAAACCCTTGCGAGGGCGCACGAACAATGGCTGTTTCAATTCACATGCTACGCGGATAGCGTCTTTCAAGATCGCCCTCGCACGTCACTCGATCTGAGACACAATGAAGCCCCCCCCACAAAGTATTGAATAAATAGGCTGTGAGAATCCCTTCCATTCCAATCTTCATCTGCCACCCCCTCAATATCCGGAGAAGGGAGCCACCAGATTATCAACCACTTGGAGGCAAAGCATTTATTCTCCGCCGCAGTGACACCAGTTCCCCTAGCAGGTTCAACCTACGAAGATAACTTCCTCACAAAACCGATCGGAAATAAAAAAAATCACAAATTGAGATGTGCAGATTAACGCTCAAGCACTTCGTCGCCTGCGACCACAAGATCTGGGTTAGGAAGGAAGCCTGCTTCCATGCCTTTGAAGACGTAACATACAACTACCCGCCATGCGATAGCTTCCCGGCTACGTCTAGATCTTTCATCGAGCCACCGACAGAGGCGGTTGTGGAGACAGTGCTTCTTGCGAGGGAGACATGTAGGCGAGAGGGTTGTAGGTATACCCTTAGGCCACCGAGGATTGGGGGAAGGGTGTAGTATTGGGTTTTATGGGTCTTGGGGGTGGTTCGTTCTTATCGACTAGTTCTTGATCGTTCTGAGAGTTTTCTAAATTGCCCCTTTAGTAGCTATTTATACTATTACCTATTCTTGATTTTTTTGTTGCTTGGGGAACGATTGAGCAAATTAGAGTGGCTTTTCGAATTAATAGAAATCTTTCCTTATCACTATTTGGCGTGCAAGTTCAGCAGCAAAGTGTTTCCCAAGAAGGGAAATTGGAAAGCTATGATCACAAGCCAGACCTGTTGCTTATCAGAACTACTGGTGGCTACTCAGTGAACTTCTCTGATTACCGAGTACCAAGAGAGATATATTTGTGTGCTGATAAGGTATTCCCCATGAGTAAAACTGCTCTCACTGATTCCCCTTTCCCCATACGCTTCTTTGCGCGCCCGCAGCGATTTCAGTCTTGAATATTGTTTTGGTCTCCGGTATCAATCTTGCAATGCGCCCGGAGGGGCCAGAGAAGTTTGTCTGTAAATTTAAGGATTGCACTACTCTAGGGCTTTAAGATTTCTACTTTCCCAATAGGTTTGTGCGATTCCTATTTTAGTTACAGGACCCACCCTAGGGGTAGCGGGGAGCTGTCGCAGCTTTTCTGGAGGGGTCGCCTATTTACCTCTCCACCGGATGGGGAGGAGGAGTCTATAGAGAGTCCTGCACCCCCCTGGCCTATTCGATTAACTAATAACCTACTTTCGGAGTCAATTTAATTGCGCGAGTCGCCCAGCCTACCACGTGGCAGCTGATGCCTAGGAGTGATCTGCTATGATGCTACCATTCTACCTTTCATGAAGCCAATTGAGGCCTTGCATCTGAATCGGGAACGAGACACTCTCCAACCTCCAATCTTACAGATATATATCTTGAACTGGCTCTGCTGTACAACGCTCATGCATAGAAGAGGTTTCCCAAGGGGGAAATCAGTAACAGGTTGAAACCTATATTTGAACTACTTCTTAATCCATACAAACTCTATCCGGAAAGGCAGTAATCGCTCAGTATGATATATAACCTCTCTGGTCCCCCTTTTTAGAAATTAAATGAATAATTCAGATCCAACCCACCACTGCGGATACGTAAACTAAATGTGCTTTCTCACTCTCTATGCCTTACTTGCGGCCAACTCTGGGCTATAGTGGGGGGCAGCCTATTTGTAGCAGTGACCACAACTATCTAGTCTGTCCCGCCTCGAGCACAGTACTGTACCGGTATGATACAGAGTACTAAATGTGTTCTTGCCTCCTTGCTACTAAAGTAACATTTCATGCTTAATTCTTCTACTATTGCGATACCATTACAGTAAAAACTGGAATAATTGGCCCTCGCGCTAGACCTTGGAGTGCCTCTCCTGGTAATGCGGGGCTTAAATTTCCTTTTTTTGTCACAGTGGAGGACTGAGGGACCATCGGCGGACCCCCAAGGAAACGACTTTTCAAAACCCAAGCAGGGTCCTGATCAGGTGACCCCCAGACACAAGGGTTCGAGCAGTGAATTTCCGCTATATTTTTAATTTAAACGAAGTCATTGTTGACGAGCTACTGGCTCATCTCTAATATGAGGGACGGAACATGAGAAACATACACGCGGGGCGACGCCTTTAGATTGCACGGGTATCTGAGGGCTCTTGCTAGGGTTGTCTTGGTCGATGGCCCGGCTGTTTCTGGAAACCACGGGGGGCTTTGGCTGAAGGAAGTATTTATGGAGGGAGTGCTAATCTGCTGTCCTGATAATGAGTTTGACTGGCCACTTGAGATTACTAGTCTGTATGGTAATAGAAGACGCAACATTCCCATCACCGAGTGCGGGATCTTCGCTATCGAGATCACTTCTTTTGTATTTAATGAGCCTTCGGCTGAGATGGCTGTCAAGGTTATTGTTCATGCGGAGGGGGGGAGGGTGGAGAGGGGAAGGGGGGTGGGAAAAGGGCAAAGAGGACTAGGAGCGGGAGGAGAAGGGGCTGCAGAGTGAGAATGGGCTGCGGGGTGAGAAGGGGCTGCGGGGTGAGAAGGGGCTGCGGGGGGGGGGCTTGACCTGCAGAGCGGCAGCTAGTGGTAGGGGAGGAGTTGGATGCATCTCCAGATAATTTGTTACTGTATAGTTCTTGGACACATCCTATCACCTTTAAATCATTGTGCCTTCCCGCCAGAAAACAAACTTAGGACAAACATTGGAAGAGGAAAAAAGGTGGCACTAATGTTGGTACGAAATCTTCGCACTTTCTCAATCAAACCTCTGGTTTATAAATTATCATAAGTACGTCTCCAGGTAGCTAGGAATAAAGGTGATTAAAATATATTCTTTCCTTTTACCAATTAGGATGAAAATTGCTTGTTCCGGTGCTCACTCGCGACCTATATCTGGAGGGGATTGTGCGGGATTTGGGTATCGTCCTCGAAGGGAGAGTATCTGCATACAAAAATTGTGTAACAATTGAATAGCAGGCTATGTTATAGGAGGGCGAAAAATACGATCTTTAAGATAGGATTGATAAGTAGCCATAAACTGGGGCATCCTATCTGAAGGATAGAAGAGAGGCTCTATAGGACCTTACATGGGTGCTGATCTCATTCTACAGGTTGGAGGGCCACCCGAGTTTCCTCGGTGGTCAATCCAACATTGCACACAGACCACGCGAGATGGATCGACTTTCTAGCCCTTACTAGTATATCTCTCCTTTCAGTTTTGCCATTAGCCTTTCCTTTTTCTTCTTCTCTTTGCTTTTTCATAGATTAGGGGGAATTGTTTGTACCATTGAGTTGGCAGTCGAAAGTTGAGCGGAGGCACCTTCATGTGCATTTCAAGTTTTGATTGGGGGAGCGGAACTGCTGAGGGTTCCGGAACCACTCCACTACCGAATTTTTATCCTTCGTTGGGAGGCTCCTGCAAGAGGCTCCTCATGAATCACCCCCACATCCTTCCACACAGCTCTCTACTCAAAAGAAATACGCATAGCATTAACTATATAAGGGCTGGGCAAGCTCGAAAAGTTCCTTCCTTTCTACCATTAGAACCCGCTACGTGAACTCCGGAAACACATCTGAAAGGCATAGCACAAGCTACTACTACTCTCAGCACTTTTACCATACTACTAGCACTCCTACCAGTGCCACTACCACTCCTACCATTACCACTGCCACAGCTGCCACCACCACCACCCTCGTTGTTACCGCTGCCGGTACTATCACAGTCGCTCAGACCTTATCACCACCACCACCACCACCACCACCACCACCACCACCACCACCAAACCACCAATACTACCACCACCAATACCACCAATACCACCACCGCCAAATTTCTAGTTCTTCCAGAAGAATGTGTAAACTCATCGCTCATAACTACATTCTCTACAACCACAAACTCTGGAGCACGAATCAAGGCTGTTCTCAAGCCATCGAAGACCCAACCCTACCGTATCCTGGTTGTCGGAGCTTCCGAATTACTGCTCGTACGTTCAGTGAACCACCATCAGAAGCCGTTGTCGACACTCGATACTACCATACGGAAACGTGCCAGCTGTTGGGCTGCAAGTATACTGTTAGGCCTGAGATGGTGATCAGCCAATGGTGATTGTGAGTCCTTAGTCATCTCTGGCGATGGGGAGGAGAGCTCGGTGGTTGCTGGGCTGACTTTCTGAGATTAGAGACTGTGAGAAGTCCTGGAGGGTTGGAGGGTTGGAGGGTTGGGAGATGGATGGGGTTTCGTTTCTGTTAGCTTTCTTTTTTTCAAATTTAGGGCTTGTTTGGCAGGCACGATGAAAATAAATCACAATATTTTTTGAAAACGGGGTAATTCTATACACCCAAAACTGGCCAATCCCAAAGAAATTACCAGTGCGATATGCTCCTGTACTCAAATAAATTACCAGTGCGATACGCTCCTGTACTCAACCTCTCCAAGAGGAAAAGAATGGTGACGCTCTAGAATATTCCAGGTTCAATATCTATCAACCTCACAATTTTCCTTACTTACCCCACAACTTGTAAGCCCCCGGCTGCTACTTCCTTTATACAGAATTAGTGGAGAAGTATCTGCTATCCGACCATGGGATTAAATTTTTCACATTATGGAACCCGCCCGCCCCGAGTATCGAGAAATATGGAGACAATTTCTTGCATCTGCAAAACAAAGCCTCTTTTTTTTTCTTTTTCTTTTTCTTTTCTTTTTTTCTTTTTTTCCTCCTATTGGAGGGCGATAGCCACCCGACCAGGTGTTACGTGTTGTTGAGGACAGGGATTCTGTGCACTGCATGATAAATCACTCGTGCAAGTTGGGCATGGGAGTGAAAGGTGATACTGGGGGGACGTGGAAAGCTCCGAGGGTTAGGGTCAACCGTTTGCAACGGATACCCAACGAGAGCAATTTAACTACCGTAAAAACTCGGTAGATCCACTATCAGTAATCGGGACCTTGGCGTCCGCAATCCGGGGAGAAACGCCTCGAGAAGGAATAGTGTTTCCCAGACAAGGCACTTGTACTCGTAATGTCCTGACGTTTGTGAACACAACTGCTATTGCATGATGCCAAGATCAGCGCAAAAAAGCTGAATTTTGGCGGTATGCAATAGCAGTTGTGTTCACAAACGTCAGGACATTACGAGTATAGCTTGGAGAGGCTGAGCTTGTTAGATCTCATTAACAGGTACTCGATATTTTGTTAACCTACTCCTCTAAGACTGCTGTGGTTCCGTGAAATGGTGCTGTTGAGATCCCCGATAGTGGATCTACCGAGTTTTTACCGTACTATGCCGTACTGTACTGAAAAGAGGGGAAAAACAGGCTGGTGTAATGGCATAATAACAAACATGGCGTGGTATGATATACTGGGATCAGTCAAGCTTTCTTTCTTCCTCCCTTTCTTTTCTTCTCGCAGGGTCAGATCTGCGCACTTTCCCGTTTTATCGACCTCCTGCAGCGTTTACGAAAGACAGACGCCCCTCAAGGCCCTACAGTCCGCCCGGGAGGCCTGGAACTCTGCCATCAACCCTGCCCATCCAATCTAGATAGCAACCCACTACAAGAGCAGCGCAGTGATATAATAACTACGATTGTTTCATGGATTCTCTGGGGAATGCAGAAGAGACCTATGAGGTGATTAAAGTACATGATCTATTCATAAAACCGGGTGAGCAAACAAAAGCAATGGTCGAACACCAATTCCCAGAGAAACGAAATTTCAAATCCCAACCAGCCGTCAAATCCACCCGAGCTCCAATGCAAATAACATTCCATCCCTCAAGGTCCTCCCAAAGAGAGGTGTTCAAACATTCCAGTGCATTTTAACAAGTTACAATCGTGAGAGCAAACCTAAGGCTCTCCTAAACCTTACGAATCCCCACCAAGTCCCTTCCCGAGTACTTCATCGAGCCTACCCCTAACCCTCTCAAGCCCCCATTGCCAATCACCAACTAAATCGCTTACAAGGGTAATTCTCCAGGCGCACTTTCCAATCGCAATAATAGTCCCTTGGTAGACCCTATGGGAGGTAATCAACCTACCCGCCATCTCTCCAATCCTATCGATACCTTCGTTGAGAATGTGGATCTTCTGAATAAGATGCATAGAGGGAACATAGCGGAGAAAGAGTTCCCAGACTTCTTCCATGACCCAGAGTCCCAGATGCGTGAGGCGATTCCCATGACGGAGCAGGTAGGTCATCTGGCGGGGAGCAAGATGCCATTGGGGCTTTAAGGTTAGTTTCTTGAGGTTATAGAGGGTAGGGTAATGCTCAAGAAAGATCTTCTTTGTGAGCTCCACTATAGGGGAAGGTGAACTTTCCCCTGGGATTGTTGTGAAGTGTAGTTCTCTTGTATTCCTACCCGTAGATTTCATTGCCAAGTCGATAAATGCCCACCCAGTCGCACGGAAGTACTCGAGATTGGTCCACTCGAGGCGAAATTTGGATTTCATGCGCATGCATCCAACAAGAGATAGACTCTTGACGTTTTTTATTAGGGAAGCATCGACTATAAACCCTGACAGAGTCAATGTATGGATGCACGAGGTGTGGCCTTCCCAAATTGGTGGCATTTTTGGGCCAAATGTTCCTGCTAGCGGGATCAACCAACCTTCCTCGTCAAAAGCATTGGGATATCTAGTCCTGCTGATGACTGGCAGTTCAACTTGAAGGACACGGAGGGTGGTAAGTCCCCCAATCAGTTTCCACAGCCCAACATACCATGGCCCACCTCTCGTCGGGAGATTGGTGAGCCTTAGGTGGAATAGAGAGAGCACGGAAAACAGAAAGATGTCTGGTCTGTATTTTCCAACGGGAGATTTTTCCAGGACCCTCCAGTTATCAACACTTCTCTGCGTCCTAGTGGGCTGGGCAATGTTTATTTCCACTCTCTTTATCGTACTCACCGCGGCAATGGAAGCTATCAGTCCGTTTCGCAACGGAATAGCCGTATCAAGGATAAATGCTTCCAAACCCAGAGCATATTTCAAGAAAGTAGCCAACAGATAGTTCACTTCTTTGATCCCGCCGTCGTCTTCGAGGCCTTCCTCCTCTATCAGCTGGACAACCGTCTCCGGATCGAGCACCTGTTCTCCGTCGGTATCACGGATATCGTCAGTCGTCAGGGGCTCCACCCCATCATAGAGTTTAATAGAATTTTCCTCCCAGCCAGTGGCGACCTTGAAGTATTTCACATATCGGCGAATTTTAGTTCGATTTCCCCGTTGAGTGAGGGAATCCAATAGCCCAGAAAGGTAAGCGTAGGAGTACCCGTGGGGTTGGTTAGTGCAAAGATTGATTTCCGCGTACAGATGGGGATCGATCGCTTTCTGGAGTGATTTTGAGCAACGGGATAGACGGGATAGGTTCCACGGTTCCGTCTATATTATATCAGCACTTCTAGTATCCAATGAAGCAATAGAGGGACAACTATAACATTAACTTACAACAGAAGCGAGGTTCTTCCATACACCATCCGGGAAATCGAGGAGGGTGGCCCTAGGAGGATGGCCATTGTGTAAAGGCACCATTGCTTTCGTCTCCAATTGGCCGTTGACACCGTAGATTTTAACCTTCGGTATGTCCCCATGTGGATAATGCTGGGTGTCCGCGCCATTCCCAGTTTGGCCATCCTGAATCACTTCTCCACCCAGGGTGGCGGGTGCGGGCGCGACTCCCGACATACTCTGAGACGAGTGGCGAGCTCGGAGGGACTTGTTTCCTAAATCCAATGCTTCCTCACGGAGTGTATGACTTGACGATGTGTTTGGCCTGTGGCCCCAAAGCCACTCCGATGGAATAGGAGGCACACTGCTCTTACGTTTGATATCGACCAAACTAGCCCTGCCCATTGATCCAGGTGGAGTAGGTGCTTGCTCCATCAGTGGATCTGAAGAGAAGTGTAGTTCGGGAAGGCGAGGGGCTCCTGAGGATGATTTTAAATTTTGCTCTGGAGGCTCTGGCGCTAGTATCCCGGATACAAAGAGGGGTGAAGAGACTGGACGCGTGGGTGGGTACGATGTTTGTGCAAACTGGGAAAGGTGCGGAGTGCTGCGTTTACATCCAACGCTGGAGAGAGCTTTTGAAACAGCGGAAGAGAACATCTGAGAACGGCGTGAAACCGTCGAACACTCCAAGCCCTGACTGGACCCCTGGTGATCCTCTGTTAGAACAGGACCGAAAATATGCCGAGGCGCAACGGATTCTTGATTCCTTGGTGGTAGGTGGTTCAAGGATTTAGTCCGAACCATGTCTTCCATTTCCAATTGACAAAAAAGAGGAGAAAAAAACTTCTCAAATCTCAGTTAAGTGTCTAGCACCCTAAGCAGTAAGTTGTAATAAGAAGACAATATGGAGCAGATTTTGTGGCTTTTGGTCCCATGCCTGCGGGTGGTGGAGGATAGTTTTGTCTAGGGCAGCTCTTTCCAATCAAACAGGGTCTCCGTCGAGTGATCAACTATGAGGTGACCCTCACTTTCTATAGACACACGCACTAACACTTCCCATACACCAAGGCCAAACGAAGTTAAATCATGCAGCCGTGTCAGTAACTGAGAATTCTATATGGAGGATAGACTACAGCTGTGTTTTTCACAATAATATTATGTCTTTAAAAGAAACCTCAAAACAAAAAAAGAGAAACGAGAAAAATCTGAATCCCCTCCTTAAATACACTCCCTGTTTAGAATTTTCAAATATAGTATTCGCTATAGAATAGGGCTTGTTTGGCAAAAAAGGAAGAAGTGGCAGCCATTCCGTTGCGGAATGGTTTTTTGATCTGTGGAAATGGTTGTCGCCAAGGGTCAACCATTTCTTGTTGCTCCATGAAAAATTTTCGCACTAGCCTGGTTGCTTGAAGGAACTTACTAGTATAATACTGGCCATTAAATTGGTTGAAATATAGGTTGATACAGTAGGAAGCAGTGATTGTTAAAGACTGATATTATAACATAGACGGCAATTATTTTACATGGCAAAAATTTTCATGATATGGTTGCATAGTAACCATCCTATTGTCCATCTAGAAACGGAATGGTTGCTACCATTTGTACCAAACAGTCATTTTGCTTACACCTTTTCGAAAGGGAAGGAAATGGTCATTTGTATGGGCCAACGGAACGGAACCATTTCATCCAAACAGGCCCTAAAGGAACTCGCATTGGAGCCTCCCTTTAGTTAGGGCTTATTGCCCCATTAAATAAACAGAAGTTTTCTCCTTTCCGTTCTCTTTTTTTTTCTCTTTTTTTTTTTACAAGCACTCTCAGATTCCTCCACTGACACTCTCTATAAACCTCTTCATACTAGCATAAGTTAACATACTTAAATAGCTAATAGTTTTAGCACTGATAGGTGATATCCTTTCCCTCAAGCGCCAGCAGAGTATGTAGGCGATACCAAAAAAAACCTAGGTCTAACTAACGCTCACGGTTACTAAAAGCTACTTGATGCAGCAAATCACAACATTCACACTTTAGAGAGCTTGAGGAAATCAGCCTCTTGCACTGAGTCATGATATCCTACTTTGATCGCTCCATTAACATAACTTATCACCCATGTCCTTAGGCTTCAGCCAAATATTCACCCTGCTTCAGATCCCCACCCTGCTTCAGATCTTCACCTTGCTTCAAATCTTCATCCTGCTTCAAATCTCCACCTTGTTTCAAACCTTCACCTTGCTTCAAACCTTCCTCATCGGTGGGCCTCCCCCATTTCTCTAGGTTGGTCAACTCCTTTACTTCCTGCGCAGCAATCAATTCTGTCAGATTTTCGTTGGACATCGCCATCGCCGCTAGGCAGTCCACAAATGCTACTGCCCACTTTCCTGGCTGATCGCTGCCCTCCATGAGGCTTTCGGCCCTTTCAGCAGCAATGTTATACATTCCAATAGCACTAATAACTGGTCCAATCAAACTTTCGTCAACTGGAGCCGCGGCACAAAAAGCTGCAATAACTGATCCCAACGCGCATCCAATCTGTCCGTGGATATTAGACATACATATCAAAATAAGGGACAGATAAGAACATACTCCAGTAACGCGAGGCTGGTATTTAGATCCATTGCTAAGACAAAAAGTGCGAGCGCCATTGGATATATAGTCCTTCGGCCCGGTCATGAGGACGATATTATCTGCGTCCTTGAATTAGCACGACCCAATGCTATTGAACACCAGAACCGCACTTTCCAAACTTGCCAAATCATGAACAATTTTGGCAAGCTCTTCTCCACTTCCTCCCTCTCCTGCCCCATCGACACCTCTCATTTTCGCTGCCTCCAGCCCAGCCAAGGATCTGATTTCGCCCTCATTCCCTTTAATGACAGTACAGTAGCCCGCGCCCACAATCATTTGGGCAAATTCCCTACGGGCACTGGTAGCGCCTGCACCCACCGGATCGAATATTACGGGATTCCCACGAACGTTGTGTTCCCTCAACGCCCCTAGAAAGAGGTCCCGGGATTCCCTATCACCGACAAAGGTGCCCATGTTAAGTACACAACCCACATTTGGCAAGGCAGCGAGATCGGCAAATTCTGCGGGATTCTCGGACATGATTGGAGAGGCACCGAGAGCGAGGGATATATTCGCTGAGATAGATTTTACGACATTGTTTGTGATGTGGTGAACCAATGGTTTGTGTTTGTGGATGTTATCCCTATAAATCGGGAAATCTTCCGTTCGGACGGAATAATCCGTGGGCACAAATAGTGGAGGCCAATTCATAGTTTCGTGGAGTAAATTGCAAGCTCCTACAGGCAGCGGTGAAGCCATAATGGCAGAAACAACAGCCACCCCATCGAGCCGTCTCCCGGAAATGTCTTTGGATTGGAATAACACCCGCTGAACGTTACCGTGATTTACCCCGCCAATCGCGACAGCCTGCATCGTAAGAGGTATGGCAGAGAGTAGCGAGCGGACACCAGATGTGCCAAGCGGGGGGCTGTGGTCAGGTTTGGTAGGGGTCGAGAAAACCGGCCCAATCCCAAGATATGTGGGGTCCACGCCCAGAGCTTTCTCAAGGTGCTCATGGTCGGATACCGAGAGGCCGATGATTTTTTCCGGACCCAATAGCATTCGAGCCGTAGGAACATCTGCTATTGTTGGTTGTTGTAGGTTAAGTGGAGCTAGGGGTAAAGAGAGCCAGGAGAATTGATACCCATATCATCCCACCCCAAGTGAACCCCTTCACATCCAACAGCTAATGCAATATCTACACGATCGTTGATAAGCAAAGGCACCCCATGCTTAGAAGTGAGAGCGTGAATATCACGAGCAAGCTCAATAAATTTAGCGGTGGAAAGGTGTTTTTCGCGTAATTGAACAACAGTCGGCGGGTGCTTGGCAGATAGACATGCTTCTACCTGAGAATAAACAGTCGAATTGGGGGGTAGGTTCACGGAATCCGTCACCAGATATAATTCGAGGTTTGGCCGGGGCGGTGGCATCTCGAATTTTTGTATAGCCAAAAAAGGGGGGGAGGCGTTGGAATGAGATGAGATACTGTAAGTTCGAGATGAATTTCGGTTACACTGAGGAGGGGTAGTGATGTCACAATGTGGGGAAAATAAAATCGAGTTGCCCGCACACAAGCAAAGGGAGGAAACACTCAACAAGATACCAGTAGATATTGCGCGAGTACAAACACTCAAGCCCCTCTCCTCAATTGCCCGCCGGAGGTGTAGAGGAGGCGTAGAGACTGCGGGGCTCTTGGAACGAAATCCATTGAGTCAATCTCCTACTCGATGGAAGGAAAGGAATCACTTGGAACGCCTCAGCACCTGCTCCCTGTCTTTTCCAAGATTGACAAGTGCGGTACCATCAGCTGCATCATTCCGTCCAACTGGCTCCCATAAATTGCTCCCATCGTCCATCCAATTTTCCCGGCATGTCCCCCCTCGACCCCACTATTTCATAAATTCCATAAGAACCTCTTTTCTTCTCACCTTAAGTGATATCCGAACCTTATTGACTCAAGTGTCGCAGGCTCGGTGCTCTTTCGAAATGCCCAACACTAAGACAAATATCCCCAGAGTTCTAACAGTCGCCGGCTCTGATTCCTCCGGTGGAGCAGGGATTGAAGCAGATCTCAAAGTAATCACAGCCAACGGCTGCTATGGCATGACCGCCATCACTGCTCTCACTGCGCAAAATACTCTTGGGGTTGACCGTATTCATCACATCCCAGGACCGTTTCTTCGAAGCTGCTTAGAGGCTGTGCTTTCTGATGTCGGGACAGACGTGGTTAAAACTGGTTGCCACCCATATTCCCTATAATCGGCTGGATTTAACATTCACACCCCCGATGCAGGTATGCTGGGCAGCGAGGAGAATGTTTTGGTGGTAGCGGAGATTCTACAGAAGTATGGCATCACGAAAACAGTCATTGACCCAGTAATCATATCTACGACCGGATCTAAGCTTTTATCCGAAAGCGCTGCCAATGCGATACGGGAAAAGCTTTTCCCATTAGCTCTAATTCTTACTCCCAACATTCCGGAAGCTATACAATTTCTACCCGGACATCAACCGTTGAATTCACTTGATGGACTCATTTCCGCTGCAAAGGCTCTCGGGGGGATGGGACCCAAAAACATCTTACTTAAGGGTGGTCACTTGCCGTTCCGTAGGACGGAAGGAGGTTATGCGCCCGCCGGAAAGGAAGAAAAAGAGATCATGATTGATGTCTTTTGGGACGGGAACAATCTGGCATTGATCGAGAGCCCGTATGTGAACACCAAGAACACCCACGGCACCGGGTGTGCTTTAGCTTGTATAACCCACCCCCCATTACTATATCCACATTTCTGTACATCAATTATTAAGAAAAACCGTAGCGGCAATCGCATCAAACCTCGCTCGCGGAATGGAGGCCCTCGAAGCAGTCCGAGCAGGTTGCAACTATGTCTCTGCCGGAATATCCTCTGCATTTATACTCGGAAAAGGGCATGGGCCTATCAATCACTTGCACAGCAACTATATCATGCCTTTCGCCCCGTCCGTTTTTCTCCTCACATTCCGATCCAATACTAACTACCCATAGTGGACGCTTCGTCGACTACCTTCTGAACCATCCATCAGTGAAGCCAATATGGTACGAATATACTCACCACCCGTTTACAGCCCAATTGGGAGCTGGTACTCTTGGAAAAAAGTCATTTCAGCATTATCTTATCCAAGACTACCTCTTTCTGGTTACTTCTCCACCTATCCCAGAGCTTTCAGTCCGTTGACCTTAGGTAGATCCAATTTGCTCGGGCAAACTCTCTTGCAGGCTATAAATCGGTGTCAATCCCGACAATTTCGAAGACTGCATCTATTGTACAATACGTGGTGGCTGAGACTGGCCTCCACCTTGACTACTGCTCCCGCTTTGGCTTAACGCAACTCCAGGTCGAAGAGACCGAGGAATCCGTGGCATGCACAGCGTACACCCGGTTTGTGTTAGACATTGGAATGAGTCAGGACTTCTTTGCACTCCAAGTTGCAATGGCGCCCTGCCTGCTTGGATACCAGGAGGTTGCCCTCAGGTTGGTAAAGGAGGGCAAGAAAGATGACAATATATACTGGGAGTGGGTAGAGAGTTATTCTGGAAGAGTCTATGGCGAGGCAGTGATCAGGGGCCGCGAGTTGTTGGAGGGCCTTTCGCAGGACGTCGGGGTTAAGAGAATCAGTGAGCTAGTAGAGATCTTTGCAAAGGCTACGAAGGTAAGCACACACACCCCACATCACCGAGGGGGGGCTAACAAGGCGGAGCTCAGATGGAGAGGAACTTTTGGCAAATGGGACTTGAGTGCAGTTAGACAAGAATCCAGCTGAGGTTGATATTTCAAGGGTGGGGGCCGCCCTAGTCTACCATGCCGGTAGAGCGATCCAGCAATGAAGCATAATCCCTATGATACCAAAAACGGCCAGCAGACTTAACCTGAACCTGTAGAAACCTCCGAGGTCCAGCACTAAGACAGGGTACGAAGATAATTTGAAGACGAGTGTGACACACCCTGAGACCCAATCTGCCCCATATTGTCGCACCCCAGTACCGGCACTCGAGTATCATACTTTAGGTATTCGGAGGTTGTGACTGGTTGTGTTGGGTCAGCTTGGCTCATACCGGAGAGCGCAATGCAGCTGGGTATGATACTATCCCTTGGGCGGTGTGAAACTGTGAAATTCGGTTCCAGCAAGAACCTAGATAGGGGTGCTTCCTGTATGTTACGAATATATGATATTTTCCACGCTAAGGCCGGATTGGGCCGCCGCTAGCCGTCCTCAGTGACGAAATCGTGTTTTTCAGTCATTTCAATGCACAAATGACTGAGCACTTGAGCTCAGCTTAAATTCTCTCCATACTACGGTAATATTGTTCCCTAACAGGATTAGCGTGCTGGAACTGAATTTTACTGTTTCACAGCGCTCGAGGGATACATCGATACTGTGGAACAACTTGGCCGATTCAAAAGTCTCCGGAAATCTTGGCGCTATCACACGCCTTTCGCCTGGACACTTGGCGCCAAGATTTCCGGAGACTTTTGAATCGGCCAAGTAAGCGTAGATCGGTGTTGCCTCCTAGATTAGTCACCAAAAGAAATATATAATTAGCAACGAATCACAGCACTCGGACGACCCCGCGACTCAGAATCCGCAGCCCTTGAAGCAAATTCCACTGTCTCAGATCACCTGAGGGAATCTCCTGACGTTGCCAAATTCGCGCAGGTTTATTAAAAAGGTAAGCGGGTGCTGATCCTTGGCTGGGAGACACGAGTACTGGTGCTCAGGAAGGCCAAGTCATGGCAAGATCTCTAGCGATTCTACCTTCAGTGGAGATCTTAGGTTAACCCGGCCGTTACTCGTAGCAGCGCTCAAAACCTGTGCATTATCCGGGTATTATGAATTAAGGGGTAGAGGCCACGCCTGGGCGCCAAGATGGTGACAATGTTAACTTACACGTGGATTCCGGATGATTTACGGAGAGTACATCACGTGATCGTTCATGGCCTCGGCCCCACAAAGCTCCAATTTTCAATATGCACCCACCGGGCAGCCAAGAACAAGAAAGGTTCAGTGAATACTTTTTCAGATCGAAGCTAGAGGAGCTGCTCTACAAATCTAAAAGTCTGAGTTCTGAAGTGGAAGGTTGAAATCCATGCTAAGACAGAGAAAACGTGGTGAGGTGCCGAACAACCAAGTGAGCCTACTTCATATCTGTCATTATTTAGGGCTATAAATAAATAAATAAAAATTCATCATTCTAAACTCTGTAAAGTAAGGATACTTCTCATATTATTAGTGGTTGGAAAATAGGATTTGTCGCAATTGTCTCTCATAGTGAATTAAAGATTACGCAAATCCCATCTTGCCAAGAGATTCCTATCAAAAATCTCAGCCTTGTTTTACAAAAAATGTTAAAATTTGGTAGCGCGCCTAGAGACACTTAACCGTGCCAAGGTTCCTGCCGATTATGTAATTGCGAGCAATTCCAAAATCTTTGCAGCACGTCTCCTACGTGCCCGACAGCTCAACGTCAGATACAGCTCAACGTCAGATTTCAAAAAAATACCCAAGCTACCATCCGATAATTGACCACCCCAACCACTCAAAATGTCAACCAAGTATGCAGAACTAGAGGCCAGGATTGCGGAAGCCTGTTCCAAGTTGGGAGAAAGTGAAAAACCAAATATTGCTGGTGTCGCACGTGAGTTTGAGGTTCCGGAAAGCTGTCTTCGGGCTCGTTGGAATGGAAGGCAAACTCGAAGCCGCCGGGCAGCCGTGAACAGGAGACTCACCGAGGCAGAAGAACTTGCTGTTTGCATGTATCTGAAGCGTCTCGATACAATTGAAACCTCTGCCCGGCTTCATATGGTTACCAGTTGTGCCAATGATATTCTTAGAAGAAATCATCCCGGCAGTTCACCAGACCCTCCACCAACCGTTAGTGAAGTCTGGAGTAAACGCTTTCTCAACAGACACCCAGAATTCTATATTCGACAACAAAAAGGTATTGAGGAGCAGAGAAAAAAAGCCCGACTGTGTTCTCTCTCAGCTGTCTGAGTACACTCCCCCCGGCCCTAGCTATAACCCCCCTACAACACCACCTCCCATTATACCTGAAGTGGTTTCTACTCCGCATACGGTTCAATCACTACAGCGACATGCAGCCTATCTTCAGAACCAAGATCCCATTTCACCAACATTTCAAAGGAATTTAGAGCAATTTATTAAAGGCAGTCTTGCTCAAGCTCAAGCAGGTGCGCAGGCCTATACAGAACTCAACAACACAAACACCACCGAAAATGCAAGAAGAACGCGACAGAATTGTAGCCGGAGGTCTGTTCAAAAGGGGGGGGTCATTTACGCCCACCAGGCCCGAGCAATAGTAAAGAAAAAGAAGGATGCTGATACCCAAAAGCGTGTGGAAGCAGCTGAGCGGGAGATAGAAAGGCTCAGAAAAGCAGTAATACCAGAGCAGAAAAAAAAAGGAAACCTATTTTCCAGGAGCTAAGGTCATGTATAAGACAGCGGAGAAGAAACATGTATAGAGGAGTCCGGATTGGTTGACAAATTGTATTTTAAGATCACCTGTTTTATGAAATCTGACGTTGAGCTGTATCTGACGTTGAGCTGTCGGGCACGTAGGAGACGTGCTGCAAAGATTTTGGAATTGCTCGCAATTACATAATCGGCAGGAACCTTGGCACGGTTAGATAATATTATCAATCACATGCGACAAGTTCCATTAGTAAATACTGATGATACAATATCAGATATAATCATTGTAAGAAAAAAGTACTTCAAGTTCTAATTATATTTTTTGTTAGATTTGTGAGATTGTTTTAGCTATAAGCAAGCACTTCCTAAAATACAAACTATATTTAAGAAGTATCTTATAACAAATAAAATGCCTGAATGCACTAACCTAGTAAAAAATATTATAGCTCATCCAATGGCTTCGAATTCTACATTTTCACCCCTACTATATGAAGACATTGCGCTACAGAATAAAAAGATAAATAGTTTGACTAGTTGGAATATGATATTAATCCAAGGTATCATAGTTCATAGAATCTAGTATGATCATGAAATGTTTATAATATGTGGTATTAAAATCCTAACTTATGTGAATATCCCAAAATGGAAAGGTAAGAAGCATTATTCAGAAAATTAAGAAAGTGAAGTTTGCACTTTTCATAATACGAGTTTTCTATCTTGTTTCGTACCAAAAACATTTCAACTATATCCACTTAGAACCCTGGATTCCGAGTCTTGGCCCTCACCGCTCTGTGGGAAAATTCTCATAACTTCTACCTAAAAAGTTTACTTAATTGCCTACGCTTAGCTTGAATTCATTAATTCTGTATAGCTCTCAGATGAGTTGGAAGCAGTTTGAGTCCGCCATATTTGAGGTAAAATGGGGGCCATGAACTTTGTCACAAAGTTCGCACGCGATTACCAGAAAAAGCGAGACCGTCCCACGAGGAGGGTGCCGATCCCCGGCGGAGAACCAAGCACTCGTAATGGAATGACGTTTGTAAAGCGGACTGCTCCCGCACACAGCTAAAAGTTGGTCAGAGCCTCAGGGGGGGTATGCAAACGTCACGATACTACCGTAAAATCTCGAAGAATTGGGCTGGCTTGGCAGTGGATCTTAGCAGAATTCACCATACAAAACACCACCAATATGTCGATCCATTACCATTTTAGTGGTGTTTTGTATGGCTGAGCCGCACTGCCAAGCCAGCCCAATTTATCGAGATTTTACGGTACATGAACCTAATCTTGGAATATTCAATGTGGCGGCGCTCCTTGATTTGATAGCACATCCTGACCACCAGTACTCTAGTATGGACGTGGGTGATCGGACAGACATTGGGTTAGAAATTGTATTGGGATACATACAATTTCTAATCCCTGTCCGTCCGATCACCCACGTCCATACCCTAGTACTTGTGCGCAAATTAATGCTCCGGACTTGTGACAAACGAAATGCGTGATTGACATCGATATCGATGTCGCCCGGCTAATCTTTAATTCGCTCAGATATCAATCCGGCCCCCGCTACTCTTGAAACCCCCCGGCACGCCGTCATGTACTCGTCTCAGGTGTATTGAACCAGAACATTTGAGTCCTGATTTAGTATGGGAGTGCCCACAGACAATTCTCCATACAAATTTTTGCCCCCCTGTGTTCGGGTTCAATATGCCTGGGAGGTGTACGTGTATCCATTACAGTACCGGTCTTTAGTAATTCTCAGCACGGACCAATACCCAAAACTGGCCAATTTCAAATAAACCGCTCGCCTTTGGGTAAGGTATGTTTGTGTAACCTTTCTTTGGGGCTATGTCCCAGCATCTAACGTTCTACCGTTACGTTTCAGGGGCGTCACTCGAGTATATTTTTCGAGGTTTGCGTGGACTTGTGCCATGTGGAGAATCTGTTTTAAATATATAGGGTAAACCCGGTATCCTATGCCTCCAGGCGGATGCCATCGTTATCGTTTACACCCCCCGTCCCGTCGCAATGTTAATGTGGGAGTTCGGCCCGCTCTGATACGGCAGCCCGCACACGAAACGTACTGTATCGCGCGATAGCCCTGAATTTCAATCCCTGGATTTCTCATAGCCCCTACACCATTCATCCCTCCTCCCCAGTTAGGCGGTTCTCCGGGAATCCCCCTTTGAATTGTAGAAACGTTTATGCTCCGCGGCGCGGTCGCGTGGGAGACTGCGCCGGTAGGTTGTTTAGGCGGGCGTTTCTTCCTTTGTGATTGCTATAGTATAGGGGTCTGTAAATCTAAGAGAGTATTGGCCATATAGCGAAAGTTGTCAACGGAATTGGCCGTAAAATGCCTCTAGGCCATCTTCGTGTCCCGCAGTGGGATGCAAGCACGGGTAAACTTCAAGGCTACAGGAGGAGTCTTTGGAGTACCGGTATCAGATGGGCGCCATCCCAGGCTGAGCGTGTTTAGGCTTGTGGGGTAGTTTACTCGAGTATGAAAAATTGTGAGCTGATGTACTGTAGCTCGAGAAGGTTGAACCCTTCATCTCTTAGTTCTCTCTATGGTGTGGTCCTACCACGGCGTGTTCCATTGCGCGAGCTCGTCCCTTTTATGAGTGACCTGGTGTGACTTAGGCATGAGCTCGGTCAACCACTCAACGCCTCCCCCATATATCATATCTCTTCAATGCCAGTTCCCACCCCACGGCCCAAATACCGCATTTAGACTTCCGTATTATTTCTGCCGGCGAGTCCTATACCACCACCACCACCACCACCACCACCACCCCGAAATACCGAAAAAGCGCAAAAATTAAGCTTCTCACATCAGCCCATCCAACAGGAACGTACCACAAGCCCACTGAGAGGAACACAACTAAGCCCCGTGCTAGAATGGCACCAATGTGCGAGAACTATTTCACCGGCTGACCGAGATATGATTACGATGCTGTTAGATGTGCGAATTTTTTCTTTCGTGTGGGGGCATGCTGTTCCCCCCAGCAATGGGAGGAGCGTCCTGCCTTGTGCCTGGGGACTGTATAGTACCTGCAGGGTCGGGGGAAAGTGTCTGCGCTGTGAGGGTGCGAAGGTTGATGGGATCGAGGACGGGTAGGTATCGGCGGGCTTCAATACTCGAGTAGGTGATGCGAATAGGTTTGACCGGTAAGTTACGCATTGGGCACACCGGAGGGGGCAACCCCCGAGCTTTTTTGGGGGTTGTGTTATTTTCGATACGACACGTGTCTGCATGTGGAGGTGGGGCCAGTATTCTGGTGCTTCTGCTGTTACAATATAATGCCCTATCCATGATATCCACCAGCCTAAAGGACTACCTCCAGCGGTAGAAGGTCGACAATAGATTATGCACCATCTTAGTCAATCTAGCACCCCTCCCTCCGTCCATGTTCTTGAGCACATAACCTACCCCCTCAATACCACAAACCACCTGCCCCCTCACCACTAGCACGAGAAAATAAGAAGGCTGAGCAGCACCTCCCACTTAAAACCGGAAAGGGTATATGAGCACAGCCGGAAGGGAATATATTCACGATCTGCCTAGGCTTGCAAGTAGGCCTAGCCTGAGCAATTCCTCAACTTATTCCAGGGAGACAGGGCAGAGGGAAACATTCCTGTAGGTATATCACGTTACTAAGACCGGGAAGGATGCAGCAGCCCTGCGATCACTCAACTGACTCGTATCCTCGGCAACCTGCTGTTTAGTGTAAAATCTTTTTTTTGATTCCTTACTCATCTCATGCATCAGCACATCTGCCGGTGGAGACTCGGCTAACGAGAAGTAAGCCTTACGAGCACCAGCACACACACCTACTCGAGTATAATGAATCCTGTGTTAGGCATTCCATACAGTATGTAGGCCTCGGGTGGGGTTTCTCACAGAATATCACTCAGTCCAAGAAACTGAAAGGCCCGATGTGCCAGAATCCTCCGAGCTCAGGTGGGGTTATTCCCAGAAACGTGTGACTACTGTTCGCGGAATATCGGGTCAAGTACTAGTACAATAGATTGAGTCTGATCTGAATCACTATTTAGAGCTTCCCAAAAATGTTCCCCACACTACGGGAATCGTCGACGCACCCCTTCAAACTCGAGGGCGGGGGCACCACTGGGGAAGGGTGGCCGGAAAAAAAAAACACAGATCGCAGGAAGTCCTTTGCCAACCGGGATCTTCCCCCTTAGTTGCTCAGGCAACTACTGTAACTTATTTGTTAAGGTCGTATCGAAAGTATGAATTCCTCAAGATCCCTGACTCATGTGGTCGATGGAAGATCCCTGTATATGTCTTTGGACGTGTGAGGAAACTGAGTTACGCTGGCTCGCTAGTTTTTTAGCTATCGTTGCAGGGCTAACCGGAGAATACTGCTTGGGTGCAGCAGAACGAATAGGGTCGGTCGGTTGTCCTTGGTGTCAAACACTAGTGCGTAAACTAACGGCTATCGTGGGTTACTCTTAAAGCCAACTGTAAGGTTATAGGGTGGAGGGCAAGGATAGCTATAGGCTGCGTCCTTGTCACGCTAGGATAAGGCCGTGTGTGTGTTGACATCTGGTTTTGGTGTGATGGATGGCTGGGCGAGTTGGCGAGAGGCCAATGGGTGGGGCAGCATGTGAATAGAACTGCCCTTGGGAAGGTGTGGAGCGGTGTTCCTTGTGCTTTTGTCACCTGTGTCATGGGGTATATTGTATCTTAATAGTATTTGTTGCTCAGTACGGTACATATATAGACAGAACATCGCACCATACTTCATACCACAGGCTACATAACCTGTATTCGAGCAACTAGGCACGGCGCGGGAGGCCGATGATAAGGAAAGTGCGTACTCCTATGTTTGACATCCGCGAGAGGAAAAGGAAGGACGGAAGAAAGCTTGATTGATTCTAGCACTCGCTATGCTTATCACTATTCGAAAGCAAGGGGTTAGCCTGTGGACACTGGGCACTCCCAATGAATCGTCCTTTCTAATATAGCTAAACCTGTTGATGTAAAAGAGAAGGCTTCTATCAACTTTCTGCGATTTTTCATTTACGAGAGGGGAAACTGTCTTGGTTTGGCCAATCTGATGGTGTTTGCGAAGTGCTCAGTATCGGCACCCCATCAGTAATATTTTTATTATAGTATCGACTCTTTGCTCTTAATACAGTAATCTTTTTTTGTGGGGCAAATCCTCTAGCAAAGGGCCAGTGCAACACCAGAGTTGGGGTATCCCTGAATACGTAATTGGTGAAGGACCCTGCTACTGTCCCCTACTTGTCCTAGACAAAAAAAATTCGGAGATACAGGTGGTGAATTTGTGATATGCACGGTTTTTTTGCCATACACCCCTCGAACCCCTGTTTCTAGATTCTTCTTGCCTGGGACAAGTGCTAAAACACCTGACACCTCATTCCCATAGCACACCGACTCAAGAGGTGCTGAGCACATCGATACCGTATTTTCCGACCATCAGCCGAACCCGGGGGGGGGGGGGTGCTGTCCTCGAGAATCTATCCCCCCCGCGTCCAGTATCCCAAAGAATCTCGCAACTTGGCATCTTCCCAAGAGATGGAAAGACTAACAGTGCATCTCTGCCCTCCCCTGCTGCAGATTCAAGATCTCAGGCGTCCGGCAGAGTTAAAAGCACCACCCATAACCCGTAACTCAAGCTATTGGATGAAGGCTATCAATAAATTACAAGAGATGCACATGAGACCCAGATTCGTTCCCACACGATGAATCGACGAATAATGAGCGGATGATGCCGGTATGTCTCTCCCTTTGTCGACCAGAACCGGAATGACTGAATCTGTCATCGCTCCGAGCCCTTGTATCTGGAGATGAGAAAACGGAAAAACACCTGAGAGACACACCACGAACCAATCGGTTCACTATCCGCGGCGGCGAATTTTGTTTTCATTTCAGCATTAGCGTATGACGAGTTTGAGGGTGAAGGCAGTAAGGCGGCTTGAGTGAAGTAAGGTACACACAGACCCAATAGCGTCGATTTTTATAGAGTCGTGTTTGCTTCGGTTTGTGGCTTGATGGCCGCATGCAGTCTGAAGAGCATTTCACTGCCCCTACCCGCTCCAATGATGATGAAAACAACCTTCTCATTGAATCCGGGGGGGGGGATTTGCCTGCGAATAGCAGGCTAGTGCCTCGATTTTTCTTCTACTTGTACCCCCAAACCTAAGCTATGAGTCTGGGAATGTTTTTGTAGATCTAAAGTGCGCGTATGCGATCCCACCCCGGGCTAAAGCCGGGTTTCAACTTCGCACAGACAATTTCCAGAAAGCTATTACCGAACGGAAAGCTTTTTGACTTTATGTGGATTGCCCCTCGACCAGGCACTACGCGTAGCTTTACTCTAAGGGTGCAGTTACCGGTATCCGCACCTGCCTATCAAACATCGTGTACCGTATGATGACAGAATTCTTCCAAGGGCTAGATTCAACCTTCCCACTCTCCCCAGAATTCCTCTTCTCCTATCTTCTGTCGTCTGGTTCCCCCGAAACCGCTATGCCCGGAACATATCAATCTCCGAGAGGTCAGCTAGTTGTCAATAATTTCCTGTTTTGAAAAAAAAAGCAAAAAAGGTGGCGCTACCGTACTCAGTACTGTACCTGGAAATTTAAAACCGTTCCTCCGTGGGCCTCCCCCATCTTTGAAGATTTTTGTTTTGCCTGCAGCATGTGAAAAAGTCGCGAGTTAGTGGCGCGGCCGAGTATAGAAGTTGCCACCCTAGTTAGCTGTCCCTTCGATTCGGCCGCGAGTCGAAGGGGGCGGGCGGATGCGTCCCGGTGGTGAGCCGGCGACGACCCCGGGGGCCGCAAACTCATCTCTGACCTACCGGTATATGACTCGCTAGCTAATTCGTTGGTGATTGTTTTTCCTACTGTACCTTCCGCTTTTGATAAATATTCGCCACATTCTCGCTCGTGCCGAATTTGTAGGTATTGTGGGAACTCTGATAGATATACGTGCTGGGGCTTTGGGACTCGGCTATCCGACATCAGTTGAGTACCGCGCTTGCTCTCAGTTGAGGCAAAGCAAAAGGAATACACAGAGGGCCTGACTCGAGAGTCAAGCACAACGTTCTAGCATAGACCACTGGTCTTCTATTCGACATTTTTGCAGCAAGACGACGTTTGTATGATAGAAGAATGACTCTACTGTGCCGCTATCAAGGCCTGTTTTGAGTCGAGTGATATCTACGATACGAGTACCGGTATCGGCGATGTCATAGGGGAGCATGGTGGTGGGTTAATGATCCAATGGCGGTTTTGAAGGTGCAATCCTGTGCTACCACAGCCCCTCACTTGCGCATATACCATATGACACATTCTGTAGAAGAACTACTCCACTGACTACTCCGGTACCGATAAAGTTTAAGTTGGACACCTAAACCTAGCACCGGTATCGGGAGATCAAATTTATACTAGGGATACCGATCTGGGTTCCGCCGGTAAGTCCCTTGCCATCGGGGTTGAATTGGGCAACTATTTTGAAAATTGCGAAGCAGGCCGCATCTCCAACGGTTGTTTGCTCGGTGAAACGCGCCCCACCGCCTCACCTCTTCCTTCCATCATCTTTAGGGCGAAACATATGACCGCCGCCGATGAATAAAGCCCTCACGTCCTCTTAGAGCAGCAAGTCAGATTTGCGGTTATCACTGCACGCAGCTATTTGTTCCATGGGCATCGGCCGTATTGGTAATTTAGATCACGATAGACTATTATATAATAACCGGGGGAAATCGTATTTCATAAGGTCGCACGGGGTGATGTGAAAATTGAAACGGCCGTGGAAATCGCTGGACAGACCTCGGATGTCCCCGGTTGCTGCTCGGCCCGTCGGGGGTTCCCCATACTTTGTCCCTCCGGGGTCCTTCCGACCGACTCGCCGGTCAGTGACCGTCGGTCCGGCTCTCGCGCGGAGGTTGGGAATTTACTATACCGAAACTGCGGGGACTTAAAGTTAGAGAGGGAAGCATGGGGAGAACTTTCTTTTCTTTTTTTTACCGCCTTTTTTCTTTTCTTTTTTTCCTGTGTTCGTATCTAGTTCTTTTGTGTCGCTACTGGAGAAGCGATAGGGGGCGCTCTTTGAGGCGAGAAAAGTACCGGGGCGGCAGGGATTAAAGCAAATACCGGTATCTCGAAAGAATTGGGCGCCCCCCCCAAGATCATACTTCCCCCCCTTTGTTTTCGGTCACTTCTTGCCTGTACATGTAACGCGTACTATATACTAGTCGTACAGTAACTTACGATATCGGTATGTGCCTGGAAGCTGTGATCGTAGATATGTTTTCTCGTTCACTTGAAAGAGGCGAGGCGCATAAAAAGAAAAGTTAAGTTTACAGGGCTATCAACCCAAGGGCGTTGGGCGTTGCTCGACTTGAAATGTTTGCATGAGCGAGACCTGCATGCGGTTCTGATATCAGATAGGTTCGAGAATAATGCTTCTGTTTAAGGAAGGTTTAGGAACGTTTCTTTCTTTTTCTCTGCTCTTAATTTATATTCTGCTCTTCTTTTTCTTGTTTCTTTCTATATTTTTAACTAGGCGTTCCCCGCTCGGCATGAAATATCACTAGGAACACGGGCATTCCACCATTCCCCAGAGGGGGAACACACGCATTTTCTGGGCTCGTCAGCCTTAAATGTGTACAGGAATGTAACAAGCTGTGTGATGAGCGGCCAAAGAAAACTTTCTCCCTCCCCTTTCATCCACATCCTCAATCAGGAGCATCCTCTGGCTCCGTGTGTAACAGTGCGATCTGAGCGATTGGCATATTTCAGTCGCGGAAGAAAAACAAATTTCGATTCAGTAATCAACCCATCATCCTCCGCCCATTAACTCCATCAAGCAAAACTCCTCCCCCTCCCCTCGAATGAAAAACAACAAAGGAAAGGAAAATTCGAATGAGGGTAGAAACAATAATACGAGAAATCTCTGTAATGAGAACAACACAAGGAAAAGAGTTGCCGTCCAGGGATCCTGGGGGTGGTAGTGCTACAGGCAGAGCAGCCTCCTCGTCCTGGGCGGTAGGGTCCCCGGCATCGGTCCTAGTGGTCCTAGTAGTCCTCCTCCATTTGGGCCCCTCGGAACGCGGAAGATCGAATATAGCCAAATAGGTTCCATCCGGCTAATACCCAACCTTGGCCGGTGGGTGTCATCCGGGTCCATTGGGGGGAGCATCCAGGCCAGGAGTACCGTAACCCGGGGTAGGTCCAAATCCGCAAACTCAGATAGGCTCCGGATAACTCTTCTCTTCCTCCGCCTGCACCGTCTGATATCGCACTTGCTAAAGCCCAAGTCGCCTCTAAACCCAAACAACCAAGAATTTGAAGAATGAGAGAACATAGAAGACGACCAGAAACAGGGAAAAAAACAGGAAATAGAACAAGGAAAAAATTGAAAAATTCGAGCTATATTTACACATTTGCGCGCGCGGGTTGTGCGGATCGGTGGTGCTTGCAGTGAAAGTTCTCGTGTAGTGTACGGTCGCCGCTGGCCCATTGGCGACTCTGATGATACTTGCGTTGCTGCCTTTCTCTTTCTTCGGGAGTCTGATTCTGCTGGCGTTCCTGCCGCTCCAGAGACCCTTCGTACCCGGGCTCGCCCGGGCGCAGTATCTCGGTGGTCGCGATGGTCGTAGTGACCGTCATGGTTACAGTTTTTGTTACCATTTTGCCATACGATGCCACACGGGTCGTAGTCTCCCCCGTACGCGCGTCCACCACGGGTGCCATCTCCGGCTTCTCGTAGGAAGTATGCACCTTTTGGTCTGAGACTACGTAAGATACACAATCCCAGTTGACGGTGGGCTGGCGTTCGTCGTTTTGTGCGCCGTTCCGTGCGCAGGCCCCCTCCGCTTGTGTCGTCTCCTCTATTTTGATAGCTGGATCCGAGGATGGCGGGATCGATGTCGTGTAAGAAGAATTGATCGTATCCGAGCATCTGGTATTGTTGGATGCCGTGCTCGAGGGCGGCGCTTGGTGTTGCTGTTGTTGGTGTTGGGTATAGGGAGGGGGAGGGGTAGTCCTTGGTGTCTCCGGCGGGGTCCTCAAAGTTGTCCTTCCTGTTGGCCTTGCCGCCGCGGCACCCGCCTGTGCCGCGGCCGCAGCTGTGGAGCTCCTGGTGGTCCTCCGTGGCGAAGCAACGGATTTTTTGATCCTGCAATCTGACGCTTTGGGTTCCAGGGGTCTCCTTGCTCCTGTTGGCATGGCTCCGGGTGGGTTCTAGGGAGGAAAATCTCACTGGTCGACTTGGGGGAATGGGTCCTGGTACACGGGGGTCCAAACGGGCTAGAGTGTCTGGGTGGACTAAAATATGGTTCCGCTCCAATCTGGGATATCCGGGGAATGGGAATGAATTCGCAACCAGCGATGCCCCTATGCTTCTTCAAGGAAAACAAGAAAAACGGAGGGATTGATGTTAGTAAATGAAAGAGAGCAAGAAACAGAATGAAATAAATAAAAAAAGATTGAGACAAGACTGAACTAGTACGGGAAAATGAGTTTGGGTTTTGATAACTCGTCTGATTTATTTTTTTCGCCGGAGCACCATATATATAATTTCGCTAGGGTAGAAGGTTGATTTAGGAGTTCGAAGGAGGGTTTGGGGGGAGAGAGAGGAGCAAACTGGGGCTGTTTGAGGGAGAGATATATGGGATCTAACCACCGAAAGAGGTATGTCCGAACTGCTTTGTATGGAGGGAATCTGCGGTTGCTCTGGGGTCTCCCTTTCGATTCTCGCGGGATGTCCACTTTTAAAGGAAAAAACCCCAGCTATGATACTTGGTGTGGGTCCTATTTCGGATTAAAATGCTCTGACATATTGTTGTGCAATAACCTACATTATTCTGATCAGCGCGTAACCTAGCTTCTCCCCTTCCCGAAGCTGAAGTATCAGAGACTAAAAGTAAGGCTATCGGGGAGCCCTAAAAAAGCAAAAAACGTAGGGCGACCAAGATGCAACCTTCATGGGGGGTTGCTCTCCCCGGGTTTCTCTCGGCGCTCAGTGCTTGCTGGTATGATACCGTCCTCAGTCTCTCGCATCCGAATCTTTGGAGACTAACACGATAAGCTGATCCTCATGCGAAACGGATCTTGTTCTAGCGTTGGTGTTTAGCCGAGTTTCAATTATGAGGCTCGCTCACTAACATGTAGCGCCGTCGAGTAGATGAGGTTTGACAAAGAAATACACACCTTGGCACTATCAACACTTGAACGCATGCAGCGATATAATACTGTACACCAGAATGTCAACTGGCAGCAGAGGAGGCTCCGGGTGCGCGAAGTTTCTCTTTAACGTAGGTGGGGTCGAGGAATGTGAGAGTGCTCTGTGGCAGCTACTACGGTTAAAGTTTGCTTGAAGGGTCCTTGGTTGGTAATTGCGAGATATTCATGATAAGGTTCTAACAGCATGTTAGATCATTTTTGGATCGATGCCTGATCTCTGAGCCTTACAGCCTTTCTGGAGATGCGCAGAGAAAGACTTCTCTGAAGCAGGTCGATACCATTGAATTCCCTTGTTTACTCTCCGACACCTTACCTCTAAATGATCACACCACCGGAGGCACTTTGTGTGTTGGTTTTGTTTGTTGTGGGCTACGAGCCAACAATTTCTAGTCAGATTCCCATTCTCAATGTGATATCCATTTATCGGAATTTCCCTCGTTGGAGAACGGCTTAAGGCTATCACGGAACGGATTGTGCATCGCTGATGGGCGGTGGCCCTGAGGTATCCCCGCCCGTGGTGGGAATGAGCAGTGCCTAGTATCATCATCTGGACCTGGCGGTTGTGATTGATAGAGGCGCTTTGCGAATATCCTCGTGGTGTTTGCGAAGATTGTTTTTCTGTCACTTCGCTATTTGACTCAGGAACCTGACTGAGGTGGGGAGAAAACCTGGGGATGTTTATCACTATCATACTAAACGTGATCGTTTTGTGAGTAGTCTAGAATGTGGGATAGGGCAAGCGTGGGTCGTGTCATAAGATATCGTGGCCGATGGGTTTGTTCTGAGAATTAGAGCCTAGGGCTGTATCATGCCAGGTACGGTAGAAAATATCACTGCCACTAGTCCTAGCGGTACCCGCGCTCTCTGGTTACGAAACGTGTGGGTAAACGGAGTAGTGCAATGATTGTTATAAGGGTAATCTAATATTGCCATAATTATTTCCTATCTCCTGTTGTCCTGGCTTTCAGTTAAGGGTTTGAATTATAAGTTAGATGCGGCGCTAAAGTTACTAAGATAAAGTTTCGGCTGGGATTTTATTGTAATACCGTGGTATGTATCTGATACATCATTCCCACTAGCAAACAGAGTTTTTGAAACAGTGACAAAGAACTAAGCCATCAATCTGCGCCTCACCATCTTGAACTCGTGACCACGCCGATGCCACCTCCCTCACATACAAAAAATATCTTGTCGTCTGCGCAATTATGCGGCTGGATAGAAGGCATGTATTCCGTGACAAAGATGTGCCGCGGGTGTGCAGGAACGTTCTTGGAAGTCTCTTAGCGATAAGCCATGGAGACTTATGGCATCTGTCAGTTCGCTTTGCAAGGCAGCAGACGGCACCATGGGAGTCAAGTCTTGTGCCTTTCTCCGGGTATGGGAACTTCCCCGGGGAATAGTCGGGTGCCAAAATAGTCTGGGTCTTTGATTGGCCAATAGTTTATTTTGGAGTAGTCGCACGGACAGTCCCTGATTGGTTAAAAATAGTTTATAGTCTAATAGTTACTTTTAGGGCTGTTGGATTGGCATGGGGGATGGGTGTACTTGTAGAACGATAATACGAGTGCTGGTGTGTGGTGGAGCGTGTCAGCAAAAATGGGACACTATGCATCACCGCTGACCCACACAAATCTCTGGAGTGAAAGGGCTGCATTTTCCGATTTTTATAGACACATTCAGGGCATTCTGTCTTATGATCGGCCCCAAGTGACCTCCTCTGTGTTCGTCATCGCTAGAGGCTCAAGTGTGGTTGCAGGGACGTCACCCATACTGGTTGCCTTCGCAGTAGGAGTAGCGAAGCCCATTTAGTAGTCAGTGAAGTGCGCAAATCACTATGATACCCACACTAGAAGCGAAAGCCAGGATCTTAGAAGGGCTTGTAAATATATTGTTCGAATGCCCAAGCACAGTTAATAGTCGCTAGTATGCTAAACCCTAGAAGCTCTTGAAACTGCGCTCCACTGCAAGTAGGAGCCCTAATATGTTTGAATTTAGATATTGCTACACACTAGTGATGCCTAGGCGGTTAGAAATGCCCTAAGCAAAGGTTACATGTTCCGTTTTATTCGGAAATATTTCTTGGGGTGGAGCATAAACTGGGCCAATGTGACCTGCCGTCTAGGTTGAATATCGCCAAGAATGACTGTGGTAGATTTCATGGAAGATAATAATAATTTGGCTTGTGGGGATGGGCAGTGATCATATGGTCTGTTTGCGGGGAAGATCTAGACCACCCTAGGGCCTTATCTAAAACAGCAAGTGCAGAGCCAGCGATACCAAACAATGAGGGGAAAGTCTGTTGCGGGGTACTCGGGTATAAAGCGGTATAGTACGAGTACTGGTACGGTACTTCACTAATCATCCCTTGCCGCGGCAGGCGGGGTGGGGAAGGTATTTGTCTTTGAGTAGGCAACAATTCCCGATAGGGAATCCCGTGGGTCCTACGCTCGGCTCGTACGACAGTGGCTCCTCGCAAGGCTCAAGGAAACCGCTCAAGGGAAGCAAATCATCCAATATCAGAGCTGCCCTGCCGGTACGGATCGTACCGTACCGGTATTATTCTATCATAGCAGGCTGCTATTTGTAGCAACTCAACCTGGGGGCGTCTGGGGTGCGGAGGAACAGGGGTTCATAGGGAGCAAGCGACGGATTACGATACGATAACCGATTCAGGGATCATGACGGAGTCGGTTTCTGATCCAAGCGAGAATCTCTAAGGGATCCCCGATTCCCGCAGAGCAATCAGTCATGAATGCTGACTCTTTCCCCCCCGCTCCTGCCTCTCTAGCTCCCTAACCTTGTTCTCAAGCCGCAACTCCACAAAATCTCATTCCATCTCCCACTCTCGCGAGTCCATCGAATCAATACCTGTGTCGGCCCAAATTTTTTTGAGTCCTTTTATTGTCAGAAAAAAACCCCCGAACGAAAACCAGTTAGCTCCCACGGATGAAGCTTTGCGGAGCCCCTGATAGCTGGTGACCCCTTATAATATGGGGGGGAGCTGTCCATCATCGCTACCGAGTACGGTGTTCATCTACCAATTGTCCAACTAGCGTCACAGACGTCTAGGCGAATACATTTACATGCTCACAGAAGCTGAAATCCTCGTAAGGAGATCATAGGCGGCGGATTACAGGCGGCAGAGAGCGCGGAAAAGGGGATTGGAGCTAAGAGGATCTCGTGAGCACGGATCAGTGTAAGTTACATGCGCACGATTTGCTTAGGGTACTCTACAAGATTTCACACTACCGTGCACTAGCTTTCTAGTTCCCTGAATTGTAGGGAATCGACCAGCTGCTCGAGCTGGAGCTCAGTGGTTAGCTGTGACATCAGCTGGATGTCGCCTGCTACAAGTATAGAACCTGGGATAATGAGTCCAGCTAGGACGTTGGATCTGCCTCTCTTGGCGAGACTTGTTATGACTTCCATTCTATTTGTCTTAATAGCGGAAGGCTGAAAGTCAGTTTCTTTCTATACCCTCTATTTACCCCTTTAATCTAAAGAGGGGAATTGCACAGCAAGATGCTCGCACAGCTTGGCCACTCGGGTATCTACGCCGGATCTGACCGATTAGCTGAGTCAGTTACGTATTGGAGGAGTAACTATTCGATGGCCACTTTCGGCTTGGCGCGCGGGGACGGACTTTGCCTGAGCCTTGTCTCTCACCGCCAAAGATAGGCAACAAGTACCGGTACCTCAACAGGTGATCAGACTCTGAGACCTGTTAAGGCGCAACCGGTACTCGAGTAATAGACACGGGCAATTGGCACGTGTTGGGGTACTGGTACAGTACTGTGTACTCCAGGATTTGTTCGAGTACCCGGGGGGGGTATTTTTGTCCAGTACTGGACAGGGGTCATTGGCCAGCCCGCATAATCCCTGTCTTGTGCGAATACAACCTCCCCTGGTACTTGTACTCATGTCGACAGATTGGGGTTGTATTTTTTAATGATGTGCTACTGTAAAATGGGACTTCGGCCTGGCAGTGGGGACCCTCGCCGGCGGGTTTGCTATGGTTAGCGCCTTCTCTGATTGGGAATGCTATACCAATACTGTATACTGGATTTCAACGGCTCCGTCAATAGCACCAATCTACCTTATGGTGCTTGGCTGTGTGGAACGGAGAGATATCTGGCGGGCGATTTTTAGTCGCTTTGAGATTTCTCCCAGCTCCAGGCCAAGAGGAGCTTTTCAGCCGGGCTTGGGGAACCTCCCGACGCTGGGTTTATTGCCCCTCACTCGTTGCACACTCTACAGCCCCCCGGAAAGGACGGAAAAGGCTGGGCCGCTGGCCGCTGCTAGCCGATTGGACATCCTTAGATCACTATCCACGGAGACAGGGGTATTTTGACGATAGTGGGGAAGAGGCTCGAAGTATACATATTATCCGTGGTTGGCAATTGGTGTGTGAAGGGTTTCGTGCGAAGCGCTTCCTTGGCCATACAATTTGCGTGTCATCAAGGTTGCTTGGTAAAGATTGAAGATGGGAGAAATTGTTTCATCCATTACCTCACTTTCGTCTTCCATTAGCTACGAAAAAAACCAACCAAAGCTGGGATCATAGCTTTAGAGGAGAAAGTCTATATTGAGTACCTCTTTGTGTCCATTTACGTTTTCCCATTGGCTAGGGTGGCCACTAGGGGGATCTAAATTGGGGAATTCAGCGTTCGGATTTGGTCTGCCTCCAATCCCATACTGAGTCTGGCAACTTACGACACGTAGGAATCCTGGTATAGCCGCTAGTGGTTCTGCGTTAAATGGCCAGATATGTAAGTCATGGGCCAAAATTATCGGGGCTGGCCCCAGGTAGTTGGCGGATGAGGTGCGCATTAAGGCTGGTGTAGTTCGCCGGTTCTGCCCACTAGGTTTTGAAAACTTACTTTGAGGGGTCTCGCACCAGGGGTTGAGTCGCCCTTTGAGTTCCTGGGGGATCTACGATGCCTTGCTTCGGATAATGCATTGTCCCGGGGAGGCCATTTCAGGCACCCTCCCCATATACTTGAGGTATAGGGGTAGTGGAAGGGCCTTAGCTGCGATTAGCTAGTTCTGATCTCGTGCTATTTTCTTCGGTGTTGAGAATACGCTTGACCTGTCTGGCAGGTCTGGCGGCCCTTAAGCTGCTAGGGAGCCGTACAAATTAAACCATCTCTGAACGGCGTTCTACTGGAGATGGGTATTGGCTTAACAGATGCTGGCCTTCTCCACTGATAGCAGTTAAGTTACGTTACAGCACCAGTACCTCTACTATACGGTATAATATCATGGATTCATGGCGGACTCTAAGGGGGCCCTTTTAAGGCAACATAATGTACTGCCAGGTCATGGCCTGCGCGAAATACCCCATATACACTAGTATCTGTAGTCTCTCTCCAGGAGCCTTTTAGGGCTTCTGAGAGCCGACCTCTGATTGAATCCATGGTATAATATGACGTGGCGAAGTCGCTCACTCGGAGAGTTTTGAAGCTAGATATCTTGGAGCGTTGTCCTTTCGCTGGAGCTAGGGTGTTACTTTCCACTAATAAGTCGTATGATAACTCATTATGTTGCAGTAGTGGGACTGCTGCGGGTTGTGGGTCTGCAGTAGTGGCAATGGGTAAGGCAGTATGGAAGAGCACTACTCTACTACAATAGGGCACTACAACTAGGTTCTATCATAAAGACTCTGTATAGTGTTGTGTCACTTGAACACCTCTGAGGATTTTGGAATGTGTGTATGAGTCACGGGTGCCTGCCTACTTCCAAACACCGAATTCTAGATCCTGGACTGTAGGAAGTTTCCCTAGTTACGTACTCCCCCTCCCCGAAAGGCGGCCTAAGGCACAAAAGTCAATAGCTTTTGTTCTCTAGGGTGTATCTTTTTCTGCACAATTTTACTCGAGCACCGTGACTCCGCATGAGTAGCACTGCTTCGACAAAAGGTGGCTCTTGAACACCCCAAGATATTTTGGGGGCGTCCAGTTGGATAGTGAGAATAAGTGAGAAACTTCCTTCTCACTCTTTCCCTTTAACCGCTACGGTTTACTGCGTATATGCATGGGATTTTGGGGCCTCCTTTGCTCGGCCCGCCGGCACTGTTCCCATAGGCGGAGGCCCTACTAAAGGCTAACGCCGTTCGCACGAATTACCTCTAGAGCAAATGAGGCTCCCGTTCTAGCCTGTAGTCGGCTAAGCTTTTAGGGGGTTCAACTGAGAATGAGACGCCTTGAGCTTATTTGGTTCTCTTCTCTAAATAAGTGAGGTAGGGCTTTCTAGCGAACGGAACACCTTTCGACAGCCTGATTGGGGAAAGTGTGTCGGATCATTCTATTTCTCACTCCTCCAAATCTTTATCTTTCGTTAGGGAAGCAGAAGGCGATTCCCTGCGATTATATCCCTTCTAACGCTTTCTCTTCATTTCGATTCTAGGATCGTATCACATCGCTAGATATGACGGTCCAATCGGGGGGGGTTTTCGGGCGAAATGGAAGAATAGTACGGGTATTTCGATATGTTGGAGATTATAGGTTCGCTGGGGCTGAACGAGACGGCCATCTTGTATAAGCAAAAATAAAAACTAACCCAAGCCCAAGGCAAACATAAGCCCGAGTTTATGTTTTGGGGGCGGAAAAGGGATCTCTACGGTTCATCTTTCGTTGGAGGCGGTAGAAGAGAGGTTGGGGATTCTAGGCGGACAGGTTGAAGGTCCGATAAGCATCTCATCTACAGCGCACTTTGTTTTGCTGATCACCATAGTGCTGGCTGTCCCTGGTTTTGTATCGAGGGTTAGGTTTGACTGGCGATCATCCTACTAGGTATAATACTGGTATCATACTCGAGTATTATACGGTAACCTATCCAGCGGCTTAGAGCGTTGGATGCCCTGGTAACGTGGGGTGCCCGCTCATTATTTGTATGGAGTGCCCACCGTACAGGGATACTGCGTTGATCTCGAGGCAGAGTCGCCACCACCTATGGTATTTACCGGTATCCTACCGGTATGATACTGTGCTTTCCTTTGTTCCGAACTAAAAGGCAACCGAATACCTGTAGTCTATGTAGGTGTCGCAAGCCGTCGGGGAAGTGCATATCACCCCTCGCCACCACAGGGTGGCTTACGTGCAAAATTTCGACCCACCACGATTCCTAGCTGTCTTGTTGGTAGCCTTATGTCGGTTGGAAAAACCCGAGTGAGGGGGTTACACACATTTCCCCTCCACGGCTTCTGGCACCATACAGGTACCACCTTAGTGGCGACAACTACACGACACTTTTACCTTGAAATTGGGTCCGGCTGGAGCGAGACTTGCAATTGCGTCAAGATCAGAGCCCTGAAAGGCTTAGCGCTGGCTATAAAGAGCTAGCTTGTGGCGTTTTATTGCGATTTCGAGACAAAGCTTTGATAGGATAAATCTTAGTTGAACGGACGCGCAAGGCTGTCTTCGTCAATCAGTGCGGTACCGATCATGCGGGGCGCTGCATGTGCAGGGATGGATACCGTGGTGGCTTTTATAGATTGTGCGAACTTGAGGAAGTGTGCGATTTGTGACCTTTCGCCAATACAGGGGTATGGTATGTGGTGGAATCCGGCTAAGGCAGTGGGGAGTAAGACAGTCGGGAGCGCTCAGACAATTTCATCTAGTAACGTCAGTCTGCAGCAAGAGCCGCGCTTGATGCAGTAGGTCTATTGTATCCCGGAATCGCAGCGACGCCATTCTAGTCGCCATTGGTAGGGCAGCAAAGGAAACTGGCACCAGTACCGGGCATATAGTCGGGCAAGACCCAACAACGAGCTACTTTATTGCACCCGCGGAGGGGATCCAGTCCTCGAGTGGGCAGAATGCTACTCCGTTCTGCCTGTATGGCTCTCTGGTGTGGTAGTTGCTCTACCGCACTCACCCCCCCTCTATTGAGGGAGTTTGTGCGCAAAGCGGAAAGCGACTGCATACTTGCTGCTTTGGATTAGTATGATGGAGTACCGGTATCCTGTGGCCACATGCTCTCCGAGGCACCTTGTTAGGAATCTCCCCCCACTGGTGGGGATGCGGTGAGAAGTGAGTTTTGCCTCTGTTCGTTTTTGGCAATTGGTTCCGCCGTGGCGGAGCGCGGCGCCGCTCAAGAGTGGAGGAGAGAACGTCAAAATTTTCAGCACCGGGTCCACTTCTAAGTAGCCACCATTGAGTGAACGGCTATCAGCGAATTTTTACCTGGGGAGGGTAGTATGTCCCCGACCATTGATAAATTTTGTTTTTGCTTGCTATCGCGCGAGGGCGATTACTTGTTAAAGATTATGCTAAGCGATTAACTTGTAAGCGAGATCTGCTCGGGGAGCTGAAAGGATGGGTCATCGCGCTATTTTCTTTTCTTTTATCCTTAATCATTATTGTTCCGCCTTGGATTGTGGGAATTGTCCCTTTGCTTAGTGAAGTCGGGCCGGTCTCGGTGGGTGCAGTGATACCCTGCAGGTGATGCTGGAAGACTCTGTCGCTGCAACAACTACCTTGACTGTGACCAGTGTGAGCGGCTGGGAAAGACCTGAATCGTAAAATTTACGCCCTGTATAAGCATACAGGTAGGGAGTATGACAGAATTCCTAGCTACTTAGGCATCTCCAAGTCAACTGTTCAGCCTGCCGTATGGTGGAAAGAGCTGAAGTGAGGGATGGAAATACCTATACTATAAGAAGATACGAATAACCAAGATTACTAACATAAAAAAGGAAAGACAGTACTTGCGCGGCAGAATTGAAGTCGGACACTTTGTATGGGAATTACCACGTTAAGCATCCGGCTTCAACTCGGCCGCGCAAGCAGGCTGTGCGGTAGTACCAATGTTGGGCCCCATTTAGTTTAGTGCGACGTATTATAGCTTCTTATCTTGTGTAACGTGCCGGGTAGAAAAAGGGGAATATTGATTTGTGTAGAGCATTTGTTGGAAAGATCATCTCAAAAGCAAGTTTTAAGCTCCTAATATCTAGAAGAGAGTGTTTTGGAGAACAGGACAGAATGGAAAGGGGCCAGGAATTGGTATGCTTTTGTGGATGAAGAAACCATTGTTTATGTCCTAAATCCTAGAAGAAGAGGAGGTAGAGTTAGACATAGGCAAGGGCTACGAGAAAAACATTTGAGTTCTAGCTTTAAGTATGGGGGACTAGCATTGGGGTATATCGTATATTATGCACTGGTCAATCAAGGCGGGACTGAGTATATTCTTGTTAAGAAGACGAGGGAGGAGCTAGGTGGAGTCAAAGTTACTCCTCCCCCAAAACTAACTCGGCTGGGTGGTAGGGTGTTTAGGAGGATTTTGATGGTATGATGCCCTTGATCATGGCCGTAAACTTTGCAGTGTACTTTAGCCTACTGCTAGATAGGGGTTTGCTGGATAGTGGAATACCAGGCACGCTCAGGGAGCGGATGGTTTCAGCAGGAGCCTCGCTGGATTCCGAAACTTGACCTATGATAGTTCAGTTCACTTCCTTTAATCTCTGAGAAATTCACTGTGAGGTTTTTGAATTCCCTGGCGCAGCTGACTTTTCTTTATGCCCTGCGCATGATGAATATAATTGGGTCGACTAATATGACCTCTTAACCCCTAGCCAATCTTTCAAACATTGATTCTCTTCTTCGACCTCTTAGCTGCAAGAAGTGGCAGAAGTGGGCTATCTTCAGCTCGAAGAAGGTGAGATTTATTGGTTGGCTAGGCAGACCTTCCGTAAATGAGCCTACTCCTTTAATAGGCAGTATCCGGACTGATCAGAGTGGTGATAGCCTGATCTACCTCTCTGCTAAAAGTGCCTGGAATTAGGAGAGAAACGACGCCCCCCCCCCGAGAGCTCTGTAGAAACAAGGTTTGTTATTGTATGGTTGTTGTAGTGATCCGGATCTGGGCGGAGCTTTTCGGTAGGGGAGTTTTCGGCCGCGCACAGCCTCTTTATATTCGCTATTTCTGGGATTTTACGAGTAGGGTAACTTTAGGATTAGGAAGTCGGCGCGTCTTTCTGACTCTGAAGGATGGGCGCATGATGTTGTGGGTGGTTTGAGGCTGTTTGGCCTGGCGTGATTGGGCTTTTCCAGTATGTCTATGGTTGAAGGTTCAAAAATGCTCTACCGAAGATCCCCTTATCTTGCTTAAAGAATGTAGTGCAAAGGGGTGGGTTTGCAAAATACCAGTAGTGGAGAGTTTGCGCAAGGAGGCCTAGATGGTAGGAAAACGGGTTATTTTCACTTCACTAAAAGGTCTTGCACACTTAGGTGGGTAGCAAGACCTGGGGGAATTCGACTACCCCAGGACAATATGTCAGCAACAACACAGTGTGCTTTGACTATCTAGAGGTTTTCTAATACTGCAACTGGCCATAGTGAGATATTTCCTTCACCAGCAGATTGTACTATGATCTCACAAATTGGTTGCCTCCTCAAACTTGAATTCTAGGCTACTAGTATACAGGTCAGGTTTTACACCAGCTGTGCCAGCAACAATATGGTGCAAACCAGAGTGTGGTAAGTACCCAGCTAGTGTAGGCCAGTATGTGGGTTTGGGTGGGGAATGAATTTGAGGGTTTTGGGATATTGGTCTATGATACATACTCATTCCACTGTCACCCAGCTGCCAAGCTATGATACCGTAGGGGGTTGGCAGGACTCGCCAAGCTGACGCTAAGCCTCAGCTAGCGGGTTGGCCATTCATAGAGTATGATATCATTCAGATGAATTGGCGCCAAGATTTGAACTCTTAGGTTCTGCAAGCTGGGAGCCTGGGACATATCAGCTCCAATACATCCTAATATGATACTTTGTAAATCGCCAAGTAGCCACAACGCTTTTCTCAGCTCTGAACCACATACGCTCGCGTTTGGAAAGTTCTCGTAACTACGCTGGTACATTCATGTAGTTGTGGCTGGCGTAGTATGTCCAGTCGGGCAGAAGCCACGACTACATGAATGTACCAGCGTGGCTTTTCAGGCGGGAGTGTAGAATACCAAGGCTGTGCACTGGCTGTTGAGGAAGAGTAAGGTTACAGCTGCCAGATGGCGGTGTAACGTAACGCAAGAACTAAGAACTTCCTTGTACTCGGGTGCTGTACTCGGGGGCGCACGAAAGTGGTTAAAGTTTTGTGGCGCAGCTTGGCATAAGGTGATAGGACTAGTCTGGCATGGCTCACACCTAACCAGCACTGTCAGTTTGTACCGAACTGCACCACAAAGTGCAAAAAACTTTCATGCGCCCCCGAGTACAAGTGCAGATCATGAATTCATGGTACAGAGCAGGGATCAGATGTTAGAGAGCAGTGGTACGGCGCTTGCAAGAATGTACCATAATTTTGTCTAAATCACGGCTATTAGGTTCAACAAAGTAAGAACTAAAGAACCGAATAGCATATGGTGCCCGTTGCCCACGACCCTTGATTGGAACGCCTACTTTTCTGGTGTTGCAAAGTTGCCTTCACAATAGAGGATGACCACCCCTGCTCTGTACCCTGAATTCATGATCCACCCCTGTTCATAGGAAGACCGGTCAACTGCTCTTCAGGATTACTAATCATCAAGCAAAAGCAGGTACGAGCCCACTCTGCCGCGTGGAATGCCCCTTCAAACGGCACTTTGACACAAGAGGAGGAAAGTGCAGTTAATGAGCCTATTGGTTGGTCTTCTTTGTGGCCTTTTCCTGGTATGTCTTTGATGTGTTGGAAAGTTGGAAAGTTGGAAAGTTGGGAGGTTGATGTGCTGGTGCTCCAGGTTGGCTGTTATAATTGCTGCCGTTGTTGTTGTCGTACGGTAGTTGTTTTTTGCCCGTGTTGGATGTTAGGTGTGGCACCTAGCCGTTTTGCTACCTGGGTACCGGTACTGAATTTAGTGCTTACATCTCTAAATATTTAATAGAGGTACCGGAAACCCTCCTCGAGTACCGGTGGACTGGATATATATATCAGGCGACATGATGCTATCTTTTGGGTCCGGGACGGGAAGATTCGTGGCTATGCAGGCCAAGCCTGTTTGGGGAAGGTTAGGTGCGCTCGAGTAGAGAATATTTAAGCCGACCCAAAGTGATGAGTCATTTGAGCGTTTGAAAGACAGAAAAATCCGATTTCCTGACTGTACAGCCAACTGCTACCCAGTCTGGCCATCACGCCTGGCTACGAAGTTTACTGTTTCAGACCGTCCCAGGAATATCCGAAGTAGCTAAATAGTTATGCTTGTATATGTATTGGGGTTTGGATTGTGTTTGGGGGCGCCGCCTACGTACAGAGTTCGCAGAAGTCAATGTCGTGTACAGTACAAGGCGCGGGGGGGCAGGCAATGGAGCAGTTGTTTGAAGCCAACTAGCCATATATCCCTGGCTGTTCTTGTTGATGGTTTCCCACCCTTGCACGTGGGTTTATGGTCTTAATGCGCTAAGGCATCCTTGATATTCCTTGACCCCCATCTTGCACTCCATTGGCGGATTGTGGCTTTCAGATAACATCCAAAGGCTGACACCTACAGTTGACTGATATTCCCTGGTCGCTCATTTGAGTGCATATATATAAGTGTAGTTTCCCGCCCCCCCCCTGGGGCCTGCTTTTTTAGCGATCAACCCTCTCAGCCCCGCGGATATTGGAGGCCGCGGTGCGGGTGCTCGGGTCTGTATTCTCGCCTGGCGCTAGCGGGCATTCCATCCATTGATTTCTTGATCGCGGAACACGGCGCGGTGGAGGCCTAAGACAGACGGGAGTCAACCTCGCCTTACTGATCTTTCGAAATATGCTTCTGAAGTTTTCTACAGTAGAGTATCATGGCTTTTGTGGCTTTCGCATCGCCTGTGTGAGTAAACGGATTTTACCAAGCAAGGCGCCGTTCCACAAAAAAGCACCCCTCACACAAAAAAAAAACGCTCTTCCACTTTCCTACCCTTTCCCTTGGAAAATTTGTGAATTTGCAGCTGCCCGGCTAGTCCTGTTCTGGGAGAGTGAGGTTATTGTGATTCGTTGGAGATTAATGGATGCTTCCCTGCTGAGTCACTTGAGAGGTGAAAAATTGATATTCATAGCCCGAAATGGCTAGCCGTTGCATTATCTGGGGCGAGTGTGCCTGGCCGCGGATTTTGTTGTCTCAGACTGGGCAACCTAAATTACACAACAGCCGCAGGCAGGGTAAATCGGGAGCCCTGGGGCGGAGCTCAAATCCCAACATCCCACCGCAACCGGGATAGAAGAGAAGAAATTCACTCTGATCTCAAACGCAAAAATCTCTAGTCTACTCCGTACACTACTGTATCCCTAGGGGGGGTATTATTTTTATTTTTAAAGAAAAGAGTGTTGATTTCGGGAAGAACCAATACGTGGATGGTGAGCTGATATTTGTACGTTGTACTCGGATACCAGGGTTGATACGCGACCCAGATTTTGGAGGGGTGGGAACGAGGGTTATAGGACATGTGCACATGCATTGGTACGAGTATGTTAAAAGAGGGGAAATTCCGTGAACACTTTAGAGATAATAATTGGCGGATTTTGATTTTCCAGCCTGCTGAATGGCTACCCTCGAATATTTGGCTATCGAGCTTGTCGCCAATCACCACCCCAGTGTTCACGGATTTTACCCCTGCCCCGAGTACTGTACAACTGGTGAGACATACATAATCGGGAAAGTAACTAATCTTGCTGTACTAGTGCAGTGCTGTATAGTACAGTCTCATAAACCGGGGTGGTGAGGGACAAGGGTAGTTGGAGGGCGAGGTGAATTCGTTAAACTAGAGTAACAAAAGATTGCTTGTTACTGATCCTTTTATGATATATACTCACGTCGTTTCGTAGTGCCCTACTCGAGCAGTGGTGACTCTGTACCCGGCTAGACGCGGAAAGCGTACTCTGGAAAAAGAAAAGAGAGGAAAAAGAGAGAGAAAATCCAGTGCTTGGTTACCATAGATAATTACTTGCACAAGTACCTTTGGAGATGTTTTAGTAAGGGTATGTTGGGGTGGCTAGCCAGCCGAATAGGTATTTCTTGTGCGAAAACACCTCCCGGGTACTGTACCTCTAGCATTACTTAAAGAGGGGGAAACTTCGATTTGGGGCATGACCTACTGGCGCACAGCACGTGGATAGATCACACTGCTCAAGTACCTGTAAGGGAAGAGAGCTGTAGCTTTACAGACTCAGATCCTGTAAGGCTTGGGTGGCGGAACGCTGTACGAGTACCACTGGGGGGGTGGGGCGACGGAAAAAAATATGCAGATCCGAGAACCGGATCAGCGGTAGCACGGCCGAGGGATTTTCTTACGCAAAGAGCTAGGATGATCGCTATAACTTATGGGGGTTACTGCGCCTTTCCTCGCTCGTAACCATGGTGCTACTGCGGCTATATTTTAAACGGATACCAATATCAACCCAACTTACCGGATTCCATCATGGGCCAGTTGGCCTCGAGCCCTCTCCGCTAATAGGAAACCTTGCACCGGGAAACATTGTTGCCTAAGAATAAAACCAGGATTTATTATCTTGTGGTGGTGTACCGTCGCCTTGAACTTTCGGCGGTATGAAGTGCTGTTCTCGGAGGTGGTTGGCCGAAAGAACCTCGTCTCTTGTGTGCCGGAGCCGAAGGTATTAGAAGTTATTTGTGAGCTCTCGGGGATGAGGTACTACGAGCCTCGCGTCTTTCGCCGGAATATGTGCACTCTTTTGGTGCAGGTACAGTACTTGTGATTAGTTATGTTTACTTATTCATCCTTCCCCCAAATCCTCTTTTATTTTTGTTGGTGAACCGTGAATGAGACTGGTCTAGCCCAGCCTTGTTCTTGCACTTATATAAATATATTATATAGAGGAGGGTCTCATAATTGATTTATTGGCTGGGAAGTTGAAACTTGATAGGGAGTCATTCTCTATGGTGTGGGTGTATACTCTGTTATCCTCTTAGGAGCCTAGAAGGGACCTTCTCAAGAAAATCATCTCCCCCGTTTTATGTTGCAATCTAACTAGAAGTCCTGGATGTGGTGTATTGCGTTATCGTTTTCTAGGCATATTGTATTTGATATCCGGTGCCCTGGAGGGTGGTGCGACTTATCTTATTTTCTTTAGTCTCTATATACTGGAGTCTTGATTAGACACAAGGTGGTAAGCCCGAAATTTTCAAGATTTCTATTTTCTTTTGATCAACACAGTAATTCATCTGACTCCCTCCGCTCCTTGCACATTTTCTCCTTGCTTGTTTTTCCCTTCAACCTTCCCACCCTTCCTCTCTCTCTCTCAGCTGGGCCGCTGACGTTTTTGTTTCCAAACCGGACCGATAACAATACAAAACCGCCCTATTTGGACTATGTTAGACACCTTGGTCGCCGGGTCAGCCCGGACACTACTGTGCATCGATGCCATTCCCTGGAACCTGTGGATAACTTGTTATCCCACCTTCTGCATTACCCTCTCTTGAAACCCGGCTTTTACGAGATCTCCCGCAGATCCCGCTCACTAAGGTCTCTACTCCTCTTGAAAATAGCTGCCAGAGCGATGGGTGATCGCCCCACTGCTCTCCTCCTTCTGTTCCTTCTCTGTGGGCTCTCGTGTCCCTCTGCCTCCTGGGCATCTCTGGAGCTGAATATTGGATGCGGCGCAGATGTCCATCTAGCTCCGCACTCATGTCAAAGAGCATCTCCATCGAGAGCTGGAAGGATCGACGGGCGCCATCATAGGGTATCCTGCCGATTTCCAGGGCGGCATTCGTGCTCTCCATCCCTTCAATTATCCCCTCCATCTTCCGCATGGGCGTTGATAGGTTAGGGGGATTCGCATGTCCGAGGATCTCACGGGACTTCTGTTCCAGTTGGGCGCGCACCCGATAGGCCATCGCAATGTGCCACCCTAAAGGAGATGGTGGAGGCGATGGAGGGGGAGAACAGGATTCTCGATGGAGCACTGCTGAGAAGCGCGAAATCTTTGGCCCCAAGGCTTCCACTGTACCTGCGGACATTTTGATGTGAGATGAGCTGTTTCTAGTAGGAAGGGCAGTTGTGGAGCAGTGCAGATAGCGCCTGTCTGATGGAGTGGTGCTAGTAGAAGCTGGTGGCACTTTCTGGCGAATTCCTAAGTGCTTTATACCTTGTAGACTTCAAGACCACTATAAAGTCGACATGAAAGAGTCTGCGAAGAAGTTTGGGATCTTGAATAAGAAATCGCTCGCAATAATTTACGATTTGTGGTTTCCCAACCTCATTCAAGCTATGAGGCATCTGGGGTTCGTAGCGGGCCTCACGTTGTATCGTTTTCAAGAGTAGCCTTGGCTACCGAGTGATAGTATATGGTCGTCTCGGGCGGGTTGGTGACACATTCGCCTAAAAATCCACTCCCAAAGGCCCGTGTGAGAAGTCGCAAACTAAGTCAGTTTACCCGCATCTTCCTAAGCCTTCTCCCCGATAACGCACAAATTTTAGACCTAGGCTCCCATCCCCAGCAGGCCCGGGCCTCAGATCCTCAAGCTCGTTCTCGATAACTTAAAGTATTATACATAAAAGCACAGCTCAACGACTGAACACACTGCCGCAAGATAGACCCGACTCCAAAGTGGGGAGACAGAGGTGGCGGTTGCCCTGGTGTTTGAAGGTAGTTGAACACTTTATCTTGCGGTCCTTTGTTGTCTGTCTTGGAGCCTGGCCACGTGACTTGTCTCTGTAACAACACGTAGCGAGTGAATTGTACAGGTACTTTTTAAGAATTCACTTGAGGATCCACCATTTACAAGTCCCCAATAGCGAAGGGAGGGATTTCGGTCTCGCCTACAGCGCACATTTCGCATGTATTTCTTCCCTCAAAGAGCCGACAAGTTACTAGCTGGCGCGGGGTTGTTCCCCGGCGATCCGGAGAGCCTCGGGTAAGATGGTTAAAGTCTGGGATATTAGGAACATTGGGGCGGGAGGCTGGGGGCCGGAGCCAGTTCTCGCGAAAAAACTTTATTTCATCGTATTCCTTTTTTCGATTTTTTTGAGGGGTGGCTTTTGCCCCTTGGATGGCGGGCGTCTGTTATGCAGCTGAGTTATATTTCCATAAAGTAACACCGAGGCTCCCCAGCGTTGGCAATCTAGGGGGGAAGTGCTCGGGCGGATAGTCGAAGAGGGGTCCCCACACAACCTACATTCGCTCATGGTCTTTATCTATTTGAAGGCTGGTTTACCAGGCTCAGGGAAATACACTCAATTAGCCAGCCATATGCCAGGTAATCGGCTGAGGGCCTATTAGCATAATTGGATTCTTGATAGCAGTATGTCTGTGTTGGCTCGGGAAATCTTTGGGATCGGGAACTCTGAGAAATGTATGCATCATAATATTATCATACTCAAGGATTAATCTCGTGATCTCTGATTGTGATTGGTCGGGTTAACCCATGAGAGTTCCTTATTTGGAGTGGTCAAACCCTAACCCGGACCTCAAGTTCGGAAGCTCTGGTGGCCTAGCCCCCTTGAATCCCTTGCATCATATGGTAATGCATTGAGGCAGAAGCGCCTGTAGGCAGTGGCATGAGATTCAATCTCCTATGATACTCGGGAATTGTTTTCCCCGCCGTAGCGCTATTGGAATAACATAACCGAGATTCCATCAGAAATTGCATATGCTGTGCGCAGTGCTTGAGCGCCTACTGGTATTTCACTAGTAGTTGTGCCGTATAATGGGTGTGTCGTGCTTGAAATGCGGTAATCGGGATGGTGGGGCACTGGAGTCCGTGGTTATCGAGGAGTGCGTAGTTTGAGCTCTGAACAACTGCATCCATGGTATCCAATATGCTTTTGTGCTTCGAGGATCTGAAGCAGTTTGCCTATTGGCTAGGCCGGGCAGTTTTGGAAAGACCATTCACTGCAGCCTTGTGTTATATCGGTAGTATACTGTATGAGTGTAAGTCAAAGCCTTGTATTATTATGCCTGACGGTGTTGACTTCTGTACTAGAGGCTCTCGTTTATGAGAGCTACTCAACCGGGACCTATCCAATGTAATTAAGGTGTTTAATTTTACCAACCAACTATTTTACCGCCTTGCGAAACTACGTTCCAATCCCTTACCTAGATAATTAGGAAAAAGCTGATGTATCAAGTTTAGGATCCAGCCTGGCACAAGGCACAAAGGGGACCCTACTCAAGTAGCTTGCGGGTAGCAACGTAATAGCACGTTTCGGGTGATCTGCACCTTCTACCGCTAGACCGTTATGTCTAAGAATAAGCATAAAGTAGATGGTGTTTCCGAAAAAGCAACCATACTCAGTTAGTGAGTGCCTCATTCGCTACCTAACTTGAACCGCCACGTTTGAGGTTAACCGGACCCCATCTCTCAATACCACCATGTTTGGTTCCCAAAGACCTGGCAGAATTTTTTTTAGCGTTGCGGAGCCCCCGACAGGCGGTCGCACAAATGACGAAGGCATTATTGCATTATTGTGGTTCTATTGGAAGCATTCCTGAGGAGTTTCGACCCTTAAAGTAGCCCTAGGGATATAGTAACGTCGCTGCTCGGTACGAGTACGGGTTCGGCCTTGGGTATGGTAACGTTGTGGCTCGGATTAAGCCTCGGCTAGGGGGAATCGAGTTTAGAAGAGCCAGGTCGCCTCGGATTTGTGTTACACCCTATACGGATAGAATAGGTTCGGCTGAGAGGCACCGGGTGCTTAATCAGACTAAAGCATGTAAGAGGGGGCTCCTACAGCCCCTGTGATTCAAGCTGAAAACAATTTGTTTCCCCTCGGGAGGTCGTCCTAAGGCAGCAGTTGACTAATATCCACTATCAGATGATATCAGCTTGGGTGACACAACCGTCGAGCCTTGGGATTTTTGATATTCTAGATCTAATCAGCCCTACATCCCAAACTATTCTTAGGTTAGCACTCTGTGCGTTCTACAGTTATCATTCGGGCACTGTTATACTCGCGTAACCCCTCTCAATTGAGTAGCAGTTTTAAGGACTGTCATTTCATAGAGGAAGGAGCTAGTGGGTGACTAAAATGCCTTTGAGAAATTGGCTGATCTACCCACCAATGACTGGGACAGTTTTTTTGTTGACTTATTGGAGGGTGTGTGGCCTGCTCTTGAAACACTGTGTTGTGATCATGATCATCTGCATGGGCATCCAATGACTGACCTCTCGAGCATCCAGGAATTTTTCAAGTAGCGGTATCACAATTGGTCGAAGAGTGCTATAGGGATTATGATTAACTTACAGCTATGCTGAGTTATCAGTAAGGGGCATTTTAGAATTGCGTAACATGTTGCATAGTTTTATCCTCCAGGTGAAATGATTATTCACCGTCTTTCAAACCATCATAATTTTATAGGGCTTACAGGTTGAGCTATGCTAGAATCAAAAAGCTCAGTAGTAAAATAATATTTCATAACTTCTATAGTAAAAATCTTATGATATGCCATAAATAAAAAATATCAGTGCCAAATGAGGTCTAATAAATATATTAGTATCATAATATTATTATGTTGGACGGGGGGAGGTCTTAGTGGATAGGGAAGGTTATGGGAGTCTGAATACCTATGTTTGTGTTTACGTAAACCCAGAAGTTGGAAGCCCCTTCTCTATCAAACTAACGAACCAACCGAGGAAACCAATCAACAATCGCGAAACCGCCACCTCTGTTAGTTCCTCTACTAGGTTTTTGATTTAGGGTGGCCTTCTGTGGGTTACGCTCACAGTGCTCCGGGAATGCCTGGAAATAAGAGAAACAGGATGTCCTCTAGTCCCATCGGACCCATTTTAGAAACCGCTCCAAGGACGAATCCCGGCCCTAAACGACCTAGGGTGGGGGGGTAGGTATCCCGATTTCCTTGAGCTATCATATGTTAACCCTTCATTAATATTGGTTTCTAATAGCAAGACCGAAAGATCCAATCTCACAGCTACCTCCCGTAAACGTCGGGCTGCACCACCAACTTCTACCCCTGAGATAGCTGCCTCGGGGGGCACCCCTACTGAACGATCGGATCCAGGATCTTCCACCCATTCTGTGATTGAGCCGATTCTTAGAGAGAATACAGACCTGCTTTGTTTCCCCTCGGCGGAAAACTTACTGCTGGCCCCAGGACAAAGCAGCCTACAAGCATCCCCTGAACACATCCACAAAGGACAAAGCAATTTCAGTCTGCCAGGATCTCCTCCAAGCGGATGTGGGTCGAGTGAGAATCTTTTAGCAGAAATCCACCCGAGACAGAATGCTCCCACGCCTCCTTGCACAGGTGTCGAGCCTCTAGATTCAGGTGCTCAGGGAGCATTGTGTCACTCTCCGGGTGAGAGCAATGCGCATGCGAGCTACGACCACGAGCAAAACGGCCTTGCTTCGTTCGATCCGAGAGTGCGGGCTCCTGTAAATTTTGTGGGTAGGCAAAGTGGAGATCTGCTAGAAGTTCCTGCTGGCCTACTCTCTCCGCTCGGGCTTTCTACAGGTAATGGAGGCCCTGAAGTGAAAACTCAGGAGCCCCCCGGATCTACGCAACTTGGGGTTAGGAGTGGGGCCCCAATTCATCGCGGTCCGTCGGGACCTAGTAGCTCGGAGAGTATACTCGCTCGGCACCGCTCAGAGGAAACATCCAACCTAGCCGTTGAATCATGTGAGCAGGCAACTCCCGAGATTACACATCCGAGGAATCCAATGTCTCTTCTGCTTCAGCCATTCCACAGCACTCCTAGGGAGCCACCTGATGATTTAGTTTCCACCCTGGCGTTTGCATCTACCGGAAGTAATCCATCCTCTAGAGTGTTTTTACAAATGGAGAATATATCTAGAGAGGCATATCGGTTTGGAGGAGAGTGGTTAAACTCTACGCCTTCCTCTACGCCCTCTCTTGTGCTAAGCTTTGATAGCCCTGCGGAAAGCTCGCCGCCGATGCCGTTTTGTCAAGGGGCTACCTCTCCCGGGAGCGTTAGTCTCCATATCCAGGGTTGGGAAACGAGGGCGGAGGTCCACTCGTCCGAAAAGGCCGCTCCTGCTTCACAATCCACCCCCTGTAGTAATCTATCTTCTATTAGTAGTCCGTACGACGAGTGTTCTTCAATTGGAGTTAGCGCGTTGACTGGACAAGAATGGGCACCTATTAGCATCAAAGGCCTTGAAGATTACGGAGGCCCCTCCGATCAGGGCGAAGACCAGATTATGACCCCATCTAAACCACACGTCGGGGTTTCCTCGAACTGTTCTACCGAGAACAGTACTGTTTATTACACACCTGCCGCCGGGGGGCGCAAGTGGCTAAATATCTCGGGCCCAGAGGGAGAGGAGGGCGGAGAAGAGGTGTACTGGAACCCCCCACATGATTGGTGGGAAGCTGGCGTCTTTAGTTACCCTCTCCAGGCATTAAACAAGCCTGTTGATGAAGAAATTCTGACAAGAAATGACACCACTCGCAAGCACCCCGAGGATGTTTACAAGCCCCTAGAAATCCCTCCTTGTCAGGCAGGCAATACCATTCCTGACACCGATCAGAGTTGGCGCAAGATCAAGCTCCCCCTCGTTACCTTCCGAGGTCCCTGGCAAGATGTCCCTGACCCCGACGAAGATGCCATGGGTGGAAAATACTACGGGGAGATACTGTACTCCTGTGCATCGCCAAAACAGAAACCGATTAGCGCCGGCTTAGATACTCCTACTCCAGGTGGTTTACCTATATCCAATAGCGCGTCGACCATACCGGAGGGGAAACAGCAGGCGGTCAAACCTTTAAGTATCATAGAGAGGCGCATGGCGAAACAGAGAGCTGGGGTCCGTAAGAGCTCAAGAACAAAAAACCCATCGCTAAAGAAGTAGTTCTCAGGATGCATCTGTATGAATATGCTGTGGATGAATGTTTTCTTAGACTAGCAAGGTCCTACTAGGGCTGCAGAATTACTTTTCTTGTAAACCAGCTGTTTCTATTTATAAATCAATTCTTTTCTCTCTGTTAAAATCCAGGACTTTCCGAAGGGGGAAATCGTAGTACTAGTGTCACCTTGAGGATTCCCGGGGTTTCCTAGAATCTAACCTACTTTGTGTGAATATCGAAACCAGGGAAATGACTGGGGCCTATCGCAACTCTTTCCTTCTCAAGAAATCCTACTATCCCCTTCATTGACCCCATGTTGAGTGGATTTTTTACATTAGAATTCTTTTGGACTTGGCTGGTAATGATTGGAAGTATGAAATTAAATGCTAAAACAGGTATGATAGTGAGAGAGAAAAAGAAAGAAGTATTGTAGCAATATAACTTCTAAAGCTGGCCGTCAACGCCTCTAAGCACGTACTGTAACGATTCTGACATCGTAAGCCACTTGCTCTCCAACCACCTATCCCGATAAAACTCCTCCGGTAACTGCTATAGTACGAGAAATGTCTAAGCAAAAAACCGGTTAATGAAAAAATGAAAAAAATATAAAAAATATGAAGGGAAAAGAGAAAGGAATATTAGCTACTAATTGGTGAAAATGAAAAGAGATTGGAAATGGAGTAAAGGATTAAAAGAAAGCAGAATACCCCCGAATTCATGCAGCGACTACTTCTCAGTTATTTTCTCCGTCTGCCCATTCCATTGTTCGCTCCCCCTCCCCTCTCGACCTTCCTCCCTTCTTACTCTTAGACACCAAAGTTTGCTGCAAAGGAAACAAATCACTCAAGGAACCCCCTCAGGACCAAGTGCGAGGTCCAGGAACAGGAAAAGGAATGAGAAGAGCAAAATCGCTTTGAGCCAATCAAGTTGTGAGCCAGTTCCCCGAACCCCCAGCTTGAACGATGTAATCACTGGTTCCTCACCCTGTTCGCTTGATTGAACGGATGGCTCTAACAATGTCTGTGGAGGTTAGTATGTTGCATTTGCGTGTATGTTCGGGTGGGTGTGGGCGATACTTTTTTGACTTTGTCCATAGCGATGGGGGTGATGGTTTGCTCAGGGATGCCCAGGGACCCGCAAGGGGCAGTGGAAAAACGAAGGCACGATGGAGATGGAGGAGGAGGAGGCTGCTGTGGTGGTGGTGGTGGTGGTGGTGGTGGTGGTGAGTTTGCAATCTCAAACGTGTTGCTCCTTGCCTTCTTCTTCCTCCTGTGCTTGCGCTTTTTGGTGGAGGGTGATTGAGGCTGAGTTTCAGGTGCTGGATGTACTCCCGCTGGGAGGCTTTCTGCGTTGGTAGATGTATCTATGCTGCCGGCTTTAGTGGGGGCAGTCTGTGTAGAAGAGCCGACTGCCTTGTTTCTAGGGATGATTTTGGGAACATCGGTTTGCACGCCGAAATTTCGGGTGGAGGTGATTTCGATAACTTCGGTCTGGGAGCTAGCATTTAGGGTTTCCGTAATGCCCAATCGATCCTGGACAGCTTCGGTGCTGGTCTGAGTGCTAGAATCCTGCATAGCTGGTCTTGCGATGATGGACTGGGCATCAATACTATTTGTGGTGGTATTCCCTATTGGCGCCGCAGGCCGAGCCTCAACTTTGTTTCCGACTTCCATCTCTTTGTTCACTTCCTCATGGATCTCCTCATGGGGCTCTTTGTCTATCTCTCTGCTAGCTCTCCCTTCCCCTGGAGTATAGCCAAAAGCTACCGGATCATTGACCCCAGGAGTAGATGTAGGTGTAGCGCCCGCAGTATCCAACTCCCCGCCGCATACTGGCCGCCAACCAACATTAGGCTTTCCTTCCATGGCCAGGAACTGCCGCCGAAAGTTTTCAAACATCATCATGGCAGAATTATAAACTACGTGATCTATTGCGGCTACCGCCCTAGGGTCAACAAAAATCCCGCCACAGGTAGCGGCATGGGCAGCCGATGGGCAGAACAAATGATGAGGCACCTGCGGCCTTTGATGTGGGAAGCACGGGTAGGGGCCCCAGTTGGGCTCGCGCGTTGGATATACCTCTTGCTGGTAGTGCAGTGATGGTTGTATCGTAGGGTTAGGCGGGGAGGAGGGGTCGGGGATGAATAGCGGAAGCCCATGGAGGAACGAGTGAGGCAGCACCGGAGGGTCTTCTGCGTAAAAGCTTATTTGTGGGCGGGCGGTATTGGTGGGGGAGTTAGGATTACCGGTATCATTCTCATAGGCCTTCCCCAGGCTTTGGTTCAACACTTTGAGGCGACCGGTCCAACCTAGGCAGTGGTAGATGTTCTCCGGGGGGGGGACCGAGGGCGCGTATTCTGAAGCACGGTTCTCCGGGGGAGGAAAAGGTACGCTAATTTTCTGGGGGTCGATACCCTCCAAGTCGCCGTCATTGTCGCTTAGGCTATCAGAAGAGGGATTTGAGTAACAAGATTCAAGTTCCAGAGGACTAATAGCCTCCATTTCAATAGCTTCTTCCTCGATCGTCTCTTCAGAGATTGCCTCTAAAAAGTCACTCGCCATTGCGGGAGGTAAAATGGAAGATGAGGCTGTAGCGCCAGTGGAGGCAGTAGTAGATTGACCTCTTTCTGTGTACGCTTCTTGCAATCTCCAATTGAGCATCGCGAGAGAATCATTCCAATCTAGTCCGTGATAAACGGCAAGGAAAGAACCACGGCCACAACCTCCTGTCTCCCGAGCACCAGTCATACTTGGAGTGGTCCCTTCAACAATTACTTCTACTTCATTAGCCCCTCTAGTGCAATCTTCAATAGAGGAGGCAGATACTGCCGTGCCGCCCCTACCAGGTCCCAGTGGGGAAGAACAGTAGGCTAATCCCCTGCTACCGGTGTTGCTAACGAGGCGCCGGTCATGAGCCCAGAGGTCTTGGATGTTGACCGAGCGGAGGTTTTGAGAGAGGATTTCATGGGAAACGTTTTCTTGTTTATTTGTGCCAGTAACCATCATTGGTCGATTGTATTGAGGCTGTAAAAATGCTTTCTCAGCCTAGAATTGTAAGGCAGCTATTTTAGTAAAGTTTGGGTGAAGTTTTGGAGGAAGATTCGGAAGCAGGATGTGGTGGATAGTGGAACCCTTTTTTTGTCGTGAGGTGAGAAGGGAGTGGAGAAGGGAAGAAAGAGTGTCCAAAAGAGGGGGTACTACTAGGCCGAAGATGGGGGTGTGTGTTGAGAAGGAACTATGTGGAGGGTTTTCTGATAGGATTTTTGTGTAGGGTTACTGAGAGCGGCCGTAGAGTGTGGGTTCTATCAAGTCGCAGCAGACACGAGAATTGAGCAATAAACAGCAGTGAGTTTACAACCTAACTACAATTTTGAAAATACAAAACTCCAAGGGTAAATATAAAAAACCGCCAACGAACAGTAAAATATGGTTTAATTGAATGTTGTTCTATTAGTGTGGGCGCCCTCAATAGCTCGTCCATTCCTCCCTGTTGTAGCTCAATCCCGAAAAAAATAAATAGAAGGAAGCAGTTAAAGACTATCAGAGCTCATCCAACGTTCCCCCATGGAAACCATAGAAAAACATGAACGTAAGGCCATTAGAATTGTTCCAAAATTCCCAATTGCGAGCTGTAGGAGGATTCCATTGAAGGAGAAGGCCTAGAGCTTTAGAAGGATATTCTGTCATCAATCATCACTCGTGCCAAGACTAGTTCATTCGATTCTGGCATTTCAAGGTTGTCAATAACTAGATTAGTACAGTCGCCGGTAAGATCGTGGGGCAGGGGCTAGAAATACGGACGCCCATTGGCTCAAGCCACTAAACGCTCTAATCAAAATTCCGAAATTCTGTCTCATTTTCTATCTTTTTATCAATGGTCACGAGTAGTACTAGTGCTCGAGTACAAGGCTGTTCAAGGATGATACTTTACTTGCCCGGTATCGCAGTACTTGAGTACATCCCAATAGTTGGATTCCAGCATCCGTGCTCGCCTCGACACAAGCCGAGAGTTTCTCTATCTTTAATCAGCACGGTTGGAATATTTCATGAGGTCCTATTTTTTGCTTTTGCTCTCTCTGATCACGACTCTCTAGTTTTCGAAAGCATAGTTTACAGGCAAATTTTACCTATCCCTAGTATGAAGGCCGATTGCCATGACTAGGGATAATGGCAAACAGAGTGAAACGCAACACCCAGGGGAATCTATTGGATCTAATTATTCAGATAGCAACAGAACCCTGGCTAGATTCTGCTTCCCCCACGGTTCTGCTCGTTGCCATCCTCCCACTCCTTCTCAACATACCCCAGCTCTTGTTTGACTCTCTCAACAGTAGCCTGGTCACCAGTATTCTTCGAGATATTATCACTAATCTTCACTGCGGGTTTACCATTCGCAGAATTGACTTTAACGACGATGTTCAAAGGCCAGGATCTCCGTCCCGGATTACTCAAATGGTCAAAGTCGTCTGAATAGTTAGCAGATGAATAATATGAGAGATGTGGGAATTACTTGTCAGAAAAGTCCCGATACCAAAGCTAGGCATGAAACCTTCTCTCTCGGCGAACTCCTTATACTTTAGGCATAGGTCAACGTCCAGACTGTCCGAAAACACGATTGTTTTTTTCGATTTAATCCCTTGTTCATCATAGAACTTGCGTATGCGCTTGACAAATTCCTCTGGGTCACCAGAGTCCTGACGGACCCCAGCGAATATCTCGGCGTAGGACTTGCCGGATGGAGGATATTTCAAGGCAAAGTTTCTAAGGAAGTGCGGGGTACCAAAGGTGTCGGTGAGCGCAATTGAGAGGACCTGTGTCAACAATGTCAGGCACAATTCTATACGAGAATATCGATACTAGATGCTCACCCCCTCACCAAAGCAATCGATCCATTGTCGGAGGCCGATCTCATTGGCACGGGTATAATCATCTGTAATTGCAGCAATGCCCATAAACCATTCGTGCGCAACAGTTCCGATAGGATTGAGCCCCATCCTACAAAATTTGAGCATGTAATTTCAGCACATTGTTATGTCGCCCTTTTCCAAGATGTGACAGGCGATGAAGATTCGTGCGCAAACCTATGAGCAAAATGAACGTTGCTCGTTCCTGACAATTCGCCCTCCCTTCCCCCACTTTTCTCATAATGCGCCATCGCACGAACCAATCCGTTCAATACGAGTTCTTGGGTATCTGCCGACGTTTCAGTAAAAAAATGTACGCCAAGCGAGGCAGCCCATACTCACGATAACTTCTTCGCCGCCTCGTCCCAAACTCCGATAGCAAGCACCCACTCTCTAAAAGCCGCAGGCCCTTTGCAAACGCCTTCTCTTCCTGACCTTCGTAGTTCCAATCCGTGTTAGAGAACTTGAAATACGCCTCGCTGACAAGAACCAGTAACGGAATCTCGTAGAGTATTGTTTCTACCCATGTCCCTTGGACGTCTATTCTCACGTCACCCTTCGCACCACCGTCAGCCTCGGAATAACAAGGTTGAGACATCGCGTACAAATTCGACCTTCCCCGAGCTTTCGTTCCCTTCATTCGCCATACGGTCGGAAACGCCTACGTCAGGCGCAAAGGCGAGTACAAGTTGATCATCCGGTTTGAAGCTGAACTTCTCGAGGTAGGCGAGATAGGTTTTCGGGAGATAAGGACAGGCACTTTGCAGGAACTCAAGCTCCGCCTGTGAGATGCGAAGCCGCCCCAATTCTAACCGCCCCAGGTCAGTGGAGGGCCGGTGGATCAAAATCTGCGGGGAACTCCTACTTGCGACTTGAGCCTTTATCCATTCGAAGCCTTGGCGCGATAACTTTAGGTCAAATGTTCGATTTGTGTAGGCGTAGGTTACGTCTGCCAAACATATCGTCAGTTCCAATTTCGCACAGCCAATAGGAAAAACAAACCGACGTCAGGATAGTTCTTTAAGACGGCGCATTGCATAGTAAGCTTGTACAGATCGGTATCAAGCAGGGAGGCAATACCCTCCACCACCTCGGTTCCATGGGGAGGTTCGTTTGACATTATCGACGCAGGCTGTGGCTCTAAAAACTCGGGAGAGCTGAAATCACTGGAGAGGGTTGATCTCTAATAACTTAGGGTCGTTGGGATGGCTGATTGTGAGAGGATCCGAAAGAGCAAACGGAGAGTGAAGCGAGAGATGACGCCCTTTTGGCCGATGAATAATCATGGAATGGAATGAACCCGACCGTGGCATTTCTTGGCAACGTCGATGCTAGCCTCAAATTCCAACCCTGATTCTTAAAATCAACAGACAACGAATAATTTCCGGTAGGCATAGATTTCCCAAATTTTTATCTCTCAGCGGCTGGTAACACAACAAGCGAGCAAGATATGATATATCATAACCGATGTTTTTTTAGGCCCTATTCGGCAAAGCACGATATAATAATATGCTGTATTTCTGAATACAGCATATTATTATATTGTGCTTGCCGAATAGGGCCTTAATAAATAGAGCAAATCTTGATAGGGGCAATTCGGAAGAGGCAGCCATCAGGACTCTTAATATTAGTCTTTTGATGAAGAGATATAGCCAGCCGAGTTTTAGGAAATCTTTTCTAAGCCTCTAAGGGTGGCCATCCAGCGTTCACAGCAGAAAACTGCCATCTCAATGTCTTATAGCTATGCCCCTTATGATATTTGGTATGATATGCAAAATCCTCATAGCTTCTGTAGAAAACTGCCATGCTTAGGATGAAGAGGCTGTACATTGAGGAAAGGCGATAATTCAAGCCAGCCAACTATTCTGAGACCGCGGGAACATATGCCATTAGAAACGCCTAAAAATCAAATAACACCCCTAATAATTTCCACTGTTTTTCCCTCCCTCCTCTCGAAAGAAACCCACAGCTGAGTAAAGATGCTAGGTACCCACCGCATGTTAGACAGAAGGTACAATACCCCTCTCACAAAGATGAAACCTAGGCCCATCTACTAACCTTATCCACGTTTTTTTAGGGAAATACAGCAGTGCCTACTCTAAATAAGCTCACCTATTATGTTGAGCTGTTAGGAAAAGCTGTGGTCATATCCACACAAGGAATAGTGTCATAGCCTGTAGGTAGGCTAGAAGAAAATACAGTCGCGAGTAACAACGACCAATTTAATGAAAACGGTTAATGGCAGAAAAAGGAACCCCAATTGAATGATTCGATTTTTCAAATAAGCTTGAAGAGGCTGGGTGAGGAATTATATTCGAGTAGAAAGACTAACCGCTAGGTTACAAGACGAGTGAGGACAAGTGAATTTACTGCTTGGTCTATACAGCCCCACACTGACCAAGGATAGCGCTGGCGATCAATAGCCTGGGAGACCACTCAGAAACAAAGCGTGATATAGTGCAGTGCCAGTTTCAATATCTCCTTGACACCAACCCATTGTTCCTAACTCTACCTTCCTCTCTCCCTCTTCTGGTAGCATAGTAATCCCATCGGGTAGGCCAGTAGAGTGGGTTGTACAAGTTCGGTGACAAATGTTATCGTCACTTGCCCTTTTTTCTCCAAAAGTCACCATTTCTACAACCACACAACAGTATCATATTCATCTCAATTGAGTATCTAAGGGCCCAAGTCGCTAGAGGCATATATTAACTTCTCTAAACTGAAATTCCAACCAAATTAGACCCATTCTGCGTCATTGGGGGCCTATGAAAATTGCAATTTTTCAATTAAGGCGTTTTTTATGTGGGTTCCCATACAAATTTCAAGACTTGGCGCCAACACTTCGACAGCTTGCTCTATGCTTGTCTCCATAAGTGTCAATCCACAATTAATTGCAGCTAAAGCGACATGGCCTAAATCGCCCAGCTCTTAACTACCCATAGGCGAAATTTGGTAATTATTGGTATCGAGGACCCTGCTGTGCTGTGGGTTTCGCTGACTAGGTTTCGCTGATTCTAGTGTGTTTTGACGGGCACTTCACCAGACCGAAGATGACTTATATCCAAGAATTATACCATTAGGAACCCCCTATCGGGTGCGCACCGTTGTGTGCGCACGGTGCAGGTGGTTGTGAGTCCCTACCTGAATTCTAGATAGCAAAGATCTCATAAGAAACACCCTACACTCAACATCTCTCTGAAAGCAACCAGATTTCCCTTATCTTGTGAGTTAGAAAACCCTGTATTGCTAATATCATACCTACCTGAACTATGCATCATCTCTTGGGCCAAGGGGTTCATGTCGAGAATAGAACCAGCAGTTCCTAAAGAGCGTATTTACCTCTACTAAGTACCTTGCTTTGCGAGGGAGATACGCCATTGACCAAGAAATAGTTTATGTCGCCCTGTCGCAAAGCCAGAGGGTCGTAAAAAAGCACTATCAGGTATAATACCAGGGTACTAATTGGAACAAAACTAGGGTACATTTGATTACCTAAAGCCCTGTCGAGGCTGTGCCACTGAAACTGTAAACTGCTTCCATATATACATAGACGGATATATGTAGCACCTCAAGCGGGTATTGGATAACCTGGAACTGGCGTCACCAATGGTATAGGAAGGTATGGACGAGGGTCTAGATGGATGGTACAAATCAGGTTCCAATTTACTTAGCTATTGAAATCAAGTCTAATCAACTATAGGCAGGGAACTAGCAACTTGTAGATTGTTGGCTATAAACTACATTGGAAGAAACTAATCCTAAGCCAGAGCCTATTTATTTATAGGGTGCCTTTCCCACTATGATAGTTAGTAAACATTTGCTTTTTGACTGGTGTGGACCAAATCCCCCTGGGCGAGAGAGACACATCCCATTCAAAAACTAGCGTTATTATACTTAGTTAGGAGGGTATTCTCTGGTATAAGTGAGCCACTTAGTCTGGGGTATCAAGCATAACAGGGTTGCACTGCAAAAACTGGGAAGCGGGAAGATATCCCCTACTATAAGAGGGTTTCAGGGCCAGATCTCCCCACAGTGTTGGACTAATTCACAGACCCTGTAGGCGAGTTCTAGAAAACACTGAATTTTTCCGAATACGATTCTAACCCTAGACGCGGGCTGCGTTCAAATACCAACAACCCATGACATAAGTCCCCTGTAGGGCTAGCTGCCCACCAGCGATGAATTCCCCTTTCCTTAATATGTCCCAGATAATATCGAGTAAAATGCACTTGTTTAAAACTGGGAATTATGAGCCCTTATTCACTTCGCCCCGTCGAATGGTCCACAATACAAAATTCAACAGGCGTACTTCAAGTGAAGTGGCACCTAAAGTTCCCTCCCAATCAATCGTTTATCTTCGACCCACTAGCAATCATGCAGTTTTTCGAAGATGCAAAGCTGCGTTTAGTATCCCAACTCTGTACAAGTATCAGGCGTTCACACCCCAGCCTGGTCCAGCAGCTCCGGCCTACAGCTTAATCAGCTAAGACTATGAACCTAGAGTGGGATGTGTATTATGGTATAGTATCATCCCTAGCCTTCGTGAGTTGAATATTAAAGTTAGCATCTATAGTGAGTTTCCAGCTAAAAATGTTCTCAGGTGGAAAAAAGAGACTCGGTGCTAATTTGATATTAACATTTCTAACCCCGCAGCTCTGGTCTACGCATAGCACGCTCTATGCTGGTTTCCTGATGGCAGCCCGATAATTCACAAAATTGTTGACTTTTTTTCGTCGCCATGATCCGCCCGTACATTCCTACTAGTGGATAGCTCTGAACCCAACTCACGCCTTTAACCCCCCTTTCAATTTTTCAATTCCACCATTTTCGATTCCCAACTTTCGTGTTTGGAGATGATAGCCTTCATTTTTTCCTACCTTGTGCGGTCTGGGGCTCCGAGATCAATACGGATGGTAAGGATCAAGGTCCTGGCGTGGTCCGCCTGGGTTGACACCTCTGAAATGTGTTTCGCAATAAACAAAGGGTGCGGAAATATGGATCGCTGCGGCAAGACCCCAGTTTTCAAAGATTGAACGAGGATTGAGACTGAGGCCAAACCGGATAACAGAATGAAGATTAGCACGAACCATACAAGACAACACCAATAACGTCAATGTCGTCAAACGAACTGTCCAAGCACTTACCTAAGTAGAACCAATCCGCCCACATGAAGAATAGATCCAAAAAGCCAAAAGACGCGAACGGGAAGAGTGCACAGACGAGACCTCCCAAGCTTCGGGCCCGGAATCCGTTGACTAGCAAGTAAAAGAAGGCGATGAAAAGTAGATGATCTGGATGTAAGGTGCATGAATGCTAGGCTAGTATCGGCCGTATAGTTTCATATCGTATCATGCGAGAGTATCAAGCGCACAAAGCACTGATTCTGTTTTAAGCCACGGAGAATCTCTCATTAAACACATAAGGAGTAAGAAACACCTCCATTGAAATATACCGGCAATTCGGGAAGAGACACATTACCCACCCATTAAAATCCCAAAATCAGGCTTCCAGTAGGATAAATATTAGTTCCCAAGTTTACCTTGCATGAAATACCTAGCTGGCGCAGTGGTTAACACTCCTGTGCACTTAGCGGGAGCTCAGGAGTTCAATCCATGCTGACAATCAGTTATTATTGAACGATCCGTCATGTAGGGCAGGAGAATTAAAAAATCCTGCCCTATGGGGACTGGGAGATTGAAGAACTTAGCCCTCATCAATAGGGCTGTGGGGTTTAACAATCCTGCTACGAGGTGGTAGAATCCGACTCTAGGCCTTAAAGGTTGGCGATCGGCGGGTAGCAGAAGCGAATGGGAGAGGGGTTGGCAAAGAAAGAACTAAAATAAAATACGATAAGAAATAAGAAATAAGAAATATAAAATAGAATAGAATAGAATTATTATTTTTTGCTTCTTTTACCTTGGGAAGGCAGCTATTACTCCTCTCCCTATTTGTTGCCTTGTATACATAGCTTCTTTCTTAGTAAAACGAAGTAGTACTAGTATGGATAGGATTGGCAGAGGCCGAACAGGTACATACAGTACAGCTAGGACATAATATCTGTAAACCCCTATTTAAAGATTAGCCAGTGTAATTTATTTAAAGCTTCAACCCTCCTCCGAGCATATAGGTCAGAGATGATACAAACCCAAGCAGCAATTTAAAATGTGGTGCTTTATAATATTATGCGAAAACAAAACCCCGCCAAGCACTCTCTCAAATCAACCACTTCATCCAGCTCCTAGGACCGACCACACAGCCAAGCGAATGATAAGCCATGACCCGGAGGAGCTCCTACCGCATATCATGACGTCCTCAGAAGGGGGAAAAACCCCCATTCATATTTCATCTGCGCCTCCAAAAACAGAATTCGATGAGGAGTTTGATATATTCACCCTCCCCCTACCCAGCCAGTCATGCATCCAAGAGAAAGGGAAACAAGGCCAAAAACGGGAAAATGCCATTTATTTTAAATATCATGGATTCATCTGACTACCCAATTTCACAAACGACGACAGGGCAAGGAATGGATAGGTAGCACTATCCGTTAGTTTTTACCCTATCCTCCATTCCTCCTTCAAAGTGAATGAGATGAATTTTCAACAAACCGTACAATCCATTTGTATGATAGTAAACACCCCTATCCCGTGACTTGAGGAGTGGCGAAACGCAGCGGGTTCCGTGGGGCAAGGGCAGAGAAATAATGGAAATTATCAGGCGAGTAAGACACCCCATCAACAGTCCTTCATTACGCCCCCCTAATGAGTCACAGCGCCCACACCTGCTCCCCACTTTGCTTCGTCCCGATCTCTCCTCCGCCAGACCTCCTCCATAACCTTTGCAACAACCTCTATTTCTTGGCACCCCGGCGGGAATAATTTCCTATCGCCCCCCGTAATCGCCAGACCCCACCAATTAAGATCGTCAGCTGACGAGGCCGTTGGGGGGCGCTGCAAGGACCGATAGTTCTTCTACCGGTAAGAGGGATTAGGAGAAACCAGGGCGCAGGAAGTAGGCGAGGCCGTTTGCCCAGAGATGGATGTGTGCGGCGTTGCGGTACGCTGTATTTGCATTAAACCTAGTGGGGATATACCGGGGAGGTTGTGGCTTCAGTAGGAGTGAACCATTGGAGACGGTTTGGGCGTGTGGTAGGGGTCATTGTGGACAACGCAGCGCGGTGAGATATAGTCTAGTCGGCGATGATGTAGGAGATGGGTCCGGTAACGCCATCGGAATTGAACACTCTACCGATATCAGTTAAGCTATACCGGTACCTAAAGACGCACTCGGGCCTCACACCTCCACCTTTTTCCGGCCCTCGTCCATACTGGGTCCCTTCTAGATATCACGTTCAGGACCAACCCCAAGTCCCATCTGTCCTGTTTCCATCGGCGAAGGCGCGGCTACTGGTAATTCAACCTCCCCCAGACCCTTATCCAATTCAATCCCTCTAGCCTTACCCCTCCCCCTAATTAACGTTCCCACCATCCAGAGCCTTCAACTTAATTTGCTCAATGCACATAGCCTCGCTCAACAAATACATAGCGGTATCTCTGCATCCCATAACTTTGAGCAATCCAAAACAGCTGCGCTCATGGCTCGGCCGAGACAATATCTTCGGATCTTCCGGTAGTTTGCCCACAAGCCGAGAGCTTTCCCCAGCGTGGAAGCAGAAAGTATATCTGCCCAGACTACATCCGACGCCACGAATTTGGAGGCGGTCGTCTGCACCGGCCTATTAAGGTAACCGAGTTGAAAATTTTTCAACCGCCACAGCATGAGGCCCCAGTTGAAATTATCATACCATATTCTCATGAAAGTCGAAATGAGGCTAACGCGAACTAAGGCAAAACTGAGGCAACCGAACCAACAGGAAGGCATGAAGAACGCCAAGTCGCCACAGTTTAAACATCGAGAGAGGCGATTGGCTCAAGGAAATCAGTACCAGCGCAACTTCCATGGGATTCTAGAATACCTAAATAGCAGGTTTAGCCGAGGGAAACATCGCAACCGACGGAGGATAAATATATTAGATACAAGTAACAGCAGGTGGCAAAGCTGACCACTCTAGGAAAAATCACCAATACCATAATGGAATTAGGACGTGTTTTTGTATTATAAATGCGCCTGGAAGGTCTTATGACCAATACTACTCGAGTAGAGAGCCTACAATCACCTTCAGATGATTGCAGAGAAATAGGGTGAAACAAAATTTAATGAAACATAACTAAGGAAACGGAAATACAAACCCGAAAGCAACCAAGCTCAAAATTAACGCAAAAGTCCCTTCCAGGCGAGTGCCTTCGCCGAGCATCCCCCAAGATCCCCTATACACTGAATCATATGTACCGATTCCTAGTCAAGGCAGTCTTGTATAGATTAAAAATTGGGACGGAGTGACAACCAAAAGCCGTGGTTGCAATATCAATATCACTACGCCCCAACCTTTAATTTGCACCTGAGTACACTTCTTTCTCCTTTGGATCCGATTCCATAAAGCTCAAACTCAACGCACTATTACTCACACAACCCCATTAAAGGAACAGCAATTTGACGTAGGCACCCGTGCCTAGCTGGCCCGGCGCCCCTGTTAATAATCCGGAAAACTGTAACGAACGAAATGCTTAACAAGGGAAACCTCTTCTTGAATAATTCTACCGCCGTTGCCAACTATAGGTGAGGAAACGTGGATGCCGGAAACGCACTTGCGGTTATTGTGGAAATCGAGAGGCCATTAGACCTCTCGGCTTCATTATGATTAGATTCAGCAATTTCATCCACAAACCAGCACTCCCCCACCCTTCTCGCAGCCAAGGGTGGCGATGACAGCAGTGACGACAGTAAAAGAGGACCCTAGCCAAATTCAGGAATACCTCTTTAATATCTTTGAGCATGATTTCTTTACCCCGCCCATCCCTATCCATGAGCCCATCCCTACCACGAACCCATCCCTACTCCCAGACCTGAACAGTAAACCGGCTACTATGCCTACAGTATCTCCCTCGATCCACCCCGCAGGGAGATGAGCTCCCCATAGAGCATCTATAGCATCCGCCGGGTAGCTCTTGGCCCTCTAAAGGCTCAAAATCGCACTTTCTTCCTTCCCACTCAAACCCGCTCAAAAGCAGAACCCCTCAACCTGAATAAGTCACGAGGCCTCACTCAGGACGATCCATAACACCACCTCTACAAGGCTGTATCTTCCCGCCCTCCTTTGTTCCCCGTCTACCCCATCACTGCCATTGGTTCTTGCCATTCCCTCATGCTTAGCCCTTCTTCCGGCAAGGCCCCCCTCCCTCATCTGAAACCCAATCTCCTCGCCGCTTTTTCATCCCTCATCCACACTGGCTGAACATCCCCATAGCAATCGCACTGGATGTGCAGGCTTGTGCATTGCCAGCACATTTGTCGAGAACTCATCGCAGTTCTTCTGTGTTGGACGACACATCAAGCAACCTATTTCCACGCCACAAATCCCATATATTAGCTTCTCAAGTATCAACCAAATATAAACACCTAGTGAAAGGATGAGGTAATGCCAACCTACAAACGTAGGTAGCCCGTAGACACTGCCGCCTTTGTCACCAGTGCCTTCATTGCACCTTTTGCGGTGGCTGCCAGAAAGAGAGTTGCTGTAAGTTTGAATGTGGGTGGTTCCTCCAGAACTTCAGCATCAAGGAAGGCAATGTGTTATGAGAGAGAGGTCACATTCTGACTACCACAAAATCCCTTGAGTCAATTTTCTGAATCATGAGCTAAAAGAAATAAGGCAAACTCCCCGGGGTGGGAAGATCGGAGATCTAACGACTCCTAAAGTGGGGATAATATTGGAGAAAAGTTTTTTATGATATTTGGGAGAGTGTGATGCCTTAAAACTAATGCAGAACCTGGTTTCCCTTGGAAATGGCCCCTATGTGCCGAGTGGTTACAGTACTGTACTGGTATGCTAGGGCAGAGCAGTTAACCTGAGCAGACAGGGATATTTGACTGGTCAACCCCAAACAACTGTCCAATCACTTCTTACCAAACGCCGCACAGTACTGGTACTGTACGAGTACTAGGAGGTAGCGAAAAGTCGGGCCCATCTGCATTACAAGGCGTGGAATTTGTATGGGGACTAGGCCGGATTGAGGAATTCGAGTGATAGCAAATAAGTATATTTTGGCGGCGGCAAAAAGCTGAGACCGGTGACACAAGCATTTTCGCTGCGTTTTTCTTAATTCAATAAACTTACCCTAGCTAAACCTAACCGGCATCCATCTCTCGAGCAATACGCTGCGCAAGTGTGTTTGTGTCGCCGCGCCTGAAATACCCTTACAGCACATTTCCCGGCCTTTATTTGGGTCAGCCCTAGATGCTACCGTGGCTTCCATTTGGACAGATTATGCTAACTTTGGATGACTCTTGTGTCCGGTTGCCACTTATGTTTTGGGAATAGCACTATTCAAAACCAATAACCGCTAGACACGCTCTCAATTAAAAAATGTTACCATTATGAATAATGAAGCAACTCGTTCTTCTAACACTCTGCCATAAAGCCTGGCCCTCCCATTAACATAAACTAACCCTCCAGAAGCGCAAACTCCTTCAAATAACCCAACGGTAAAACAAAAAATTCTTTCTTCAGGAAATTCCTCCATTGTACAATGCAACCATGATGCAATCCACCAAAAATGAGCCCTCCCTCATCCATCGGTCTTTATCTTTGCCCATTGTGTGAAACAGAACTGTGAACTTCTCTGCCATCTGGAACGTGACACCATCATATTTCACCATTCTCCAATCCTCACCTGTCGTAATGAACCCATAAACCTGCCCTTTGCCATTCAGGTTCCTCATTTCCTCCATCGCAAGTAAACATTGCCTCGTCGCCTCTCCTCGAGAGGAGGGTTTAGTTTCCATGATCACAACAAATGATCTCTCCATCACAGAAATCTCATCAACCATAAATTCTTCAATGGCCTCCGTTTGCGAATCCGAGTCTGTAAAAATGGGTTCCTGCCTTCTCCTTTTGAGTCGTATGTCGTGTTCTGTCTCGTTTTTAAAATCCGACAGTATCGGACCAATTGTGTAAAAGACTAATTCATTAAGATTGGCTTCTTTAAAGTTGGGGTTCAGTTCCGACGGATAGCATTGAAACTGAAGGTATTCTACCAAACGAGCATAAACCTTTTCCTTAGTGGCCTTGATGGCATCACCTCCAATATCTTTAATCCCATGCTTGGCTTCTGCCAGCATATGATCAACCGAAATAGTGTCGGATTCGAGTTCTTCAAAGTCAAAGCTTGATATCCCCTCCGAATACGAACTTCTCCACCCCATTTCCCACTTCTTCTAGTCTGGGTTATCTTCTTGAATCTTCTATATATATAAAAGCCCACCAATCAGTAAGTACTTAACCCAGTCCCTGTATGTTTGAATAACCTACTATTAGATGTCAAAAAATATCCCTCACGGCACGCCGCTGTTCCGGGAACCTTTCGTCTTGCTCACTTTGTTCCTTTTCGCCGTCGTCGTATTTGATAGAGGTCTGGCCTAGTGCAGGGAAAACTGCCGCCTTACAAACACCGTTATGAGGCTGTGGTGAGGCCAGAGTTGTGAGAAGCCCGTAACAAAAGGGCGTGATAGGAAAATTGAAGTGTGCTCGTTGTTCGATGTAAGGGTGAAGATGCATGATGCAGAGAAAGGAACGCAATTGAGACTAAATACCGTTTGTAGTTACCACTCGCACAGTGGGCCCGCTGTCATAGAAAAACCAGTCACTCTCGACATGGTAACAGTCCCACTCCTATTCACTAGTGTGCCCTAACCTGACATCCCACGATGGGGTTAAGCTTAAATGTCCGAAATAATCCTAGTTGGTGTTCTTATAGGCCTTGTAACGCCAAGGGATCTCGCTGCTTTAACAGATCTTTCTAAGGTCTGGTTTTCTGACTCGCTAGCATTTAGTGAGATAGCACGTCTCAAGCACCACTCGATTTCAACACAGATGTAAGACCCGATTGAGAAGGTTTTAGGCATCAAAGGGAAAAGAAAAACCCACAGAGTTCCTCCATTATCACTTTGATTTGATTTTGTGCAAAGAGATATGAAGAAGGATAGGGTTATACTATCGACTACTAATATTAATATCCTTCCTTTATAGTTTTTTCTTCCTCTCAAATACCCCTTGTTTCTCTTCACAAACTACTAAATTCAGCACGATCAACAGCATGCAATGCTCACAAGTCCCCACGCAATCAACTGCGAATCCATCTGCGTGCCCCACAGTATATACCCCGATCAACTTCCAAGTTAGCCTTCTGGCCAGAAGATTCTTGATAGCCACAACAATAAAGGGAAGATTCCCCCATCATTTTATAAACACAAACTAGCGACGAATCAACAGTTGTAAATATGACCGACGCCCTGATTTCTCTTGGTGCTCAGGATACAGTACTGGTATTTCCCTCTCTTTTTTCCACCCGCTCTTTTTTTTGAAACATTCTAATCACGATGGAAGGCTCTGTAGCTCCGCCAGGTCTGGTTGGAGGTTAGGTTGGTTACGGGTGGGGCGCTAGGCAGTTACTCGCCCCTCCTTTCATCACCCTTCCTGCAGCTGCGGGCCACTCCCATCCGAGCTCAGTGCCACAAGACGCACCTTATTATGTGGCCTTAGCACACTGCCTGATTAAGAACCTCCCCTTACTCGGAGAAGCTTGGTCCTTCAGTCCATCACTGCATCTAAGGGGCGTAATGACATCAGCGCAACCATGAATCGCAGATACGGTACCGGTGCCTCAGGAGAATATAGCAGGGAACTTTCTAGGTTCGCCCGCCACCCAAAGCCGTGAATTGTGCGCATAGAGATTGCGAAACCAGTATTATACACTAGTATCACAACAGGGAGTTCGTAGCGCAAGTAGGCTAACCCCGCCGAAACACCCCGAAAGCGATACTCTAACCGTGCGTGCTTAAGTGTCCTCTTCCCCCGAATCTTCTCTTTACTCACTTTCACAACCCGCACAGCCTCGTAGGTTGAATGTGAATAGGTGCGAATACAGATCCACAGAGTAATAGCACAACTCAGCCAAGCGGCGGGCTTACCAGACATACACCCACTTATCCAACAATGGGAGTTACAGCTACTGCCGCCCAATATAAATCTTCCAGCCAAGACACCCACCCACACGATCATCCAGACCAGCAGCAGCAACCCTAGCAACTTTCGGCAAAATGCCACTCACCTACCCATATCTAGATGTTTCTCTAATCTTGAATCCTTTAACTTCTCTTCCAGCCACAACTCAGGATATTTCACTACACGTTGTGCCATACCCATTGGCCGCTTCCAAGCGGACAGGAAAAAGACACTCCAACGTGCACTATCGCGCCGACCAACCGCAGCACCACCAACCTGGGCACAACATTGACTGCTGTATCACCATGACAATTACCCGAACACGGAGTATTGGCCAATGACCCCAAGGCTGAAGACTCAATACAACGAGCAAGCTGGCAAGTGTCCAAACAATGCACCACACATACAAAGATAGACACGCAGCTCCGAGATGCAAAACCCCCTTGGAAATCACGGCATTCACAGAGAAAAGTTCTGGCACCCACAAACACACTCCTTGTTGAATGCCATGACCAAGATATGCATGTGGACACGCCATGGGTATAGGGCAATTACCAGCAAAAGTCAGAGCTCGAGCAAGGTAGTGGCACTCTGGAAACTAATATCAGTTTCGCCCAATATGACACAGTGAGAGATGACCCCAAACCCCTTAATAATATAATACACTCCCCCATACAGTAATTCCTAACCTGTTACACTGCAGATAGAGTTGTATAACATTGCACTCTAGCAATTATATTCCTAACTTTGAAGACATTGCGGCACCGATACCGCGCCTAAGTGGCGCATCACCATTCAGTCCTTGGCTATATACTAGTATAGTGCTGCAGTCCGAGGCAGATCAACCTCAGAGCCAGCTGGACATGCCACGATCGTCTGGGTGACAGCACAAAGTTTTAACTGCAGGGCAATAGAACAAAAGAGGGAATTTTCTTGTAAGACACATACTTTTGCTGTATTACCTCAAACCGGTAATCTCCCACAGATCTTGGCGTTTCTCCTATGGCGGCCGAAAAAGGGAATGTCTTGCGGATAAGCCCGTGCGAGTGACGTGGGGTGCTTCTGTGCCACTAGATATTGTCTCGGCTATTACCAAAGCCAAAATTCAGCCCTATTGCCCCGGGATGCTGATGCAGTGCATAACCTAGAGTAATACCGTAACCTACCAGCCCCCAAGTCTATGGAAAACTATGCCGCGGAAAGATCAGAATCCTATTCTCAGCAAAGCAAAATTTCTATGCAAGACCCCGATGTCCCAAGTGGTAACCCACCCTCGCCCCGACACCCGTTCCGTCCCGACCACTAACAAAGCCCCGCAAGATCTCAACCCACCAGTGCCCAAAGATCGATAGATAACCTACCTGAAAAAAGATATGATTCAGGTCGGAGATTTCAGGGTTGTTTCCCAGAACGGGCCAGATCGAGAATACCGGTACCTCTTCCCTAGGAACCTGATGGGGCTGAGGTGCGCGTGTGCTTATACCGGTAAACCTAGTGCAGGGACCGTGTATGCATCTCTCTCTTAATCTTGAGTAACAGTCCCTGACACCTGTTGATGTGATTAAAGTGGTAGAAGAAAACAGGGCGGAAGAAGAGAGGAATTCGAGGACTGCAGAATTCGAGTTGCGCGCTAAGGACATGGGGATAACCGAGGAGAAGTTTGTTGCCCCGTTGACCACTAATAAGTGCCACACGGACACCTCGCCGGTCACACGAAAAAGAAAAAATATCCCACTTGATCACGCTAGATCACTCGGCTAGTCACGAAACCAACTTTTTATCGAAAACCGTTCACCTCTCATATCTCTTGCGAGAGGCCCTCGGCGAATACAGTATACACCTCTCAAACATTATACCAGCACCGCAGTAGATGAAAAAGAGCCCGCTGGTCACGATAGTAACTATTGTAATCACGACTGGAGACTTAAACTTCACAAACCATATAAAGACAATATTTCTAACAGGTCCTTCAATTGTTCTCACGCGAATTAGCTAGCAAAATCCCACAAATATCAGACTCTTTCCTACTCTGTATCCAATAGATACAACAACCGCCGTCTTTGTCCATATCCATCCCCAAACTCAGCCTCCGGAGGAGCACCTCCTGGTTCCCTCTTCATCCACCCTAGATATTCCTCAATTGGCACAGCTTCCTCGCGTACCTTACAGCGAGAAATACATTCAGAAGCAAGCTGCCAAACCGGCTCATGATACCAATCCTCTTCTAATCCCCAATCTCCCCCCTCACCGCCGCACCCATCGCTCTCATTATCAAACAGCTCCTCCACGAAATCATCTTCCCTAATTCGCCCACCATATGCTCTAATAATAGCCCAATCGAGGCCTTCCAGGGCTTCGCATCCCGGCGAGGCAGTATCATCCAGAACATCTAGACCAAAAAGATCACCAGTTCCTTGACCTCCCCTCCTCTTAACTATCGACCCCCAACCCGTTATTGCGACAATCTTACTTCCCCGCAAGCTTATGTCGCAAGGGCGTATGAATCTGAAATTCTTCAACAACAGTCCCGGTGGAGCAAAAATCCCTGATAGTGCATTATTGGAAAATTCCCCAAATCCTTCTCGATCATATGCGGCAGCAGACTTATGCTTCAGGCCCCGAGGGGCCACCGCTTGTGTACTAGTCTCAGAAGCCCTATCTTGGGCCCCCCAAATCAAGCATATCCCGATCACCGCCATTTGCCGTACAAAACCCCTCCTCTGCCTCATTGTCCAAAGCCCCATGTCCACCTCACTCCCGTTCTTTCCCGGAATGTGCTCCATCGCAATCACGGCAGAGAGCCCGGACTTTAAGTAAGTATCCGGCACAATGTGACTCCCCGGCATCCAGCTATTGAAGGAGGATCTCGCGTGCTCCATGGCAGCGATCTCATCAAAAAGGTCATCGAGTGACCCAAAGCGCTTCAAAACGAACTTTGTGTTGCAGGTTGGTGAATATGGGACTCGTAGGGTTTCCATGGGCTGCGATTTCTGGCCTATGTCCCCTGACGCTTGGAGATAGGCTTTAACTAGCTCAGCCATGTTTTCCGGCCTCCGATGTGGGATTAAGGGGAGGTTCATTCTTGAGGCGTGTGGTATTTGAGAGGTTTGTAGAATCCTGGGTGTAGCTTTGATTGATCTGGCGGGGCAAGTTCATATAGGTTGGTGGTATTATTGCGGTTGGGGGCAGAATCCTATAGATGTAGTATAAGGGGTTGCTTTAACTAATTCATTTGTCTATGGCAACGCGCAAGGATCGTAGATTCGAGGCTACCATAGATACCAAACAACAAAGAGAAAACCCGCCGGAGTATCCTTTCTCCCCTACCACCCCAATGATGCATCCTCCCGAGTTCGCTCTCAGCGACTCTTCCCCTGCTAATATTTCAAACAAAAAGTCTCTAGAAACACCCGTAAGGCCTAGCTCGATTCCTACCGTCAAAATATCAAATCAAAAAAAAACCCCCCTAGCAATCTTGTCAAAACCAAAACGCTAAACATAAACGATTCGAAGCGCTGTGATCATACATCATCACTCATCAACTAGGCTCAAAAACCGCCCGTGGTATATATGAAAATATACCCGACCTCGATCCCCCCCATTGAAAACTAGTTATTAAATCTCCTCCTGATAAAACCCCAGTAAAACCAACACCAATATGACTTTATGTAAATAATGCAAGAGCATTAGTACATCAATTCTATAAATCAAACAAGATATCCCCGATCAACCTCTTTAAAAACGTCGAAATAGCAAGCCCAAGTGACCAGGAAGACTAACAAAGAAAGATTACTCACTCAACCACCCGTTCGGACGCGTTGGCTTAGCCCTACATACAACACAACACATGCGCGTTTGTTTGCTCCAGCAATGGGTCCCCGGGAAGCCAGTATATGGCCCCAGTGGGTTGGTCAATACGTACCTTGTTCAATGCATCACAGAGTAGTGTAATACCCCAAGAGCAGCGAGTTCTCCACGAATAATACCCACCTCTTCGCGTTTCCAAACACTATACCGTTATCATGATATTCACATATCTCAAACACATCACATTCTACCCTATTCCAAGCTGTTGTCTAGTCTATGACGCCCAAGCCCAGCTGTAATGAGTGTTTTGACGAGCTTAGGTTAGCCCAGCCCAAGGATATAAAGACCACCAGGATGTAAGAAACCTGCTGAAAAATACGATACTCTCAAGTACCTGCTTTCCATTTTGCCGTTGTATACGCAGGTCCCGTGCCCTGCCATCGTGGTCACAAGTTTATTTACCCAAGCCATCGGGTGTCCCCACTTATAAAGCAACTGCCGGCATACGAGAAGTTATATATCTCTCACCCCCCATTTACCAAACTTGAACACAGCCTCCCCAGGATCCGTGCTCCCCCCCTCCCCTATCCCATTTTCGTACGCTCAGATACCAATAGCAAGCTCTTAGCGCTATCCTCCCACCCGACCCCGCTCTTGCGGCTTCCGAGATCACAAGCCCCTTGCTTCATACGAGAAAACAAGCAGAGCGAAACCCTATCATCACTCTTCGGCCTGCTCTACTTCAATACACTGGACACGAGAAAAGGTCTGCAGTGCAACCGCACCAGCGCTCACGACCAATCACTCGACACTTTTCACCGAATCGACGCAACTCCTCCCGGACCCCTCGCCAAAATCATCTCAAATTCCCGCACCCACATTGAGAAATGCTCAGAAGGACGGTCAGTTCAGCCAGCATCTAAGCTCCACAATCCCCCTCCACCCGAGGGGTGGAGAGAGAGGGAGAGAGAGAGAGAGATCCACCTTCCCTTTCCAACCCCCCGGCGAAGCCACCAACCCCGCAAAGCGCAGAGAGAAAAGCCTCAATTCAAACCCCCTACAATTGGTCGCCGCCTCTTCCAATTATCCCCACAAGTTCGCCCGCGGGTGAGCGCAAGGGCCCATATTCCACCCTCCGATACCTACCCTACCATACACCACATCACGCAGTCATCAAACGGCAGCCAGAGAGAGAGAGAGAGAGATAGCGACACCTGAGACCTAACCTAGACTTCGGCTCGAACACACCAATACACGGCGCTCCGAAAATTGTTTTGTTTTTTTTTGCTTTCGCTCCGCCGCTTATCTACATACATACATGAGCCATAGCGGCAAGATGCGGAAAAACTCCACACACAATTGCGTACCAATCATTTTCGAAAATCAATAATCTCGGCCAGATAGCCAATCATTCGGTTGTTTCTCTGAGCATGAGGGGAAGGGGAGGGGGGGAGGGTGAAGAAAGACAAAAAAAAAAGCCACAGATCGAATACGGAACGATCAAGATTTGCTGAAACAGTGCTCCAGAAAGAACTCCGATTGGCCGCCTTCTCTTCCTCTTTCTTCTCCTTCTACTGTAGGAAAATCTTGAGGTGCGCTCGCTGGTCCATACATACATCCATCCATCTAGACAGCCAGCCCCGTCCGCTTTGCGGAGTTGCCGAACCTAAATTTCTGAACAACCAAAACCCCTCCCCCCTCCCCCTCCCCCCCTCTTTCCATTCCCCCACCTCTCCTGACATAAGCAATATTAGTCATCCCGTCACACAATCTCACTCACTCACTCTACCAACACCTCAATCCTGAAACAAACAAAAAACACAACAAAAACAACAAAAACAACAAAAACAACAAAAACAACAAAAACAAAAACACCGACATCATCCCTAACTTTTCCAGCCCTCTTCTTTTTTCCTCCAAAACGGACAAGGGATAGCCTTACGTTATCCTTATTATCATAATATTATTATTTTCCATTTTTTTAACGCAACGTTGCGAAAATGTGCATAACTCGGTTATCGGGTTGAACCCTCGTCCGGTACGGAGTAATTCAGGAACAGAATCCGCCGGGATGAAGTGACATGGCTTTCCGGATTTGCCCCAGGTTTCGTTTCCTCCCTTCTTTAGCCCCATCCCCCCCCTGAGTAAGGAGGCGAACGAAACGGACTTGCGTGTGGGATGCGATGTGCGTGCAGGACAGAGTATGATTTTGGGGGGGAGGGCGTATGTAGGGTGGAGAGGGTCTAGAAGCGCATGACTATGATACTACGATACTAGATGAGATGGAGTGAGATACGATAGGGTGGGATAGGGAAGCAGCGAAGTTGCATTTTGATAGCTCTACTTTCCTAAACATCTTACTGTATTACCTGGTAACCAGGCTGGGATATTGGAGGAGTATTTGTATTTAGTATCACTAGAAACATGCAAATGTGACTCTGGTTATTAACTGCGATAATTTGTTACTATTCCTAGAGTTCTGACGATACAGTAATTTATCACACGAGTAATAACTGGCACAATTTATTTATCAATCTTCCTCGTCCCCTTCCTTGACAGCTTGGCTCATGGCAATCCAGTTCTCCATTATCTGGTTTCCAGGCCTAGTCTTCGGGTTTAGCGAGTCCATCTGCCTTGCAGTGGATGGGGTAGAAGCAGTCGAAGCCCTTCCTACACTAGCAGGGCCGCAGCGCTTAACAACAAGGCATAGGATCCGGCTATAAATATTGAATCCTTCAAACTCTGTGCGCAGCGACAACTTCTTCTTATCCTCCGGCTCATCCTCGCCATTTTCTGACCAATCGGGGTCCGCATCATCATCCTCGTCGCGGATCGTTATAGCCCGTTTCGCGGAAGCACCGACCGCGGTCTTCCGGAGGCGTTTCTGGGGCGGCTCGAAGGGGTCTGAATCACTATCGCCATCCGAACACCCTTCCTCCTCTCCATCTCCATCGTCTGTGTTTGGTGGAGGGTCCGGCGATTTACGCTTATTCCTCCCGGTAGTTGAAGGGTCCTTGGTCGTGGGGGCACCTAATGGCCCCGACGTCTCAGGCGGAGGAGCTTCCGGAATGTTATCGAGGCTGATTACCCCTCCCCCATCCAAATCATCCTCTTCTCTTCGAGGTTGGACCTGCATCCTGGCACCCCCAGTGATTCCCCCCAACTCACCACTACTAGTAGAGCCCCAGAGCGTCTTTCGTTTCGTCATCACAGTGTGACGCGTTCCGGAGGTTGTAAGGAATATAGAAACTTGGTAGTCGTCTATTGTTTCTCAAATGACTAATCAATCACCTCTCCTAACCCCCATATATTCCGGGGGAAAAAGTAAGAATGCAAACCTTCAACCACAACATCATTAACTGGTTTGGAGTTCTTGCCCTTCCCACCGCTCCCACGCTCGCGCTCTTCCTTGAGCTTCGGTAATACAAGTGGCTTGACCGATTGGAAGATTCGCGGGAGGATGTTATACCGAGGCGAGAGCAGCCAAGTGTGCAGATGGGCCGGATTGTCGAGGTAGATTCGGACTTCTAGGACTCTATTTTTATTTTGTGTTGAATAGCGTTAGTAATGTTCCAGATGGTGCAGTTCTGAAGTGAAGTGAAGTGAAGTGAATTGTTTGGCGGGTGTGATTCGCTGAAAATGGGGGCGGGGGGATGGGAGGACGGGGCTTGTCACACGTGTATTTTGATACGCGGCAGTAGCGGCGGAGAACCGGCATTTTGAACAGTGGTGATATGGCGGAAAGGTACGGTGAGGTGAGGTATATCGTGGTAAGGCAAGTTAAGGCGTTATTGTGGTTTGGTATGGTACGGATACCGTACCGGTAGTGCTTGCGATGGCGACGCTAGGGCAGGTTGCAAGAAAACGTGCAATATGCTATTAGATCAAAAGCAAGCTTCGTCCGTCCAGGTCCGGCTTTCGGGTGCTCCTTTCTCCTCCTGCCCCATGGATTTTGTGTGTTCTATCGTAATCCCCAAGCTTCTTCCGGCCCTTGGGTTACAATAACACGGACAAGCGGGGGGGGGTTGTCGATGTCGACAGGTTCATGACAAGGTACCAGTCGACGACGCGAGAGATGACTGATACGAGGTCACGTGAGACACACCAATCCTTAAGTTTGAGCCTCAAGCTCTTCACGTGCATAGTGTGACATGAACTACCCCGCCCACAGTAGGATCGCAAAAATTGTAATACCCTGTCCCAGGCTCACCATAGCATAGTCTTACCTAGACTACCATCTGTTTTTTTACCATGTTACCGCCAATACCGCCGCTCTTTCATCTCATTTCCTCTGATGATAGATTACCCATTTTGGAAGCTCTTCCCTTCATTATTTTGTCCTTAGCTATCTCTTATCAACACCCCCCACCGCCAAAATAGGATGAAGATTGCGACTGTGAGTGATAGATCGTGGCCCTAACGACCATTCGGACAACCACATCATAGCTGTACCCTTCCATATACCAGTAATGTTGCCATACCATACTAGCTAATTGCATGGTTACATGCATGCCTGCTTTAGTGCAATTCATGCAGGTACGATTTCCCAGGGCTTCCCGATACTTTCTCAGTCGCACTTGTGCTCCGTTCCATCCCTCTGCCTGATACTGTGAACTTTTTGCTTACGGGCGGAGGCACAGGCACGACACGGCGTAACCAAGTAGCTGAGCTCAGTCGAGACAAGTTTGCCCAACTTTGAAGTAACTATAGGCTCAGTTCTCCGGCTAACTGGAGAGTTGCGCCATCACATTTTACTTTTTTGTTTTTTTTGCTCGAACCTTGTAGAGGCGCGATTTGGAAGGAGGAGTAGGAGGAGGCGATGGGAGGAGCTAGAAGCTGAAATATGTGTCGGGGTGGATGAGAAGCAGAGGGTAAACTAGGCGGGGGGAGAGGCAAAGAGAGAGGGCTTTTTGCTTTTACCTGAATGAGTAGGTGAGTGAACAAGTCATGGTAGCTATTTCTCGTATTTTATAATCGCGACGGGCCACGTAGTACCAGTAGCATGTAAGGTATACTTGGAGCATGATAATATGGATTAGTTACCATCTGAGGTCCTGCTAGAGGTAGAAGTGGAGAGGGTAATAATTTCATACCCGCACACCTCTCGTCCAAAGACCACCACAAACTTTATGGCAATCAAGTCATTCGAGAAACCTTCCGAGACTACTAAGCTCCTTACTTCCGGGTATGACTTCCGGAAACTGGGATAAAACAGAACATCATACCGAAATAGCCTAGCCTTTCTTTACTTCCATCACAGCCTAAAACACCTGACTTTGTTTGAGCGAGTACTATTCTGTGCTTCTGTGCAGAGAAACATTTTTGGTCCCACTCTGTGGTCCGCATCAATTCGCTCCCCCTCTCCATTGCTTATCACTTTGTGATATGATATGGATATGATATGGACAGGATAAGGGTGAAAACGCCGCCACTCTCCTCCCCAGCTCGGGGCCAGGGGTGATCGGTCAGGTTAGCAACCTACTGTAAGCACAGTACAATATAGACGCAGTTAGCCTAGAGTCCAATATATTTCACGATACCGTATAATCTGGCAAAAGTCGGATTGACGCCACTGAGGATTTTCTTGAACCTGTCCAACCACCGTGGTCTATATGTTTAAGCTGTGGCGAATTCGCCTTCTTCGCGCCCTCCTGTTGGCTCGGTTGCCTTAGTTTCTCTTTAGCTCCAGTCCGACTTTTGCCAGATTATACGGTAATACAACTTACCGTACTGCAGCTCTGATTAGCATCCGTACTCGAGCGAGCTATGACGAAACGGATGATTTATCGTCGGTCGGTCGGCCGGCCGGCCGGCCGTTAGCTGTTTGTTTCGGTAGGAGGAAGCGTGGGGGCAGAATTCGAATCGCACAGTTGACCAGTTAGTGCGTATTATAAGTTCATTTGATAGCGCAGACTATCGTACGTTTCAGTGCAGACCACTTCATTGGTAGATTGATAGTAGTAATTACGAGTATCGCTGAGAATATAGTGGACAAGGTGGCTTCTACCTTGTACAACCGGTTATTGTGTGTGATATTCAGACCTGGAAAAGAAAAATATGAGTGAGAGAGAGAAAGATACCTAGAGTCAGTCATATTCCCCAGATTCTTGCACTTCTGGTATCGCAGGAGCTTATCTTATGGGAGAAAAAAAAAGGAATTCAATACTCATTCGCAACAACTTCTCACCGAATTACTCCATCAAAGCATAAAAGCAAAAAATGGAAGCCATCAAAGAGCAGAAGCACAACCCCGTCAGATTCCCAAAGCCCAAAGTCCAACCCATCACATACCGTACTGGACCATAAACCACCACCACCGTCACACCAGCCCCAAACTATTCCCAAAGATCCTCCATCCCCAATCCCTACCCTTCCTACCGGTACTTTCCTCGTATGATGCCTTCCTTCCCTCTTGATCAGACCGCTTACGAAATCACAAACCCCCAGTCATTCCAAAATCCTATTGCAAAAAAAAAAAAAGAAAGAAGAAAAAAAAGTTTCTCATCTCCCACAATTTCCACGTGGCCTCCCTGCCCCTGTCCCTGTCGATCGTGCGGACGTGCCTGCCTTGCCTAACTCATCATTACTACCGGTATCGTGCCGGTACGGTACTCGAGTTACTCGTGCTGTACCGTAATTGACCAACATCAACCTAGATCCTCCACCCTCCTCCTCCATACTATATCGCATTGCCGTGCAGCTCTCCAACTGCAGAACAATATCCCCCCCCCCCTCCTCCGACAAGGGGACGGAACACAACGAAAATTAAAAAATAAAGTGCAGAAAAAGTGAGGGGGAAAAAAAAAAACTTCCAATTCTAGACCGTCCTCCATTTCGTGTCCTGTATGGCTACATTTTGGAAGCCACATTAGTGGCGTTTATGAGGCGCACTCGGGGTTGCGAGGGAAGGAAGGGAGGGAGGTGACGTGAGGGGGGGGGAGGTGGGAACTAAGTCCGGGGGTGTGCCGAGCAGGAAGAATGGTGGCGACAGCGGTGGTTTGCTCTCGGCTTTCTGCGAAAAGTGTATAAAAAAACTAAAAAACTATAATACGGTATGGCATTTCCGGCCGGTCGGGGGAAGGCTGGAACTAAAGGGTTTTTCAATGCAGTTTGAACGCCAGGGTAGAGCGGGGTTGTCTTATGCATTGGCATTGCGCTGGTATTATACTATGCAGTCGGCGCATAATGGTATAGTTCTAATAATATTATGAAAGATGAGATCAGATCAGATGAATTATTTGCATACCGGTGCTCGAGCATGGTACCGCACAATTCTCACGTACCTACTCGAGTGTCAAACATTGCATTGCTTGAACTTTTTTCTTTCTTCCCTTCCTTCCTTCCTTCCTTTCTCGCTTCTATCATACAACGGCAGAGAGGGCCAGGCCCTATATGACACTGGCTCCTCCCGGCTCCTCCCATGTTACATACATGAAACCAATCCTTTCCTGTACTAAATCGAGATTGAAAAGAGATCCCTCATCTTAAAAGTTATTCCGGTGGCCACCCTTGCCTTTCCCCTTCCTCGGCCGGTCGAGAGCCGGCAATGGCAATGATAATAATAATAACGTGGCGTTTACTGTGGTCTGGTCCGGTTCGGTTGCCGCTACTAGTCCCGGAGTCGAGAGGGTAATTCCGAAGTTGCCTGCGTGCCTGGCTGCTGCAGCAGGGCAACCTTTGCATGAGAAGAACTTTATCTCATTTTACAATGATGTTTGATTTATTAAGTGCAGCCTTTCATATTGCAGATTCCTTATCTGTCTGGGAGACTAAGGTCCCCTTTTTCTCTCTCTCCCAATGGCTTATCTGTCAAAATTTTCTGCGTCGTGCTACTACTACCGTACTCTATTAGGTCCCCTGAGGTTCAAGGTAAAGAAATAGGGTTTTGTCAAATTATCCTCTCTTTTCTTCTCCCCCCGTTCCCCCCCCCCCCCCCCTACCATATTATACCTCCTCCGATTTCCAGAAAGCAATGTTCAAAATCCAACATCCGGAAGGGGAAGAAAGAGAGAATTTGCCAATAAAACAAAAAAAAAACCCTTGCCACGTTTTTTATATATATCCTGTGTTATGCCCTTATGCACACCGACATGGTACCGTAGACTACCTATCCATCGGACAAATCTTGGCGGCCAGATCGCCCCATGGTAATCCAAGATGTAATGTCTCATGAAGTGGGAAGTTCTGAACGGACGAATGGATGGTCCGTGATTCACCTGATACTTTGGATCCTCAGCAAAAGAGCCCCACGTGTGATATCAGATGAGGGCCTCTGGAAACCTTTGCATAGGGCACCGGCATGATACTCCGCATCAAGATCTAACTTGGTACAATACCGGTATTGGGTAGCCACGAGCCACGCCCTTGCATTTCGCATTTCGCATTTCCCAGTTCATTCATGCTTCCCCCATTCCGAGCAGCCCCTGAAGCACAACAGGGCACAGCCCAAGCAAGGTTTTCTTTGAAAACGTTATCAGAATTCTATTTTTCCCCAAAATGCCGGCCTAATGAACTTTCCCTTCACTGCTCCCATATTCCTCTCCCCCCCCCTTTTTCCCCTCCTTCCCACACCACATGCGACGAGTAGTTGGGTAAAATTGGATTTCCGAATACGTGGCGATATTTGTCTATCATACAATTAAGTACGGATACCTTAATAATAAACGGTTCGGTCGAAAAGGAGGAGAGGGGGGAAGAAAGAAAAAAGCAGGGGAAAGGGGGTTCCGGACGCGCTGCAACGCGACGACGCGGAGGGGAAGGAGAAGGAAACTGTCGAAAAGTATGGCAATTTTGAAGCCTGATACCGCATCTAACCGTCCTAACCGTCTTGGGGAGACGTTAGGTATTGCGTTTCTTCGCCCTGTATCATACTCTGGACTTCTCTATCTTCTCACCTATATGTTGGAAATTATAGCATACTCCTTTTTTAATTTTATTACTATCCAGGACTCGATTTTGATAATCCGCCCACTTCGGCTCTCGGCCTGGGACCTCCCGCGATATGATGGATAAGGGCCTTGTAATTTGCCATCGCACGTTGAATGCGTAGAATACCGGTAGCACTAGGACAGTACTGGCACTCTTGCATGTGAGAGAGGACAGCAATAGAAGCATACTCTCCCTCGCTCATTGTGATTGGGCCCCGCACTCGTGCAGTAACTGACGGATTCGACTGGCATGAGGAGCTACCATGGGTGGATAGAAGGATAGAAGGAAGGATTGGTGAGTGGAAGGAAGGTAAGGCAAGTGAAGAGGTGGTGTACGTATGGTATGGCGTATGCGTTTTACCTCCCTACAACATCGTACTGGGCTAGAACTGGTTCATTCCTCGCTTTTTTTTCAATGGCTTGTCGGCTGCGTAATAGTCATCGCAACTTTGCGCTCACTCATTGCAGTTGTGAGACGGTACTGGTACAATGTTTAACCTGAATGCAACCAACGGACGCTGGTTGGGGCGAAAATCGACGTGTTATCATAAATGTTTCTCTCCAAGACAGGCAGCCTCGTCTGTAGGTCGTTGTATATCTGTCTATCTCTATGTCTTTCTGTCGTGCTCCGTTATCAATCCCTGTTACACTTTTCCATCGCGATCAGGGTTGAGTTGAAGTGTAGAAAAAAAATGAAAAATGCTACCCTCCTCCGAGATAAACCACCCCGGGAAAAGTAGAGAAAAAAGGAAAGAAAGAAAAGCCAAAAAAACAAGAAACTTACGTGAGAGGAGGTTGGTGGAGCCTTCGTTTCCTCAGTGGGGCTTGCCCTTGTTGGCTCCTGTTATCGAAACATAAACGAACATCCGATTATCTCTTCCTCACCCACAAAAAAAATATAAAAATAAACAGAAGGGAGGAAACTCAGAGCGATGTGTAACCAACGAAACTTCGGAAAATGCGGTCATCGGAAAAGCTGAAAACAAAACAAAATAATAAGCCAAAAATCCACAACACCCACACACTTCAAACGAACCGCATGGTGTGGCAGGCATGGTATGGTATGGCCCATGGTCGACCTGACGAACCCGAACGCGGGCGCATATGCAGATTGTGTGGCGGACTTGTTCGACTCGTACAAGAAAGAGTTTCGCTCCACTGTGGCTTGAGGCGTGTTGGATTGGGCTGGACAGTTTAAGAATCGCACATTGTGGATTGTGGAGAGAATGAGAGTGAGAGTGAGAAAAGTAAGGGCTGGAACGAATTCCCAACAGAGCTGTCCCATTAGACATTGCAGGATGCAGAACTACGGGGCCTTGAATTGCTCGGTGAGGGTGGAAAGGAAAAGAAAATAAGAAAATAAGAAAATAAGGAGAGCTGCGGTGATTCACTGTCTTGGATGTGCGGCTTCCTTTCTTTTTCTTCCCTCTTTCCATGAGATTTTCTTGCATCCCCACCCTTTTTTGCCATCTTCAGGCGGTGTGGTGCCGTTTGTGCTACACTATTGGCAAACATGTTTCGGAGAGGGAACCAGAGCCAAAAGGAAAAGTGAGGGGGAGGAGAAGAAGGGAAGGAAGGAAGAAGGAAAGAAAAAAAAAACGAGAAAACGTGGCATCCCGATTTCTGTCAATGCTTTGGTTTCGCTACCCTTAAACTTTGCTGTGCCAGTAACCGTGCACGCCTTGCTGCCTCTGCCGTACTGCACCAACTTCGAGTTCTCCACAGTCTGCTCTGGCGTCGCAAGAACCGGCAGGTCTTTGCAGCCTGACCGGTCGAGACTTGTCTGCGGTGCCCACTCCTGCGCGGATACTCGCATGGCCAGAATCTCGCGACGTCGGAATAGGCCGTAGCCGCGAGGAAAGAAGGGGAGAAAGGGACAGAAAAAAGTACCGGTATGTCTAGACTTTCCGACTTCGGTTGATGATGCTCTGTTAGGAAGTTACTAGGGGAATTTATCTGCTGTGTTCTCCCCATTTTTTTCTCCGATTGATTGTGTGCGGGACCTGGTAAATTAAAACCGTCAATTGAGCAAGATGGAGGAAAGATTGGAGGCGTTTTAGGAATTCATTGGGAATATATCAGATGAACAAATCTCCCCCCAATTACCCCAGCGTAGGCGCCCATGCTATGCGCAACAGCCACGCTTCTGTAGCTGTATAGTAGTACTCCACGGCACATTCCTCTTACTATCTGGCTTCCACTGAGCTGACTGACTGATGGGAAATAACAAAAGTCCACAGCTAGAAGAAACGGCTCGGATGGATATGGTAATTGTAAGTTAGATTGCGGGGAGGGTTGCTGACAAAGGCGTGAAAAGTGCACTTGATGTTTTCATTGTGTATATCCTATGCACCTTGGCACCATATCGTGAGTTCCCAAGTTCTAGCCTGGACGGAAACAAAGAAGCCTAGCATGGTCGACAGTTAATATCTCTCTTGTTCCAATTCGTGTGGGATCGGGCGAATAACTCGTTTCGTTGAAGTTTTGGTATTGAACGGTAGTAGGAGTATCATGGTTCCCAGGGCTAAGGTTAAGTTAGCTAGGGCTGGCGGGCAGAGCACCGTACTCGAGTATACCAGCACAAGCATGATAACCCAACAACAGCATCATCCGTAGTAGACTGTAGCCTTTCCAGCAATCACCGACGGCAGTTAGTCTAAAACATGACGTACTGGGAGGCGACATTTTTTTTCTTTTTCCTCCCCTTCTTTTGTTTCTTCCCCTTCTTTCCCCTATCGTTTTCATATGGTGGCTCTTTCAGTAAGCCGATTGGCTAGTAGGGAAAAACAGCCCTACACTAACGGTCGTTCTAGTAAATTTTCCCGATTCTTCCGCACCTCACCATCCCTACTAGCTACGATAGCTAGCTCTTCTTTCGGGGCTGTGATATGGTATCATAGGGAAAGTGGAAGGGAAAATAAATTTGTTTCGTTTCGGTCTTCATTTTGTCACATTGGTCTAAGCTCCCTTCCCCATCGTTACCGCCGCCTACTTAGCTTAGGGCGAGCTGTTGAATGAGCTTGAGTGCCACTGGGAAGTATCATTAGAGATTGGTTTCATCCCATGCGGCTAGCCGTTTGCCTGGCTACGCATACCGCACAAGGTCTCGTCGGGGTAGTGGTGCTCTTGAGAAAAGGGGTGGTGGTTGAAAAGAAGGATTTGCGGAGGTGGAAGTTTCTTTTTCCTTTCCTTCTTTGGGAGATGGGAAGGGAAAAGGGTACGATGCGGTACACGAGTGCATACCGCAAAAACTCGAATGGTTGAGAAGGACGTTCGGGACGTCCAGAATTTCCCCCTTTGGATTAAGGGGAGAAAACACAGCGAAAAGATTCTCTTTTAGCCCTCTGTTGAGACAAATAAAGAAGAAAAAATCAAACGGGCCTTACTACTTGTAGGAGGGGCAACTCCAACGTCCTAGCGAGATTCTCAATTCCTCCAGTTCTTACGGTATTCAAACGCAATCTCCGTTTTGGACAGATGGCCTACTCGAGTACTGCTAGCGTGTACTCGTACACTACGTGAGCGATCTTGTATCAAAAGTAATAACGTATGTAACGGATTTCCGAGACTTTTTTTCTTTTCTTTTCTTTTTTTCGCCTTCTTCCCTTCTAATCTACGCTTCTTCCTCACCGTTTTTTTGTCCACCATTCTCCTTTCCATTGTTGGGTGAAGGTTTGTTCATATTTTTGTTGGCTGCTAGTGGTGTGTTTGATATCGTTGCTAAAATAAGTTAGGGGTGAGGAGAAATTACTTTTTCTTCGCTCCTTTCCTTTTTCTTTCCTTCTTTTCTTTTCCGCTCCTTCTTGCGAGGTTCTAGAAGTTTATTCCTTTTTTCTTATGCCGTTAGCTGTTAAATGTTAGTTTTGTTAGATTCCTATATGAAAGAAGTTGCACCGACGTTTGAGCACGGTTGGTGCAAGTATAGCACAGCACAGTACTGTACAGTAATCCGCAGAAGGGGTACAGTACTTGTAATGAGCGCCGGCGGCCGCCTGTCATGCGAAATTCAACATCCCCAGCCCTTGCGCCGACCAGCGATGTAGATTCCCGACGCGACGGATCAGGAACCTCTCTTTCTCTCCTCACCCACACGCACATCCCTGCGCGTGAGGCGCCCACACAAGACATCATCCATGATATGTACTCAAGTACTTGTGCAGCGCAGTTACCGTACTTATTTCATTCCCAAGGTACAGTGCAGGTTTGATATAGGTACAGGTACATACATTACCATTACGGGAAGCAGTCAGTCAGTCGGCCCGAACAAATATATTTTTTACAAGTACTGTACTAAATTTTGCTCTGGGCGGACTTTGTTCCATTTCCCCATGCCCCCTCCCCCCTTCGGCAGCCCACACACTTTGAGGCACACGATCTATTGTCAAGTACTCGCCCCCTCGTTCTGTCAACACCCCCCCCTGTAGTGGTTGTGTCCAGCTGATCAGTTGGCCGTCTCACTTACCTGCCTGCTTGCCCGCCTACCCTACCCTTACACATTTTCGACTTCTGACCGGAGAACCTTTCCCTCCTTTACGGTTTCCCCAAGGGGGCAGTGGACCAAGCCGAGCGGAGGGTGAAGGAGAAGGGAACCCCGCCGTACAGTGCGGTGCGGGTGTTATTAACAGGCAAAACATGGCAAGTGGGCAAGCGACGTGAGACAACAGGCCACCATTCCTCTTCCTCCAGCCCCAAGCCCAATTGTGGACATCGTCTGAACCTTCTGGCTAAGCTTGATCTGATTGAGTGAGGTTGTTATTATTATTCGCTATCCCTCTACACTTCCTGCGTTATTTCTCTCACTCTGAGGTTTCACGATGGTACCAGTTTGTACCCGGTCCATGTTATGTAGCGGGTGCAAGACAGGAAAAGAGACATGCTCTTGTGCCCGTCGGTGGGGTGGAGTAAACCGTGGCGGTAAATGTTGTGGATGATTGATTTTCTTGATTGATTGACCACCACCACCCTCTTGTCCTTCTTGACTGAGTGAGAGGTGACTCGGAAGTGTAAGTCCGTGCGTTCCTTCGTGTCTCGCTGGGCTATGCCTAAGCCGACTGTCCGCAGGAATTTCTTGTGTGTGGTGACAACCCCATCGTTGTTTCTCATCACCCTTCTTACCTCACTCACTTTCCCTTCTCCCCCCTAACATCCCTTCCACTCGCACTTTTTTCCTTTCTTTTTTCCCATTTCTTTTTTCAAACCCTCTGCCTCCTCCCATTCCATCCCATCCCATCCCATCCCAGTTCATGCCCGCCCCACCCCTGGGCCCTGGCTCATCACAGCGTGGGTATGTCGTCAGTGCTCCTGCCTGCGCACCCCATCGGGGCTTCACTAGGGGCAAGTTATTATTTTGCTTATCACTGCTGGACGAGACCACTTGTACTTGACACCCATAGTTTCCCGACAACCTGAGGTGTAATAAATAGTCTCCAAGGCCCCCTCCTCCCGATGCACTTTTTCGTTTCCTATATCAAACAAACAACAGCTCTCCGGAACAACCCCCTACCTTCGCCAAAACATAACCCACTTGATCGCTATCACCACTACGAGATATCTACCTACAACCTTTGAGGCATTAGGGAATTGAATACTTTCACCTTTCCCCCACCTCCGCAAAGTTCAAGTCCACCACCACCGCCACCTCCCGCCAGACGTTTGTTTGTCCCATCCCTTCCCCTGAAACCTCCATCATCACCATACGGGATACTGTTGGGAAGCTTTGCTCGCATCATCTCTTCACAACCACCCCCGATATTACAATCGTACGAGTTTCCTCTGGGTATCTGATTCTCTGCTTCCCCGGGCTGAAACATACACCAGTCCGCCGCAGTTAGCATCTCCAACTACAGCCGGGGTCTCTTGCACACATCACCCCCCTGTATCGCCTATTTTTGCCGGACGATCAGTGAGTTTCTGGTCTTGCACCTGTTAGTAACCCGGGTTCCGTGGCTATAAAAGAACCTCTCTCGTCCGCCCCATCGTCAGTAGCTCAGTCAATTGAGCCTGCTCCAATAGCCTTATCGCCTATTACCTCCTATTGCACAACATAAATACAAGCCTTCGCAATGCCTGCTCCAGCGCAAACACTATTGAACCCTAATGACCCTACCTCGTTAAGTTCCTTGGGATACAACTTCAACGGACCTGCCCCTTCATCAGCAGGTATTCCTCCATGTCCTGGTCCTCCACCAACCAGACCTCTTCCTCCTACCCCTAGCAAATAACCGATCACCCTCTCCTCGGCCACAGACCAATTGGCGGATAGGAATATCCGCCATTGGACCCAAAAAATGAACGAACTCACGAGCTGGCCTCATCACACCATATCCTCCTGCCTTAAAAAGGCGTAACCAACACAACGAAGACACGCAACTACGGTGAACAAGCATTGATGGCGAGCGGGAACGGAAAGGCGGGTTTTTTTATTATATTTGATTTGTCCTATCATCGATCTCATCTCTCATTGGGGAACTCACATATCTGGTGTTTAATTATTTCCATTCATTCCTAAGAACGTCGGGGAGGATTTTACTTATTTCATTTTTAATCTCATAAAAGGAAACGGAGCTTGGTTTTTATTTTTATATTTTCCTTTTGTGTCTTATTGTCGGGGGGCGTACTCGTGTCTTTTGGAATTTCGGTCCCTTTTTTATCTTACCCTATCTCATCTGTAGTAATTCACGATCGAACCTTCTTGTATTCTCATGCTATTTTTTCTTTCTTTCTCTCCTTATAGCGGGGAGTGGTGGAAGGGGGCACAGTACCAATTGGGTCGGGGCTTAACTTTACGGAAATGGAGAAGAGCAGGTGCGCGTTCCGCATGATGTGCGAAGAAGAGGGAAAGAGAAAAAGAGAAAAAAACAAAAAAAACACTGGCATCTACTAAAACCAATCTCACCCGATCAAAGAATATTAATTAATTCCTAATAACTTTGATCACGATCATCAGAGGGGGGGTTCCGAAGTCTACAGATCATCATTCACAATTCCCAAATTTAAAGTATCCGTCAAGGGTGACTTTAAGCTATCATACGAGGTTTATTAAATTGTGCATGTCCCCCCGCGCGCAACAATGACCGGAGGTACAAGTACTAGTACAGTACAGCACCTAACTTGTGATGTATCACGGGCAAAGTATCCTACCCCCACATCCCTCCATCCACACACACACTCTCTCATATGGGGTTCAACCACCGCACGCCGGATGATCGACCGGTACCATACGGTACGCCGCAGGATCACCGACCTTAGCTACTGACCGACCCACCGACCGACTGACAAACTCACGCGCGCACTCCCTCTCTCTTAGTAACGTGCAGAACCGCAACCCCCCACTCGAGCATCGACATTGTGCAACATTCTACTAAAAACCTTGTCATCCGTACCATGCAATACACCGGTAGCATAATATCATACCCGTGCGATACGATAGTATATCATTTTTTATATTTTGTTATTACTTTCCTCTTCCTCCTCGGCGAGGTCCCACCACCTCTTGCTTCGATGGCCACCTACCTGCATAACCGATTCGATCTGACATGGGAATGTCTGTCTGTTTGTCTGTCTGTCGGTGGGATAATAACGTGCGGGGCCGGTTGTGGGAAGCGCAACGCGCGGGGAAAACGGGCGGGTAGGTACAGTGCCGTACAGTTTAGAGTACATAGGAAAAAGCGTGTGAGAGAAAGTTTAACTTGACGAAAGCAGACCAAGCGCCGCATGAAATCGGTCGAGTACTGTACTGTGCTAGTACCCTAGAGGATGGATGGATGTGCCGGAACGTTGTATCATATTATTATTATCTGCCTCTCGTACGATAGTAAGACGCCGCCGTGTACTGTCGGGTTACAATACTTGTACAGCATAGCGCTCGTATATGCTTACTTTGTTATGTCTCAACTAAGGGTTGAAGTGTTGCGGTGTTTTCTCTACCCTCCCCTACCCTCCCCTCCCCCGCCCTGGCATTAGCCGAGAAGGGGGAATAATCCCAACGTCCCATCTTCTGTTCCATTACAGTACTGTACGGTAAGCGATTTGAATCACCTCGATTCACGGATTAACTTCATACGGGGGGGGGTTCTACATCTTCAGCGCTTGGTGTAACGTATTTTACTCCGCAATTTGTGCGAGAATGGCATTTGTGGGGGGGGGGGGGGTGCCGTGCAGTTGCTGTACGAATAATACACGTACAAGTAAGATGGAACAATAACAAACATAGCCGCTCACTCGACCGCCAGGCGGGTTTAAAGTCTGTTTGATCTTTATTACAGGTAGTGTAGGGTAGGAGGGGGGGGGGGTGGGTACTTGTATGATACGAGGATGCTGCCAGTCGGCTATTTTTAAAAACCCGGACAAAGTGAGAGAGCGAGACGGGGGGTGGGAGAGAGGGAGAGAGGGAGTGGGGGTCTAGAGCGAAGCGGCCAACGTCGGTTGCGACGGACAGAACAGATCAGACAACACTTTAGACGCCATAAACAATCACTCGTGTTTATGTTCTCGCTACCAGATTAGCTCTCCCGTCTCTCTCTATTTCCATCCCATCTCACCATCTCGAACCGAGGTGCTCACCACCGCGGCCTCCTGTGCCGCACGCCAACTTCTCGAAAAGCAAATATAACGGTACTCCCCTAAAATTTAAATAAAACTGGATAGTAATTATGATACTTTGCCTTTTCCCTCTTTAACTTTGTACGGTACTCGTACTTTGCCTGCCTGCCTGCCTGGGCGTCACATCTCGTCGGGCTTCGGGGAATTGCTTCCTTGCCCCCTAGCCAGTGCTCGTAAGTACAGCTATATTAACTATCCCGGGGCGAGTACGGTGCATGTAGCGACATGCGCGACGGGGCGATTAAAGACGAGACAAGGCGAGACAGGATCTCATATCGCGAGACTTTACTTACGCGAGGTTTCGGAAGGGAAAGAAAAAAAAGAAAGAAAAAAAAAAAAGTCCGTATGATAGGAACTTTTTTTCTATTAGGGTAATATTGTTATTATTATTATTATTATTATTATTATGGACCAACCGAGTGATGAATTGTGGAGTCTGGGGTTTGTGTGGTGTTGTGGTGGGAAGGGGGAGGAAGGAAAGGAGGAAGGAGGAAGGAGGGGGAGGCTGACTGTGCTATTCTGGTGCATGTCGTAGATGTCAATTGGTGATGGTGATAATGTTGGGAGTTGGGAGGTGTTCAGGTCGCAGGTCGGGGAGTCCGAGACTCTCCTTTTTTTTTTGTTGTAAAATCGTGCAAGCGAAGAAGTGCGGTCGATGGGTGGATGGACCAGAGCTTTCATTCTCCTTTTTTCCTCACGTGTGGTTTTTGCAGTACGCACATAAAAAAAAAAAGTGGACAGGCGCAAGCTTGGAAATCGGGCCTCGCCGGGAGGCGGTATGTTGTTTTTTTGTGGGGTGAAAAGATTGGTGGTATGCGGGAGGCTGAGGAGGAACAATGGGGAGAAGAATAATCGCCTATCATACTTACGTACCGCACGTAAAAACCATTCACTGGTGGGATGAACTTCGCCTACATTACATACCTACTGGTACTACGGGGTACACGATATGCGAAGGCTCAGGGGGGGTTTGTTTGCCCGTTGGGGTTGTGGATTCCGTTGTTGAGGTTTTGGTGCGGTGGGTATGGTTGGGCCGCAGCCTTGTTCAGCTGTTGTGTTCACCCTGTCTGCAGCTGGTCGCGTGTGAGAACAGGGTAATCGAGTGATATGCGATGACGGGAAACTCCTTTAGGGCTCGGTGCTCCCGTTACTATTCGTTCGGTGCACTGCCGTAATATGGTGCTTGGTTTGGATGATTAGCTTGCTTCGAAGGAAAGGGCTGGCAGCTGGAAACATAATAAAAGTCTCACACATCTTCCCCTCCAATTAGTTTCCGGATATGGAGTGACTGCCGCGGGCCCATGTGAGGTTATCGTACCGTACCCGAGAGTTGCTCCTGCAGAGCGAGGTATAGCAGGGGTGGTGGGGCAGGGAGCGGCCGTGGGGAGGAGGGGATGGGATGAGAGTGGGTTGGACGAAATGTTTGTCTGCTGGTATTTTGTTTACATGTTTGATTGTCATCAGCTGGCCTTCAGCTATACATCTCTCTGCTATGCATGAACCTTTTAACGTAATGGCCGATGCATAGCTAAGCATTCCCTTTATATTACTGCTGGTGCCCATGTCCTGGAATTGGTGCAATATGCGGTAGCCAATTATGATCGGTGTTTGTAGTTTCTTTTCTTTGGGTCATAATTCCACCTTATGCAATTGGGGGTGAAGCGTGGGGGACCTAGCCGTGGACGTGGGATTATATGGGGATTGTGTGGTTTGGGTTGGTATAATTTATATAATATTGTTTTATAGCTTATGTGCTTGGCGTCCTTTATGATTCTTGTATTTGTCAATATATGTGGTTCGTTGGGTTCCCGGGAGGCGACACGGCGCTCGCTCTGATTAGGTGCCACAAATTACTATCGTAGCTGGCCTAAGGTTCCTCAGGAACCACTAGGTTTTATGTTCTAATCCACGAGGACAGCTTGTGGTCTGGTGAGTCCAAGTACATGGATCTTGTTCACAGGACTCGCTACCTACTCTCCTTGCCTCTCTTGCCCTTTATCCTTCTCTCATGGGGGAATGCTGAGTATCTCCGGAGAGGGATTTTAATTGGGCTATCCTCCCGAGCATTCTTTGATTTGATCAGAACAGGACGGTCAATGATAGAGAAATTGTTACAATATGGTACGTTCTAAAGGTGCTTTCGGATTCATGTTATGTATCGGTTGTTAGTTTAGGCCATTAGTGACGTAGTGCAGTGCGACATGACGTAGTATTATAAATTGTGGGGTGGGAAGAGAGGAGTAGAGGGAGGAGAGGAGATCGATGTAGTCTAAACGTCTAGTGTGTAGGCACTTGGCAGCCCTGCCGTGGCTGTCTTGAGAGTGGGGGCATTTTTATTTTCGAAAACTGCTTTTGTGGTGGCAGCGCCGGATTTTGCTATATTTTGATAGGATTTGGTGAACCAGTTCGTAGTGGCAACGAGAAACCGACCATTTTCCCGACGGTGCGACTCTAGATATGTTCCGAGGCTGGAGATTAGAAATGCACAGACCATCCTGGGCAGGCTATCATTTGAAGGGGGCTTATAGTCCTGAGTGGGGGAAAACAAAGGCTTTAGTGTCAGGTGCCTTTAGGACCTCGGTGTCGCCGGTATTCCTTTACGGTGTGTCGGGCAATCAATGTCTTAATCTCGTGTGTTGGGTTGGTCCCGATACCACCATTGGTAGCTATTAATTGTATTGAGATTAGGCTCTTTCCCCACAACTAGTTGTCCTGTTTGTACCTAATAAAGCGAGCAAAACAGTCCCAAAATAATCTACACAAATTTACCTTTTGGTGGAATATATCCTTTCCACCCTTTTTCGGTAGACCGGCAGCACCAATTACCGTACCCACCTTGTGATCACGGGGGGTGGGCTGTCATTGGTTTCGGCGATCGGATAGAAAAGGGAATGTTGGGATAGTGCCTCGTGATTACAAAATGGTTCTCGGTATCGGAACATTTAAGCTACTACTTGCTTTGGATCGGAAACAACCTACTTTCTCAAGCATGTTGCTTTTGGCAGCCTGTTTTGGCAGGTGAGCGCTATTCTAAGCTCTACTTCGTCCTTGAGCCCATTAGGTACTGGAAGCTTCTAAGTGTGGGGTACTTGCCCCATTCGCAATGGTCATCGGAATGTCCTTTTGGGTATCTCATGACCTTGGCCAGGGTTAATCGTATCTGAGAGCTAGCGTTTCACAGCTCTAGCATCGGATGTCCCCCGATACCGGAGCCAAGTACTTTGAAATTCTCAGATGGAGCGGGTCCGGGGCCTAAAATCAGATATTGGGATTTGCAGTTCTGTTAGTTGAAGATTGGTAGTAAGGTTCTATTGATTCTGCGGTGTTTATCAGAAGAGGGCGATACTCTAACTCTGAGGAACCCGTGATAAAGATACACCAGAGAATGAGTGAAAGATGTTTGCATGTATCATGGGGATCGAGATTTCGTTCTTCCATTTTATTACCCAACGTGGGATCCATGTGTCATTTTAGGCATGAGCTGTCTGCCTGAGTAGCGAAATATTTCAAATAGAATAGGGCGATCGAAGTACGTACATGTCGGGGATAAACCCATGGTCACTATTTCCTTGATTGAAGTGCTTTGCTGGCGAAAGCTAGAATTTGCCAGGCTGTTGAACCGCGCTTCGTAGCTGGATGTTTTATCTCTTACAATCTAGTACCACCTCATTAACTCGTCCTAGGCAAGAAGTCCCCAGAAACAGCGGGGTATATTTTATCTGGACGCTCAGATAGGCACATATGTTTTACCATATATTTCTTTAATCCCTGTTTGCGGGCACTTGTAACCTGAGGCGAGTACGATATGGATTAGTTCCCCACTCAGCACTCGGACCGATCAATACCCAATTAGTAAAGTGTTCGCACACTAGTGCCCGTGCGAACGGTAGGCCCCAGGCGGAGAGACCATCGTTCGTGCACTAAGCCCGTCATATCGCATTTCCGCTGCCTTCTAGGCCCCTTAGTCGACGAAACCGAAAATCCTTCTTCTTCAGGATCCCTACTAGGATTGCTCACTCCCCTCCCTGGCGGGGCCCACTTGCACGGGTGTTTGTTCAGATCCTGTAATTCCATTTTTTTCAGCTTCCGTTTGATGCGCCTTGCCCATCACCCTGCTTCACTTAGAATGCGAGCGCTAAGGCCGCTGTGGGAATCAAGCTTTGCCACTGCGGATGCAGCCGCGGTTACTCCACCGGCTACCCTTGGCGATCTCGCGGGTGTTCGGGTGTGCGAGTTACAGCACGGTTGTAGTACCGGGTACTACCGGTATTCCTGTCTTCGTGCCAAGAGTTATGGCCCTTTTTGGAATAGCTAGTACAGGCCCATAGGAAGGGAAACCGGGTACCAATTCTTGGCCCGGAGGCGCGAGTATCATATTATGCTGTACCAATTTCAGGGATTGGCCGGCGTCCATTTTTGAAGGAGTAACTTGTTTAGGCATGGGAGTTTTTTTCTTTCGGATTTTTCCATGGCATAATGAGGGAGTTGGGGGGCTTTGTATTTACCCAGTCATTTTAGGCCAGGCGGGTAGGCGTGTACCATGGGTACTGTGCTCGAATACAAGAGAAATGTGCTAGGATGTAATTGCCTCTGGTAGTAAGGTTCTATATGTTTTTCCTTTTTTTTTTGTCTCAACTAATGGCTGAGATTGCGGTGATCTCTCCACCATTATCCCAGAGGGGGAATTTCGACGACCTAGTATATTTCTCTTCTGCTTGAGTACAGTACTTACTGTATGCCGGGAAGGCTTTGTGTGGGGGCGGTGATATGGTGCCTTTGGAGGAAGTAAGGAAGAAGGAAGAGGGATTTACGTGGTGAGCTATTTTGCTCATCTAAATTCTACAAAATATGTCGGTACCTGAGATACCCTTAAGGTCAGCTGGCTGAGGAACTTGCGAGCTCTTGTCTTGGGGATTTTTTACCTTCTTTTCCCCCATGTATGTGTTCTATTTGAGCACTTCGTGGGCGTACTGTATTATAAATGGGCTAGTTGGGATGTTTTGAACTCGCAAGGCAATAGCTCGGGGAATTGATCGAAGTGAGAATTGAACGTTAGTTGAATTTACAGCGGTGTTCTTCGCGTGAAACTGGATTGACGTGGTGACTGCTGGAATGATCGTGGACGGCGGTGAACCCGTGGTGTATCTTTAAGTCACTTGGGATAGATTAAGGGGTTGCTGGGTTTGATGCATCCACCCGAAGGCCCATTGGAGATGTCAAGGTATTTAAGAAACTAGTTGGATATTGGTCGGGGTATGCGTTCTTTTGGGAGATGTGGGGTAGTTTCGAACAGGCGAAGATTGGCAGAAAGCTTGTATATATGTCTAGTACGGCAATAAGTAATAAGGTGGGTAGCTTCATGCAAGGTTCTGGTCTCTGCTTTGAACGGAAAACTCTATAGAAAGCCTAGTATTGAGTAGCAAAGAAGTGGGAAGATCGTTTTAACCGCTGCCAGGGGGCATGGGGCTTCTGCTCACATACGACCAACCCCAAATACACTGAGCGGAGATCAAACTATGCCGGGGAGCGGCCCGGTTTGGCGAGTTAATATGGTAGTCTAGAGGGGCCCCAGCGTAAAAAGGTTCCTCAAGAGGGGAATTTTGGGCTGATCGAGTTAAAACAGAGGTAGAAGTTATAAGGGCGGAAGCAAGGGCCTATGATGCTCATGTGGGGGCTGGTTGTGGCTGGGTGTGGGTTCAGGAGCTTGTCTCCAGATATCACTGGTCCCAGTCCAGGAGGCGTGACTAGAGTTCCTGGATATCCGTACCCGCCTTGAGAAACACCTTGTCAGATTCCACAAAAGTTTCCGGCCAAAGGAGCGGTGTGTGTACTGTTTCCACAGCCATTTGGGTGGTGTGGGCATGTTTTTCGGAGGTGTCAATGATTTTTATTGCCTATTGAAGCATTCAAATTCATCAAGGGGGCCTGGGATGGGTCCGAAAAGCGGGGTAGGAAAACGGAGCCGGACTAGTTAGCTATTTCTAATCTGGGATCGCAAAAAAAGAAACCCCTGAATAGTTGGTTCCCTAAACTCCCAGCGGAGGTGGTGGTTCTTGTCGCTCTTGATGGCTTATATAAGCTCCGCCCAATTAATAGGAACTAGGCTGGCTGCTCTAATGCATTGTGAGCTATTATCAAAATCGAACTCTCATTCGGGAAATAGGCGGCGCTAGGAGGAGCCCCTGCCGGTACTGGTATGAATATTTATGCTATATTTCACTTATAACATGCACCTGGCTCTATATTATACCAGAAGTACTTGCATAGCGGTATGAAGTTTGGGTCAACTCTGCTCTGTTGTCGAACCGAGCTAACTAGGATTTGCTTACATTCCATTTCTATTAAAAGAAAAAACTTACTAAGAATGAATTGAGCAGGGGATCTTCGCTTTCTGTCTTTTTTATTATTAAGGTTATAGTCCTTTGTTTCTACAGGGTTGGGCATCGCTTATTGCCTACAGGGACAATTTATAAGTGCGATGCACTATAGCTTTCCGGCTTAGGAATATGCCTAGGATAGGTGAGGTTTTTGATCGGTGGGTAGTGGAGCGAGTTAGAATTTGAAAGAGTACATCGTAAACAACTGGTGGAAGATACTAAGAGATATTATAATTTAGGAGAGAGATGAAAAGAAGGAGAATGGTTAAAAATCGAAATAAATAAATAAGCTTCGCTCAGATTCAACGCGTATTAGGTCTTTCCCTTGTTTCCGGCTGGAGCACTGTTTGTCCCGCCATCCACCAGGGTCAATGATCCACCCATCTTCTGTGAGGATGAAAGAGAAATCAAACCCTCAGCTAGTATATATCAGGAGCCAGCCCGAGTCGTATCGTGTCCAACCGTTATCGTCTGGACTCTCAATGTTTGGAGGCAAGTGGATGGACGTCCGTCGTACCCCCTGAACGTATGTGGAAGGCACGCATCCTTTGGCTTATCTAGTATATAACGGGAAGAGTAATGTAGATAACTTATCCTTTATCATTTAGAAAAAAAGCTGCCAAAACTGTTCTTCTTGAAAGCTGGTCTCATTTAACATTGGCGACAATGGCGGCAAAAGACTATCCCTAGAGCTTTTGCTCTTACTATTTCTTCGCTTAACCTTATTCGTGGCTTTGGGGTACATTCCATAATATCCCTGAAACAGCTATACGAATCGGCTTCTTTCTACCATAGCCATTCCGTACTTCCCCCCCACGAGCCGGCTTAACACTAATACTTTTGTTGTCGGGAACGAAGGGGGGTGCCTCTGGCAGTAAGGGTCAAAGGGAAATTACATGCTATTCCCAGCTCACTGGAACTTGGAGGAAATGACTTTTAGCTTAGAATGTTTCCCTAGTTATCTTCGAGTGGAACGTTGACTATATAATCTATCGAACCTAATGGTGGAGTTGCGTGTCAAAAAAAAGCTGGAGTTGCTTTCTATGCGACCTTATAATACCACCGGCCACGGGGTTCGAAAACGAATGACTAACTTTCTTACTCGCTCTTCTCCTAGGGCTTGTTCCTCATATTTCTAGCTCTCGCCCTTTCCCCGGCGTAGGGGTGGTCTGTAAGGGATTTTTTTGGTAATATATTCCTGATAATAGCACATAAGTTAGTGCCCTAGACAGATTATAGTTTGCGCGCAAGTGCGAGTAAACAGGTATCATAAATGTGAAGGAGAAGACTGCTAGTTTTTATGACCTGAAACCTGTTCATCAGGACCCTGAATCTCTAGTTTCGCATTACAACTGAGTTACTGTATAGCTAGGGCATGTGCGATTACACGAGTGATCTTTTGTGATGACATGTTGTCCAGTTCTATTGTATTCTGGATTTTTTTCCTGACGGCCGGCAACTCGATGGACTCCCGCCGGATTGCACAACTGCATCTAGGAGAGGCTCGAGAGGGTTGAATTGGGAAAGGAGCCGTTCCTAAGCTCTTCCCTTTCCAAGCATCCATGCCGGGGAGGATGGCTCAGCACATCTTCCAAACTATAACATTTTCAGAAAATCTCATAGAGAAGCCTGAGATTTACCACAGCTGTTACAGTGTCAAGCAGATCTTATATATTCCTATTGTCGTCAATAGCTTTGTTGAAAAATTAAGCCCGCGGCGGGATGGGTTATAGGGGGGTGGTTTAAAACTCTACATCTCCGGCAATGACAATAAGCGGCCTCCATCGTTCTCGGTATCTGCTACCTAGACATTCCGTGTGATGTTACCTGGAAAGAAATATTTGGCTTGTAAGAGGGTGAATTATTCCGGATCCTGAGAGGTGGAGCATTTCTCTTAGATTGTGGGAAGGATCAATAAGGATGGCTCTCATACGATAGGCGGCACTGTAACTAGTATCTCTCGAGCTGTGTAGTTTCATATCCTATTGTATGACACTGATGAGCGTACGAAGCACCACTTCTGTTTAAGATTATAGGAAATCTTCATGAAAGAAGTCTGTTGAAATCTACCTATGGCTTAGGAAGAGATATGCCACCCTTCATATTAAATCCGGAGATTCAGGTATCGGTGGGATAAGTATTTGTTCCCAAGCCGATATTCCATGAAATACCTGGCTGGCGCAGTGGTTAACAACATGCCAAGAACCTATTTACCCCTGCCACAATTAGCGGGAGTCTAGGAGTTCAATTCAAGCCGATAATCGGTTATTATTGAAGGGCCCGTCATTTAGGACAGGAGAATTAAAAAATCCTGCCTATGGGGACTGGGTGATTGGAGAACATAGTCTTCATAAATATGGCTACGGGGGTTACCAATCCTGCTACGAGGCCGTAGAATCCAACTCTAGGCCTTCAGGTTCGCGATCGGTGGGGTAGCAGAAAAGAATGAAACGATTTCTTTTGTTTCCCCCTTCCAGAAAGCGGCTGTGGGCCCCGAGAGCTATAGACGTCTTGGTCATTTTCACTCTGTCAAGCTACCCTCTCCCTATTTGTTGCCTGGCAAACGTATTTTTTTTCCAGCAAAGAGAGGCGTAGACAGTGTCTAGTGAAAGGTATAAGATCCCCACTAGGGCGTACTAACCTGACACCCTCGCATCTGATTGTGTTGCCGGATGATCAAATCGCACTTCTCAAAATCGTAGTACGGCGCATGGGGAAAGCGAAGAAACAAGATATATCACGCCCCAGGAGAAACGGCTCTGGCGGTAACCTGAACCGGCGCAGTTAGAAAGTGCAAGTTCCACAATGCACATGTTATGTTAGGCGCACTAGGCGCACTACAGGCGTCCGCCAGCCCGAGGCTAAGAAAGGCGTTCTCGGTCCCGGAACTCCAAAAAAAGGAAAGAACGAAGGCGCCGGGAAACCGCGTGAGGGCCGTGAGCTCTATGAGTACGATAGCCACTTTCTCTCCCTACCAAAGGTAGAGTTACGACCTTCGGCTCCAATTTTTCCAAATTTTTCGTTTTAGCTTCTAATACCTTTCCCGGCGGTATAGCTCACGCCGGATAAGCCACTGCCATATTATATTTCTAATAAGCCAAGGATGGTGCCTCACAGTGTTCTCAACTGTCTACTGTAGGTACCGGTAGGCAAGGCTAGGTCAAAGCTGACCTCTGCCTGCCTGTGGGCCTTGAACTACCTGTGCTGGCCTGAACCTGGACGGCCTATTGGCTATTATGCATGGTAATAGCCCATAGGGGAAATCCTTCGTTCCGGGACCGCATCGACATCTAAGTGACCCTTGGGCTGAGGGTACGGTAAAGATCTGCTCCTAATTGGGATAGTTAATCTGGTGAGGTCGGAGACGATATCTAAAGAAAAACTAAAGAGTATCTGCGTGGAAGGGGGAGAGATTATGGAGAATAACGTCTTGATCTTGATTCTATCATCGCACTCAGGAGGAAAACTAATGTCCTTAAATACATAACTCAGAAAACTTTTACATTCTAACTTCTTCCTTTCCAAAACTGTCTTTCCCCACGATAACATTCGCTGTATCCTTTCTCCCTCTGTCCAACCTCCCCTGACCACTTCCTGTCCATTCTCTCTATTTCCTCCACTTCATCTCTCCTCCATTCCTACCGCTTCTTCTTCCCTTCCCTTCTCTTCTTACACACCTCTTCAATCCGCACCCAGCTCCTACTTCGTTCTCCATTTCCCAGATCATTCGTGTTCGTCCTTTATGCGAGAAGTGATGAATTCCAGATATGTAGTCGTGGTTCTTGGGGTGTCGAGATTGGGCTATCAATCAAAGCGCCGGTGATTCACAATAATATCTTCCTCTCTCCGGATCTTCCTAAGGCTGGCTGATACCCTCATACCTCCAAGCCCTGTCACGCTAAACGAGAAAAAAAAGAGGAGTGCGATATCATATCACAAGGACTCCAGCTATGATATCATATGTAATATGGTCCCTTTTTGCTGTGCTTCACCAGAGACCCATGCCTCTTCCTTCCACGAAAAGACTGCGTTTACCAAAGGCCAATCTGCAAGGGCCTACACCCCAGCTCCCTCCCTCCCTTCCTATATGATACCTCTCAGCGCGCGCAAGTAATAACCGCCAAACAAGCATATCAATCCCTAAACCATTCCCGGAGAGCGCAGCATCACATCACTACACGAGAAGAAATAAAGCCCCGGCGCAGACGCCACCCTCCGCTATCTAGAGCAATACGTCCCACATTCTACTCCTATAATACATCGCAGGCAGCGGGTCATCCAAATTTCCCGAGTTTTTCGCAGCGAGCGATGGAAACTAGACTATCTCTCCACTATGATACACCTCTAGAACCTAATCCATACACCCTCCAATTTCTCTATATACCCTGACAGTCTCCTTCACCTCTCCCTCTTTACCTGCTTATCGCTGATCAACGAAAACCGCGCGTATAATATTATTTGAGATGATAGTCAGCTCCTTAAGTCAGCGCTAGGCTCACAGTATCATACTGTACGTTTATATACCCCTCCGGGGGGGGGCTCTCCTAGTTTCATTTGTCCGGATGCCGTTTCGCGGTAGTGGAAGTACTTCCGGATCACTAGATGCTGGGTATAATAGATGGTTGTATTATGAGCCCACATAGCCCCACACCGCATGAGCGGGACTTTGTTACTGGGGATACTCGGTTTTGGAACCGTGAGGAGCCCGCTCGATAGGTGACGATACCCGAACCACGGCGATATTTCTATGGTGAATAGTCGCAATTGCGTTCTCTTCTAGCTTTGGAGTAGCTACACATCCGGGGGGCAACTTCGGGTTAGGAAGTGACAGACGTTCTATGAGCAGATGGCCCTGAGGGTAGCGAGCGCTGTGTGGGTTTTTTTCTTGGGTCAAGTGATAGGGTGTGCCTCTACTGAGTGGATGCTGGTCGTAAACGAAATAAGCGCAAATACGGCACCAAAAGAGCAACAGTGGGAGAGAGGATAATGATAGCGAGCAACTTAAGGTATATTCGTCGATGAGTTACTTGCTAAACTGACGGTAATAACAGAAGTATATATGAAAAGCAAAACACCATTCTCAGTCTTCCGACCATCACCACAAATTTCCACTTCGTTCCGCAAATGCCTCCTTATCGCCTTGTCTATCCTTCAAAGAAACAAATGAAATAAACACTCTGTTATCCCTGAACAAAAGAAATGTATAACAAAAGAAAACTTCCTTCATTCCCGTAGCCTTCATGCTTTCCACTTGTCCTCTCCATCCGTCAATGAAAACATCTTTCTTAATCTCCGTTCTTTGATGAAACAAAAGAAACCAACATGCCGAGCAGCTTTTCCAACAGGTCGCAGCGCTCTTAGGTATAATACCGTAAGAACTCGAATAAACGGACCATGTGCTGGGCGTAGTAGGCCAAAATTTCCTCCTCCGGAAGAGGGCGAAAAACGCACCAAAAGCCCCCCCCCCCCCCCCGAGACAAGCAAAGCAGCGGGGAGCACCAGACCTTATTAAGAGAGGCAACTCCGGCGCCCTGGTACAAGGTCAGTTTATTCGAGTTCCTAGGTACGATACTGAGCTTTACAATACTAGAACTTCGCAGCCATAACGGACGAGTGATAGGAGGTGGTTTTAAGCATGTGATGTGCATGATAATTTGAGCTATTATACGAGCCCGAGCGCTATATTGGACTAGGAGAGAGGTTACAAATCAGCGTGTGCTTGCGTGGTGTGCGTTCGAGAATAAATATTTCCCTTATTTATTACTTATCCCATCCAAAAAGGCCTTGTGGAGTAAAATTAGAGTATAGTACGATGCCGAACAACGCATACCCGTACCCAGGTCGCGACAAACCAGACTATGATAAATAAAACTTGTAATTCTAACCCTACTATGCTAGTAAAGATCCGTCCTATTTTGAACTCTAAATAAACCCCACAATTAGATCACCAATACTTCCCTCCCCATCCCCAACAAAACCAACATTCGAACAGAAGGACGCAAATAGGGTAGGAAGTAAAAAGAAAAAGAGAAAGCAGGGAAAAAAGGAAAGGAAGGAAAAAAGGAAAAAAAGTGCGATAAGAATACAAAATCGAAGGGGGATGGCTCTCAATACAGGAGGGGGCTACAAAAAGCAATAACTCAATGAAAAGAATCAAGATTATTTCCAGAATTTAAACCACTTCTTCTTCTTGACATCATATCCTTCCTCGGCGATATTGGCGCTTCCGGCGATGGTTAGGAAGACTTGATCTATGATACAATTAGTATGAACAACGAAATGGGGAGGAGGGAGGAGGAGGAGGAAGAACACACCTAGCGTAGTCTGCGAAACAGAATAGTATTCCAATCCCAAAGCTTCCTTCGCCTCTTCCAGTGCCTTGAATATCCTATTGACGCCTGAGCCACCGCGCTGTGATGCTGCAGTGGGCGTAATATCGTCCCCGTCCTCATTCTCCCCGCGCCAAATTGGTACCGAGTAGCGAACCTGCCCATGAAAGCTCCGCTGCTCAACAACAGCACCACGGAACCTACCCTGGATCCAATCCTTCACGCTGTGCATTTCCGCCTCCGTACTTGCGGGCGCAGACTTAAGGACAAGATGGATGTAATACCCATCGCCCCAGCGCTTCCGGAGGTCGTCACTGGTGCCGACTGCTAGCATTTTCTTCGCGAGGATACCAGCACGTGAGGCGAGGGCGTCGGCTTCCTCCATAGAATGGGTCGTCAGGACAAGACTTCTACCTTTTTGAACGCTGGCAAGGGTCTTCCACATGGTGCGTTTTGCTGCTGCATCCATGCCTGAAGAGGGTTCGTCCAGGAGGAGGACTGTTGGATTTCCCATGAGAGCAATACCGAGGGAGAGCTTGCGTTTGTTACCGCCGGAGAGTTTCTCGCCCATGCGGGTTTGGAAAGCCTCGAGACCGACGGCACGGATGACCTGGGAAACGTTGTGCTCGACATCCTTGACGCCACGAACTTGGGCGTAGAAGCGGAGGTGCTCGACAACCGTCATACGGTCCATCGCGTCGAATTGCGGGCAGACACCGAGGTGAGATCTTGCTTCTGCGCGGCGTCTGGTAACGGGAATGTTTTCCACAAAGATTTCTCCACTATTAGGGGCCATGTCACCACGGATCATGTTGATCGTCGTGGTTTTGCCAGCGCCGTTAGGTCCGAGAAGGGCAAAGACCTCGCCACGAGGAACTCCGAAGGTAACGTTCTCTACAGCGACCATCTTGCGGGAGAACGATTTGGTAATGTCAATTACACGGAGGCCATCGTTTGAGGAGCCCACTCTGGAGATTTCGGCATTGATATATTGCTTCTCGGCGCCAGCTGCTCCAACGTCATGCTCGCTGTCGGAATTGGCGGTGCTCGCTCTCTTCCATGGTAGCGCAAGGCGGAAGCGGCCGCTATCCCACCAGAGAAGAAGAAGGAAGTAACAGATCGACTGCACAATGAGATAAAGGATTGGACCTCCGTATAAAGTAAGCTCTCCAGGGTTCGTAGCAAATTCCTGGCCGCGACAAGAGACAGAGAAAAAATTCACTGCCACATATAGAGCACGAGCTAAGCTACCAATCGGCAGAGGCACTGAGAATGCGAAGTGAACGATATTGATCTGATCATCTATCTCCGAAGCAGGGGCATAAGTGAGAACCGACATGAAAGCGATGAAGTAGAGTAGGAACATCATAGCTAAGCTAAGGATTAGTCACAATTATTCCGAAATAAAGAGCTTGCATCATACCTTGACCGCCAGCAACGATCGCGAAAGCACTCAACTGGCTCTTCGCCATGAGAGAGACATTATAAGCTAGCAAGATAGACGCGAGCCCATACAATACAAGTACAAGGAATAAATATCCAACATGGAACCAAATATCGTTCGTCGCTGCAACATAAATAATTGTGCAAACAACAGTACTGATGAGCACGGCGGCAAAGTCGAACGCGGTATAAGCAAGCCACAACGGGAGTGCCCTGACACCATTGGAGTAATGCAAGGCACGAACATTGCGGATTCGCTCGACGGTGGGGTAGAGTGTAAAGAACGCGGGGAAAGCAGACAAGCCAAGCCCCATATAAATGATAAACTGCAAAGTGAGGACCGTTCCATCAGGCCAAAAGTAGTCGAACTCGGAGTAGCGTGTGATAATCTTCTGGTCAAGAAGAAGGTTGTCGACTAGATTCTGAACGGTGAGTGCATTTATAACATTTCTATCGCCCCTGAAGGCAATTGTAGCGTTTGTTGAAGGATCTCCCCCTCCTACGTAGATTCCACCGGGGGTGACGTTATGATAGTTGAGTTTGATGTAAGTCTTGAAATCATCGAAAGAGTCGACAAAGTGTAGCGAGTCGGCCAAGTTTCGCATGAGTGTCTCGTTTTGCGTGCCGCCGCCAGTACCCACAGGTAGTAGAACGGAAGCCAGATTTCCCACAACTTGAGCTGAAAAGTTGGTCTGGGGTCCAAGTGTAACGTTGAATTTTTTTTTGAAGGCTAGTTGCTCTACTTTAGCGATATTGATTTGATCTGCATTGGAGCATGAAGCCTTATTGTAGTTCTTCAGGATGAGCATAGTGAAACCGGCAACGATAATGGGGATGGAGATGGCCGCGACGATAGGGAAATAATTTCTTTTAAAGATGACGAGACGCTTTCGGAACATGACCAAAGCCTGTTTGAATATCCCAAGCCTCTCTCCGGTATAGAGGCTTACATCCTCAGATTCCTTATCTACTGCCTCAGTGCTCGGCGATTGCCTGAGCTGCTGATCTTGAATATCTGCGGTCTCCTCGGCAACCTTGAGGAACACATCTTCGATGGTTGGTCCCGAGACATGGTACTCAGTGACTCCAAGCGCTTCGAGTCTATCAACCAACTTGCCGGCCGATGTAGAATCAGGAATATTGTAAACGGTTTGATCATAGAGTCGCTTGGCTGAAACGTCCAAGACTTCCGGGGAACCACGCGGAACGTGCACTCTGTAACCGCCGCCCATTTTGGCCTTCAATGCTACAGCAGATCCCTCACACTTGAGCGTGCCCTTGGACAAGATTGCGATATGGTCAGCTAGTAGGTCAGCCTCGTCCAGGAAGTGAGTTGTTAGAATGATAGTGCGTTCTCCTCTCGCGGAAAGGATGATATCCCAGATCTTACGTCGGCTAAGGGGGTCCAATCCGCTCGAAACTTCATCGATAGCACAGATATTGCTGCCGCCGGTGAACATGATTGCAAGTTGAAGTTTCCGCTTTTGCCCACCGGAAAGAGTTTTCGACTTGGCCTTTTTCTTTACCAATAGGTCGCAGTCACGGAGAAGCTGGCGGAGGGTTTCCTTGCTGTCTCCCTCACATTTGAGTTTGTTCCAGATCTTAACGTGCTCCTCAACTGTCAACTCATCCCAAAACACGTTCTTCTGTGGGCAGACTCCTATGCCGCCCGTTTTCCCCGTATTAATCCGGATTTCGCCTTCGTCGACGGCGGCTAGCCCGGCGATTGCCTCGAGGGTGGTCGTCTTTCCGGATCCATTGGCACCGAGAAGGACAAGGACCTGTCCCTGGCGGATATCGAGATCAAGCTTGTTCACAGCTGTGACAGTCTCTTTCTTCCCAGCCGCAAGCAAGTTGCCCAAAATGCTTGGCTTGTACCTCTTAGTGAAACCTCGAAGCTCGACGGCATTTTCAGGGGCGATCAGATCCGGGTTAGAACTCCTGTGTCCGGCCGATTCCGTCCCATAAAGCCATTTCTCAACGTAAGCAGCACCGAGAGCGAATACAATGATCTGAACAATGAGAAAAACAAACAGAACAATGGCCGGAATAGTCGAAGGTTGGTCAGGTGGTGACTTGGTGAGCGAAGCAGCTTGGCCTTTCTTCTCGAAGCGACCGAAGATGACAGCCATCAAGACAAAGTTGGATGAAGGGCAGATCAAACTGAGAATAGCGACGGCACCAGAGGAAGATTTATAGCATACTTGGGCGACAACGCCGATAACAATGCTAACCAAGGTCGTGGATATTCCCGAGAGTTGAGTTTTCTTAAAGAAGGAGGACGCAAAGATCGAGAACGAGGCACAGGAAAGCCCAGTTAGGATGTACCAGATTAAAATTATCCCAGTGTTCGTAGTAGCGAAGACTCCTCGAGCTATCGTAAGACCCATAATGATCCATCCTCCAAGGTATACCCAAGAGAATGAGAGAAAGTAAGACAGGATCCTCGCAGATTTAGAGACCCCCATGGACTCGAGAAGGGTGGATATTCCACGTTCGCGCTCCAAAGCTTGGAAACCAGTTTCATGGTAGATTATACCCACATGGCCAAGGAAGACTGCAATACCAATATATTGCGTGACAGCGGTCATGTAGCTACACCACAAAATTAGAACTGTAACACCACAGGCCTCGATAACATCTTACTTTCTACGAATCTTGTCTTGACGCTCCTTTTCTGACAAGGAGGTATAAATGTATTCATCAACCACAACATCCCCACTTCCTTGACGAGCCTGGTTGGCAATAGTCTTATCGATAGCAAACTGCAAGGGCATCAAGAACCTAACCCAAAGTCAGCCCCTGAAAAAAATAAAAAAATAAAGGTAATTCGCCAGTGGAAGGCAAGCAGCAATCATACGTCTCAGCGTCGTGGTTGTGATTCTTAACATTGACCCTGTTGCCACTCAAAGAACTGTCACCCCTAAGTGTGTAATTCCAAACACCATTATCTGTGCTAGCAGGACTATCGTCGAAAACCGCAGCGGAAAAGCAAGGCGAGCTCCCCCTTAAAGTCTGCTTGCACTCAATCTGCAAATCCTCCTTCTTCTCCAATACAACCACCTGTATGCCTGCCGCTATCAACGGATTCGAAATTCTATCAATCAAGTCCCTAACATCCGATCCGAGATTATTGTGAACAAAAGCCAATTTTTTTTGGTCCGGGTGTGCGAGCAACTCTCCCTGCAAGTCCTTGACATGTGCTGGTGTGCCGATACCATAGTTTGACGGTGGAACAAGCAGGTTCCTCGCAAACGAGATGAAACCAATGAAGATGACGGGTAATAGAGTAGCGCGAAAGATTGTGGAAAGTGGGTGTCGTAGAAATATTATGCGGAAATTCTTCCTCCACAACGTCCAGGTCTGGCGACCCAAATTCCCCATTGTGAGGAACGATGCTCTGTCAAAAGAAAGTGATAATCGGTGATGTGGCCCAAAAGGATTAACTACGATATGTTGGATTACTGGTAGTTGGGGATCGGTGCTTTAAAGTAGTAGTCAGATGTTGGTGGGTGGGGGTGGGATGGGTCAGAGAGGGAAGGGTGAGGAACTGTGACACGAGGGTGGTAAGGTGGGAGGGCCAAGAGGTAAGTTAGTTGATTGTGCACTTGACATGTATGCTCGTATGAATAGATCCTCCCCAGCCCCAACTAGATAACAGCACTTAAGTACTGTGCATGGGCGCTCGGCAAGGCGCAGGGGTGGTAGGGCTAGCAGTACTTGAATGGCAAAGTTTAAAACTGACTGGGCACTCACTGGAACGCCTCGCTCGTACTATGTGGTAATGTATGATATGGTAACGGGGGGGAAGGGCGCAGAGTGAAACAGCGGAAAACGGTAAAAATGAACGTCAACAAGGTGTGGCTCGAGCGGAGAAGCTCAATCTTCTCTCGGAAGGGTTCCGCGGTTGAGGCAGTAAAAGGGAATTGCACTGGTGTATCGTAGAATACTAGCACAATATAGTACCGACTGATATCGGAGTGCCGTAAAATATTGGCTGTTTGGGGGACCGGATTGGATGTTGGGCCAGCTGTGCCTTCCGGGCTGCCGCCCTGCGAAATGCCGATCCAGTACTCGTAGGTGTAACAAGTGACGAAATCGTGCTGCAGACAATCGATCCCCCCCTGCCTTTTCCTCTTCCTCGTGTGCCTCTTGTAGACTTCTCGCCGATTGACTGTAATATGTGTGTGGTGAGGCGAGTTGCAATGACCGCCCGCTCTCTTGAGAGGAGGTTTGAAGGAGAAGAGCAAATAACATACAGGAGTTTCAGGGCAGGCCTTATTGTTGTGCCATGCACCCAAATTGACTAGTATCCAGGCTCGAAGTCTGCAAGGATTAGCGAATGACATGAGCAAGGGTAGCTTTTTTGTCGCAACGGCTTTCTTGAAAGTGATATTTTCCCATCGTGTCTCCCTCCCTGCTCCTTTCTTCTCCTTTCTTTTCTCGACTCTTTTGTGGTTGTGGTTGCCATGCAATAAATCTACCGCAGGATGCCGGTGTGCGGGATGTCCGGTTCGCTTGGAGCAAGAGGCGGCAAGATGGAGCCATACCGTACCTCTACTGCACCGTAGAAATCAACGTCGTTGAATGTCTCAGACACAATCGAGAGTAACAGATTGCCCAGGGAACGCCATAATTGAATGGCTAAACTTTTTCCCCGACACATTTGTTCTTGCACAACGATCCCTCTCTCCAGTCTTAACTGTACCCACATGAAAGTGGGCCTGACCTGAACAGGGGTGTTTGGTGGGCAAAAGAGGAAATGGTCAAGGTTAGGGTTGGAAAAATTACTTGTATCATAATTGATCCCTGGAACAGTTTCGTCGCCAGGAAGGTGGAGACTCCAGCTTAGGTGACACCATGCACAGAGAACCCAGCGAATTATGTTGACTCGCAACCGAGGATGTTGGTGCCCGTACCACAAAGTTCTCAAGCAGTTCTGTGTGACTTAGCCGGGGGGCTGTGTACCCTACTCTAAGTGGTTATATCGGTAGCTTCAAGCACCATTAAAAAGCCCATTTAAGCAACCAGGACTCTCAACATCTGGCACAGAACCATTTGAGTGGGTAAAAATATACACATAGGGAAGCACCGACCTGGCGATACGAATACTGCCCCATTGGTGACGCGTCCATGCCCTCTCTATCTTGTCTGAGATCATGAATCTCACCAAAGGGCCAAAGTCTCTCATTTTGCTCAAGGCATTCTGATCCGTTGTAATTTCTCTTGGCGCCCGTCTAGTTAGCCTCAAGAGCCTCATTGTGTCGGTACTTGTACCGGTCTCATGATAACGATCGAGGCTAAATTAGCGTTAACCTTCCACCACATTATCAGCACATGCTCGCTTAATCGGATCCTGCTCCGTTCGAGTTTTCTTGGATTAAACCATGACTTCTCCAATATGCTATATCTTGCCATAGTGTGGAGAATGGTCGTGTTGAATAATTTATTGCTTAGGTATCTAGAATACCGGTACCGGGACTGTGTACCGGTGGGGTACTATCTTACCGTAGAGCTGGAGTATCTCTACTGGGACTGAGAAATGTTATGCCTTGGACTGTGTGAGACAGCGTCATAAAATCCGTCGCCATGTGCGCCAAACCAAAAGTAGCTATCACATAGCTATTGTTGGTAGTAGAATTGCTCTTTTTAGGCTACAACCGACTCGGCACCTCGAGCCGCTAAATTCTTACCAAATCACAAAATCCACTCATCCATTCCACATCCGGCTTAGCCTGCATGGTAATGAATTTTACCGTTTCCCACCTCAGAAGAGGATCGAGAGCGGAAAGAGAGCTTTCAAGGGCGGGAGTCCCTCCGAACGTTGAAAGCAGACCCGGGAGATCATTCGCCCGCCCCACACTTGTCTCAGCCAATCCGGGATAGGCTCCAGCTGCTGCTGCTGTACCCGGCGAAACCGGCACTCCAACCCTTCATTGGTGAAACTTTAAATCAAGCACTTCTTGGCAATATTCAGCTGGTACTATTTTGGGCCCTTTCATCCCGACCAGGCATCTACAACTGCTAAACCGCTCCGTCACCATAACCTAACAGGGCCATGAACCAAAGTCCCCCGCAGCGGCCCTGCCGAGGCGGGGCAGAGTATATATAGTCAAGCCTAGTCATCGTTTCGTTTTTTCTCTTTTTTCACTTCAGAATCTTCGCTGCCAGGGCATCGATTTCCCTGCGTGTGCTGCGCACAATATTTTTGGACATCCCTTCTCTGGCTCCGTGGTCCAGCTGTTTGCGCAGAGCGAAATGACTCGAAGTGCAGAGTTCTTGCGGTATACCGCAAGGGGCATCCAATCACCCATCAATAGATACGTGTCAGCATTTCTAGTATAATCGGTGGCTAGGCAATGTAGAAGAAGCGAGGCATCCAACAGTTGCGTGATAGTCGCCGCCTACGGGGATCAACGACTCCAGTCCAATAAGGCTGTCCCGAGAGTGAATTAAGCCCGAGAACACGCGCCCAATGCCATACCGGGTAGTCCCATACTACGGGGCTGTGTTCGTGTCTCGGTGCAGCTCCCGCAGCCACGAGTGAGAGGCCGTGACGTCTACTACGAGTGATTTTCAGTGCGAGACTCCACCCCATGGCTTAAAGGAGCCTCGGGGAATTGGCGCCGGAAAATATTTGGTGCAATCAAAATTCGCCTCCCGGGATGCTACTTCCGTGGGGTGTGTCGGGCATCTTTGAGGATAGTATCTGCTCTGTGGGGGTAAGAATGTGATAACAATCATGGGTTTAGCGCTTTACGAGGGGCGGAACGTGAGACGAAGAACTATACGATGTAAGTTTAAATAACTAGCTGGAGCATGGGATCATGTGTCCAAAGGGTTCATCATTTCTCCTTGATTCAACCCGTTCTTTCTCTCCACGAAGCATGCATGCTAGGATGCCGGAAAGGGATGAAAGAGATAAACAACCAGGTGCCACGAATAACCACCCGTCGATACTTAAAGTGTAGAACCTATGGATCTCAAGGTGCTGGCTAGTGTCAATTTGACCACATGTATCCTGCTGTTGGTTCGATCTGCTAGGCAAATATCATACTGCATCATGATAGAAACTCCCCTGCCCCAACAAGCGAATTACAGACCAAATTAATACGAGCCCCCCTGAGAATACGATGGGTGAGTCTGCCTTGATATTGAACTAGACTGACCACCACATACACATATCACAAACAACTCGCATAGAAATATCTCTCTAATAGTTAGCCCAGCGCTGCTAGGGGGTGTCTTGGAATAAAATTGTTGGAGTAAGCAAGGAAACTCCCGTCTCCCATAGAGGTTGTTATATCGCCAATGACGGAGGAAAGTTTCCCCTCCTCTAGGAAGAAGGCTTTCGTCACGGTTATTTCCGTAAACCCTCCCACTCCCGGGTTTACACCCCCCCCGATCGGGTGTGCGTGTGGGTGCCCATACAGAAGAATATTGCAAGCTAGATGTGCTCGGTGGCCGGAACCCGCCATGCTTGAAGTTCTAAATGGTTCATGGGATGAGAAGTGTGATCGTTAGGGGTCTCCGAGGGAAAAAATTTGATTCCCGTTCTCTTTCAATCTTCTCTTTGATGCTATCATTCTTCGGGCAGCCTCCATTGTTGTGCTTTCCTTAGCAGCCTTCTTTCCCCTTGAGCGTTCTCCCCCGGAAGTGCTCACCTTCAGAATGAAAGTCTCGTGAGAAAGAGAGTAACCTTTAACATACTAGGCTATTATGTTGTTTCCCTACTTTACATGCAACCTCCCTTCTCGCTCCCCGTCCTTATACCTCCACTTGTGAGCATCTACTCACCAACTGATCTGCCCTCGGAAGCTAAGTATTTTTCCACAACTCTGCATCTTTAGTTCGATCACATTCGTCCACTTATACGGCACTCGCCCCTGCTAGCTTCCCCGCTCGGGAGAGCTCTCATCAGTTCCGCTTCACGATACTCTAGAAAAACTTACTACAGGCACAGATCTCACAGAGGCTCTACTAGGGGGGGCTCTCGGTGTAAGAGAGGGTTCGGGGCAGCATTAGGCTTCATCTTGATGAGAGCTTTCTCCCATCTAACTGGGGCTTCAGAAAACTGAACTTTGGGAACTAGACCCCCGTCACCCCATACCAAGCTTTTTCCTCTCTCGGGACCTCTTATTCCCAGCCCGCCCTACCCTCACCCATTTACAAGGGGAAACAAACTTACCTGGCAGGGGACTCTATGAGGATCTCCTTAGTGGTGGCGCCTAATTTCAATTTTTCATATTGTCATATGAGTCAGAAAGACTCCAAGACTGGGGTTTCAAAATGGGAGTCTAGACTCCCGCCTATAACTGTATACGATGCTAAGGACTGATACAGCGTATCTGAATTATGGGCCCTCGAACAAAAATCCGGCGTCCCCTACCGGCTTTGATACGACTGTTCCTACCGCGACCGAGAAACATGGCAACGGGTGGGTTCGATCTGGGGGGTTTGGATGAAAAAGGCACATATACTATGTACCTGAGATGCCTCCAAGCAGAAGGTGGAAGAGAATTCATGTCGCGTCTTCTGTCTACTCTTGGCAGCTTGGGTAGAGTTTTATACTAACCCCTGATAACCTCATGGAGGCGAGTAATACCCTGTGATTCTTCGTGCGCCTTGCAGAAGATATGATTTATAAGTAGTCCTTGGGTCCTTCCTGAACGATAGTACCTTTTCCTCAATTCAATGATAGAATAATTGGCTATTTTCCGCGTGTGGGTGTGGCCACGTTTTATGCAGTATCGTTCCTACTGTACTCGTGCGTCAGACAAACTGAACTGAAAGGTCCAAATTAAATTTCTTCCCTGGCCGCGGGCGTACAATATCTCGGTAAATAACGCCTAGATCTAAAGAGGCTCTGGGTGACTATCCGACCTTTTAAGCTTTGGTTTGGGTTTCACTTAACTATTTAGTTGAACCCACCACAGCCCCATCTTCACCAGATATCACTCTCAATCTCCCTCGGATATTGTCACTTAGCCTACCACAAATTGTGCCGAAGGAATGTCTGTGCGTCTTGGTATGCCATCTGCAAGAGAGTTTTCATGTATTCAAGGAACAAGTTTAACCCTCTAGAAAGAAAAGCCTATCGCTCCTACCGCTCGTGCCCTTATGCTCTTCTGCTTTGCTTGGTTTACGTATCTTTGTTCCTTTTTAACCCACCTAGGTGCTCTTGGATTACTTATGGGGGCCTGGGGATTACTGAAGCATCCGGTTATAGATAGCCTTTTACGCCCTCTGCCGTTAGGAATGGGGTAATGGTGTTGGACTTATTTCTCTTATACCGGTCACCATTTTAAATCATAAATATCCGGTGGTTGGTTTAATTTGTACTATTAGGCGATGCCCTTTTGTATGGGGCACTGGGATTATAGACCCATTCTCCTTATAGTTGTTGGTTGTTCAAGGTGATTGTCGAGTGTCCGTTTCTACTGAGTTCCTGCTAATACTGGACGTTTTTATGCATGTGTTCATTAGTCATGTCCCTTGGAGTTTCGTTTTGTTTCCAGACATGTTAGCAGTTTAGGAGATATACGCGGGTGGGCAAGAGCCTCAATGATTAGACACCTTCATAACAAAAGTCATCACTTTCAAGGGATTTTAACTAGGCCCCTATATTGAACCTATCGAGATAACTTTCTAAAACAATCCATTTGGCTATATACGCATGCAGAGATTATCTCCTAACCATCTACAGAATCTCCTGAAATTTCACCGTTGTGTTGCAGCTCATTAAAGAATGGGACCAGGTTGTGAGGGGTTGCTTGGGCAATTTTCTTGGGAAGCTGGCGATAATGATTTTACAAGTTTGTGGAAACTTCGACTGGTAGTGGATATACTTCAAATTAATCATGAGATACTACCTATGATACAAGTAGGTAAAATAACTTTAAATCAGGGATTATTTTGGGAAAAGGGGATGTGAGGGTTTTGTCCATTTTTGGTGTGAAGGGAAGCGACTACTAGGACTTTTGCCCCTCTGTGTGTATCTCCTGGTCTGTCCTTAGCTACGGTAGCATCTCTATCGATTGTCTAGCTCATTATTTCTTCATGTTCAGTCGTGCTTGGCCTACAATTCATGGTGAGTTCCGGCGTCACGTGGTTACGCTCTAGCCCACGCGTGCGACAGCTGCTCAAAAATACCAAGGCGGAGGTGGAACTCAGACCAGTCCAAACCCGGCTAGAACTCCGTTTAGGTGATGAGGCTGACGATCGTGGAAGATGATTGGGGGCCACTTTCAAATGCAGCCTTCAGTTCTCCAACATTTGGCGATCATGAATTTCAGCCGTAGTGGCCTGCTTTGATAGAGTCCACCAGTCAGCTACCATATCCCAGCCGAACTCAATTCTATCTCCACTACTTATAGTACCCCTACACCGACAGCGGAAGCATCTATCCAGCCTTTGACTACTAGTATATACCTATAGCTCGTTCCCCCTTGACCTTCTACATTAGCCTCAACAGACATCGACATGCGCCCTGCGAATTTCCTCCTCCCGGCTCTTCCGCTCGCTTCACTTACCTCTGCGTGGGGTATGCTCGGTCACAGGACAGTAGCCCTACTGTCGACCCGTTATCTACTTCCCGAGACCGCGACATGGGTTCGTCAACTCCTGGGTTCGGAGAGTATTGCTGCCGCCTCCACTTGGGCGGATGGATTCGCCCATTCTAGGGACGGCAAGTACTCAGCACCATGGCACTGGATCGACGCGAAGGATAAGCCACCGCACACCTGCGAAGTCAACTACTCAAGGGATTGCAAGAAGGACCAAGGCTGTATTGTCTCCGCTCTTGTTAATATGGTACCACTCCTCTCTCTCCTCTTATTCTACTCACTCCTCGAGGGTGAATAATGAACTAACGCAGAGATGGAACGATAGACCGGTAGAGTCGCAGATGGAGGACTGCCCCAGAAGGAACGCGCTATGGCGCTGAAATTTATTATCCACTTCATCGGCGACATCCACCAGCCCCTCCACACTGAAGACCTCCTTCGCGGCGGCAACGGAATCCACGTGACTTTTGATGGTAGGAGAGAGAACCTCCACAGCGTCTGGGACTCCGCTATCCCCGAGAAGCACATAGGGGGAAACGAGATCCGGGACGCTGCAACATGGTCGAATAACCTGCACACGGAGATCGAAACAGGCAAGTTCAAGGATCCTTCTATCAAACAGGCTTGGAGCGCATGTATCGATCCGACAACACCGCAGAAGTGCGCCCTTGTGTGGGCCAATGGGAGCAACAAATGGATGTGCGATTACGTCTTACCAGCGGATTATCCTAGAGGGTTTGAAGGGAGTGAGCTGGGCGGAGAGTATTACGATGGCGCAGTGGCAATTGTGGACGAGTTGGTTGCACAAGCGGGGTGGAGGCTTGCGGGATATCTGAACATGATTGTTGCAGGAGAGACTGGGCTTTCGACTGGGGCACAGTCGGATGGTTTTTGGGATCAGAATGGCTTGGGCCATGGGCGGGAGAGACCTGAACGGGGGGGGAGACCTGAACGAGGGGAGAGGCCCGAACGGGGGGAGAGACCTGAACAGGGGGATAGGGAGCCCAGAGCTCCTCGGGGGCCAAAGAAATTGATGGGACAAATTGGGGGATGGTGGGGCAACTTGAGAGCCGGGGAGCTTTGAGTGTTGTTTGGTTATGATGTATTTCCTTGGTTTATGTTCTGGGTATCAATTGTTGTATTTTGAGATTCCGATTTAGTCTTTGGGGGACTTGTTTCGAGTTGGTTTTGGCACTCTATCGAAAGATCTTGGTTATTGGTTTTGGGCGATCATCCAACCTAACTTTTGCGCTTGTAAGCTAGGGCTGAAAGGGCAATTAAGTATGCCAACCCCACCAAACAGCACTTAGGTATATGCTATGCGAATAAGCAATCACTTAAGCGGGGCTAGTAACATCTAGTTCAGCTGAAATAGCCGCACACCCGGTACATCGTGCTGTAACTATAACCGTATTCTCACCCAATAGCTCAGCCGCGTTGGTAGTGGACTGTTGGAGTGGTACAGTATAACCTACTTCATCAGATTCTCAACATTGACAATCCCACAAACGACCCCCTCACAGAGTATCACTTCCCCCCGGATTTTCGCAAACACTGAACCCGGGGATAATCGCCTTTAATGCTTTTCTCCGTATTTTTCGGCCCTCTCAACCAAAATGTTTCCCCCGCCGCAGATCCCTCTAACTGTTTATAGGTGACTTTCTCCCACGCCTTCCTGTGCGTCGCGTTAAGGTTCGCCCTGAGAACTGCATCAGCACGGACATTGCCGCTGCCCGAGCACCATCTCGGTTAGCTTAGAAAGGCAAAGATAGGAGGAGAAGGGGGTGTATGGGGGTTTGTGTGCATTGTAAGCTTGCCCATCGCCTAAGGCGCATGGGTACCAATAACAGTGTGCTTTAAGCCCACGGGGGTAAGCCGCTACCCCTAGTGAGGGGGGGGGGAGTTCAGAAATTTGGAGGAGGAGAGCGCAGATATGATGACATGTTTTTTTATAACTCAATTAGTTCCTCATTGGGGGTTTATAAACCGAAGAGCGAGGAAGGGGGGTGTTGAACTTCCCCGTCTCACTACCTGCAATAGGTTGATATGGGTCAAGTTCTAGATCATGATAAATCATTCGTGTAGAAATCGCCTGACATATTGAGCAATCCAGAACGGGGCTTACCTCCCGGAAGCCTACTCGTATAAAATTCCAGTTATTTATTATCCATTGGTAAGGCCTAACTCACCATCCCGACGTAGGTATGATACACTACTTCGCAAAATCTATCCTGACGATAGGCCCTGATGGGAGTCCGGGCTTTTCCTGGGGAGGCTGAAAGACTTAATTATTCGCCCCCCCCCCACTAACCAACCATGGTTGACACTTCCTGCAGATCTTGCCCTTTTTTTCTCCCCCCACGTGCGCGGGGGAATGGTATCCCCGAGCTCACCTTGTCACAAAAATCTCTTTTCGTGGTAATGGTCAGTTTTCTGTAATGGTTGGCCGATGGGCTGAGATGGTTCCTGCATGAGAGCGAATAGAACGAACAAGGTTGGGAGAACGGATTGGTTGGTGGGGTTTCTATTATTGTGGGAGGCAGCCCTGACCCTCATATTAGCGGGAGAGCGCGGAAGGGTGTTGAAAATCTGGGCTGCGGAGGTAATGATTTACGGTGGGGATTTTACGCAGTGGACTGAAACCGCTTAAGTGGAGATGAAGATCATGATTGATTGTGATAATTTGATGAAAGGAAAGGCGTGAGGGAAGTTGTGTACAGGAAGGAAGGCTTGAAGGGAGGAAAGATTGGAAGGAAAAAAAAACAAGGGGGGTGAAGACATTTTCAGAGCTTGCGCGTCCTTTGACTACTAGTAGTGCATACGTATACCTCAGCGGCCACACAGTGCGGCCATTAAACTGCCATTGTTGGAAATGATCTGTAACGGGCCGGGTACTTTGAGGGGTGGGCAGAATGAAGTGTTTGCAAACTGTTTGATGGGCACAGATAGTGTGGGAAGAACTTTACTGAGCATGAGAACAAGAGAGAAATTGATTAAGAGCGGATTCGTTGGCTTTCACTCACTGTGTAGAAAGAACTCGCTGAGTGGAGAGAAGAGAAGCGAAACAAAACAGAGCCCAAAGAAGAAAAGCGGGCCCCATAACCGAAGACAGCCAAGTCAACCATATGGCTAAGCTTCGGCGAACAACCCCTGATATCCAACACCAATTTCCAACAAAAGGAAAAGGTTGGGAGACGAGTGATGGAAGGTGATGGAAGGTGATGGAAGACTGGGTAAAGGGTGTCGAGATGGGGGAACATATATAGCGGGGGGAGGTGTATGTTGTTCCGAGGCGCTGTAGGCGTTTGACAACTAAGTTACGGCTTGAGGGGGACTTGGAATTGACTTGGTTTAAAAAAAATATGATGCCTTACTGAGCTTTCCTTTCAATGATTCGAGGGGTTTGTATTGTAATTCTGGAGTATTCAGCGCTGGTGGTGTGGTCGGCGGCTGGACTCATGTGTTCCGGAATTCAAATCTAATCAAGAGAAACAATAAAATTGTTGTAGGAAAATAAATGAGTAGACAGTGCAATATTGCCGGAGCATGTGTATATCCTATAGACCTCAGGTTTTTTATCTACTGTAGTTATCCCCCAATCGCAGGTTACCTATCTAATGTTCACGTGATATAAGAGGGATTAATTTCTTGGTGTTTTCTGTGACGCGGGCTCCTATTGAAAAAGACAGGATTACTGGCCCAGAGGCTTGGGATCGGATATGTCGTGTACTAGTATTGTACCATGTAGCCATAATTTACTAGACGACGTTAATCGTTTACAATCGGGTAAAGTACCATGTTATTTAAACACTAATAGGAGCCAGGGCTCGACCTGCTGATGTATGTCATGTAATTGGCAGTATCATAGCATATAATGTTAGTATCTCAACTTTTAATTTTGGGACTCAACTTAGTTAGCTGGTATCCATGCTCACAGCCCTTTTCCCCCTTCGGCAGGCATCCTGGGCGTGACACTAAGTTAACTTCTAGAGCGGGTTCTTGACTTGGTCCCCGTTCTTAAGGGTCCCCTTCTGTCGGGCTCCCGATAGATATCGAAATGCTCCTGCAACGATTTTCCAGTGGCGGGGGCCTACTAAGCTGGCGAGGAAGGGTGGGTAGGAGTGGGGAGATTGGGCGGCGAATGTAGTGGGAGCGGCGGGCTTGATGGCTTTGGTACAGTATTAATAAGGAGGAAGGTTTATCTTGCGATCCGGTAAATAGGTGAGTGGCTAAGGATTGATGGTAGGGAGAAGGTGAAAAAGGTGAGGGGAGGGGAGGCGGAAGACTAAACTCTAGAAATCGCTCACCATGGGCTCTCCTCAGTTGGTTCCCGCTGTGTCCCTAGTCTCATGTGAATAGGATGTGTCAATACCTAACTTATGTCCCTATCTATGAAGCTTCCATCTACCCCACCTATAATACAACATGGTTGTCTAAGTTGTGCGATAATGCAAGTATATACTAAGCCAATGATGGCCAGACGCGGGGTAACTTAACTTGGTAGACATGGAGAACAAAGGATAAACCAAAAGCGTGTGCATATAGAGAGAAGGAGGTATGGCGAAGCACTAACGGTCTACGGATATATACGAAATTGGTTAGACAAAACCCAAACTATAGGACAAGGAGTGTGGGGGATGAGGTGATTGGAGGGAAATGAGATATCGTAAAAACTTGAATAATTGAACCGTGTGCTATGAAGTCCAGAATTTCCTTCTCTGGAACGGGGGAAAAAAACACAGCAAAAACACAGCCCCTTTCCCCCTTCGGAGACAGAAAAAAAAACAAAAGTTTCTTGACCTTACTGAGAGAGGAAAGTCCAACGACATAGCACACGGTTCAATTATTCAAGTTTCTACGGTAGTAAGAAATTCTAGGTGAATGATCTGAGCTGGGGTTGGCACTGCTCTGGCACCTCAACCTGCGCATAGAGAATTGATTGTAGCGGGCTCAGAACGATCTTCGTCAAGTTTCTTCTATAGTTGTGAGGGGTATGTCAAGGAGGTGGGGGGAGAAGAGTCGGGTTTTATTATTGGATATTAGAGCTAGCGGGTCCTTTTGGAAGGGGGTTCGAATGACTTGGAGGGCTCAGGGGAGAAGAGCTGTGTTGGTTGAAAAGCTGCTGCGTATCTGAGAATGGAACTCGTCTGGTCCGGCAGCAACATTGCAATTCTATCACTCCCATTCCGCACAGCCCACGAGAGCGGTGTTTGGCCATATTTCTTAGCCGTATAGGGACTGACGTCGTCCCGTCCCGGCAGGGCCCTCACGAGGACCTTATGTCCATTCCGTGCAGCCCACGAAAGTGGTGTTTGGCCATATTTGTCAGCTGTGTCGGGATTGGCGTCGTTCCGCCCCTGCAGTATCCTCACAGCTCCCTCCTATCCATTCCGCGCTGCCCGTGAGAGCGGTATTTGGCCATATCTGTCAGCTGTGCCAGGAGTGACGTCGCTTCGCCCAAGCAGGATCCTCACTACCCCCTTATGCCCGTTCTCAGTAGCCCGCGAGAGTGGTGTTTGGCCATATTTGTTAGTTGTGTTGGGGGCTGACGTCGTTCCATTCTAGTAATATCTGATGAAGCCTAATGGAAAGCACAAAAGATGAAGCGAATGAAGGTGCGATCACAATAAACTCTAAGCGGAGCGGTCAAGCATGGAGGAGCGGTGGACTAGATGGCTGCTCGCTCCCTAGCTAAGGACAAGCCAGGAGATATATCTCTCCAACCAACTAATAAAAAAACACTCCCAAAACTCAATGCACTCTAAAGGAACACAAAATCTGATCCCTAATGAACACAAACAATCTAGATCCATCCTGATATCCCATGCTCCTCCGTGATCCTTAGACCTATGCCCTGCCGGTGTGCCAATTCCCATATACCTAACCACTGGAAATCTAAAAAGCAGCATGCCCTATCTCTTAGGCTGGCGAAACGGTGGAAAATTTATGCTATCATATCATACCTCTCTGAGTGTCTGGGACATAGGTTAATAAGCGACTTTTGTTAATTATTACAAATTCGCAGGTGCGCGGGCACTACTCGAGTAGACCATAGCTAATATTAGCAATACGATTGTATCTACTCTACTCGAGTACGCACACCATCACTAAGGAATACTAGGAGAACATCTTGGGAATCTCTGTCTCAGAGGCTGAGAAGGGTGGCATAAAATTTTCCACCCTTTCGCCAGCCCAAGAGATAACTGTATCTCTCTTCGCCGCATGTCCGCATAATATGAGACGTGCATATCCGCACAACAGTCTGAACCGCATGCCCTGTCACTTACTCGGGTAATCCGTCGGGTGCTGCGCGAGCAAACCTTCAGGATACCATACGCTTGGCGGTCAACCCTTTCAGATATGATACCAAGAAATTTGCCATCGAAGAAGTGAAACCTTTGCATGGAACCATGATTCCCTTCGGCCACCATAGAATAGTGAAGAGGAATTAAAAAATATAAGTGAAAAAGGATGACTAGATGCAGTCAATGTTGTATATTTATTTTTCCTCCCTCAGAATGGCTTCCTGTGTGCTGGTCTACCGGTACTCTCTTGAGAGTGGTACCGTATTAGCTTGAACAGTGTGCTACCGTATTAACTCGAATAAGAGAGCGGTGTGCTATGTACTCGTAGTCAAGAATTCCCTACCTTGGAGAAGAGGCGGAAAACACAGCAAAAAAAGGGGGTGAAAAAACAAAAAAATACCAGACCTTACCAGAGGGGGCAACTCCAACGACATAGCACACCGCTCTCTTATTCGAGTTAATACGGTATGTAGTCAGGAATTCCCTACATTGGAGGAACGGAAAACAGAGCAAAAAATGGGGTGAAAAAAGAAAAGAATCCCAGACTTACCAGATGGGGAAACTCCAACAAAAGCACACCGCTCCCTTACCCAAGTTATGACGGTATGTTCAGAGGGGATTTTTATGCCAGGAATCCCTAGAGAATTACTGAAAAATTGTAGGGAAATTCTACAAAAACACTAGCAGGGTTAAGGTAATTTCCTTATTTCTTCTGTAACTTTTTTCAATTTCCTTGCATTGTTTTGAGAGATAAAAAGATATGCTAAGGTGTATAAATATTTTGTTCCTGGCAATGTGGGTTGCCCCTGTCATGGTTTCGCTTTTTCGATGGGGGGAAAACCTATTCAATACCAGCGAAACTCGGACCCTCCCTACAGAATAACATCCAAGTTTTTTATCCCGGCAAAAACGCAACGTCTCACCCACAGCTTAAAAATTAAAACAAAAGATCTTCTGTTTAGGAAAATGCCTGGGCAGGCATCCTTGCAAGCTGTGTTAATGATGCCTATTATTATGGGTTGCTTGGCACTATAAGAAATGAGTTTTTCAGATAAATTTCATTTCTCTACCAGCTGGCTTCTGAAGCAAGAAAAATACCAATAAATCCCCTAGGTCTCGCTTATTTTTAAATAAGTATTTAATTGTTTAGGAATTTTTGTGATGGTGTTTTCTCGCCTAAAAGTTGAAATATTATTTTCTTGGCTGTGGGTGAAACGTTGCGTTTTCGCTGGGATAAAAAAACTTTGATGGTATTCTGTAGGGGGTCCGAGATTCGCTGGTGCAGTATTGAATAGGTTTTCTCGGCACGCTGTCGCTGTTTCTACCGAAGTTTTTACTTCTTCGAGGGAAAGAGTTTCCTGTTGAGGTTTACTCTCATTCCCCTATTGAGCCACACAATTACTTGACTGCTCTAGCGCCATTTCTAGTTAAAGCGGATCTTCACTACCGTACGTACCCCCTCATGCCCCTTCCGAAAGCCCAGGCAACTGCTATACAAATAGAGGGTTTGCGCATGGGGACCTAGGTGGTGGATAATAGGAAATGGGCTTAGGTCTAAGAATGAGTTTGCGCCACAGGTGTAGGTAGCTTGGTAGCTGGAAGATGGGGATTGAGTATAGTAGGCTAATATCGTAGTGCCCTCAAATTTGCTCCCCGCTCAAATTAGGATTCCCATATAATCGTGCCAAGGGTGCGGCGAGCGGCCACAGCCCCCGCATGTTCGCTGGCTCACAACCGGCACTCTAAAGAGTGCCTGATAGCTCAACGTTACTGGACGGCTCAACATTACTTTGTGGGTTAATAGCAACATGGCGACTAAGCCTTACTTGAGGCTCAATACCGCGAAAACTGGAATAATCGAGTTGTGTGCTATGTCGTTGAGAATTCCTTACTTTAGAAAAGGGGCGAAAACACAGCAGAAGAGCGGCTCAGCCCCTCTGAGAGACATAAAGAAACAAAAAAACATCAGACCTTACCAGATGGGGCAACTCTGACTACATAGCACACGACTCGATTATTCCAGTTTTTACGGCAGGGTATTAGTAATTTACTAAATATTGATAATGAGCCTTCTGCGCATTTTGAGCCTCAAAGTCATGCTGAGTACTGTTACTATGGTAACCAACACATTTATCTTGTACCTTAAGCTGTCACAATATTGTTATAGCAACCCACAAAGTAATGTTGAGCCATCCACGTTCAGCTGTCAGGTAAGGTACCGTACTCTTTAGAGTGCCCCCGGTTGTGAGCCAACGAACATGAGTTGCAGCCGCTCGCTGCAGCCTTGGCACGATTACATAAGTTGGGCACTAACCATACTTACCGCCGTAGAGCAGGTGATAATCTACTACCAAATGCCCAATATTATCATCAGTAAAATCTTTTAATAAAATGTAAAAAGAGCGCTGCGAGTGATTGGATTTCCTCAGGTCTAAAAAGCCCTATTTTACACTTCTTTTAGGTCTCGCTACCCACCTGGGTGTCTAAAACTTTTAGGTTAACAGAAAATAGCTTATTTTCCTGCCACCTAGGTCTCCCTGCTCAAACTCTCGATTGCCACGGCAATCGGTTGCCTGCACATCTCATTCTTCCATCCCTAAATAGGTTAAAGCAACCGTTATCCACGCACCCAAAGTAAGCGGCACTGTGAGGCTCCGTGAATCCTGTGGGGTAGTCTTCCATATTACAAGGCCGGCCCCCATACTCATCTCACGCCATAACGCTATCTTTGAGGATATATGTTCACCGTATCCATCCAGTAGATTCGATGCAAGCATTTGCACACGTTTTGTGGTTTCCCGCCTAGCATGTGTACCCCAGTGACAAGAAGCATATTTTAACCGTGGGTGCGGCTGAACGGCGAAAGATGGACGACAAAACAGCGGGATAACGGAGCGGCGGGACAGCCGCTATGAAATGAAACGCCAAGATTATAGCAACACCAACCCACGATTCTTAGGAAACAACTTCACTTCTTTTCTTCTGCTCTTTTAGACTCACAACTCCACGATGCTCGATACTCGACTAACTAATAAGAATGATAGGAGTATAAATGAAACAACAATGATGCTTTTTCTCCTATCTTCCTATCCTTCCATCGATCACCACACCGGTCCATGCTCTTCCGCGCATATCCCCTTTTCTTCCACGCAGGTTCCCCCTTCCCTTCCACAGATAACAATCATGCTAACAAAGGAAAGGAAAAACGTCACAAAGAAAACTCCTTTAAGCTACGTAGCCTCCGCGCATCCGACTTTCCCTCCCATATCTTTCCGGCGCTTGCGCTGATCCTAAGCGCATATCCAGAGGTTTGTCGAACGATATCAGGATAGACTGCGCCTACGCAGAGCATCCCGAGCGGCATTGAAGAACTTGCTCCCGATGGGCGTATCAATCCAGAGCGCAAGTCCAGAACTTCTTTGTCTGAAAGCTGACGGGAGAGGCAGAGGCTGTGTGCGTGCCCGATTGATTTAGCATGGTGAGCGGCATCCAAGAATTCCAACAGCCTATTGGACAAAGGGCACGGTTGGTGGGACCGAGCGAAGGGTAGGCGAAATGCTCCTGACCTGCCGAAAGTTGAGGTAGGTCAGACGGACCTCAGAAATCATTGCGTGGTGCTTAAGGAACAAACTAGAATTACGGGAGAGATACTCTTGTAGAGTGTAGTGAACAAGGCGGACCGTAGATGAGGACTTCTCAACCATGACGAGCCCTAGAGAGCATGCCAATAGTGTTTCAATAGCAGGGATATTCTGAATATTCAAGTCGGTGGATTCTATTTCTACCCCCAGAGCACAGCATAGTTCGTCAACATGTAATGGCCGCTCCATATGCGATACCCACATTAAGACTTGCATGCCGAGTTTCGATCTGCTTCCCTGCTGGGTCTTCATTCGGGATAGGGTTGCCGCATAGGCATCGCCCAGGCCCTCCCCTCTAGTCATCTTGTCTAGTTTGTTTCTTCCTTGATGGAGAGGGGGTAGTTTCGCCCAGGATTGCATTAATATTTGGGGAAACAAGAAGGAAACTTGGAATCACGATTGGCGAATAATAGCTTGTGTTTGTTTGACAAGCTTGCTCACATATCTGAGATCGTCTCCGGGATTGCTCTCATAACATCTGCTCTTAATTCATCATCTATTGTATAGGGGTTAATTTAATAGTTCAGCTTCATCTCTAGATAACGCTTGATATCATCCTGGGTAGGACTAAGAGGTATCCTAACCACCTTGCTAAAACATTTTATGATTTCACCCTCCATATAGGGCCTCCCGGTAAGGAATGCCCGGGTGTTTCCCTCCACCTGAATGATTTCTCATAGTGACCCAAGTAGCTCCAATCGATGCTGCCTTGTCGCTTCGTCTAGGGCATCGGGGCATATAGATACGCGCTGCAGCGATGTAATAGCCTTCTTCAGAAAATCTACCGGGTCACAGTGGGAGACCTTGGCAACCAAACTCCTTTTTGACCTTCTGGAAAGCCTCTTGCGTATGCCCCGGAATACCTTCTCTGGTGGCAAGTTGCTTGAAGGTGGCATTCAACATACTTGTGGTAGACTGCTCCTGCTGGGCAGGGAAATGCCGGCAGAGTCCTACGACAGCAATATTTTTCCCCCTAGCCTGATCGCATAGGTTTTCGACCGCCAGGGAGCTATTATTTGTTAGTAGCCAATGAAACCTTCCCCGGAAAAGAAGTCTTCTCACCTCAGATAAGTTTTCCCTACTCCTGGATTTCCGTAACAGAACAACACCAACTCAATAGAACCATTTCCTTGCCACTTCATTTTCTGGACTCGTTGGTTTCTAGTGCCCAGTTTCCTATGCCATTGAGTCGGTTGGTACTGGTGAGCTAACTAAAGGTGGAGAATCCATACCAGTAGCTCTGGTAGCAGTGAAAAAAAGAAACTTAGTACTGAAGAAAATAGTAAGAAAAGTTGCAAGGCGCGAACCAGAAACTGCCGATGTGTTGAACTGATGTGCTAACAACTATACCAAAAAACAGGACTGTTATATGAACAATAGGTGGTGAGATAATAGCCTTATTTTTTTGGCCTGTCCTCTGTCAGTTGGGACCCGGGGTCTATTTCCTTTACAGTTGACCTCTTTTCGGACACGGTGGTGGACCTGTTAATGATTGCGTGGCAATGGTCAAACATTGTGTACCATTGATGTGGTGAGTTCGGTGGCCCAGGAGGTTGGTAGGGGGGCAGTACTTAAGGAAGGGGAAAAGGCGTGAAGGAACATCACTGAACCACAATAACCACAATACACTCTTCCTCATTTATCACTTTTCGTCTGCGGATTCACCTTATTCTATTAGATCACACCTAGTCAACAGATCACGGAGCCACATCATGCTCTCAACCAAGCTTTTGAAATTTCGCAGACTTTCTGCCCCTCAGTACACCCTCCCCAACCATCGTGGCAGTTTCCGTGGTGTATACTGTAGCCATGCTAACCATACCAAATCCGAGGTAAATTAACTACCATCGTTGATTATGAGTTTTTTCACTAAGAAAGTTGTTTAGGTTGGCCACAACGATATCTCCACCACTAGGTACACCTTCTCCAACCATCGTACTAGTTTCCCTCGCGCATATTGCAGCCGTGCTTTCCATACCGAATCCAAGGTAAATTAACTACCATTATTGATTATGAGTTTTTTCACTTAGAACATTGTTTAGGTTGGCCACAACGATATTCCCACTACTCAGCACACCCTCTCCAGCCATCGTACTAGTTTCCCTTACGCATATTGCAGCCGTGCTTTCCATACCGAATCCAAGGTAGATTAACTACCATTATTGATTAAGCGATTTTTCACTAAGAAAATTGTTTAGGTTGGCCACAAAGATATCCCCGACCATCAGGAGCATGAACAAGGATTTGAGGCAGGAGAGGGGTCTGCTCAACCGGAGAAGGTAGGCATTTGTGGGATACCTATAGGATGTTTCATTGTACTAATGAGAGTTTAGTTTGCTGCCAACACGTCACAGGAAGAGGATATTTGTCAACTGAAAGCCAATACCACAGTTGTGAATATCCACTTCAGTAACATCAAATCCTCGATCAGCAATCTTCAACAAGAACTTAAGGACCTGGCAAACCGGGGTGAGAAAATGGCAGATGATCTGTCAAGCAAGTTCGACCAGAAGAGGGACAAGGCGGATGCAAGGATCGAGAGAGCTATATATTTTTTTCTCACCGCGTTTCTCGGGGGTGGGTTTGGTACCTATAATGTGATACGCGGTAGAGCAGGTGGCAATGGCAGTCCACAAAGGGAAACCGAGTTGAAGATGGTTACTGCAAAGGAAGGGTCCGCCTAGCCACTGTATGAGAGGTTCGAGGACCCGGGCACCTTCTGGGATTATCCGAGTCGTAACTGCTGGGCCGTGGTTGTGGTCGTTCTGGTCATTGGGGGGTTAGGGCATTCATGTTTATTATTTATATTCTTTTCGGGATGCTTCCAGTAGAGAAAGTGGGGCCCGATGGTGAAGGTCTGTGGTGCAGAGGTTTTGCCACGACTGTCAGAACTTAAAATAAATTTTCTAATTTGCTGCGGAGAGCTTCATTTCCTTAGCTACAACCATTTGTGATTGTACTCCTGAAGGTTATAAAGGCCAATCACAATATGCCTCTCATGCAACCGCCACTTCCACTGTCCCCACCGAGTGGCCATCAGGTTTTGTCTGTAGATAAAGAAGGTAAGCAAGTTCTTTGTAAATTGTTTAGGAAACCTCATTGGACTAATAAATGCGTGGATAGCGAAGCTCATTGTCAGAGAGGCTAAGTAACTATTGATCCAGCTACTGACAGGGTCGACTATGCCGGGTGCTTGATTGGGAGTTCTTTGAATATTTTTGGAAGGGTTGCTCCAGGAGTGAGTCATGCAAATGGAGGCGGGAGCTAAACAATATTAAGGAGATGGATCAGAACAGTCGTCAAATTATTGGGAGAGGGAGAGAGGGAGAAAACGAGAAAAGGAGAGAGAGAAGGAGTGTGAAAAGGAATATACGGAGCGTAAAGCCAATCAGAAGAGAAGGTAGGACAATGCACAAGTCCGGAGGATTGGGGAAATCACTAGCAGTAATTAGTACTATCTTGGTGGAAATGTTGAAATGGTTTCGGGTTTCTTAGCTCTCATTGCTGCTATGGAACTATGAAATAATGAGAGACCTTTCAAAAGATGTTCTCAAGTTTGAGTAACTGAGGCAGTTTCTCTCGGATTCTAAGTACCTTCCCCTCGCCCTCCATCTCCTCAACCAGCAGGATATTGTTCAATCTGTAACCAAGACGAACCATAAGGACATGCTCCTCCTCAGCTTCTGCTTCTCTGCTCCTCCCACATCTCAGGCCAAAATCCAAGCCACTAATCAACCTGAATAACTCTTATCTAGGCTCCTCACCGATGGAGATTTCCCCGTACCAACTCTCTAATTCCAGTGCAAGCAAAAGGAGCCTGACACCCGAGTGTCCGCCACAGTCTGGCGCCCCACCATCCCATCCGCCACAAGCCATAACCGGCCTCTCCCTGCACAACCTTTTCACAGCAATAAACTTCATCAAACGAATGCAAAAATGGGGTTTGAAAGAGGGGGTTTTCAAAGGGAGCGTCGACTCGGCTCTGAATCGAACTGGAAGCAAGTCTCGCAATTGGGCCGGGGCTGATTGGGCCAGCCCGGGTAGCACGAAAAAGCCCGAAGAATTGTCACTCATGTTTATCAAATCACATGATATCACTCATACTTCCAAAAGCGCTGTGAACCCCAGGACTTGCGTCATCCCCAAGCTAGTATTTTGTTGAGAAACATTCAGCCTAACATTTTTTATTTCCCCCTTTCATCCAAGTCACGCAGCCTGACTTTGATTCTTCACAGGTCATCTCTGTCGGGAATATCCTTCTCCAAGGTTTGGGAATATCGCAGGCCTCTACTCTCCACGGTCATTACTTCAATTATGATAAACCTTGAAGATGATATTAGCGAACTCTCCTCCCATTCTTCCTCTCTTAGCTCTCGCGGAACTTCCTTTCAAATTCTACTTAATGACCCAAGCGACATTTCTCATGTTGACCTGGACGATGATGATGTGAACCGTGTTCTATCATCGCAGCTTGCATGTCTCCCAAGTACCAAAGTTGGAATAATTGACTTCTTTAAATAGAATTGGATTAATTCCTGCACTTGAATAGTTTGGGCTGTTCGGGTGGCCCGGGCTAAGTGTTCTCAGCGGGGCAGTCCGTCCTTCCTAAAGGCGGACGGCGGTGGACGGTGTTAAGCGGTCCCGTCCCGTCTTTTTCGAAACTCGCCCGGCGCCCCGGCGCAAATGACTATGCCCCCGCCGTCCCCGTAAAAAATGATTCATGCTTTGGTGGGAAATGATTCATCATCTGCACGGGAACACACCCCAGTTAGTAAGCAATCCTGGGCGGGATTGCTTACCTCATCTCATATTCCCTAACACCCTAGAAATATGGAGACTGTAAGTTGTAGGCGATTATGTATGTCTCACAGGCATGTTTTAACACATGAAACCCATAGCTTTATAAGGTTGACCACTAAGGCAGAGCAGAAAATGAATGTAAAATGAAAGAATAACAGTAGACATCAATTTCAGACAACAGAGGAAGAACGAAGACCTAGTGAATAGAGCTCCAGTGCCTTCAAGGTGATTTCCATCCAATTCACGTCAGAGTTAATTCCGTCATAGATAATATCAAGGGTTCTGCTTGATGTCCTTCCCTTGCCGTATATCATGGAAGGAGTTCTGCACCAATTTATCTCTACCAGATAGCATTGGCTTTCTTTGGATATTATTCAATGAATTTCTGTATCTGCTCGGGGAGGGTGTAAGGAAACGCGGTCGATAGGATTCATACATAGTCCCCCACAGTCCCCCACAGTCCCCCACAGTCCCTCGCAGTCCCCCACAGTCCCCGGCGGTCCCCTGCAATCCCCCAGGCTAATTTGTCTTACCTTGCAGGGCCCGCCGTCCTCCGCAATGACGGCCGTCCTGAGGCTTCCAGGACGGGTGCGGACCGCATTTCGCTGTCCCGTCCCGTCCAGGGCTCTTGGCAGTCCCCCCGCGGGGCCCTATAAGACCCCCGGACCGTTGAGAACCGTATCCGGGCTTTGTTTGGGTCGGGTCGGGCCAGCCCATTGTGAGGGTTGACTGGAAGGAGGGGCAATAGCGGCTATAGAGAGATCGCTAAATCAAGGGAGTCGTTTACTTTCAATGCCCTTAGTAGCGAACTTCTCTTGGTGATAGGGGTCGTCACTCTCAAACCTTCGAGGGCTGGGTAACCCGAGGGACGTGTATTAGGCCAATTTGTGAATCGTGATCACACGTTTTCCCTGCATTTATTGCGCCTGAGGTAGGAATAAAGTACGAGCGTTAGATCAAGTCTTGTAATTTGAATCTACAGAGCTATCCGGATCCTACTAGCCTGGTCATTACCGGTGTTGGGCTGATTTCGCAGGACCCGTTTAGTTTGGATGGTGTGTCGCGCGTGCCGAAATCACCCTCCCGTGCGTATTTGTGACCTCTTGATAAACTGGACAGCAGAGAGAGCTGAATTGACCCCAGAGAGATGTGGTATAACGTTGTCGATATGGAAAGAGCAAATCCCCAGTGAAAGTAAGCCCAAGAGAGATGAAGTGACGAGCCTAAAAGTGAAATCCAACGAAAGAAGAAAAGCGCAGGGAGGAAGAAAGAACCAAGTCGTCAAGCTTTTAGACACACTCCACTCTCCTCACGCAAGATAATTATCTTTGGTCAACCACTGGGCTAAAAGCTGAGAGCGGGATATGTGAGAAGACTGAAATGCGCCCGCCGGCTTGGGTATAGTCAATCCCTCTGTGATCCGCGATTTACTGAGCAAATACAACTCGGCAGAAGAACCAACTAACCTGACTGATAGGCTAAAGACAAAAGAAGTAAAGAGTGAACCTGGAACGAAGGAAAGAAAAGGTTGTTGATTGGCTATTTTCCTCGGTGCGGTTGTTCGTTGTTAGGCTAGTCTACATGAGAGGCGGCTTATGTGCTAAAGTGTGTGCGCCAAGCTAACTACTAAACAGAGTTTTTCCGTGGCCCCCGATCGAGCGACATGACTGCTCTCACTACCCTATCAAACACCTCAGGGCACACCGGTTTCCTCCTTTCCTCCTATTCTCTCTTGTGCTGTCCACCACTCTTGGCTCTCACGAAGGAAATCAAGGAAACTCATACTGACAGCACTTGATAATCTATTTAACATCTTTTTCTTGTGGGAATATTATTTATTATCTCGGTTACAAGGCATCATCATTTATCACTCATACTTTGTCATCCGTCCCTGGCATTCCTTACTCAGCCCCGGCGGTTCTCACCCCCGGCCGTCATGAGCCATCCCCGGCAGTCATTACCCATCCCCAGCTGCCCCCTACAGTCCCCCTCACTTTTGTCAGCACGTGTCCAGCCTGGCGGCCCCCCGATTAATTTGCCCTACACCTGACTACAGCTAGCGGTCCCATCCCGCCCTGTCCGTCTCGTCCTCTTGGCATTATCCCCGTCGTCCCCCGTGGGACCCCCAGACAGTTCGGAACACTGCACCGGAGCCGTGTTTGGCCGTATCTGTCAGCTGTATCAGGACTGATGTCGCTGGGTTCTAGTATCGTATTATCCTCACCACACCCTCCAGTCACCCCACCCAGCCCACGAGAGCGGTGTTTGGCCCTATTCATCAGCTGTCTCGGGATTGACATTGTTCAGTCCTAGAAGTATCCTCACGGCTCCCCCATGCCCATTGACCATATTTGTCAGTTGTGTCAGGATTGACGTCACTCTGCTCCGGCGGTATCCTCACGGCTCCCTCCTGCCCATTCCGCCTAGCCCGTGGGAGGGGTATTTGACCATATCGGTCAGCTGTGTTAGGATTCACGTTTCTTTTCCCTAGTAGGATTCTCACAACCCCCTTATGCCCGTTCTCAGCAGCACGTGAGAGCCGTGTTTCACCATATTTGTTAGTTGAGTTAGGGTTGATGTCGTTCGGTTCTAGTAATATCTTCCCTACCCTTTCATACCTTCCAGAAGCCCAGGCAAATATTGTATTTCCATGGCAGTAGGTTTCCCGCACATCTCATTTTTCCATCTCGAATAAAGCAACCGTTATCTCTGCACCTGAAGTCAGCTGCACACTAAAGCCGCGTGAATACTGATGGGTAGCTTTCCCTATTACAAGGCCTGCCCCCCATGCTCATCTCACTCCATAACGTTACCTTTGATGATATATTCCCATCGTATGCATCCAGTAGATTCGATACAGGCATTTGAACATGTTCTGTAGTTCCCCGCCTAACATGTGTAGCCCAGTGACAGGAACTATATTCGACGAAAGGTACGGTTGGTGGGGTCAAGCGAAGAGTAGGCGAATGCTCCTGACCTGCGGAAGCTTGAGGTGGTTCAGACAGACCTCAGAAATCATTGTATGAGGCTTGAGGAACAAATTGGAATTACAGGTGAGAGACTCTTGTAGGGTATAGGGAACAAGGGAAACCGTACCAAGCTGACTGTAGATAGTGAGTTCCCGACCATGACACGCCCTAGCGAGCATGCCTGTGGTGTTTGCATGGTGGGGATATTCCGAATATTGAAGTAGGTGGATTCTATTTCTACCCCCAGAGCACGGCATAACTCGTCGACATATCATGGTCGCTTTATATGCGAGACCCACATTAGGACCCGCATGCTGAGTTTTGATCTGCGTTCCTGCTGGGACTTCATTCGTGATAGGGTTGCCGCATGAGCATCGCCCAGGCCATCCCCTCTGGTCATCTCGTCTAGTGTGTTTCTTGTTTGCCGGAGTGTAGTTTCGCCCAGGATTCCACTAATGTTTAGGGAAACAAGAAGGAAACTAGAAATCACGGTTGTCGAATAATAGCTGGTGTTTGTATTGGGAATGGGTTTGATATTCATACATTTCTGAGATCTTCTCCAGTGTTCGCAAGCGGCCAGGTCGGCCTGCAGATAACCGGCCGGCTTTCAGTCCGGCCAGGCCAGGCCAGTGTGAGACAGACCTGGGCTTCGTAGGCCAGGCTTTGGGGAAGCCTGCAGGCTTCATGGGTGCCTGGCGGCGGCGGCAGGCTTTCGGTATTTTCCATGTGACAAGTCAATATTTCGTTGATGTGTGGGTGATATCTGCAGATATCTGAAGATGCCGCCAGATATCTGAGAATGCCCGCAGATATCTGTTGGTTTTTCAGTCTTGAGCCACACCATTTAAACTTAATAATATTCTGATAGGTTTTAGATATCCGGGTAGACACAGAGGAGGTAGTTGCTTGTTTTCTCTTATCACTCGATTTATTGCTATAGCACGTTGACAAAATTAGGGCTTGTTTGGATGTAACGGTTCCGTTCCGTTCCCCCATACAAATCGCCCTTTCCCTTCCCTTTCAAAACGGAGACAAGGCCATTTTCACCGTAGAAACGGTCGCTAAACAGGCCCTTAACCACGCATGATGGACGGCAACGGAATTCTCCTTATCACCTTGCCCTTTCAACACCACAGAGAAATTTCCCCAGGTCGGATATTAATTTCTACTAAGTTAGGTATTCTACTATGTATTTACATTTTTAATTCATTTTTTGGTTTCCACACTAGTGGGGATGGTGGGGGAGCGCTGTTCTCACGTTAGTTAGCCATGACCACGATCATGAGAGCAAGGGTGAATGGAAAGAAAGTTTCCTCCTCGGTTGCGCGTTGATCCACTCTTTTGCGGTCGTAACTCTTGGCGTTTCATCTCCTTATCTTATCGCAATCACATCTTATCACTCGAAAGCCTGCAGATATCTGCAGTCCGGCCAGGCCCGGTCAGATAGGCCCTGAAAGCCGGACTGTAGCCCACAGTCCGGCCCGGCCGGCCGCAAAAAAAGCCCAGGCCGGCCGCCCTAAACCCAAGCCTGACCGGACTGGCCGCTTGCGAACGCTGATCTTCTCAGGAATTTCTCTCATAATATCCGCTCGTAATTCATCGTCCATTGGATAGGGGTTGGTGACATGGTTCAGCTTCATCTCCAAATAACTCTTAATATCATCCTGGGTAGGACTAAACAGTGTTCCCAAGCGTCCAGTCCGTCCGTCTTTTGCCTAGGACGGGACGGACGCCAAATTTGCTGCCCTTGGACGAGACGGACGCCAAATTGTAGTCCGTCCTAACCCATGCCCGGGACGGACGGCCGGGTACGGCGGCCTATAGCGACGAAACCGCCACAAAACTCAAATCTTAAATCTTCAAATTCAAAAAACTTAAAAAAGTCCCGCAACCATCAGTATTTTATAAGTAATAAACTTATTTGTAATGATAATCATCATGGATAGTATGGAGTACTTATAACCAAGGTTTTGTTTCCCCAATGTCCATCCGTGGTGTAGTTGGTAAGGTGTGGGTTGGCCCCTCACATCTACTAACTGGGTTATGAGTTCGAGTCCCCTTGGGCGTATGAATTATTGGTCGCCAGTTGATTGGGTTAGTTGGGTAGTGGTGCGGCTAGGCTGCACTATACTACCCAACAGCACAAGAAAGACAGAAAGACAAAAAGATCGGGGGTGTAGTAAGAGGCGGTTATCAGTCTGTTCTAGGTTGTCTAGCATAGTAACTGAAGAATGATAACAAAAGGATCTGCAAGCTGGCGTCATGGATGGAAGGGTGGGTGGGATGGGTCATTGTAGGCCTGGGTTTTGCACTATTTTTATCGTGATAATTAGGGCATGAACAATACTTGCTAAATAGGGCCTAATACTAGCAGTCACCCTATCGTACCAATTCACCTTACAGTATTTCTTTTCAACCTATAATTAATTTATAAATACTAGTTCAGCCTGATTTATACCTCAAAAAACCTTCTCTTCTATTACAATCATCCGCAACTATCATGTCTCTCCTCCCGCTTTTTGTTGCCCACCAGCCATTACATCCTATCTATTATCCTCTTGCAACCATCTTTGAAAGTCGACTTAATCATCTGGTACAATCAGGTGCATTTTCTGATTGTGTTTTCTCACGCCAACCTCGTCATGGTATTAAGCGCCGCATGCTTCACCGCAGGAATTCAGCCACTAGCGATATCCAATTAATCCTCAGCCCGTGTTCCTACTGTGAACTCAAAGCTGCCCGGCCTATCCGTCAACTCGGAATCTGCGACCCAGACCTTGTTTCAGCTTTTACACATATTCCCTCAAGCATTGACGATGAACACCACTAACAAGTTGACAAGAACAATGTTGTTCTTGCCAATTGCTTTCGCTAGCCTACCAAATTTCTTGACTGCTTTGAGAAGAGTCAGACCCTGTTACCCCAGCAAGCCTCCTGAGCATCAGTTCGCGGCACATTCGCCAAATGGCACTATGCTCTCTGGGCTGACTACAGTCCAGATATCTTTGAAAGTCGAGAATACTGCCGTGACTTCCTCCATTCATTGAAATGGCTGGCAAGCAATAAACCCTTATTTGACGATTTGTCTGACAACCTACATATGATCAACTCTGAAATGTACGAGAAATTCACCAGTATCGATCGTTTCCTAGAGGGCAGTCTGCGCAGGATGGCAGGAGCCTGGCATGGGGTTGCGATCAACCAGAGTATGGCGGTTGGAAATAGTATATCCAAAACGCATATTGACTGGCAAGATTGTGTTTTGGGATTCAATGCAGTGATTCCGTGAGGGAACTTTGGCGGTGGGAATTTGATTTTGTGGCCGGCAAAGGTTGTCTACCAGGTAGAACCAGGAGAGTGTTTGTTTTTCCGTGGGGGGATTATGGCACACCAGGTACAGCCTGTTACAAGTGGAATTCATAACTCATTGGACTTGTTTTATCACAAGAGTGCCTTTGATTGGCACAAGCGCCAACTTAAAGCCTCTGGTATTCCTGATTTTGGTGCTTAAACTTGTATATAATAAGTAATAATAGGTTGTATCAATTTTCTTTTGCCATCATAGTCAGTCCATATCTCGTAACCTGCTCCCCATACTTTGAACTAGTACTGGCCACCTTGGGCCCATATACCATGTCAAGATATGACTACTGAAACAACTGAGACCAGGGATGGAACTGTTGAACGCAGTCCACCGCTGCCTGTCTCCAAGACGGATGTACTGCCCGATTACTAACTTGAACACTAGAAAAGCAATGAAATCAAGAACTATAAAGTGAAATTGTATGTGTATATGCTCTTAGAGATGAAAGAAATTCAAAGTAATAATTCCATATTACTCTAAAAGCAATATTTAAGAATTCACCTCCTCTATTGCCTCTTCTCCAATAAGAGATAAAGTAGCCACGGTTGCACTAAAATCAGTAATTGGTGGCGTCCAATTGTAGGCCCCATCAGGTGGATGGCAGCGTGGTAGTTGGAAGCCAAGATAGAAGATATCCTCATCAAGACTTTGCCGAAGCTGAAGGTACATAAAGAGGTACTTTGGGGTACCATCTACTAAGATATTCTCCAACAAGAATTCCTCAGGCCCAATCCCAAGTAGGGTAAGCCTTCTTGCACACCAATCTTGAGTTATTACTGGCAAGTACTGATTTGGATCTGGATGAAAAACACAATTAGCTTAGTTCAAATACTTGTAAGTCTCTGAAAAACGATATGTGATTTTGTATTACCCCACATAAATACAATATTTTATCTTCAAGAAAAGGATGTATTACCCCAAGCGCTTACTTCTTCCTGAAGCATTTGAAGAGTATTAAGATCTAGAATTGATCCATAATTGGTATTTCCATTAGGTGGTGTGAAGTAGAGAACCGTCAGCTTTCCTTTAGGAAGATTAGGTCTCTGTTTGTTCTGTGAGGGGATCCGATGGTTATTCCATAAACCAATAAAGTTATAAATTTCATCATGAATCAGAGGAAAGTAAACATAGAGTAAGGCAATTTTATCACCTTCCGTGTTAGTAAATAACCTAATGCTTCCAAGATGATCAAAATATTCCTATTATATAGTTTATAAATTAGTTTTTAATTAATTCAACCAAGATACCAATGTTTGTAAAAATCAATCGTACTTTCCATGCCAGTGTCTGACTCCCGCTCATCTGTCTCCACCATACCTCTATATGCTCATTCAAGATAGAGGTACCATACTACCATACATCGTGAAATGTAATATTGGGCTGCATGGCTTGATGCAATCGCCAGTGAGCGCTAGCCATCATCATAGTCTCAGTACCGGGGTCAGAGCGGATTGAATGTGGTAGTATTCCTGTACATTTTACTAATGCCAAGTATTGTCTAAGGCATGATACACCTGTCTGTGTAGAAATCCCATACATAAATCCATAGAATGTATCTAAACGCTAGTGTTAATCACATATCATTACTAAACAAGAAATCAATTTTCATAGTGGAAGTAGAAGAATAGGGATTCGCTAGAGGTATTTGCTGTAATGTGATAAGTGACTCTAGTGCAAATGCCAAGATTTATGCACAACCAATCGCTCGCATGCATGACACTACCTACGCTTGTGATGTCTAAGCGCTTTTAAAAAAAACAGCTATTGCATAGCACCTAAATTGGAGAGAAGTACTAAATTTTGCCTGTATGCAATAGCAGTCTATTTTAAAAACACTTCAACAGTACCAGCACAGGGGCCGCCAGTACTTAGAGATCGAACACACCACCTGGAGACCCCAACACTTTTGGAGCAAATTTTGTCCGTAAGCCACTTTGGTGTGTTCGAAAACTTTATGTCTGCCACTAGTCCTTGCAAGCATATGCCGACATGATAGTAGGATTCCAGCACATGATGTATTTGCCCGCAAATTGAAGAGAAAATTGAGAATAACAAAGAAAGCTGACCATACATTGAGAAAGCATCAATGCCAGCATAGATTTCAATACTGTAGATGCTTAGCTTATGATGACCATCAATCGATCATACAAAGTTGAGGCCACGTACCAGATATGGACCCCGAGGTCGGCTACTTAAATATATACGGCGACTTGTGACGCCAATCGGATCGAGCTCCTTCAAAATTTGAAACATACGATCCCTAACCACAGGCATACCCATTTGCTTTACCTGCTGGTATGTATATTGTCTTCCGTAAAGCGTAGTATCTCCACTCCTGAGTAGTATTTGTAGCTGTATCCGAATAGCCAAATTGTGTGCTGCAAAATCTCTATAGTCAAAGCGCCGCTGCATTCTTAAAGCTAGACGCAGTCTCCCCAACCTTTAATTTGTATTTAGTATATCAATATCTTAATCGTACCTGCTAATTATTAAGTTTGTATTAAAAATAGAAATACTTACATATGTAAACTAATAGTATATCCTTCAAGAACCAAGAAGCGAATGATTTCTTTATCATTATGCCCTATATCATAGAAGAGAACCCAGACTCGCTGAACAAGTTGTGAATTCTCCAAACCAATTCACTTATTCTTTCAAAAGTTCCATAAATGTAAACTTCTCTGTAGAAACCTTAGACTTCGTAAGGCTAATCGATCTGCAAGTATATCATATTAAATAAATCAATATCAATTTCGAACTTGAAGCTCTCCCAGACTTGTAGATGCAGCATATACCTTGTTGGATACGCTGGCTATTATCCATATTAAGCCTAGTGCTCAAACAGCTATGTGTGTTTTGGAGGGTACGATTTTCAAAGATGTACCAGTACCACATTATCTCCTTGTACTGATCCATGCAAATCAGATCCAGGAAGTTAGGTAGGATGGTTGCTAGTAATCAAACGTTGTTAAATACCAGTAGTACTGAATAGAGTAGAGAGAATATGAGTTATTCATTATATTATAAGGACACATGCTTATCTCTTATAGTAAGTTACTACTACTTGATTGAATTGCCCCAGTATTGAACGATTTAGTGTCTCTATTGCTTACCTGGATCTGGATTCTTCAAGTTGCATTGCACTTTTATCTATTATTCTGATATACCCTACTTGGTTAATTATTTGTTTGAAGCAAATATTGTAACTATCCTAGGTATGAGATTCAGTGAATTTCAAGGTTCCAGTAAGTGGAACCCAGCCGTTCCTCCTCCGGACAATGGAAAGGAATTACTGAATGTACTACAACCATCTTCTCACTGGGAATGTCCAGCATGGTACGAGATAAACCATAAATATCAAGATCGAAGACCCTTATATCGCTATAGTGAATCCTGGAATCCGGCACCATTCCTGAATGGTAGTATGCGTATACAACCAGCAAGATCTTCCACTACAGTATTACCTCCTACATCAATTTCGCACATGTATCAGCAGTATACACCACTTGAATCCGATACTAGAATACAGCAAAATCTATTAGAAATGGGGACGTCAACCTTATATAGCGGCTACAATTTTCCTCCAGCACCGGAGTCAATTTCCTCTCCAAGTCTTGTTTGTAGTGCTCCATTCTCAATACTAGTATTTTTACCATTTAAGAATTTTACCACTAATCTAAATCTTCCTTAGCTATCCCACCTTCCTTCCCAATTTCCTAGCTTGAGAAGTAATGCTAGTAGAGTAGAACAATCACGATTACCATCAAAGCTAGGCTCTAAAACCCGCCTTCAATATTCTTCACCAAAGCCACCCGGCAGCTCGAATATACTTACCCGCTTTCCACTACCAGGTGACCAACCCTTGCCTACCGGCAAGGTAAAACCCCTCGTACAAGATATCGCCACCAGCCATGTAGCGCAATGGAAGTTGCAAGTGATTTGCAGCCCAGAACACGATCATAATGATTTTGATTCCCAGCGACCAGGGATCAAGTTTAAGTGATTTGAATTTATTGGAAAACAAATCTGGTGTCCAAGCCTTCCAATTCTAGATGAAGAGGTGCAATCTTCAACTATTAGTACAAGTCTCGATTGGCCAGACTTTTTGCGCTTCAGAGTTTTGGATACTACTACACCTTAGGAACAGTGGTCAAGTCTTTATTCCAAAGAGCACTATCGCCGTAAGCTACTCATGCGTGATTGCTATCTCATACATGGCTGGAATGAGCAGACCAAATTCCCTATCTGGTTACTACGGGAAGTTCGGAGTTCAGGCAGCCTGCGCTCAATTTTGCTCCAATGGTTTGCCTCCCCTAAGGATAAAGTTACGATTGTTTTTGAGTATATCCACAAGGATCTTGCTAGAACTGATACCATAGTAGCTCAAAGGTTTAGTGATCTTAGTCTTGTATTATCTGACCCTCCCCTTCCAGAAACTATCTCCTCAGATTCACCTATACCTCTATCTACGCTTCAATCATCCTCTTCCTATCAGGTTCATTTCTCTCTGGCTCAACTTACTACTGGGGTAGTGACAGTACAACAAATCATTTCCCATCCGCCTACTAGGCCAGTGTGCGAACAAATGCTCAAAATCCAATTATTTGGAAGACTCCGGAAATCTGGTACAAACAGAGTCTATGGATAGTTCCAGTTCAGTCTTTGAGTTCTCCACTATTCAACAGTTGATCACAACAACTAGAACTTTGACACCGGACAATAGTACTATGTTAACTACCTTGGATTTGCATCCGCCAATCTCAGATCCCTCTTCCTCTCCACTTTCCACCATTCCTGATACTCCAGAAAAGCCTCTCTCCCCTCTTATCTTACCTCCCAGTAATATTAATACCGTAACTACTCAAATGGCACTCCGTTATACATCCAAGTTTAGGTATACGAACCCAATTTTCCTTTAATGACTTGTTTTTTTTCAGAAAACTCCCCCTGTTTGAAAAGCATTCGTAACTACAGCTCTCCATTCATGTACTAGGAGCAGGCAGTTAGCAATTCAACACCCAACTTAGTTATCGCACCATGTTTTTGCCTTTTAAGGTTAGTGTGCAGGTATAACTACTAGTACATGAATGGACTAGTGTGGCTACTTACAGTTTTCAAAAATGTATTCAGGTTCATATACTAAAATTGGGTCCAGCTTACTTGACTTCCTCTTCCTAGTTCATCACCACCTCAGCCCAATAGACCACCAGAACCTGAAGCGCAAACTCACTGCGTATTACGTACTAGAGATGGCCGAAGGCAGCCACCCAAGCGGGTTTGCTCCCGCTCTGAATTGAATCTGAAATAATTCTTTCCTCATTCTTTTCTTTACAGTTTCTATTTTGTTCATGTGTTTCTTTTACGTCTGGGAAGTTGTATCATTGGTTCAGCTCACTGGTTGTGTAACTGGGTTTAAATTGAAATTACTTTTTTTTCCAACTTCTTTGAATGTTCTTTTTTGTTTTATCGGCTATCTTTCTTTCGCTTATTATTTATAACTCTCCAATGATACCTATGATGATGATTATATTTACTGCCTACAAAATTCTATGCTTGAGGAACTTTTTAAGTTTTTTGAATTTCAAGATTTAAGATTTGAGTTTTGTGGCGGTTTTGTCGCTATAGGCCGCCGTAGGCCGGGCCCTACAGGTGTCTCAGTTGAACTGCTATTTTAAAATTTCCGAGCAGGGAGTCTGTGCTTGAAGAAACGGAACATCTGTATTACAACGCTATCATCATATTTGGGTATCAGGTATCAAACTTTCTCATCAATCAACCAAGCTGTGCACTCATATCCGATCCTCGGAACCTGCCTTAGTTCACCGCCTAATATTACCGCCCTGTCCTCCAAATCCCCAGGCATATTTTCTTCTCTTATCAAATGTATGAAGCAACAGCTCAGCGGATGGAGCAATCACACATTATGAATACCGTAAAAACTCCTGTGGTTTGCTATCTCCGAATCTACTGCCTAGAAGTCTTCAAAAGGGTTAGTGCTTTCCTATTCGGGATAAGATCAACCATCAGGACGTTATTAAATCCCATTAACCGACACACGCAATTCTATTAACCTGTCAAACTGAACCTATTATAAACTGACAGAGATAGCGAATCGAAAGGATTTTTACGGTATTTTTATGAAATACATACAGGTAACGCCCGCCCTCACTCAGGAGGGCAGGTGACGGCGGGTACCTACAGGTGACGCCCGTCCTGACTCAGGACGCCCGGGCCCTGCAGATGACGCCCGTCAATTCAAGAGATGGCGAGGCCCTACCGGAACTTGATATTAACTGCAGGACTGTAGGTTGACGGCCGGGCCCTGCAGTCTTTCTGGAAATGGTGAGGACGGACGCCTTGCCCGGCCGTCGATACCAACCGCGCCCAGGACGGACGGGACTATTGGACGCCAGGGCCCTGCAGTCCGGACGGGACGGTTGGGAACACTGGGACTAAGTTAAGAGGTATCCTAGCCACCTTGGTAAAACATTTTATGATTTCAGCCTCGATATGGGGCCTCCCGGTAAGGAATACCCGCGTGTTTCCTGACACCCAAATGATGTCTCATAGTGACTGGAGTAGCTTTCATCAATGCTGCGGAGTAGCTTCGTCTAGGGGATCGGAGCATATAGATACCTAGTGTAGCAATGTAATCTAAAAGCCTTCTTTAGAAAATCTACTAGGTCACAGTGGGAGACGTGGCAACCAAACTCTTTTTTGACCTTCTGGAAAGCCTCCTGCATATACTCCGGAATACCTTCTCTGGTGGCAAGTTGCTTGAAGCTGGAACCCAACATACTTGTGGTAGACTGCTCCGGCTGGGCATGGAAATGGCAGTAGAGTCCCACGACGGCCATATTCTTTCCGCCAGCCTGATCGCATAGGCTATCGACCACCAGGGAGCTATTGTTTGTTAATAGCCAATGCAGACTTTCTCGGAAAAGAAATATTCTCACATCAGATAAGTCCCCCCTACTCCTGGATCTCCGTAACAGAACAACACGAACTCAGCAGAACTATTGCCTTGCTACTCCATTTTCTGAACTTGTTGGTTTCTAGTGACCAGTTTCCTATGCCATTGAGTCAGTTGGTAGTGATGAGTTAACTAAAGGTAGAGAATCCATACCAGTAGCGATGATAACAGTGTAAAAAAGAAACTTACTATTTAAGAAAATAGTAAGGAAAGTTGCAAGACTCGAATCAGAAACTGCTGGTGTGTTGAACTGATGTGCTAACAACTACACCAAAAAACAGGACTGTTGTACGAACAATAGGTGGTGAGATAATAACCTTTTTTTTTTTGCCCTGTCCTCTGATGGTTGAGACACAGGATCTCTTTTCGGACGCGCTGATGGACTTACTAATAATTGTGTGGCAGCGCACAAACACTGTGTACCCTTGATGTAATGAATTCGGCAGTCTCGGAGGTTGGCAGAGGCAGTATTTAAGGAAGCGAAAAAGGCGCAAAGGAACATTACTGAACCACAACAACCACAATACACTCTTCCTCATTCATCACTTTTCATCTTCGGATTCATCTTATTCTGTTGGATCCTACCCATTCAACTGATTCCCAAGCCACATCATGCTCTCAACCAAGCTTTTGAAAATTCGCAGACTTGCTGCCACTCAGTACACTCTTCGCAACCATCGTACCACTGGCAGTTTCCGTGGTATATATTATAGCTATGCTAACAATACCCAATACAAGGTAAATTAACTACCATCGTTGATTATGAGTTTTTTGACTAAGAGAATTGTTTAGGTTGGCCACAACGTTATCCGCACCACTCAGTACACCCTCCCCAACCTTCGTACTAGTTTCCCTCGCGTATATTGCAGCCGTGCTTTCCATACCGAATCCAAGGTAAATTACCCCCCATGATTGATTAAGGGGGTTTTCACTAAGAAAATTGTTTAGGTTGGCCAGAATGATATCCCCGACCATCAAGAGCATGAACAAGGATCTCAGGTAGGCGTTTGTGGGATATCTATTGGATACTTCATCGTACTAATGGGAGTTTAGTTTGCTACCAACACATCATAGGTAGAGGATATTCGTCAGCTCAAAGAGAATGCCATAGTTGCGAATATCCACGTTAGTAACCTTAGATCCTCAATTAGCGATCTTCAACAAGACCTAAAGAGCCTGGCCAACCGGTTTGAGAAAAAGACAGATGATCTGTCAAGCAGGTTCGACCGGGAGAGATACAAGACGAATGCAAAGATCGACAAAGCTATATATTTTCTTTCCGCCACTTTGATTCTTGGGACTGCATTTTATACCTCTATGGCACTCTATGGAGAAGTTGGGAATGGCAGTCCACCAAAGGAAACCCAGTCAAAGATGGGCTCTACAAAGGAAAAATGTGCCTAGCCACTGTGTGATTGGTTTGAAGACCCGGGCACCTTCTGGGATTACCATCACTGTTGGGCCGTCGTTGTGGGGTTTTGGTCATTGTGGTGTTATGGCATTCATGTTTTTCTTTATAGTATTCTTTCTGTGATGGTTGCATTAGGGAAAGTGGGGACTGATGGTAAAGCTCTGTGGTGCAGAGAGTTTGTTACGACTGTCAGAACTTAAAAAATCAATTTTCTAATTTGCTGCGGAGAGTTGCATTGCCTCAGTTACAACCATTAAATTTTGTGATTGTACCGTAGAATCTCACGAAAGTCGGAATGGCGCTGGTAATTTTCCTGAACATGTCCAATAGTCGCTCTCCATATGTTTAAACAGTGGCGACTTGGTGTTCTTCGTGCCTTCCTGTTGGTTGGGCTACATTAGCTTGACCTTAGTTCGCTCTCGTGCCATTCCGACTTTCATGAGAATATATGGTACTCCTGAAGGTTACAACGGCCAATCTCAATGCCTCTCATGCAACGGCCGCTTCCGCTGTCCCCACTGGGTAGCCAACAGGTCTTCTCTGTAGATCAAGAAGGTAAGCAAGTTGTCTGTAAATTAGTCAGGGAACTGCATTGAACTAATAAATGTATAGATAGGAAAGCTCATGTTAGAGAGAAGGTCTGTGACTATTGACCCAGCTACTGACAGGATTGACTATCCTGGATGCTTGATTGAGAGTTCTTTGAACGTTTTTGGAAGGGTTGCTCTAGGAGTGAGTCATGCAAATGGAGACGGGGGACTAAAAACGGTTAACGAGGACGGATCAGGCCAGCCGTCAAATTATTGCCAGTGGCAACCTTAGAAAAACTTCTCCCCCGGTCCGTTTCCTCTATCATACAACGAAAGACCAATCACCAACCCCCTTCCTCTCCGCCACCCTTAGAAGCAGTAATTATTATGTGATGCATAAAGCGTCAACACGATGTATTCGGGTGTGTCTGTAAAAATCGGAAACTAAGGGTGGCAAAACAGGGATTTAGGGGATCAGGAGATAAGGTTTTTTGGAAAGTTCTATTATGCAACTAGACATCACAAATAGTATGGGGTGCACCAAGAGATTAGAGCCTGTTTGGCTACAATGGTTCGGTTGTGTTCTCCAATACAAATGTCCCTTTTCCTACAATTTCAAAACGGAGAGAAGGTCATGTTCACAGGAGAAACGGTTGCCCAACGGAACAGAACCATTGTAGCCAAACAGGCTTTTAGAGATATGAAAGATGTATGGGTAAGTCTATCACTGGTGCCTACGGGCTAGGAAGGGTCCTGTTTTTAGCATGCTTGAGAGGTGACTGAACTAACTGGGGGGTTGAAAGACTTGCCCGTGAGACTTGGTAAAGCCACATTCAAATAGTTTTTAAGGTAAAAGAAAGGTAAAATGAACAAAGGTAGAGAGATCTTAAGCAATCAAAATCATTCCAATGTTTCATAGTCTGCTTTGACAATGATCATTATGGCTATATGTGCTTGTGTACCAACCTCCGTATGGCTAATAAAATAAAATATAAGAGAAGGATCGTGAGAAACAAATGAAAAGAAAAAAACCCCTACTAATACCTCATGTCTCATAACCATAAGAATAATCTTAATACTCATGACAATAATAATAATAATCACAGTCATTGTGATAATGCGAATACTGATAACAATCATAATAATAATCATAGTCATTGTGATAAACTTAATAATTCTAATAATAATAATAAATGATTAAACAATAAAGTTAAAAGCAAATGAAGGAGAAAGAAAAAAAAAGTAATCAAAGAAAACCAAGATCGAGAATGCCTACCAAGCACTGGAAGCAGTTCTGAAGAGCGAGTAGGCATAGTTGAGGTTAGCTGTTGGATATCTTGAGAGGAAAGGGCAGTCCACTCTTGATTAATAGCGGTAGAAAGAGTGGGGACAGTAGTGGAGCGGGGATGGCGTCTCATGACATGTTGTTTGAGTAGACACCAAAGACCCTTAATATGGTTCATATCGGGCGATGTGGAGGGCCAAGTCTCACGGTCCCCTGGTGAGATATGTACAGGGATAACTGTGGTGTTCTTTCTTTTATTACACGGTTGCTATGAGGGATTTTCTTTGTAAGGTTTACGACAAATTGTATTGTGTCCTTGGTTACGTGGATATGCAACTCATATTGTGGTATGAGTTGGGCGGAAAAGGCTATGCTAGGATTTCCTACAATATAAAGAGGGCTTCGTCCCGTATTTCCTTCCATCTTTCTCGTCCGCTCCACCTCCAGCGATTGAAATCTCAACACCATGGGAAATCATCGTGAGAGTGTCCTCCGCCTCTGATCTGCCCCGTCCGTGGCAACTGCTCAGGGGTTTATCACGCCTTCAACTCTTTACTCTCTCTGGGGCCTTTGGCCTCCCCTCCCTGGGGTTTTGGATTCCTTTCTGGTTCTGTTCGTCTTCGTGAGCTCGCTTGCGTTGATGTTCCTACGCCTTACCCAGCACTTTGCGACGCGTCTCCCTTACCGATTTGCACGGTCCGCAAGCCGGTTTTCCTCGTCAACATGCGGTCGCTAGTCTTGGGCTATCGGTGAAGTAGTTGCCCTGGTGGCCCTGCTCTCTGGTATTGCACTCTCTCCTGAGTTGCTCGGTCGGTACGGTCGGCATTCGAAAAACTGTGACCCTGTTTCGGTCCTCCGCGTTCGTACATCTCGGTCTTTGGCGAGCCTTCCCACTCCCGCTTCCCACATGTTAGATCTGCTGGCACCGTACTGCTACGTCCCTCCTTAGCTGGCACCTTACTGCCTCCTCGGCTGGCACCCTACTGCCCCTCACAATAGCTGGCACCTCCACTGCTGAGTGGCTCTTCTCGCCGGGTGGCTCCCCTCGCCCTCCTCATCCGCTCCTGCGATTTACTCTACGGTCGCAAACCTCGCATTAGGTTCCGCTATGTCATGGTATAGCACTACCTCCTTGGCCAATGCTAAAGTCCGAAGCGTCAGCGATTTTCCGGGCACTCCACCCGTGACGAACGCCTGCTCCGCAGCCCATTAGGTAGGAGTTATTGTTTAGGCATCCGGCAACAGTAGATTTATCTTTCCTCTCCGTCAGCACTCGGTGCCGTGAGAATCTTGTCTTTTCTTTTGGGGGGCCCGCTGAAGGGTTTGCGTCTTTCCCTGGTTTCTTTTCTATACTTGTCTTTCCTTACGTGTCTGGAGGAAGGTATTGCTCCGTCTTGCTTTCGTCTTAGGTGGTATGAGGGGGGAGGATGGGCTCTGGTTTGGAGGGGTTTGATTTTTCCCATGAGGGGGTAAAGCGGGTGGTTGGATTGTTTATAGGTTTTGTTTCGGTCATAGCTAGCGCTCCACACTGTTTCTTGTACCTTAATCAACGAATACATGATTATGAAAAAAGAAAGAAAAAAAAAAAAGAAGAAAAAAAGAAGCCCCGTATTTCCTTCAGCTTTCTCGTCCGCTCCACCTCCAGCGATTGAAATCTCAACACCATGAGAAATCATCATAAGAGTGTCTTCGGCCTCTGGTCTCCCTTGATGGCTTCTGCCTAGGAGTACTACGCACCTGTCTGTCCCTTTCCTCTCTCTGGGGTCATTGGCCTCACCTCCCACGGGTTCTTGATTCTGTCTCCGTTTAAGCATGCTTGCGTTGAAGTGTCTCCCACTTACTGCGCAACTCGCGACGCATGTTGCTTAGCAACTTGCAAGGTCAGCAACCCTCCCTTCATCGTCAACACACGGTCGCTAGTTTCGGGCTATCGGTGAAGTAGTTGCCCTGGTGGCCCTGCTCTCTGGTATTGCACTCCCTCCTGAGTTGCTCGGTCTGTACGGTCGGTGTTCGACAAATTGTGAGCTCGTCACGGTCCTCCGTGTTCGTACTTCTTGGTGGCTGGCGAGCCTTCCGTCTCCCGCTTCCCATGGTTAGATCCGGTTGCACCGTACTGCTACATCCCAGCTGGCACCTTACTGCCTCCTCCTCCTTTGCTCTTCTCGGGTCTCCCTCTCGTCCAGGATCCTATCCGGTAGTGACACTCTCTCTCCTGTAACGAAGGACCACGTGAGGGAAGTAGTAATATCGTCCGGTTGGCCCTTTGTCTATCCGTTGTGGCTGGCATCCCCTCTGCTTAGTGGCTCGCCTCGCTGGGTTGCTCCCCTCGCCTTCTTAACCCGCTACGTGATCTACTCTCCGGTCGCAACTCGTGTTGGTTACCGTATTCCATGGTATTGCACTATCTCCTTGGATGTTCCTAAAGTCTGAAGCGCGCCGATTACCGGACTCCCCGCCAGTCTCAAGGTCTTGCCCCTAAGCCTATAGGTTGGGGGTATTCCCTTAGGCATTACAGCAACAGTAGTTTTATGCGTCCGCTCCACCGACCCTGGGCCGTCAGATTCTTTTCTTTTGTTTAGGTGGGCGTGCTGAAGGGTTCCCTTGCTCCTGTACATTCTTTGTGGAGGTTGTCTTCGTGGCTGGATCTTTCCTATGCTCTCCTCCGCATTAGTTTAGGCTGGTGGCTGGTGTGTGGTTAGGCCCATACCATAGGGTATTGGGGGTACGGTGAGTTGGCCATGTTTGGTTGCTTTCGTTAGCATGGGGGGTTTTGGTTTGTCACATGACGAGGTGAAGCGGGCGGTGGGATTATTTTACAGTTTTGTTTACGCCATAGCTAGCGGTCCATGCGATTTCTTGTATCATAAACAACAAATCATATGATAAACAGAAAAAAAGAAGGAAAAAAAAAAATGAAAAAAAGAAGCCCCCTATATCCTGCATCTTTCTCGTCCGCTCTACCTCCAGCGATTGAAATCTCAACACCATGAGAAATCATCTTGAGAGTGTCTTCGGCCTCTGATCTCCCGTGATGGCTTCTGCCTAGGAGTATCACGCACCCATCTCTCCCTTTCCTCTCTCTCGGGTCTTTGGCCTCCCCTCCCACGGGGTTCTTGATTCTGTCTTCGTGTAAGCACGCTGGCATTGGTGTTTCTCCCCCTTACCCTATACTTCGCGACGAGGCTTGCTTAGCGATTTGCACCATCGGCAACCCTCTTTCTGTGGTCAATACACGGTCGCTAGTTTCGGGCTATCGGTGAAGTAGTTGCCCTGGGGGCCCTGCTCTCTGGTATTGCACTCTCTTCTGAGTTGCTCGGTCGGTACGATCGGTGTTTGAAAAATCGTTACCTCGTCTCCGCTCTCAGTGCTCGTACTTCTTGGTCCTCGGCGAGCCTTCCCTCTCCTGCTTCCCAGTTGTTAGATCCGCTTGCACCGTACTGCTACACCTAGCTGGCACCTTACTGCCCCCTCCCGTACTGCTCCCCCTCGTTGGGTCTCCCACGCGTCCGGGAGCCTCTCGGGTAGTGACACTCTCTCTCTTGTCACCTGGGACCACCTGAGAGAAGCGGTAATGGCGTCCGGTCGGCCGTAGGTCTGTCGGCTGGGGCTGGCATGCCCTCTGCTGAGTGGCTCCCCTCGCCTACTTGTTAGGTGGTAGCTTTGGCGTGAGGTATGCCGACAGCTAGGACCTTAATCGTGCTTATATCGGGGAACTCGTTAAGAAGACACGAGTAATGTAGGCTAGATATAATATTTGCTTGAGTATAGATAGTTGAAATGTTGGTAACGATATAAAAGTGTAGATACAACAGGAAAAAAAGCTTTTTCTCCAGACGGACAGAGTACGCTTCCAGACGAATAGCGTCCGCTCTTTGCGTCTGGTCTTTCCGGATCTCCTGTGCCTTCTTGTCTTTCATTTCTTGCGTCTGGTGCACCCAGACGCCCCACTTTCCTTCCACAGCATCCAACACACTTGTTGCGGCCCCACCCCCTCCTCGTGCCTCCCCCTTGTATCCGCCCCCTTATCCTCTCGTCTACGGGCCTCCTGCCTAATGCTCGCGGTTGCGTGCTTCCGGCGACCATCTCTGCTACCCTCACACATCTGGCGACCTAGATCTATCAGCTTCCATCCGCTTCCGTCCGCTGCCATCCTACGTCACTTTTTTCTTAGTCTGCACCCTACTGTCATTTCCATAATTCCCTTACTGTTTACAAGACGCCCAGCGCGGCCGCCATGCAGACCCCCTACTTTGGTTGGCTTCCCTTCCCACAGGAGAGCATAGTTTTGTATTAATCATCCGCAGAACTCAGGCGGCCGAGTTGAAGCCGGACACTTTCTACCGGAATCTCTCCCTTAAGTCGCCGGCTTCAACTTGGCCGCCTATTCAATTAAATTTATTTAAAACATTCCCTTACAGGCGCACGGATCAGGTAGTACTCCTGCGGCCGAGTGGAGGCCGGACACTCAATATGGCCACTGCGACCATAAGTGTACCGCTTCAACTTGGCCGTATCTTCATACGGAACAATTCATCCCATTTTAAACATTCCGTTCAATACCCGCGAATCATGTAAGACTCACGTGGCCGAGTTGAAGCCGGACACTCAATATGGGAACTGCCACCATAAGTGTCCAGCTTCAACCCGGTCAGACATTCGTGTGCAACAATTCAACCTATTTACAACATTGCCTTAAACGCCCACAGATCGTGTAGTACTCCCCGGCCGAGTTGAAGCCGGAAACTGAATATGGGTACTGCCACCTTAAGCCTACGGCTTCAACATGGCCGTATATTCATGCAGAACAATTCAACCTATTTAAAACATTCCCTTAAATGCCAGCGGATCGTGTAGTACTCCCCCGGCCGAGTTGAGGCCGGACAGTGAATATGGGCACTGCGACCTTAAGCGTACGGCTTCAACTTGGCCGCATATTCATGCAGAACAATTCAACCTATTTAAAACATTCCCTTAAATGCCCGCGGATCGTGTAGTACTTCCCCGGCCAAGTTGAAGCCAGACACTCAATACGTGAAATGCCACCCTAAATGCCCGGATTCAATTCAGCCGAATAAATACTGTAAATAATTGGATAGAATAATTTAATATATTGCATTAAACGTCCTCAGATCAATCCTGTGATTCACTATCCATTGCTTCTCGCGGCTAGGAATTACCAGCGCCGGTCCAATCACTGCCCCTATACTGACAATTCGCATGTCTCGACCATTGATCCGGTTGTAGACTCGAATATGTCCGCTCGGAATGTGAAATGTGCCACGATTGATCGGATTGAGTATGCGAACTAATGCCAGGTGATGGACAGCTGCGGCCTGACTTAGAATATTTCTTATCTTGAAAAGTGCTAGCAACTGAGCCACCACGCGTTCCCGTAAATCTCCATAGTTCGCTTCCCCACCAGTCTAGACCCAGACCCAATCGTTTCCAGAGCCACTGTTGCGGAATGCCCTTGCTCCAGTGCAGTGGGCCCTGTGGATCTGGAACCTGTCAGTTTCCTGTAAGTCGGGCACTGGGATTTCAAGCTGAGCAAATCCTTCTACGGGAAGTAACCCGACTTCGGCGGGGTTGGCAGGGAACCGCCGGGCATCCGCAGCGGTCTGCCTGATAAAACGCTGTATCTCCTCCATCATGTTGGAATAATGGATATCAAGGGCTGTGCATAATTCGGTCAGCGTGCTGGTGTTCTTTATATGGCCTTCAAGCACCCGGCGAGGTGTGCTGCGACTCGGAACAAGCGGCATTTCCATCCCACTATCTTCTACCACGATCACACCTTCAACTTTCGAAAGTGCTTCTATTGTCTGCAACCTTATTCCGAGGGCGTGCTGGTGCCCATAGTTCGACATGAGCTGTCGGGCGGCTTCATTCTTGTTTGACCTGCGGTAGCCATCTTTAATCTGATCCTTATGTGCTAGTTCACCGATCTCGGTTGAATACATCAATATGGATTCAAAACGCCGTACTTGGGAGGCAAAGTGAGTCAGGTAGTGCATCTTGATGAAGTTGAAGTTGTTCTCACGCCGCATCAAATCTGCCGGCTGATTAGACCTTTCAACCCTCTCTTGATCAGCCAGCCGACCGCGATTAGCGACGGTTCCATGGCGGACTTCTTTAGCACGCTCATCTGCCATTAGTTCCCTCAGCTCCCGATCCTGGCGATTTGCTTGCGCGCGGGTAGCCTTCGAGGTACGCAACTCAAGAAAAATGACCTTTGTCCGGTGGAATGTATGCAGGTAGCTTTCCATGTAGGAAAGAGTGTCTGGGGTATGACTGTGATATTGAGCCATGAGCGTGAAGTCCCCCAGTGCGCTAACAGACGTCAAAGCACTCTTGAAATCCTGATACTGAGAACTGTCCGGATTTCGCAACGCGGACGCCAATACGGCTGAAATACAAAGGGGGAGATTGCGCATCACCTTTCCTTGCCATTGTGTGATTTCGCGATAGGCCTTTTTCAGTACGCTGAATCCGGGGTAAGGAGCAATTTCTTTCCAAGCATCGTCGAACGCCTGCTGCGGTTTATGCTTTTTCAGGAAACCTTCCACCCATTGCATCATATGTTTGAATAAGCCAAGGTAGATGTTGTGCAAGAGGTCTGGCGTGTGTAGGTCCGCAGGGCTGACTCGGTCGAGTTCGATGAATATATTGTTTCCTATTTTCACGCCCAGCCGCTGAAACTATTCTGCAATGCCGGCCGCTTCTGCCGGCTCATGCCTCACGGCTTTCTCTCGATATAGCATGTAGTCGCGGGTCTGATACATCCCCCGCGGATTCCCACCGAGCTCCTCGCACGGAACCTCACACTTTGGGCATGACTTGCTGCCTATTTCTTGCAAGGCTGCAAGCTCAGCATGATCCGCGGTCCAGGCCGGCAAAATGGGAAAGCAAAGACGTGTTTTGCGGTCTGCACAATCCATTACCGTTCCTTCTGGGGCAACCTGCTGTAATGGTGCCAGAACAAGATCGAAGACAGCCCGCAGGACATTTGCGTTGGTCTGCCGCTGGGCTTTGTTGGCACGGGCTGATTTGTCAGTGAACTTTGGCGGTACTGGAAGCAATGCCAGAAGCAGGATTGGCATCTTGGGAGGGCTGCTTCTTGTCGTCAAAAGAATATTGCCGATCGTCATGTATACCGGCCAGGCTTTCTTATCTCCGGAGAAATTGGTAAGGTGTGTCTGGTCAGACACTCTGATAATGGGCACCACGGTGGACCCGGCGGGCAAAGCTTTCTACCAAGGAACGGAATGGGCTGTTAGCACTGGAAATACCACTCCAAGAATTTCGCAGGACCTATCTTATACCTGCATATCCCACCACCAGTCCGCCGTATGCATCTCTGAATATAATCGCTCCCCACTTGAATCATATTCTCGAATAGGTGTGTAAAGCAGATCTGAGCTATGCGCGACCTGACGGATCAGGTAGCGGACACAGTCAATAATATTTCGATAATCGAAAGTGGTTGCATGTCGACCATCATCAATAGTGGCTTCCGCCCACACCAAGTATTCACGAAATGGGTCGAGTATGTCGAGGTGTTGTCGCAAGGTATAGGCGGACCGGAATGATCTGCTATGCGTACCGCTTAAACATTCCGCAAAGTATGTGTCGATCCGCCACTTGGCTACCTTGCTCCGGACAAACCAGCTCACCAAATTAAAGTTGGTTTCCGATGAGAGTGGGCTCCAAGGGTCATCTGTCATGGCCTTGTTGAGGTCTGGATAGCCAGCAACTTCGCCGAGTGGTCTGCTGCCACCGGGAATAGTTTCTTGACCCGAAGGACGCACCTGGACCGGTGGGTGGGAAACGTCTTCCGTGTCTGAATCGTTCTGCATATCATCTAGCTTACCACTTGCTGTATGGAAATCTGGGATCTCGAGCCTGCAATCAGATTCGGAGTCTGAGTCGGTCAGGTTTTCAAGTTCATCACGAACAAAAGTAAGTCCCATGGAACCCGGGTCTGCAATCGCGCTGAGGGAAAGAACGATATCAAGATGCATTGTCTGATGGTGTTTTTCGTATGCAGCGGCTTGTAGATAATGTCGCCTGCAATAAGGACACTTTGTTGTCTTTGAAGTCATCGTGTGTGGTGTGTCTCTTTCAAGTAGTCAGGCGGATGCGTAAGAGGATGCGCTGAGCGGCTGCAGCGGACTTACTCTTTCAAAATGAAGGGTAGGTTTCTTTCAAGGGGTAAATTGGGAAAATTTCAAGTTTGTTTAGTCGGATGACGAACGGGTCCAGAGATTCAAGCTGCCAACAGTTATTCACGGTTTAACTTGTGAAACGTGTTCTTTGTTGAGAGTATGGGAGGGCCTGGGATCATCGGTCGCGGCTCCCATGCGGCTCCGTTGCGGCTTAAAACCTTATCTGAAACCTATCGTCATTGTAGGTGGGTCACGTGACTTTTGAAGATATTCAAGTTGGTACAGGGTACAATCCTGCGAACCCCACTAAAACCGTACTCGTGCGGCCTATATAAGCTCTCTCTTCCCCCCCTTCCATCTTCTCCTCTATAATCCTTTCCCCAATCACAATCACATCCTTGATCCGCCAGCCCATCCTAACAGGACCCACAAAACTCCGCACAACCTCTCACTCGTCCGCAGTATCACCAGTGTATCCTCAGCACATTTCAGATTACCTATCTACGTTTCCCTAGCCAATAACCTTTTCACAGCCATTACGATCCGCAGAACTCCCTTTACGGTCCGCCAGGCCCGCTCTATTATTTTCGGATCTTCCACAATCCTTCATCCTCAAAAGTACCAGCATCTACTAGCTCCATCCTCCATCCGCTGAGGGACCATTTAAACCCCCCCAAAAAGCACCCTCTTTCTGATCCATCAACCACGCCCCACCCCAATCACTATTACAATGGCAGCCTCAAAGGTTGGTCTCAGTTTTCGAAAAATCAGCGTCCTTTAAAAACGATCGCGATGTTACCTGGTGTACGCACGTTTGCGGCTTCCCCAACACACGAACCTATAGTCCCGAGTATAAAGCCTGGCGAAATGCTATGAAACGTAAGACGGAGCAAGACAGGATCCCAGGGTGGAAGCAGAGTACTGCCGGACAATGTGCGGCGATCCAGGCACATGCTCTTACCCTCCGGCCGGTTGGCCAGATGTCAGCACTCTGGCAGGCTAATAACCCCCGTGGCGAACGTTTTACCCAATGCCTTGACGTTTTGCAAAAGGAGATAGCAAAAAAACATCAGGGTATCTTAAGAGACATGTTGAGAGCACCCGTTGCCGCTGTTCCAGTTGCGGACCCCATCCCAGCCAGAAATGATCGTAAGTTATCCCCAAGCATCCGCAATAAAGATGTACCATATATGCCAATACAGCTCCTGCAGGTCTCGCCGGTCCGCAGTCTGTCCATCTCTGGATAGATGAGCCATCCGTAGTTCGCCCAAGCAGCCCACTTCCTGTTAGGATGGACTAGATCCAGTGGCAAAGTCGTGGACATGTTTACTGGATGGAGCTAACTGAGCCCACCTTTCCGAACCTGCTAGCGGGCATAGACAAAACCATGGCACCAGGTGTTGGATTTCGTATGCTTATTCGTACGACATGACAGGGTACACATCTGCTGCAGGACGATCCAGAGGAGCTGCTGCCGCTTGCGGCAATGATCCGAATCACACATCGCCGACTTGTCCGCATATGGTGGTCTTTGAATCTCCTAAGCGAACCAATGGATCTGGTCTTCTGTTGCCATCGAAGGAATGATACAGAGGATAGCACACCTCCTCCCGGTGAGATCAGGTTTGCTCCAAGTGATAACCGGGGCCCCCCTCCGGACGCCTCGGATGACGGGTCTGCCGGTAGCGATGATGGACAGAGCTCAGATAGCCACCAGCCAGAGTCCTCTGGTGCGGCCGCAAAGCGAACCTCCTCCACAAGGACCACCAGGAGCGGTAATACCACAAAAAAGACTGGGCGAACACACTGCATCAATTGGGCAGAGGTTGCCGAATCAGAGCCATTGTCTTCTGGTACGCAAGCTTCTGTCCCTGGTGCTAACTTAGGCACTCGTGTTTTCAGGTCTCGTAGACAAGGAGAATGGGCGACTGACGTAAAGAAAGCATCCAGGACGCCAGCCAATAACAGTGGTAAATGCGACCTCGTGGTCGGGCAAGAGGCCGATGAGCCATACGGTTCGGATGGAAGTCCGGGACCAGAGAGGAAGGTGGCCCGCCAGGTGGGGGCAATCGATGCTGGCATTGAGGTTGAGCCGGACACACGCGATGGCGAGCATAATCTGAGTTGGCAACTGCATGACAGGACTAGTCCGACAAACAGTCCGTCTCCGTTTACTCCCAATCCGGGTCACCATCATGCGTCTGCAGCCTCTGAGCAGCCAGAGGCGAGAAGGCAAGCTGCGCATCTTTTCATGCTGGCCTCAGGGGCCGAGTAGCCTGTTAACACATTGGCGACACAAGTCAATACGCCCGGCAGAAGCTATTCCCCCTCCGAAGATCCACATACCGGTGATGTGTGTGCGCATATTCCGCCAGCTGAAGAAGTTGGACGAGGATTAAGCCCGCCCGCTGCCTCCCCAACCGCCTCGAGTGCATACTCTACACATGGTAAGTTCCGGTTACGACTACCAGGTTTTTCATCCATTCTGTTGGCAAGGTCTGCCGCAGTTGCGGTAGATATGGGCGTTGGGAGTCCGCTCAAGTCCGTTTCTGTCCTGGCTCACTAGCTCTGCGAACAAAGCTCTCCTGCCCCGACTAATGTGGCTAATGTCTCGCTAGCTGAGGATGCAGGTCCATTTCAAGCAATTTACAAGTACTAGGCCACGATGGACCCTTCGACTTTTCCTTTTGGTGTTTTCAGTTTTGTTTCCAAAGTTCATGTTATTGTCGCTGTTTCGGGACTATTTCGGTTTTAGATTAGCCCGCTAGGTCTGGGCTGCTTGCCCTGATCAGTATACTTAATTTAGACCTGCGACTGTCCGCAGATCCTGTGGGTGTTTCCTTTGGGTGTTTTTCATTTGGAGTTTAACTTTTAGAGTTTTGCGAGTTATCCTTGTATTGTTTCCCACACATTTCTTGTTTGGATTGGCCCGGCTGTTGCCGTTCCGGGTTGCCCAAACTGCATGTAGTCTACGGACACTTTGTCGCTCTACCTGGTCCCGCTTAGAGTTTTGCAGAGCATTCTTGTTTGCCACAAGCTGTTCTGCGTTTACCGGGTCAGGTTGTGGGACCTGCTCTAGGAATCTTCGCAGATCATTCTTTCTCTTTTCCGGCTCTTTTTCGTTTGGTCTATGTTTTCTCTGCTGGCTTTAGCGGATTGCTCGTTGGACTTGTGCAGATCATTCTTGTTCTTTTCTAGCTGTTTTTCGTTCGGGGTTGCCCCTTTCATTACTATTCCTATCCTAGATTTTCATCTTATATCCGTTCCGTTGAGCCTTACCGGCACCTTTCACGTTCAGCGATTAGCGTCCGGGCCCGTGCCCTAGCCTTACTTGCATTTGTTTCTGTCCGCTTGGCAGACCTACTCAAACTAGATTAGTCCGTCCATTCCGATAAACCTTTCTTCATCTGGTTCAGGAACCCCACGTACCTAACACTCGTATTGCCTGAGTGAAATCGCAGCGCGGCCAAGTCTTCAGGTACAAATTCCTATATCAGTTATGAAGCTGCAATTTGGACGCGCGGTGTGTGCTGACGCCAGCGGACATGAAAGAGAGTGATGAACTGTGAATGTCCTTAGTTCTTAAGGAACCTGGGCCGACCATTTCGATCTTCCAAGGTCACACCTTATATCGTGCCCTTAGCCCCCTACCAATAGAGGCTTCCTAACACCACAGGCACCTCAACGTCAGACAAAGCAATTCTCTTCTATTACTATTCACCTGCATACTATGTCACAACAACAGCGGCGGCTGATGGCGGACCGAGCACGTGCATCGAGGCAGGAAAGGCAAAGGCAAAGGGAGACCCGTCGTGGACATTTCCGGGGATCTGGGTCCCGGGACGGATTAACTATAATAACATCACCCAGTGTTGAGTCTGTTATGGCTGGGTCCGCTGTAGGTAGGAGGAGGGATACCGTGCGGGAGCCAGCTTCTTCACGACTCCAGGTACCAGAGCCTGTCCTGTACAACCGGCAGCAGGTCTTGGAGTCAGCGGATGAGAGTCTAGACTCTAATGATGGGGAATATGAGGTTAATAATGGCCAGAGTCAGAAGAGTGAGGAGAGTGAGGTGAACGAGTTAGGCCAGCATGGGGACGATATGGATCATCCATCAGCCTGGGGAGCGCAAAGACCAATGGGGCGTGACTTTCTTAGCTGGCAGCGCTCGATACTGACAATCACCCCAGGGAATACCCAGAATTCCAGCAGGAGGATTAGTTACCCCGGACGGAGAACGTCTGCTCAAGTACGAGTTAGCCAAAATGGTTGTACATTGGCCATTCCCTCCCGTTCGCCCACAGACTTCAATCCACTTGCAATGCCAGTGATAACCCCAAGTCACCCAGATCCAACCGTCCGGGAATTGGATAGCGGAGGACAGCAAGCCAGCCGTAGGCGAAATATGACAACCGGGCTTGAGCGTACCATTCTGGCCAGATCCCGTGACCTGATGGGGGACCGGACAATCTTCGTCAATCCGTTTCCGGACGCAATTACCCTGACCGAAGAAGGCCACACATGTTGGAGCGATGCCCAGACCAAATTAGGCTTTGCCGACTTTGCTGATGCTACCCCGCCCTCAAATCAGCAGGTAAGTTACCCTTAATCGATAACCGACATCCTATCCTGGACTAAATGGAGTGGCCGCTGGTCACTGATTTGCAGATGCGGGCAAAGCACAGCGGATGCAGATCTCAGTATCTGCATACAGCAAAGAAGGCTATAACAGAACTCAATAAGCTCAATATTGAGGATCGTACAGCCTATGCACGACGAGTGGAATACCTACTGGCGGAGGATAGGTTCATTTGCCCGCCAGGCAGCTATGAGGTATCTTTTGACATTTGTCGGGATTGTTTCTAATCGAAGTAAGACTAAATCAAATTAATCCGGCGGACAGCCAATTTCTCTTAGATTCCTAGCACCCCTGATTCCGGGTGTGATATTTGCTCAATATTGCTCTGGCCCGAAAAGGAAAGGCCTGACGGATCAGGGTTTCCTGGATAAGATCGATGGCCCGTTTATCTGTCTGACAGCCTCCATATTATGTAATTTGCTGGGATGTTGGCGGACAGGCATCTGTATCGATAATGTGGCTTTCACAAGGGCCACTTCGGGGGGTATGAAAAACAATGTGTACTGGCAGGTTTCGAAAGTGTCCGGATCCCCCGATGGCCTGAGCATCCAGACACTTTTGAAAATAGCAAGTACTCGAGTTGGGTGAAAGGTTAGCTAACGGATAGATCGCCCTGCCGGAACGTCAGACACGATCCTGGGGCAAAACGGGAAGAGCTTGGCAACGTCGAATAATCCAGCGGATAAGGACGACATTGGAGGCCAGAATCGTCAAGGAGCGGGGAAAGTGGGGTGAGAGGACGGAGGGATATGCCAATGATGAGGACGGATTGAGGCGGGAGTTTGGTAGTGATAGAGAGCTGGATGAATTGGACGCGGCTGGTGCCCTCGCGGATACAGGAGGAGGACATGGTCGGCAGGAGCCGCGGTGAGAACATGGGCCCAATCCGGGAGCACTGGTTGGTGCAGTGCAGTTCCAAGACCGGGGGGAGGCAGAATCGCATGTTGAAGAAACCGATCGAGAGGATGGCGAGAATGGTTTTATCACCACTCGGTGATCGTGTATATACATGTAATTAAATTAAATTAAATTACGCGTGCTACAAGAGTCAGGAATGGTCAAACAATAGTACTGTGCGAGTCGGTGGGCAGGAAAGGCATGAGAATGAATTGCACGGATGGTTATGAGCCGCGCCAGTATGAGTTAGGCATCTAGCGGGCAATTGTAGGTTCGGAAGGCATGAGAATGTGTCGGGCAGATGGTTATAAACTACGCAGGCTTGGGTAAGTCGTCTACCGGGCAGCTGTAGGTTGACAGGCACGGGAATGAGTCTGGGGGGCTGTTAGAAGCCTGGGAAGATGGTGGGAGCCCGCGAGCAGACTGTAAGAGGCCGGGGAGGCGGCGAGAGGCATGGAGTAGATGAGATCGGATGTGAAGAACTGAGGAGAGAGCCACAGGAAAGGGCAAGAGCGGGGGGATGTCCGCCGGATATGGGAGGGGATGGGCAGGGATCAGAGAGTGGAGGAGGAAGGGCTGAACGTGTTGGGAGGGATGAGGGCGGAGGAAGTAATGACGGGAAAACATCCGCCGAATACGCGAGAGGACTGAGGGAATCCAGGAGTGTGGGAGAAGCGGTGGAGATATTGGTGGGGTTCAGGATGAGAAATGGATTCAGGGAGAGATTAGTGACCGGGTTAAAGGAGAGAGGGTATCATGGAAAGCAAGCCGGCGGGCGGGGGTATCGGGGAGAGAGGCCAGGAGGAGAAATGTCGCGGCCACAAGACGTCCGGAAAAGGGTAGCATGGGAAGGGCTGGATTGCGAGCAAAGGTATGAAGACGCTGGGCGCTGGGGCAAGAGTATCAGGGGGGTGGCTGCGCCAGGGGGGGTCAAATGCGTCAGGAGGCAAAAAGGGCCGCGTCCAATGCGTCCGGACGGGCAAGAGAGTGTCCGGACGCATTGGACGCGGCCCTTTCACATCTGGACAGAATGAGCCCGGGCGTACCCACCCAGAACAGGAGTTTACGTTATAAGCGTCTGGAACGTCCGGCGCATAGGGTGAGCGGGGAGAGATAGAATGCAAGGTATTTTTTTGGCTGATGCAGATTGGATGCCTCCTGCTAGCATCGGCAAGGGCCCTCTGGGCCTGATACCTGAAGGGCATTAACAAGGCAAAAAGGGAACACTGATGCCCCTTCCTTTAGCTCAGCCACCCATCAGAGAGTCTGGATGGCGAAGAAATTCACGATAGGAAGGCCGCCACTACACTTCCCAGTCCTCGGGAACATTTCAGCCCCAAATGAGCTGAACAAAGCCCTTCTCAACCATTGTTTCCCAGGACAAACCAACTGCGCCCGAAGACGCCATCCTCCTCGCCTTTAAGAATGCCGTTGAGCACTCCAGTGCGGAGATCAATGGGGCAGTGGTCCTCTCCTCTCCATCCTCGGGACCCGGCCCCGACACGACCTGTAACTCGATCTGGAAGGCAATCAATTGTAACAGGGGCACTCTGTAGGAAGACGGATCCTAAGATTGCGACCGCACCGAAGACTCAAAGTAGAAGTAAAGATCAAAATAAAAATAAAAATAATTCAAATTAGAATCAAGCGGTAAAACTTAATATCGTTAAGCCTGAAAGCTTCACTCAATAAGTTCTCTTGAGGATCGTTGGTTATCAGAATAGGGTGTCTCTCGCTTTAGTTAAGTAGAATAATGTAAAGCCAGAGGACACCAGTCAACCATTCTGACCTTTCGCGAGCACCCTGCTCAGCTCAGGGTTGTCCAACTCACCCGCCTAGAGTGGGCTAACACTCGGAGGCAGTCGGACCGCTCGGATATTAACTATCTCCACAAAATAGGAAGTGCTTCCGGTGATGTCTCTCCAATTACATCTGCATGAGCGAAAGCCCTTTCCTATCGGTAGCATATCAGTGGCCGACCGACATGCTCCCCGTAGAGATAATATCCCTTGGGACTCACTGGCCCAGCGGTGGTTTCGTCTATACAAGCTACGCAGTCCATCGGCAAATCTACTTGGCTATACTAAGCTTTTAAACCGGACTGCAGGCTCCCACACTAAGAAGTCTCTGGCTGCTTGACTGCATAGGCGCTACCCACAGCCAACCATGCGGGACCCTCTTAAATCATGACAAGACTCACACCTCTAGAGTCCACTAATAACCCATGGTAATGCTACAGTTCACGGGGTAGCCTGGGACTGGCTTTGGGGTGGTTGTCCTGGAAGCCTTGCAGCTTCCCCGGTCATCCCCAAGCCCTCTACTGTTAACCATACAACTACCCGGAGGTCAAAGTATGCCCGTAGGTGGTTCCCAGGTGTTATCCAGGTGGCGCCCCAGGAGGCAGTCACCCTCACACCCCTTATATATCCTGCGAACAGCTTCTGGTCAGTTGGACGGCCACAACTCATACGGTGTTGTGGGAGCGTTCCTATGGATCTCACTTTACTAGGAAGCACACAACTACACAGCCGTACAGTGATGTCGCGCCGTACCAACGCTGGGGCCGCAGGGGGGTGTTAGGAATATCCCCTGAAAGTCACTGGAGGTTCGGACCACTCCTGCTCCGTCAGTAGTCCTTTTCGTACCATACGAAGCGGCCCTATGAAGATCTAAGAGCCCCACTATAGTGGGATAACTTCCCCCTAAGTCCGCAGATGACTTTGTCGGTGAAGGTAGGGTAACTGGGGTACCTCAGTAGGGTAACTGGGGTCCCAAGGTAGGCTAATCATGGTTCCAAGGTAGGGTAACTTTACCCTATCATGCCTTTATTTCCTTCGGGAGTCCGCGCGACCACATATAATGTTGCCCCAGAGACCCATGCAACGTTTACTATAGGTCCTTTGCTTTATGCGAACATACCCTCCGAAGGTTACCCTGCCTAGTAGGGTAACTTTGGCCTACCTAGGTTACCCCGTCTAACCCTATGTCACCAAGTCACTTGGTAGACACTTGTACCAACTCATGTCTACTGGTAGTATACTAAGTATACCGGTCTATCCTCAATATGGTTACCACTTGGTATGCCATACGGGCTTGAGTCTAGTCCACTGTAGCCACCTTTCTGTAGGGTCGTTACATCAATAAGGTGGCAGCGAACATTATACCTTGCCTTCTGATGCCTCTGGCATCCAGTGGCTTTCACCCGCCATGCGTTAAAAGCGCAGACGGCATAGTTCTTGACAAGCCAGGAAAGCCCTCCTACGACTCTCCCTCTGCCTTTAGGGTCATTGTTCTTCTCAGGACATTTTCCAAAATACTCGAGAGGATCATGGCAAGCAGACTCTCATCTGTGGCCCGTGTGGTCGGCCTCCTTAACCCTCAGCAGTACGGCTCGTTGGCCGGACTTTCGACCTCGAATTGCACTACCCTCACCCACAAAATCAAGACTCTCCAAATTGCTAAACGCAAGGTGTCATCCCTCTTCGTTGACATTACAGCGGCTGTTGACAACGTCAACCGACAACAACTCTCGGTATGCTCCCCTCACTCGGCGTGAGCCCCTACATGGTTTCTTGGACACCGTCCATCCTCACAGGCAGGTCCTTCCACCTCCTTTTCAATGGCTCCCCCAACCTCTTTTCCCTTATTACGATTGGGACTCCACAGGGCTACCCTGTCTCCCTGCTCCTCTTCGTCATTTAAGCCTCCCGATTACCCCTTGCGATCCCACTGGGCCTCACCCTGACCTACTTTGATGATTTTGCCCTCACCGCCTCTTGGTACTCCTACAGACGGAACCTCCAGCTCCCTCAGGGCTATTACCCCACCCTTAAGGCTAAGGATGCCAGGTTAGGGGTCTGGTTCTTGGTCCCCAAACCAGAGTTGATACATTGGTGCACCCCCATGGATAGGTTGCCCCCCTCATCCTCTCCCATCCACCTAGATAGTGTTTCTTTCCACCCAAGTCTCAGCTCAAATAGCTAGGCTACTGGTTCACCCTCTCTCTCTCAACAACTTCCCACCTCACCAAGATACAAGCAATGGCCCAGGCGGCTTTCGTTGTGGTCAAGAGACTCTCTCCCCTGGGTATGGGTCTCCCCCCCTTCCTCTGCCCCAGATTCATCAGCAAAAAATTCATTCCTCTTCCTGTGCGTCAGACGCACAGGATGCAAAGGACGCACAGGACGTAAACTGCCATTCTGGATGCGACGTCGATCTGACGCCGTGTCCAGAAGATTCGCTCAACGTCCCGTTACGTCCTGACCATGTCCTGAAACGCACCCTACGTCCTGTGCGTCCTGACGCCTTCCGACGCTAGCCTATCATATCCTGACCTCTTCCGACACTCGGGTATCATGTTCTGACGCCTTCCGACCCTAGGCCATCGTGTCCTGACGCCATCCTAGCGTCTGTTGTATGCGCCGTCCCCGTCCCGATACCTATACCCTCCGCATTATTTACGTGATCCTTCCAGACGACGGTTACTTCTTGTCGCACCTTCCAGACTCACGATACTCCCGCCCTGCATCCACATGCACTGATCACATAGCCACTATTCTAGACCTCCTCCTCATACTCTCCCATGTTCTAGATTCAAGTTCGTTTTCCCACAATTATCGTGATATTGCTCATAATTTATTGCAGTCATCCCGACGCCCTATACTCAAGTATCTACTATGATACTATCTGACTATTGCATATGACCTTTATTACCCCCACTTCTGCGCGTCCCATTATTAGAAAAAAAAGTTAAATCTACCTACACTTACAAACTCCCCTTAAGCACCCCCCGCGGTATTCGCACCATTCTGCCGGCCACTGGTTTCCTCCGGCACCCCCGACGCCCCCGGCCCAGCTTCACTGCTCTCAGAATCCTCCAGGTGGAGCGATAAGCGATTCCTGATTTCAAAGTCGACGGCCCCCGTGCGTTGTCAAGACTCCCATGATTCCACCCATCCAAATCCAGAAACATTAGATCCCAGTCAATCGACGTTTGACTGAGATCCAGTGATGTTTCCATCTCTTGCAACCGATTTTGACTATCTGCAAGCCCGCCCAGGCCGCCGACGTGGGTGTCAATCGGCATCTGTCTCGGTAAGGCAGAATCTCCCGGAGTCTGGTTGCCTAGCTGACGCTTCACTTCTGCATACATGGCGTCGTTATGGTCCGAGAAGCCCTCTCTCCTCTGCTGCCGGATGCTATGCTGTTTCTCGAGCCTCTGTGCGATCTTCTGACGAAGGTTGAACATAAACATGTCCTGCATCGCCCGGGCGAACCCCAGCCACGTGTTCTTCTGCCGGTTAAAAAGATCTTGTGTTTTTCACGATTAGTGGACTCGGTTATCAAAAAACACGCAATGATTCAGACTCTCTCACCTCCAACTACTTCAGGATTGAAGTTGGGGGGAGTTTTATATACCCCGGTTTGCAATGCCCGTAGTGAATGGCACAGTATTGCACATTTCTGACAGACTATCGTACCGTTTATGCACTTTAGAAACTTAGCGTCAAGCAAGCCTTGCATTTTGATTCCATCGAAATACTTGCCCTCTATAATGTCCGCAATCTGAGGGGCAAGGAACCGGAAGGTTAAGTCCTACATGCATTCCGCGATTAGTCATGTCCGCTCAAGTCCAATGGCTGGAACCAACCTCATATCGAATGGGGTGGGCACATGAACCTGTCCCGTTCTAGCAGAGCATCAACCCTGCGCGCCATCACGGTAGGATTATCTGGCAGCAGATCGTATAGCTGTCTGATATTATGCTGCACATGATACAAGAATTGCGCTCTCACTGCAGTATGTTTTTGACGGAGCTGTCATAGTCAGTGACAGTCTCCACGTCGTATCACCTCCGGCTGAGTCAACTTACCTGCTTCACACTCTCCTCCGATGGCACAATATTCCCAGCATCCGATTTGGTCTCCAGCGCCTTTCCCCATACTGTGTATATCTGAGATGTCAAAGCAACCGGGTTCGGCAGTGGGTTATCAAAAAGTGTGTACCGGAGGATCAGCGCCATGGCCTGCTCTAATATGGTCCCTTCAGCCCCTGTAACGGTATTTTGCCGTGAATCTTTCGCCGGCCTGGGCCGCCCCGGTTGTGGGATACCCTGTTCACCTACCAGACTCGAGGATCTGACACCAGGTGTAGAACCGCTATGGGTGGCTAGCGGAGATGAATATCCCACGCTTGATGACAGAAGGTTCGGCGGACTGCAGCCTCTACCACGGATTATGCATCCAGGATTTGCTGGTGTCCGTCTAACGAGGGGTACCTCCTGTCATTCAGAGGTGGTTGAGATTGGCACTATGGGTCGTTGACCCTTTCCCTTTCTGCGAGACGCCTGCGACCTATGACGCCATCGGGATGTTGTTCCCTCGGAAATGTCGGAGGCCTCAACATCGATCTCAGTCCCCCATCCAGCTGGATCTGCATGGCATGGGTTTTGGTACTCATGACTGCTATCGTCGCTTAAATAAACAGTTTCCAAATACCCTTACCTGTCAGGCTCTGCCTCGTGTTCAATATTTGCCCTGATTTGTATTGTCGTTCTTCGCGGACGCTGGGGCAGTCTTGCTAGAACCCCAGTCTCACCCAGACCTGGTGATTGGCTTCGACGCGATGGCTGGTGGCTTAAGAGCGTCTGGCAGCTGCCAGATTCGTCCGCCTGCATTCCCAATCCAGATCCAATAGAGTCGGGTACAATGTAGCACCTACACCCGTTCATCATATTCAAGTTGCCAACTTGAGGTGCTGGCTGACAGGATGCCATGGTATCCTGTACAACTATGCGTCTACGCCCATTCAGATTACCAACTCGAGGTGTTGGCTGACTGGATGCCATGGTATCTGGTATGGCGTCGCGTCTACGCCCATTCAGATTACCAACTTGAAGTGTTCGCTGACTGGATCCCATGGTTTCTGGTATGACGTCGCGTCTACGCTCGATCCGATTGCCTGCTCCGTTGGTGGGCTGACTGCGTGAATTTGTCCGTTGTTGCCGATACATCGTAGAACACTGGATGATCAGATGTAGGCCAAAATATAACTCTGATTTTTGGGAGGGAAGAAAATAGTTCAACCTATATCCAGTCTCGTGAAGAGGAGGAGTTTGCGTGGTGTTCTTGTTTTCGATAGCATGCGTTGGATTATATATGGTAGAACTTAGGGGGGGGGTGCATCATACACTATCACTCGGTATTGAACGCAGATATGTGTTCGTATATGGTTTTCTGCTCCTCTCAACTATGGTTTCTTTCTCCTCTCAAATATTTCTTTCAGCCCTTTATGTTTTCATACTCGTTACTGGTTGACTTGAAAGCCTATTGTGTGTTCTTTCATTGTTCCTTTTGTTCCTCCCAGGATACTTCTTTGATAGTCTTTGTCTTTCCTTATTAGCAGAATACGGTGGTCATGGCCGAACTCAATTGCTGTATTATATAGCTGACCTATGGATTTCTTATTATTGAATCAACAAGCGTGGTCACAATACGAGATCTTCACTACTTTCTGTTATCACTTCTTCATCCAAGTTCTGTGCACATATTCCGATCGCATATTACAACAATATGCTCTTGTGAAAAATGGTTTTCTGAATATTCAACATTGTGTCCGTGGTCCTACTACTGTCAGCACTCCTAGACTTCAAGACTCCAGGCTTAAATATTTCGACGAAATGGGAGCATACCTAAGGAGGGGTACTAGCCACAAAAGGTATCGGTTAGCGACAATAATTCTAGCCAGAAATCTGCCAGACCTAAAGCGGACCATAAATATGGAACCTCATCTCCAGCCCACCAATCAACACACATGAATGTAGAACGCACTGCAGTCGCTCGATGACTGCCCCCAGCACCTGGACAGTTCTGGTTTGATAAAGCGATGTAGGCCGAATCTAGTAAATGTTAAACTTCAGCTAAGGCGAGGCTGGGAGTCTAAGATGCAAGGGAAAAAGGGGATCAGGCACAAGAGATTGAAATGGCAAGTCATACAAGATGCTAACGCAAGGGCGCTCAATGGTATGATTAATATCCTATGCTAGCCAAGAAAATCACCGTGTGAAAATTAAACATGTAAACTACGAAGCTTGCACAATCAGACAGGTAATGAAAAAGTAAAAGAAAATCCTCAGAACAAAGAATCAGTTGCCGGCAACCCTGTTCCTTGATCGACGGCCATTTGGCAGCATTTGGAGGTTTTGGCCCGCGGCTGTAGGGGCATCATGAGTGTTAGGAGCTGGGGATAGAGGTGGCCCAGGGGAGGTCGTGATATCCTGATCCAGCACAGGGGCCGGGGTTTGCGGTCCCGGCGGAACAGTCGCTGCATTTGGCGTACTGTGAGCCAATGGGATAAACTCAGCATTGGCTGTGATGGCAGCCGGCTCAATTGTCTCAGAATCGGGGATCGTGGGATGTGGCGCAACTGTGGGGCTGACGGGGGTGGGAGCGCTGACCGGACGCTGATCAAGTGTCCCAGAGAGTCCAGCAGGAGGACTATCGTAGGCGCCATCGTATGCATCACGGTCGCTTCCTCTCCGGTTGGGATTTCTCAGCCAACCAGCCATCCATGGCGTCCCCTGGATCAGCTGTAGAACGGTTCTCTGCTGCTCAGAATCTGACGGCGTCGACCACTTCGAGCGCGACGCTGGCACGGTGGGATTAGCGGCCGATGCCTCCTCCTCCAAGTCCAATAGGAGAAACCTGGTGGCGGCGGATTGCCTCGAGAGGCCAGGGGCGCCTGAATTGTTGTCCTATTCAGGCGGTTTAGTTATTGAGTCTGGTATTCTTCTAGATAGCTGAAACACAATAAACTTACGTCGATAACATTTGTCTGCCGCTCCTGGGGCATGTGAGATTTCCGTTCGCCCTCCGCCACATTCTCCTCACTGTTGTCCACCTGGCCGTCCGCCCCCTCGTCGTCCTCGTCGGCGTCCATATCCTCCATTTCATCCCAGGACTCTCCTGATTGCTGCCTCATACGCCTATTTCTCACCACGATGTGGTCGTCATCGTCATCCTCGTCGTCCCATTGGATGCCCCACACTATATCTTCTGCCTGCCCCCAATGATCCCAGACGTTGTGGTCAAAAAATGGGTGTCTGCCCCCGACGGGCTCCGGCGTTGATCTGTCATCCCCTGCTTCCTGAAGGCGTGACTCCAGAACCATGAGATCCGGAGGATGTTTGCCATCGTTAGCAAGGAGCCACTCTCGAAGGTCATCATCTTTGTGGAGGAAGATGAGGTCTCGGAGGGGGAGTGGGGCTTTAGGATCCAGACTTACTGCGTTGCTACACTCACGAGTTGCGCCGATGTGATATCGACAGCACAGAATCGCCTTCTCAGCGCGTTGCGCCTTTATCCCGCCGAGCAGATCTTTTATGCTTGGCGACTCGAGGACTCCACAGCCTATTCCCCGATTGGAGCCATTCTGCCACCAGGGATGGCCATGGAACGGAGGCTCACCTTGAGGGGCCCCTGTTCGGCTAACAATGTGGATCCTCATTGCCCGTGGGGAATATGCCGAAGTCGAATTCGGTGATGCCACTGAAGATATCTATTACTACGGGGGACCGCAGAACATAGCGTGCATTGATCACTTACTCGGAGGTCCAGCAAGCTCATCACCAGCCCACTCTGCATAGTCATGCTCCATTGCCGTCCGTAGTTTCTTAGGCGTGTCCATGACCAAAATCCTCAGTTGATGACTGACCTCCCTGACCTCGTCAGCGCGGTGGTTTTGTTTTACAAATTCGATCTGTGATTTGACACGTGGAAGACAACTGGCAAAGTCGAGGATCACCATCAATTGATCCTCGGTTAGCCGTCCTGGATCGAACGAGCAGGACTTGATATAGCCCTTAACATCGCGACGCCATACATTGTAGGCTCTAGTTTTGGTTCGAGCATTCTTGAATCCACACCAGCTTTTTGCATATGGTATGTCGCCATAGCGCCCACTGATTCAGGTGTTAGTTTAAAGGCTTCTTGGATATATGGGTAGGTTGTGGTTGACATACCCAGAATCCTCAACGCCCGGAACGAAATAGGGATTTTCACGGCATCCCGACAGTCCACTGTGACATGAATGACAACTGTCAGCCACAAATCGGAGCATGTATGAAGAATAGCGCTGTCAATGGATCATTGGTTACCTTCTCCACGCATTCCGTCTGTGGGCGGCAGCACGCGGGGGAGCCCTGTGTTTACTGCCCCTGACTTCACTTTCGTCATGCGGGACTGCCGGACGGCTACAACCAATCGTGATATAAATATCGAGCGCAGGTCGGTGGTGTCACAGCGCGAACTTACTTTCCTAGGCTCACGGATCTTGCTTGTTTATTCTTTGGCGCTGGTACACCAGGCTGCCTGAAGTCATGCGATATTAGTATTGCCCACGATTAAATGATTGGACGAAGTGTACTTACAGTGCCCTGTTTCCCTGGGGTCTTCGGACGCTCTCGCGGGGCATTTCAACTATGAGAAGTGATGAAGGGGGGAGGGGGATGAACGATATGAGGGAGGTGTGAAGGAAGTGAAGGAGAGCAGATGACGACCTTTATAGACCTCAGGAACGATCGTGGTGTGTTGCAAAAAAAACGCCCCAGACGTCTGAGTTATGTAAACATTAAGCCCTACGATGTGATGACCTCGTAGCATCAGGAAGAAAAAATACCTTGCGTTCTGTCTCTCCCCGCTCACCCTGTGCGCCGGACGTTCTATCCGCTTATAATGTAAACTCCTGTGCTGGGTGCGTCCGCCCTGGCTCATTCCGTCTGGAAGTAAAAGGGCCGCGTCCAATGCCTCCGGACGCTAACTTGCCCGTCCGGAAGCATTAGACGCAGCCCTTTTTGCGTCCTGACGCATTTGACCCCCCCTGGCGCAGCCACCCCCCTGATACTCTACCCCCAGCGCCCAGCCTCTTCATACCTTCGCTCCCAATCCGCCCGTTCCCATGCTACCCTTTTGCGGACCTCTTGCGGCCGCGAGATTTCTCCTCCTGGCCTCCCTCCCCGTTACCCCCGCCCGCCAGCTTTCTTTCCATGATACCCTCTCTGCTTTAACCCCGTCACTACCCTCTCCCTGAATCCATTTCTGTTCCGGAAACCCCACCAACATCACCTCCACTTCTCCCACACTGCTGGATTCCCTCGGTCTTCTCGCGTATTCGGCGAATGTTTTCCTGTCATTACTTCCTCCGCCCTCATCACTCCCAACACGTGCAGCCCTTCCTCCTCCACTCTCTGATCCCAACCCCTCTTTTCCCATATCCGGCGGACGTCCCCCCTCTCTTGCCCTCTCCTGCGGCTCTCTCCTCAGCTCTCCACATGCGATCTCATCTACTCCATGCCTCTCGCCGCCTCCCCAGCCTCTTACAGTCCGCTCGCGGGCTCCCACCATCTTCCCAGGCGTCTAACAGCCCCCCAGACTCATTCCCGGGCCTGTCAACCTACAGCCGCCCGCTAGACGACTTACCCAAGCCTGCGCAGTTTATAACCATCAGCCCGACACATTCCCATGCCTTCCGAACCTACAATTGCCCGCTAGATGCCTTACTGATACTTGCGCGGCTCATAACCATCCGCGCAATTCATTCTCATACCTTTCCTGCCCACCGACTCGCACACTACTATTGTTTGACCATTCCTGACCCTTTTAGCACAGGTAATTTAATTTAATTTAATTACATATATATACACGATCAGCGAGTGGTGATAAAACAATTCTCCCTAATCTCGCGAGCGGTTTCTTCAACATGCGATTCTGCCTCCCCACGGTGTTGGAACTGCGCTGCATCAACCAGTGCTCCAGGATTGGGCCCATGTTCTCGCCGAGGCTCCTGCCGACCATGTCCTCCTCCTGTATCCGCAAGGGCACCAGCCACGTCCAATTCATCCAGCTCTGTATCACTACCAAACTCCCGCCTTAATGCATCCTCATCATTGTTCGACGTTGCGAAGCTCTTCCCGTTTTGCGCCAGGATCGCCTCTGATGTTCCGGCAGGGCTATCTATCCGTTGGCTAACCTTTCACCCAACTCGCGTACTTGCTATTTTCAAAAGAGTCTGGATGCGCGGGCCGTCGGGGGATCTGGACACTTTCGAAACCCACCAGTACACATTGTTTTTCTTACCCCCGGAAGTGGCCCTTGTGAAAGCAACAGAATCGATACAGATGCCAGTCCGCCAACATCGCAGTGAATTACATAATATGGCGGCTGTCAGAGAGATAAACGAGCCATTGATCTTATCCAGGAAACCCTCATCCGTAATGGCTTTCCTTTTCGGGCCAAGGTAATAGTGAGCAAATATCACGCCCGGAATCTGGGGGGCTAGGAATCTAAGAGAAATTAGCGGTCCGCCTGATTAAATTGATTTAGTCTTACTCCGATTAGAAACAATCCCGACAAATGTCAAATAGATACCTTATAGCTGCCCGGCGGGCAAATGAACCTATCCTCCACCAGCACGTATTCCACTCTTCGTGCACAGGCTGTACTATCCTCAATATTGAGCTTATAGCGTTCTGTTATAGCCTTCTTTGCTATATGCAGATACTGAGATCTGCATCCGTTGTGCTTTACCCGGATCTGCAAATCAGTAACCAGCGGCCACTCCATTTAGTCTAGGATAGGATGTCGGTTATCGATTAAGGGTAACTTACCTGGTCATTTGAGGGCGGGGTAGCATCAGCAAAGTCAGGAAAGCCTAATTGGGTCCGGGCATCAGTCCAACATATGCAGACTTCTTCGGTCAGGGTAATTGGGTCCGGAAACGGATTGACGAAGGTCGTACAGTCCCACATCAGGTCACGGGATCTGGTCAGAATGGTACGCTCAAGCCCGGTTGCCATATTTTGGCTACGGCTGGCTTGCTGTCCTCCGCTATCCAATTCCCGGACGGTTGGATCTGAGTGACTTGGGGTTATTACTGGCATCACAAGTGGATTGAAGTCTGTGGGCGAACCCGAGAGAATGGCAGATGTACAACCATTTTGGCTAACCCGTACTTGAGCAGACATTCTCTGTCCGGGGTAACTAATCCTCCTGCCTGAATTCTGGGTATTCCCAGGGCTGATTGTCAGTATCGCGCGCTGCGAGCTAAGAAACTCACGCCCAATTGGTCTTTGCGCTCCCCAGGCCGATGGATGGTCCATATCGTCCCCATGCTGGCCTAACTCGTTCTCCTCACTCTCCTCACTCTCCTCACTCTGGCCATCATTACCCTCATATTCCCCATCTTTAGAGTCTAGACTCTCATCCGCTGACTCTAAGACCTGCTGCCGGTTGTACAGGACAGGCGGTGGTACCTGGACATCAGGAAAAAGATTATTCCTCTTCCTCTGCGACCGACGCACAGGACCCACAGGATGCACAGGACGTAAACTCCCAGTGTGGATGCGACGTCGATGCGACGCTGCATCCAGAAGATTCGCTCAACGTCCCATTGCGTCCGGACAACGTCCTGAAATGCACCCTACGTCCTGTGCGTCCTGACACCTTCCGACGCTACCGTATCATGTGCTGAAGTCTTCCGACGCTCGGGTATCATGTCCTGACGCCTTCTGATGCTAGGCCCTCATGTCCTGACGCCTTCCGACGCTAGGCCATCGTGTCCTGAGGTCATACTAGCGTCTGTTGTATGCGCCTGCCCCGTCCCTATACGTATACCCTCCGCACTATTTACCTGATCCTTCGAGACGCCGGTTACTTCTGGTCGCGCCTTCCCGACCGACGATAGTCCCACCCTCCCTCCGCACGGGCTGATCACATAGCCACTATTCTGGACCTCTTCCTCATACTCTCCCATGTTCTAGATTCAAGTTCGTTTTCCCAAAATTATCGTGATATTGCTGATAATTTATTGCCGTCATCCCGACGCCCTATACTACAGTATCTACTATGATACAATGTGACTATTGCATATGACCTTTATTACCCCCGCTTCTGCGTGTCCCATCACTAGAAAAAAAAGTTAAATCTACCTACTAGTACCAACTCCCCTTAAGCACCCTCCGTGGTATTCACACCATCCTGCCGGCCACTGGTTTGCTGCAGCGCCCCCGACACCCCTGGCCAAGCTTCTCCTCCCCGGGAATCCTCCAGGCTGAGGGATAAGCGATTGCTCATTTGAGAGTCCTCGCCCCCCCCTCCGTTGTCAAGACTTCCCTGATTCGACCCATCCGAATCCAGAAACGTTAGCTCCCAGTCAATCAACGTTTGACTGAGATCATGTGATGTGTCCGTCCCCTGCGACCGATTTTGACTATCCTTGAGCCCCCCCAGGCCGCCGACGTGGGTGAGAATCGGCATCTGTCTCTGTAGGGCAGGATCTCCCGGAGTCTGGTTGCCTAGCTGACGCTTCAGTTCTGCATAAACGGCGTCGTTATCGTCCAAGAAGCCCTCCCTCCTCTCCTGCTGGATGCTATGCTGTTTCTCGAGCCTCTGTGCGATCTTCTGACGAAGGTTTAATATAAACATGTCCTGCGTGGCCCGGGCGAACCCCCGCCAGGTGTTCTTCTGCCCGATAAAAAGATCTTGTGTTTTTCGCGATTAGTGGACTTGGTTATCACAAAAGAGGCAATGATTCGGACTCTCCCACCTCCAACTACTTCAGGATTGAAGTTGGAGGGATTCTTATATACCCCGGTTTGCAATGCCCGTAGTGAATGGCACTGCATGGCACATTTCAGACAGACCATCATACCCTTTATGCACTTCAGAAACCTAGGGTCCAGCATGCCTTGCATTTTGATTCCCTCGAAATACTTGCAGTATATATCATCTGGAATCTGGGGGGCAAGGAACCTGAAGGTTAAGTCTTACATGCGTTCCGCGATTAGGCATGTCCGCTTAAGTCCAATGGCTGGAACCAACCTCATATCCATGGGGTGGGCACATGAACCTGTCCCGTTCTAACAGATCATCAACCCTGCGCGCCATCGCGGTAGGATTATCTGGCAGCAGATCGTATAGCTGTCTGATATTATGCTTCACATGATACAAGAATTGCGCTCTCACTGCATTATGTTTTTGACGGAGCTGTCACAGTCAGTGACTGTCCCTACGGCGTATCACCTCCGGCTGAGTCAACTTGCCTGCTGCACACTCTCCTCCCATGGCTCAATATTCGCAGCATCCGATATCGTCTCCAGCGCCTTTCCCCCTACTGTGTATATCTGAGATGTCAAAGCCACTAGGTTCGGCAGTGGGTTATCAAAAAGTGTGTACCGGAGGATCAGCGCCATCGCCGGCTCAAATATGGTCCCCTCAACCCCTGTAACGGTATTTCGCCGTGAATCTGTCGCCGGCCTGGGCCGCCCCGGTCGTGGGATATCCGGTTCACCTACCAGACTCGAGGATCTGACACCAGATGTAGTACCACTGTAGGTGGCTAGCAGAGACGACTATCCCACTCTTGATGACAGAAAGGTGTCCGGACTTCAGGCTCTACCACGGATTATGCGTCCACGGGTTGCGGTTGTCGGTCTAAGGAGAGGTAAGTCCTGTGATCCGGAGGTGGTTGAGATTCGCACCATTGGTCGTTGACCCTTTCCCTGGCTGCGAGACGCCTGCGACATATGACGCCGTCCGGATGTTGTTCGCTCGGAAATGTCGGACGTGTCAACATCGATCTCAGTCTCCGATCCAGTTTCATCTGCATTGCATGGGTTTTGGTACTTATCACTGCTATCGTGGCTTAAATGAACAGTTTCCAAATGCCCTTGCCCGTCGGGGTCCGCCTCGGGTTCAATATTCGCCCTGGTTTGTATTGTCGTTCTTCGCGGATGCTTGGGCGGTCTTGCTAGAACCCCTGTTTCGCCCTGACCTGGTGATTGGCTTCGACGCGACGGCTGGTGGATTAAGAGCGTCTGGGAGCTGGCAGATTTGTCCGCCTGCATTCCCGATCCGGATCCAATAGGGTCGGGTACAATCTCGCATCTACCCCCGTTCATATTCAAGTTGCCAACTCGAGGTGCTGGCTGCCTGGATGCCATGGTATCCGGATTGATGTTGCCTCTACGCCCATTCAGATTACCAACTTGAGGTGTTGGCTCACTGGATCCCAGGGTTTGTGGTACGATGTCGCCTCTGCGCTCGATCCGATTGCCTGCTCCATTGGTCGGCTGACTCCTTTAATTTGTCTGTCGTTGCCGATGCATCGTAGAATACTGGGATAATCAGATGTTAGCCAAAATATAACTCTGATTTTTGGGAGTGAAGATAATAGTTCAACCTATATCGAGTCTTGTGAAGAGGAAGAGTTTGCGTGGTTTTCTTGTTTTCGATAGGACGCGTTAGATCTTATACGCTAGGACTTAGGGGGGGGTGCATCATACACAATCACTCGGTATTGAATGCAGATATGCTCTTGCGAAAAATGGTTTTCTGAATATTCAACATTGTGTCCGTGGTCCTACTACTGTCAGCACTCCTAGACTTCAAGACTCCAGGCTTAAACATTTGGATGAAATGGGGGCATTCCTAAGTCGGGGTACTAGCCACAAAAGGTATCGGTTAGCGACAATAATTCTTGCGAGACATCGGCCATACCTAAAGCGGACGATAAATATGGAACCTCATCTCCGGCCGACCGATCAACACACATGAAAGTAGAACGCACTGCAGTCGCTCGATGACTGCCCCCAGCCCCTGGACAGTTCTGGTTTGATAAAGCGATGTGGGCTGAATCTACTAAATGTTAAACTTCAGCTAAGGTGAGGCTGGGAGTCTAAGATGCAAGGGAAAAAGGGGATCAGGCAGAAGAGATTGAAATAGCTAGTCATACAAGATGCTAACGCAAGGGCGCTCAATGGTACGATTAATATCCTATGCTAGCAAAGAAAATCCGCGGGTGAAAATTCAACATCTAAACTACGAAGCTTGCATAATCAGACAGGTAATGAAAAAGTAAAAGAAAATCCACAGAACAAAGAATCAGTTGCCGGCAACCCTAGTGCTTCGTCAACGGCCCTTTAGCAGCCTTTAAGTGTTTTGGCCCGCGGCTGTAGGGGCATCATGAGTGTTAGAAGCCGGGGATGGAGGAGGCCCAGGGAAGGTTGTGATATCCTGATCCAGGACAGGGGCCGGGGCATGTGGTCCCGCAGCAATAGTTTCTTCATTTGGCGTACTGTGAGCCAATGGGATAAACTTAGTATTTGCTGTGCTGGGAGCTAGCTCAGTTGTCTCAGCATCGGGGATCGTGGGATGTGGCGCAACTGTGGGGCAGAGGGGGGTGGGAGCGCTGACCAGACGCTGATCAAGCATCCCAGAGAGTCCAGCAGGAGGACTATCGTGGGCGCCATCGTATTCATCATGGTCGCTTCCTCTTCGGTTGGGATTTCTCCGCCAACCAGCCATCCATGGCGTCCCCTGGATCAGCTGTAGAACGGTTCTCTGCTGCTCGGAATCTGACGCCGCCGACTGCTTGGAGTGCAACGCGGGCACGGTGGGATTAGTGCCCGATGCCTCCTCCTCCACCTCCAATGGGAGAAACCTGGTGGCGCCCGATTCCCTCGAGGGGCCAGGGGCTCCTGCATTGTTGTCCTATTCAGGTGGTTTAGTTATTGAGTGTGGTATTCTTCTAGATAGCCGAAACACAATAAACTTATGTCGATAAGAATTGGCTGCCGCTCTTGGTGCATCTGAGATTCCTGTTCGCCCTCCGACACCTGCTCCTCGCCGTTGTCCTCCTCGCCGTCGGCATCCTCACGGTCGTCCTCCTCCCCGTCCTCCCCCTTGTCGTCCTCGTCGTCGTCCATATCTTCCATTTAATACCAGCCCTCACCCGATTGCTGGCTCATACGCCTATTTCTCACCACGATGTGGTCATGCTCGTCGTGCTCGTCGTGCTCGTCGTCCCATTGGATGCACCCCACTATATCTTCTGCCTGCCCGGAATGATCCCAGACGTTGCGGTCGAAAAAGTGGGTGTCTGCCCGGGACGGGCTCCAGCGTTGATCTGTCATCCCCTGCTTCCTCGAGACGTGACTTCAGAACCATGAGATCCAGAGGATTTTTGCCATCGTTAGCAAGGAGCCACACCCGAAGGTCATCATCTTGGTGGAGGAAGATGAGGTCTCGGAGGGGGAGTGGGGCTGTAGGATCCAGACTTAGTGTGTTGCTACCCTCACGAGTTGCGCCAATGAGATATTGCGGGCACAGACTCGCCTCCTCAGCGCGTTGCGCCTTTATAAGAATACGCCAAGCAGATTTTTTATGCTTGGCGACTCGAGGACTCACCAGGCTATTCCCCGATCGGAGCCATTCCGCCACCATGGATGGTGAAGGAACGCATGCTCATGTTGATGGTCACCCGTTCGGCGAACAATGTGGATCCTCATTGCCGGTGGGGAATATGCGGAAGTCGAATTCGCCGATACCACTGCAGATATCTATTACTACTGGGGACCGCAGAACCTAGCGTGAATTGATCCCTTACTTGGAGGGCCAGCAACCTAATCACCAGCCCGCTCTGCGTAGTCATGCTCCATTGCCTTCCGTAGTTTCTTAGCCATGTCCTTGACCATAATCCTCAGTTGACGCCTGACCTCTCTGACTCGTCAGCGGGCTGGTATTTTTTTACAAATTCGATCTGGGATTTGACAGGTGGAAGAGAACTGGCAAAGTCCAGGATCACTGTCAATTGATCGTTGGTTAGCCGTCCTTGATTGAACGAGCAGGACTTGATATAGCCCTTAACATGGCCAGGCCATACGTCGTAGGCTCTAGTTTTGGTTCGAGCATTCTTCAATCCACACCAGCTTTTTGCATATGCTATGTCGCCATAGCGCCCACTGATTCAAGTGTTAGTTTAAAGGGTTCTTGGATATATGGGTAGGTTGGTGTTGACGGACCCAGAGTCCTCAACGGCCGGAACGAAATAGGGATTTTCACGGCATCCCGACAGCCCACTGTGACATGAATGACAACGGTCAGCCACACATCGGAGCATGTATGAAGAATAAGGGTGTCAATGGATGATTGGTTACCTTCTCTGGGCACTCGGTCTCTGGGTGGCAGCACGCCGGGGAGCCCTGTGTTTACTGTCCCTGACTTCACTTTCGTCGTGCGGGACTGCCGGACTTCGACAACCAATCGTAATATTAATATCGAGCACAGGTCAATGGTGTCAAGGCGCGAACTTACTTTCCTAGGCTCACGGAGCTTGCTTGTTTATTCTTTGTCGCTGGTACGCCAGGCCGCCTGAAGTAATGCGATATTAGTATTGCCTACGATTAAACGATTGGACGAAGTGTACTTACGCTGCCCATTTGCCCGTGGCTCTTCGGGCACTCTCGCGGCGCATTTCAACTATCAGAAGCGATGAAGGGGGGTGGGGGGTGAACGATGTGAAGGAGGTGTGAAGGAAGTGAAGGAGGGCAGATGACGACCTTTATAGAGGTCAGGAACGCTGGTCGTGTGTCGCAAAAAAAACCCCCCAGACGTGTGAGTTGCGTAAACATTAAACCCTACGATGTGATGACCTCGTAGGGTTTGCATGAGTCCGACAATCTCGCACCCACCATTCAAATCAAGACCTATGTTTGTAAGCTCTATATTTAGCTCAATAGATAATTCAAATCGATGCTTATCGTGTGTCTTAATTGACATAAGAAATAAGCTTTTAAGGCTCTCCAGGGTCCGGACGCCGGGGGGTTGTTGTTCTGGAGCTGCCAAGACAAGTCGTTGCCCTGGCTACAAGACATTGATGTCAATATCTTCGCGGAAGACCCCAGTATCATGCGGCTTAAAAGATAAGATGTGATCATCCTCGAAGATCAAGCGCTCACTCACTTGTTCATGCGTGAGGCTGGCATCAGCCCTCATTCACACTCATCGATACTCTGCGACTCTCAGCGATACTCCGCGACTCTCAGCCACACTTCGACATTGAGCAGGCCACCAATTCCACCATTTTTCCCTGTAGAGTTGATCTATCTAATCTATAAGCTTAAAATTCCAATCCTGAATAAATGTAAGACTACGATAAACAAAACTAATAAAACAATGAATCTATTTGGACACCACAAGCAATCGCCCCACCGTCTTATCCATTAAGTTTTGTGAACCCCCCCCAGCCATTTAACCCCCACGAACTCTCTTCGATATCAGTTCCTCACAATTGTCGCCTTTCGGATCCCTGCCAATGCGTACCTCTACGGCTTTCATAGACGCACGCTTCGACGCTCCAAGGCCTGTTTTCTTAAATTTAGGAACGTCTAAATTTTCCTCATCCGGAGCACCGCGCTTGAGAGTCTTGCTCCCGCGTATTAGACGCCCAAGTAGGTCAGAAGACATTGGGACATTCAGTCGGTTCAAAGATTGGACAGCGAGCGGGGTACGAGCCATGGCGGATTCAACAGTGTCTCCGACAGGGGGTGGCAGCAGCCCGAGGCTGTCCTGACCCTTACGCCTGGTGTCCACCACATCAGATGACCAACCGGATGATCCTGGAAGGGAAACTCTTGGGGCGTCTCCATCTTGGTGATCCCCTGATCGATTGGCGTTTCCGTAATCAAATCTGGGCTGTAGATATGGAGCCCGGTAATGCATGTTCCCCTATATCCTGCTGCGGAATCGGCCCAATCGGCGACGGCTGTTAGGCGCACGGACTCCCCGTAAGGATTTACAGGGCAAAGTTACCCTACCTTGACGCATACCAACTTCGAAGGAAAAAGATAACACCCCCCTCCAGCCCCGGCGTTGGGACGGCGCGTCATCA
>Ga0307517_10000024_pt1 | contig 185597 bp, 164 predicted proteins | sample 23_EM_MG_FD_194515 | JGI IMG/M metagenome (GOLD analysis project Ga0307517, IMG submission 194515) | Populus trichocarpa ectomycorrhiza microbial communities from riparian zone in the Pacific Northwest, United States - 23_EM | ecosystem: Host-associated > Plants > Roots > Unclassified...
CGGCCCCGGCGAGATCGGCGACCTGTTCGTGTCCGGCCCGAGCAGCGCGCTGATGTACTGGGGCCAGCGCGACAAGTCGCGCGCCACCTTCCAGGGCGAATGGACCAAGACCGGCGACAAGTACAGCATCGACGAGCGCGGCTGCTACGTCTACGCCGGCCGCAGCGACGACATGCTCAAGGTCAGCGGCATCTACGTCTCGCCGTTCGAGGTCGAGGCCACGCTGATGCAGCACCCGGCCGTGCTCGAGTCGGCCGTGATCGGCATCGAGGATGCCGACGGCCTGACCAAGACCAAGGCCTTCGTCGTGCGCAAGCCCGGCGCAACCATCGGCGAGGACGAGCTCAAGGCCTTCGTGAAGGAGCGCCTCGCGGCCTACAAGTACCCGCGCGTGATCGAGTTCATCGACGAGTTGCCGAAGACGGCGACCGGCAAGATCCAGCGTTTCCGTCTGCGCGAGCGGTCCGCGACGTGACCGACTTCGTGTCGATCGAGTGGCGTGGCCGGCCGCTGCGGCTCGAGGTCGCGTGGGTCGGTGATCCGGCGTCGGCGCACCCCACCGTCGTGTTCCTGCACGAGGGCCTGGGCTCGGTGGCGATGTGGAAGGATTTCCCCGAACGCTTCTGCGCCGACCATGGGCTGCGCGGCCTGGTGTTCTCGCGCTACGGCTACGGCCAGTCCACCCCGAAGCCGCCCGGCGAACGCTGGGCGCCCGACTTCATGCATGCGCAGGCGCACGAGGTGCTGCCCGCCCTCCTCGAGCAGCTGCAGATCACGCGCCCCTGGCTGTTCGGCCACAGCGACGGCGCATCGATCGCGCTGCTGCATGCGGCGCGCTTCGAACCCGCAGGCGTCATCGCCGTCGCGCCGCACATTTTTGTCGAAGACGTCTCGATCGCCAGCATCGAGGCCGCGCGCGCGGCCTACGCCGGCACCGACCTGCGCACCCGCCTCGCCCGCCACCACGCCGACCCCGATTCGGCCTTCCGCGGCTGGAACGACGTGTGGCTGAGCCCCGCGTTCCGCGCCTGGAACATCGCAGCCGAGCTTGCGGCGATCCGCTGCCCGGTGCTGGCCGTTCAGGGCGAGGACGACGAGTACGGCACACTCGAGCAGATTCGCGGCATCGCCGAGAAGCTGCCGAAAACCCGCTTGCTGGTGATCCCGAAATGCGCACACTCGCCGCACCGGGATCAACCTGCGCTGCTGGCGCAGGAAGCGGCCCGATTCATCTTCGGGCACCCTCACCCTGAGCGCCACGGAGAAACCCGTACTTGATACTTAAATAGTTTATAGGTAAAGTAAATGCGCCGTTGGCAGGCCAGCCGCTTGGCGTCCCCCATCGAAATGAAACTGGAAACTGGAGACCCCATGAAGACCTTCCTGAAGCTGTCAACGCTCGCTGCCGCACTGTGCCTGACATGCCTCGCACAGGCGCAGGGCGGTGCGCCCGTCAAGGTCGGCTTCATGCTGCCCTACACCGGCACCTACGCGAGCCTGGGCAACATGATCGAAAACGGCTTCAAGCTCTATGTGCAGGAGCAAGGCGGCAAGCTCGGCGGCCGCGAGATCCAGTACTTCAAGGTCGACGACGAATCCGAGCCCTCGAAGGCCACCGACAACGTCAACAAGCTGATCAAGCGCGACCAGGTCGACGTGCTCGTCGGCACCGTGCACTCGGGCGTCGCGCTGGCGATGGCGAAGGCCGCGAAGGAAAGCAACACGCTGCTGATCATCCCGAACGCCGGCGCCGACGCGATCACCGGGCCGATGTGCGGCGTGAACATCGTGCGCAGCTCGTTCTCGAACTGGCAGCCGGCCTTCGCGATGGGCAAGGTCGCGGCCGAGAAAGGTGCGAAGAAGGCGATCACGATCACCTGGAACTACGCGGCCGGCGCCGAATCGGTGAAGGGCTTCACCGAAGCCTTCGAGAAGGGCGGCGGCAAGGTCGTGAAAGACCTGAACCTGCCGTTCCCGGGCGTCGAGTTCCAGGCGCTGCTGACCGAGATCGCGGCGCAAAAGCCGGACGTGGTCTACGCCTTCTTCGCCGGCGGCGGCGCGGTCAAGTTCGTCAAGGACTACGCCGCCGCGGGCCTGAACAAGAGCATCCCGCTGTACGGCCCGGGCTTCCTGACTGACGGCACGCTCGAGGCTCAGGGCGCCGCCGCGCAGGGCATGCTGACGACGCTGCACTACGCCGACAACCTGAACACGCCGCGCAACAACGCCTTCCGCAAGAGCTTCGCGCTGACCTACAAGTCGCAGGCCGATGTGTACGCGGTGCAGGGCTACGACGCGGCGCAGATCCTCGCCGCCGGGCTCGGTGCGGTGAAGGGCGACCTGAGCAAGCGCGAGGCGCTGACGACCGCGATGCACAAGGTCGTGGTCGACAGCCCGCGCGGCAAGTTCACGATCTCGCCCGCCGGCAACCCGGTGCAGGACATCTACCTGCGCCAGGCCACCGGCAACAACAACGAGGTCCGCGGCGTGGCGGTGAAGGCGCTCGCCGATCCGGCGCGCGGCTGCAAGCTGTAGCCTTCGGGAACCGGACGCTTCGCTAGTTTCCAGCGGGCGGCCTTGCCGCCCTTCTCGGTGACGCGCGGCTCGCGCCGCCCTCTTCTTTGCCTGCCGCCGTGGACCTTCCGACCTTCCTCGTCCAATGTCTGAACGCCGTCCAGTACGGCCTGCTGCTGTTCCTCGTGGCCAGCGGCCTCACGCTGATCTTCGGGATCATGGGCGTGATCAACCTCGCGCACGGCAGCTTCTACATGATCGGCGCCTACATGGCGTTCGCGCTCGCGCCGTATTTCGGTGACTGGTACCTGACGAAGCTGCTCGTCGGCGTGCTGCTCAGCGCGGTGTTCGGCTACGTGCTCGAGTGGGTGTTCTTCAGCTTCCTGTACCAGCGCGAGCATTTGCAGCAGGTGCTGATGACCTACGCGCTGATCCTGGTGTTCGAGGAGGCGCGCAGCCTGCTGGTCGGCAACGACGTGCACGGCGTGGCCACGCCCGAGTGGCTCGCGGGCGGCTTCCCGCTCGGCGGCCTGATGTCGTACCCGTGGTACCGCGTGTTCGCCTCGCTCGCCTGCATCGTGGTCGCGCTCGGCCTGTACTTCGTCGTCAACCGCACCCGGCTCGGCATGATGATCCGCGCCGGCGCCAGCAACCGCGACATGGCGCGCGGGCTGGGGCTGGACATCAAGCGGCTGTACCGCATCGTGTTCGCCGGCGGCGTGGCGCTGGCCGCGCTCGCGGGCATGATCGCGGCACCGCTGTCGTCGGTCTACCCGGGCATGGGCGGCAGCGTGCTGATCATCTGCTTCGTCGTCGTCGTGATCGGCGGGATCGGCTCGATCACCGGCGCGCTGATCGCATCGCTGCTGGTCGGTGTCGTCGACACCTTCGGCAAGGTCTTCTTCGCCGAGTACAGCGGCGTCGGCGTGTACCTGCTGATGGCGGTGATCCTGGTGTGGCGGCCCGAAGGGCTGATGAAGCGGGCCTACTAGGATGAAGTCGGACTGGATCGTCCCCACTGTCGCCGCACTCGTGCTGTTCGCCTTGCCCGCGGTGCTGACGCCGTACACGCAGGACCTGGTCGTGAAGATCGCGATCTACGCGGTGTTCGCGCTCAGCCTCGAACTGCTCGTCGGCGTGACCGGGCTGGTGAGCCTGGGCCATGCGGCCTTTCTCGGCATCGGCGCCTATGTGACCGTGCTCGCGGCCGGCGACAGCGGTGGCTCGGTCGCGACGGTCGCGCCGCTGGCCGTGCTCGCGGCGGCGGCCTACGCGCTCTTCGTCGGCGTGCTCTCGCTGCGCACCAAGGGCGTGTACTTCATCATGGTCACGCTCGCGTTCGCGCAGATGGCCTACTTCGTGTTCCACGACACCAAGCTGGCGGGCGGCAGCGACGGCCTGTTCCTGTACGCCAAGCCGACGCTGGGCATGCTGAACCTGGACGACAAGCGCCACTTCTACTACACCGTCATCGTCACGCTGGTCGGCACGTATGCGCTGCTCGCGCTGCTGAAGCGCGCGCGCTTCGGCCATGCGCTGGCGGGCATCCGCGTCAACGAGCAGCGCATGCGCGCGGCCGGCTTCGCGACCTTCGGCTACAAGCTCGCGGCCTTCGTGATCGCGGGCGCACTGGCCGGTCTCGCGGGCTTTCTGCTCGCGGTCAAGGACGGCGCGGTCAACCCCGAACTGCTGAGCTGGCACGAGTCGGGGGCGGTGCTGCTGATGCTGATCCTCGGCGGCATCGGCAGCCTGCGCGGCGCGGTGATCGGCGCGATCGCGTTCACGCTGCTGAAGGAGCTGTTCCAGCTCGAGGCGCTGCTCGGTCCGCTGGCCGGGCATTGGCAGATGACGCTGGGCTTCACGATCATCGCGTTCGTCGCGCTGTTGCCCAAAGGATTGATCGGGCTGCGTGCCCGGATGTCGGGAGCGGCCCATGGCTGAATTGCTGCGCGCCTCCGCGCTCACGCGCCGTTTCGGCGGCCTGACCGCGGTGGACGGCGTCTCGCTGAGCCTGAGCGTCGGCGAAGTCCACGCAGTGATCGGCACCAACGGGGCAGGCAAATCGACGCTGATCAACATGCTCTCGGGCGAGCTGCCGGCGAGCAGCGGCCGCATTGAGTTCGATGGCGCGGACATCGGCGCCTGGTCGCAGCCCCGGCGTGCGCGCGCCGGCGTCGGCCGGAGCTACCAGCGCACCACGATCTTCCCGGCGTTCAGCGTGCTCGAGAACTGCCGCCTGAGCGCGCAGGCGGCGCTGCCGCGGGCCTGGGCGATGTGGCAATCGGCGCAGCGCTGCGAGCGCAGCACCGGCGCGGCGCGGCGCGCGCTGGAAGCGGCCGGCCTCGCCGACCAGGCCGCGCGCCCGGCCGGCCTGCTCAGCCACGGCGGCCAGCGCCAGCTCGAGATCGCGATGTGCCTCGCGACCGATCCGCGCGTGCTGCTGCTCGACGAACCGCTCGCCGGCATGGGTGCCGAAGAAACCGGCCGCATGCTGGCCCTGCTGGCCGAGCTGAAGCGCAGCCACGCGGTGCTGCTGGTCGAGCACGACATGGACGCGGTGTTCCGCATCGCCGACCGCATCACGGTGATGGTCAACGGCGCGGTGATCGCCAGCGACGTGCCGGAGAACATCCGCAGCAACCGCGAGGTGCAGATCGCCTACCTCGGCGAAGGTCACTGAAAAAATGTTGCAGCTCGACGACATCAACACCTACTACGGCGACAGCCACACGCTGCGCGGCGTCAGCCTGGAGCTGCCCGCGGGCAGCTCGCTCGGCCTGCTTGGGCGCAACGGGATGGGCAAGACGACGCTGATCCGCACCCTGATGGGCTATGTGCGCGCCGCGAAGGGCCGCGTGCGCTGGGACGGCGCGGACGTGACGAACCACCCGCCCGAGCGCATCGCGCGACTCGGCGTCGGCTACGTGCCGGAAGGCCGCGGCATCTTCCCGAACCTCTCGGTGCGCGAGAACCTCGTGATGACCGCGCGCCGCGGCATCGACGGGCGCAACGACTGGACCTACGAGCGCGTGCTCGCGACCTTCCCGCGCCTGACCGAGCGGCTCGGCCATGGCGGCCAGCAGCTCTCGGGCGGCGAACAGCAGATGCTGGCGATCGGCCGTGCGCTGATGACCAACCCTCGCCTGCTGATCCTCGACGAGGCGACCGAAGGCCTCGCGCCGCTGATCGTGGCCGAGATCTGGCGCGTCATCGGCGAGATCCGCGCGACCGGCATCAGCACGCTGATCGTCGACCGCAACTACCGGGCGGTGCTGGCGCACACCGACCGCGCGGTCGTGCTCGAGAAAGGCCTGATCGTGATGGCCGGCGCGTCGTCCGCGCTGGCGGACGATCACGACGCGCTGGGGCGCGCGCTCGGGGTCTGATCGCGCTTGTAGACTGGCGCCTCCGCCACTGCCCGAAAGTTCTCCGATGATTCTCGAAATCGCCGACATCCGCATCCCGCCCGGCCGACAGGCCGAGTTCGACGCCGCGATCCAGCACGGCGTCGAGACCGTGGCGAGCAAGGCCAAGGGCTTTCGCGGCTACAAGGTCAACAAGGGGCTGGAGTCGCCCGAGCGCTACATCCTGATGATCTACTGGGACACGTTGGAGAACCACACGGTCGATTTCCGTCAGGGCCCGCTGTTCCCGCAGTGGCGCGCGATCGTCGGTCCGTTCTTCGCGGCGCCGCCGGTGGTCGAGCACTTCACGTTGGTGGCCAAGTCAGGCGACGCCGGGCCGCCCCAAGACGCCTGAGCGTCCCCTCGGTGGGCAGGCGCGAAGCGACGTGGGGGCGGTCATCAAATCGGTTTGAAACACAATCCCTTGAAGGTTTCCAGGATTGGTTTGTACGCGAAAGCGCGAATGCTGGGACAATTGAGAGATTGATCGTGTCTTTTGATGCGATCGTCCGCACTCTTTTTCAGGGATCGCAATGGCCACCCGTCGCCCTTCTTCGTCTGCTGCCACCTCTGACACCACCCAAAAACTCCGCCAGACCCAGGCCGAATACGTCGCCGCCCGTCCCGCGGGCGAGCCCGGCGTCAAGCCGATGATGTCGAGCTCCAAAATGTACGTCTGCCGGCGCTGCCAGGCCAACTTCAAGACCGGCGACGGCAAGCCCGACGCCCGCCTGCCGGGCCTCGGCAAGTGCAACAAGTGCCTCGCGGCCGCCACGGCCGCGCTCGCCGCCTGAGCTAATCTCAGGCGCTGGCGCGCCCCATGCGCGCCAGCACATGGCCGGCCATGCCGAGCGCGAGTTCGTGCTCGCCCATGAACACCTTGCCGACCTGCTCCTGCGCCAGCAAGCCGGCCTCGTCCTCGCTGTGGGTGCGCACCACGACCTCGATCGCCGGATTCAGCTGCTTCGCCGCGGCGGCCATCTTGCGCACGCCGAAGGTGTCGGGCGTCGCAATCACCAACATCGCGGCGCGCGCGATGTGCGCCTGGATCAGCACGGCCGGATCGGCCGCATCGCCGCTCACCGCTGGCACGCCCTGCGCCCGCAGGCGCTCGACCAGCTCGCGGTTTTGCTCGGCAACGACGAACGGCACCCCTCGATCCGACAGCGCCTGTGCGATGCGCTTGCCGACACGCCCGTAACCGACCAGCACGATCTGGCCGGTCAACAGGGTCTGATCGACGCTCGTCGGCAACTCGGCAAGCGGATCGTCGGACTGCTCGAGCCGCCGCGCCAGGCTGGAGCGCGCTCGCAGCCAGCGCTGCGCCGGCTCGATCGCGTCGAACAGCAGCGAGTTCAGCGCGATCGAGATCAGCGCACCGGCCAGGATCAGGCTCTGCCCTTCGGCCGGCAGCAGCTTCAACGCCACGCCCAGCCCGGCCAGGATGAACGAGAACTCGCCGATCTGCGCCAGGCTCGCGCCCACCGTCAGCGCGCTGTTCAGCGGGTAGCGGAACGCCATCACGAGCGCGACCGCGGCGAGCGTCTTGCCGACCATGATGATGGCGACGACCGCGAGCACCTTGAGGGGTTCGTCGACCAGCACCTGCGGGTCGAACAGCATGCCGACCGAAACGAAGAACAGCACCGAGAACGCGTCGCGCAAGGGCAGTGACTCCTCGGCGGCGCGGTGGCTGAACTCCGACTCGCGCATCATCATCCCGGCGAAGAACGCGCCGAGCGCGAACGACACGTCGAACAGCTTGGCCGACGCATAGGCCACGCTGACCGCGCCGGCGATCACGCACAGCGTGAACAGCTCGCGAGAACCGGTGCGCGCGACCAGCCACAGCAGCCGTGGAAAAACGCGCCGACCGACCACCAGCATCAGCGCGATAAACGCGCCGACCTTGGCCAGCGTGATGCCCAGCGTGACGCCGATGTGGGCGCCAGCCGGATGGGCCGGGTCGGCAGCGCCGCCGCCGAACAGCGGCGCGAGCGCCGGCAGCAACACCAGCACCAGCACCATCACGAGGTCTTCGACGATCAGCCAGCCGACCGCGATCTGCCCATTGACCGACTCGAGCACACCGCGTGATTCGAGCGCGCGCAGCAGCACGACCGTGCTCGCCACCGACAGCGCCAACCCGAACACCAGCGCGGCGCCCAGGCCCCAGCCCCACAGTGTCGCCGTGACGATCCCGAGCGCGGTCGCCACGCCGATCTGGATCAGCGCGCCGGGGATCGCGATGCGCTTGACCGCGAGCAGGTCGGCGAGCGAGAAGTGCAGGCCGACACCCAGCATCAGCAGCATCACGCCGATCTCGGCGAGCTGGCTGGCCAAGTCGGCATCGGCCACGAAGCCCGGCGTGGCCGGCCCGATCAGGATGCCGGCGAGCAAGTAGCCGACCAGCGGCGGCACCTTCAGCCGCGCGGCGAGGTAGCCGAACACCATCGCCAGCCCGAGCCCGACGGCAATCAACGAGATCAGGCTGACGTTGTGGGGCATTCGGGCGGGGTCCTTGCGCGGCGTTTCAGAGGGCGCGCAAAGTCTAAGGCCCGGATGAGATCGCCCCGCGTCGCGCGGGGCCTTGCGGCGCTTTCGCGCCTATCAGTGCAAAAGGCTCAGCAGGCGAGCCTCGGCGAGCGGTTGCGGATCGCTTCCTGCGCCTTGCTCATCGCGTAGGCCAGCGCGTCGGAGGCCGACTCCCAGCGGTGGCCGCAGGCCAGGCTTTCGTCGCGCAAGGCCTCGCGCGGCGCACCGGGCACGCCCTGGATGCGCTGCACGATCATCGCGGCGATGTAACCGTCGCCCTTCGGGGCCTCAAGCGCGCCGGCGAAGATCCGGTAGTCGCCCACATTGCGTTCGTCGAATTTCATCTGACTTGCTCCGGCCGGTCGTGTGCCTGCCCAACGGAGCAAATGATCGGCGCAACCGCTCACGAATTCCATCCACCCGATGGGGGAAGGCGCAACACCCGGACGCTGACAGTGCCCCTCGGCGACCGAGTACGCTCGCCGATCCCCCGAGGGGATGCGGGCCGGCTTGGGACGGCCCGGCGCTCGGCCCGCTCAGCGGGAGGCGGTTCCGAAGCGGGCTTCGCCCTGGCGCCGGAACTCCTTGGGCGTCATGCCCTTGATCTCGAGGAAGCGGCGGTTGAAGTTGGCGACGTTGTTGAAGCCGCAGTCGTAGCAGACGTTGCTGATGTAGCGGTCGGTCTCCATCAGCAGCTGGCAGGCGCGCGTGATGCGCAGCCGGTTCACGAAATCGGTGAAGGTGTTGCCGGTGGCGCGCTTGAAGTAGCGCGAGAACTGGCTCTCGCTCATGCCGACGCGCTGGCTCAGCTCGGCCATCGAGAACGACTCGGTCGCGTGCTCGGTGATGTAGTCGACGATCGCGCTGATCTGCGCCAGCGAGTTGTCGTCGTCGAAGCTTTGCAGCGGCATGCTGGACAGCAGCCGGTAGTCGGTGCACTCGGCCAGCTCGCCGAGGAACTTCAGGAACTCGCTGAAGCGCTTCACACCGTGCAAGGTCTTGATGTGCTGCAGGTACTCGTGGGCGCACGCCGTCATGCCGAAGAACTCGATGCCCAGCCGGGCGCGCTCCAGCAACGGCAGCACGTCGCGCAGGTCGCTGATCAGCTCGGACGCGCGGCGCAAGGGCTCGTCGGAGAATTGCAGCACCAGGTCGCGCTGCGCCACGCCTTCGGGGCCGACGTCGACCGAGATCCAGTTGTGCGGCAGGCGCGGGCCGGTGAGCACCAGATGCCCGGGCTCGAAGTGGCCGATGTAGTCGCCGACGAAGACCTTGCCGCGCGTCTGCAGGATCAGGTGCAGCTCGTATTCCTCGTGGTAGTGCCAGCGCACCAGCGGATTCGGGAAGCCGTGCTCGAGGCAGCGCACGTAGCCGTAGCTGCCCGCGGGCTCGTAGCCGAGCATCGGGTCGCGAACGAAGTCGTGCTCGAGTTCGGGCGTGCGCGCGTGCTTGTGTCCCATGGGGCGATTCTGAACCTGCATTGACGGGGTTCCAGTCGGTCAGCTCATGACGTTGCCGCCATCCACGTTGAGCGTCTGCGCCGTGATGTACGCGGCGGCAGCGCTGGCAAGGAACACCGCGGCGCCGGCGATGTCGTCGGGCACGCCCATCCGGCCGAGCGGCACGGCCAGGCCGACCGCCTTCTTCTTCTCGCCCGGCTGCAGGCCCTCGGCCTTCGCGAACAACGCGTCCACATGCGCCCACATCGGCGTGTCGACGACACCGGGCGAAATGCCGTTGACGCGGATGCCGTGCGGTGCCATCGCGAGCGCGGCCGATTGCGTGTAGCTGATCACCGCGGCCTTGCTCGCGCAGTAGTGGGCGACCAGCGCCTCGCCGCGGCGCCCGGCCTGGCTGGCGAGGTTGATCACGCTGCCTTTCACGCCGTCCGCCACCATCTGCGCGAGCACCGCCTGCATCGTGAAGAACAAGCCCTTCACGTTGACATCGAAGATGCGCTGGTAGCTGCGTTCGTCGGCTTCGAGCAGCGGCGCCAGATCGAACACCGCGGCGTTGTTGAACAACACGCTGATCGCGCCGAAGCGCTGGCGCGCGCCGGCGACCATGGTCGCGATGCTGGCGGTGCTGGCGACATCTGCGGCCAGGTAGTGCAGCTGCTCCGGATGCGCCTTGAGCAAGGCCTGCAACTCCGGCGACGGTGCCTCGCGCAGATCGACGGCGGTGCAGCGTGCACCTTCACGCAGGTACGCGCTCGTCACTGCCAGGCCGATGCCGCCGCCGGCGCCGGTGATCAGCGCGTGTTGACCAGCCAGTTGTTCATCAGCCATGGCCGGCCGCTTTCACAAAGGCCAACACGGCCTGATGCTGCGTGCGCAGCGCGTTCAACAACTGCTCGTTGCCGGCCAGCGGGCCCCACAGAATCGGATCGCGCGCGAACGCGACGAGCGGGTCGGGCGCATCGAAGAACGCGTGCGCGGCGGCCGCGTCCATGCCCTGGTCCTGGTACTCGAACGGCAGCTCGCCGCGGTGCCAGCGGCCCAGGAACTCGAAAAACAGCGCCGGCAGCATCGCGGTCGCCAGGATAGGCGTGCCGCGCGCGAGGCACTCGCGGAAGGTCGGCCACAGAAAGCCGGGGATCTTCGCGAACCCGTCGGCCGCGACGCGCTGGTTCGTGTCGCGCAGATGCGGGTTGCTGAAGCGGTCGATCACCACGTCGCGGTAGGCCGCGAGGTCGACCGGGTACGGGTGCGTGGCCGCGTGCAGCGACGGGATCACGTCGTCGGTCACGTAGTCGAACGCCATCTTGCGGATGGCCGGGTTCGCCACGCCTTCGTGGATGTACTGCAAGCCGATCAGCGTGCCAGCCCAGGCAAAGCAGCTGTGGCTGGAATTGAGGATGCGGATCTTCGCCTCTTCATACGGCAGCACCGAGCTCACCATCTCGGCGCCGACCTTCTCCCACGCCGGGCGGCCGTTGATGAAGTGGTCTTCGATGACCCACTGGATGAACTTCTCGCCCATCACCGGCGCACCATCGTCGAAGCCGGTCGCCGCCTTCACGCGCTGCGCCACCTCGGGCAGCGGCCGTGGCGTGATGCGGTCCACCATGTCGTTCGGCGCGCTGGTGCTGCTCTGCACCCAGGCGAGCAGCGCATGGTCGTTGCGGCGTGTCAGGAAGTCGCGGAAGCCGGCCTGGAAGCGCTCGCCGTTGCTGCGCAGGTTGTCGCAGTTGAGCAGCGTGACCGGGCCGCTGCCGCGCTTCTTGCGCTCGTTCAGGATCGCCGCGAGCGCACCATAGATCGTGCTGCGGGTCGTGCCGGCAAGGTCGCTGGCGAGCTCGGCGTAGGTCGTCTCCAAACGGTTGTGACTGTCCAGGTAATACCCGGCCTCGGTGACGGTGAACGAGATGATGCGGGTGTCGGCATCGGCGCCGATCTCGATCAGACCGGCCAGCGACGGCTCGTACGGGATGATCTGGCGAATCGACGTGATGCGCTCGTAGTGGCGATCGCCCGCCGGCGACACGGTCTCGAGCGTGTAGGCGCCGCCCTGACGCTGCAACGCAGCCACGGTGTCGGCCATGTCGGGGCGCAGGTTGCCGCCAGCGAGCACCCAGCCCGGACGCTCCGAACCTACGGACTCCTGCTTGATCAGCTCGTGCAGGTACACGGCCTGGTGCGCGCGATGGAACGAGCCCAGCCCGAGGTGAAGGATGACGAGCGGCTTCACGACAGCCCCTCGTCTGCAGAGTACTGCAGCCGATCCCCCGAGGTGATGCTGGCCGGCTTGGGAGCGGCCCGGCGCTCGGCCCGCACTGGATGGTCGAAGATCCTGATCATCGTCATGCCGCCTGTTGCATGTCGCGCAGTGCACGCCCCTGCTTGTCGAAGAACAACAGCGCGTTCGGGTCGATCTGCACGCCGACCGTGTCGCCGAGCTTCAGCGTCGTGCGGTCGCTCTGGCGCGAGATCAGCGGCACGTTCGCGCCGACGCGGGTGTGGATCAGCGTGTCGGAGCCAAGCGACTCGACCAGCTCGACCTTGCCCGCGATGCCCTCACCCGCGCGCCCGATGCGCACGAATTCGGGCCGCACGCCGACCGAGCCGTCGGCCGGCAGGCGCGCGCCGGCGATGCGCGTGAGCTCCGGCAGCGCGGCGGCCGGCAGCACGTTCATTTGCGGCGTGCCGATGAACTGCGCGACGAACTGGTTCGCCGGGCGGTCGTAGAGCTCCAGCGGCGCGCCGACCTGCTCGATCAGGCCGTCGCGCAGCACCACGACGCGGTCGGCCAGGGTCATCGCTTCGATCTGGTCGTGGGTGACGTAAATCGTCGTCGCGCCCAGGTCGCGGTGCAGGTTCGCGATCTCGACGCGGGTCTGGCCGCGCAGCGCGGCGTCGAGGTTGGACAGCGGCTCGTCGAACAGGAACACCTTGGGCGCGCGCACGATCGCGCGGCCGATCGCGACCCGCTGGCGCTGGCCGCCGGAGAGCTCCTTCGGCGTGCGCTGCAGGTATTGCGTGAGGTTCAGGATCTTCGCGGCGCGCTCGACCTTCTCCTTGCGCACCGCGACGTCGACCTTCGCGAGCTTGAGCGCGAACGACATGTTGTCGAACACCGTCATGTGCGGGTACAGCGCATACGACTGGAACACCATCGCGAGATCGCGCTTGCTGGACGGCACGTTGGTGATGTCGCGGCCGTCGAGCGAGATCGATCCAGCCGTCGTCGATTCGAGCCCGGCGATCAGGCGCAGCAGGGTCGACTTGCCGCAGCCCGACGGGCCGACGAAGACGATGAACTCGCCCGCGTTGATCTCCAGATCGATGCCCTTGATCGTGCGCACCGGGCCGAACTCCTTGACGATGCCTTTGAGTTGCAGGAATGCCATGGTGTTGCTCCTTGTTTATTTCACCGCGCCGAAGGTCAGGCCTTGGACGAGTTGTTTTTGACTGAACCAGCCGAACACGATGATCGGCGCGATGGCGAGCAGCGAGGCCGCCGACAGCTTGGCCCAGAACAGGCCTTCGGGGCTGGAGTACGACGCGATCAGTGCGGCCAGCGTGCCGGCGTGCGCGGCGGTCAGATTGAGCGACCAGAAGGCCTCGTTCCACGCCAGCACCAGGCACAGCAGCCCGGTCGACGCGATGCCGCCCATCGTCAGCGGCAGGATCGCGTGGCGGAATTCTTCCCACACGTTCGCGCCGTCGAGCCGCACGGCCTCGAGGATGTCGTTCGGCACCTCCTTGAAGGCGCTGTAGAGCATCCACACCATGATCGGCAGGTTCGACAGCGTGAAGACGATGATCAGCGCCGGCAGCGAATCGAGCATGCCGGTGGTCTGCGCCATCACGTAGACCGGCACGAGCGCGCCGACGGCCGGCATCATCTTGGTCGACAGCATCCACATCAGGATGTCGCGTGTCTTCTTCGTGCGGAAGAAGGCCATCGAGTACGCGGCCGGCGCGGCGATCAATAGACCGAGCACGGTCGACACGACGCTGGTGACCAGCGAGTTGAAGGCGTAGTGCAGGTAGTCGCTGCGCGCCTGCACTTCGACGAAGCTGGACAGCGTCGGCGTGAAGATCAGCTCCGCGGCGATCGCCTGGCCTTCGGTCTTGAAGGCGGTGATGCCCAGCCAGAAGAGCGGGAAGAACAGCAGCAGCGAGATCGCCCACGCGAAGAACGTGCGCACGATCGGAAAGGTGTTGGGTTTCGTGCTCATGGCATCAATCCAGGTTCTTACCGACCATGCGGATCAGGAACACCGCCGCGATGTTGGCCAGCACCACCGCGAACAGCGCGCCGGCCGAGGCCACGCCCACGTCGAAGCTCATCAGCGCCTGCTTGTAGATCAGGAACGACAGGTTGGTGCTGTCGTTGCCAGGCCCGCCGCTGGTGGTGGTGAAGATCTCGGCGAACACGCTCATCAGAAAGATCATCTCGATCATCACGACGACGGCGATCGAGCGGCCCAGGTGCGGCAGCGTCAGGTACCAGAACTGGTGCAGCGCGTTCGCGCCGTCCATGCGCGCCGCCTCCATCTGCTCGCGGTCCAGCGACTGCAGCGAGGTGATGAAGATCAGGCAGGCGAAGGGCAGCCATTGCCAGCTCAGGATGACGATCACCGAGACCAGCGGCAGATCGGTCATCCAGTCGATCGGTGTCGCGCCGAAGAAGGTCCACACATGACCGAGCACCCCGTAAATGGGGTTCATCATCATGTGCTTCCACAGCAGCGCGTTGACCGTGGGCATCACGAAGAACGGCGAGATCAACAGCACGCGCACGATGCCCTGCCCCGGGAACGGCTCGTTGACGAGCAGCGCCAGACCGACGCCCATCACGATGGTGACGATGATCACCGAGCCGAGCAGCTGCAGCGTGTGCATCACCGAGGGCCAGAAGTCCGGGTCGGTGATGAAGTAGCGGTAGTTCTCCAGGCCGGTGAAGGCGTGCTCGCCGGGCTGGTTCAGGTCGTAGTGGATCAGCGAGAACCAGATCGTCAGCACCAGCGGAACAATCATCCACAGGAACAGCGTGGTGACGGCCGGCGCCATCAGGACGCGGGGCAGGAAGCGGGAGGACATGGCAGGCCTTTCTCGACGGCGCGCGATCGTGGCGCGTCAGGCACCCTCTCCCGCGCGGCGGGAGAGGGTGGGGTGCGGGCGCGTGGCCCGGCTGGCTTACTTCTTGTAGTAGCCGCCCTTGGTCATTTCACGCTCGGCCGCCGTCTGCGCGGTCTTCAGCGCCTGGTCGACCGTGACCTTGCCGGCGAGCACCGAGCTCATCTGCTGGCCCACCGCGATGCCGATCGCCTGGAACTCCGGGATCGCCGCGTACTGCACGCCCACGTACGGCGACTTCGGCAGCGTGCTGTCGTTCGGGTTCGCGCTGTCGATCGCCTTCTTCTCCTCGGCGGCAAACTTCGCGACCTTCTGGAACTCCGGGTTCGCGTAGGTCGACTTGCGTGTGCCGGTCGGCACCGTGTGCCAGCCGGTGTCCTTCGCGATCAGGTTGATGTACTCCTTCGAGGTCGCCCAGGTGATGAACTTCTGCGCCGCGTCGGGTTGCTTGGACGACGCCGGGATCGCCAGATTCCACGACCACAGCCAGTTCGCGCCCTTGGGCGTGACCGCCGTCGGCGCTTGCACGAACGCGACCTTGTCGGCCACTTTCGACTGCTTCGGGTCGCTGACGAACGAGGCGGCGATCGTCGCGTCGATCCACACGCCGCACTTGCCCTCGTTGAACAACGCGAGGTTCTCGTTGAAGCTGTTCGCCGACGCGCCCGGCGGGCCGTACTTCTTCATCAGGTCGACGTACTGGCCGATCGCGTCGTGCCAGGGCTTGGTGTCGATCTGCGGCTTCCAGCCCATGTCGAACCACTGGCCGCCGTAGGTGTTGACCATCGTCGTCAGGAACGCCATGTTGTCGCCCCAGCCCGGCTTGCCGCGCAGGCACAGGCCGTACACGCCCTTCGCCGGGTCGTGGATCTTGCTGACGATGTCGGCCATCTGCGTCCAGGTGGGATTCGCCGGCATCGTCAGGCCCTTGGCCTTGACCAGGTCCTCGCGGTACATCGTCATCGAGCTTTCGCCGTAGAACGGTGCGGCGTAGAGCTTGCCGCCCTGCGACAAGCCGCTGCGGATCGCCGGCAGGATGTCATCGACGTCATAAGCGGCATCGGTCTTGATCTCGGTCAGCCAGCCCTTCTTGCTCCAGATCGGCGCCTCGTACAGGCCGATCGTCATCACGTCGAACTGGCCACCCTTGGTCGAGATGTCGGTCGTGACGCGCTGGCGCAGCACGCCTTCCTCGAGCGTGACCCACTTCAGCGTGATGCCCGGGTTGGCCTTCTCGAAATCCTTGGTGTGCTTCTGCATCTCGACCATGTGGCCGTTGTTCACGGTCGCGATCACGAGATCGGTGGCCTGCGCCGACGCCGCGGCGACGACGCCGAGCGTGAACGCGAATGCGGTGCTGCTGAGTTTCATGGTGGTCTTGTCTCCTGGTTGTTCGAAATACGGCGATGCACTCGACGCATCGGCAACCGGAAGATAGGCGTATCGAGATGCTGGATGCGGTACCAGAACCTCGACTACAGATACTTTATTGCGCCGATGGACTGGGGATTTCCTGTATCGGCGCAAGGGGCGCAGCGCACGCCCCCAGAGGCTCAAAGGCGCTCGAACACCGCCGCGATGCCCTGGCCGCCGCCGATGCACATCGTCACCAGCGCGTAGCGCCCGCCGCTGCGCTGTAGTTCGTACACCGCCTTGGTCGCGAGGAACGCGCCCGAGCAGCCGATCGGATGTCCGAGCGCAATCGCTCCGCCGTTCACGTTGACCTTCTTCATGTCGAGCTCGAGCCCGCGTGCCACCGCGATCGCTTGGGCCGCGAAGGCCTCGTTGCTCTCGATCACGTCGATCTGGTCGAGCGTCAGGCCACCCTTCTTCAGCGCCAGCCGGGTCGCCGGGATCGGGCCTTCACCCATGATCTCGTTCGGCACGCCGGCCACCGCATACGACACCAGCCGCGCGATCGGCTTGAGGCCGGCCGCCGATGCCACCGCCGCATCGGCCAGCACGAAAAAGGCCGCGCCATCGTTGATGCCCGAGGCGTTGCCGGCCGTCACCGAGCCGTCTTTCTTGAATGCGGGCTTGAGCTTGCCGAGCGACTCCATCGTCGTGCCCGCTTTCACGTGCTCGTCGGTGTCGAAGACCACCTCGCCCTTGCGCGTCTGCTTCACGATCGGCACGATCTGCGACTTGAACCGCCCTTCGGCGATCGCCGCGGCCGCCTTGCGGTGCGACTCGACCGCGAGCGCGTCCTGCTCCTCGCGCGTGATGCCCCACTTGGTGACGAGATTCTCGGCCGTGATGCCCATGTGGCCGACGCCGAACGGATCGGTCAGCGTCGCGACCATCATGTCGACGAGCTTGGTGTCGCCCATGCGCGCGCCGGTGCGCATCGTCGGCGAGAGGTAGCCACCGCGGCTCATCACCTCGACGCCGCCGCCCACGCCATAGTCGCAGTCGCCGAGCAGGATGTTCTGCGCCGTCGTCACGATCGCCTGCAGGCCCGACGAGCACAGCCGGTTCACCGACATCGCCACCGAATCCATCGGCAGCCCGGCCTGGATCGCCGCGACGCGCGCCACGTAGGCGAAGCGGCTCTCGGTCGGAATGGTGTTGCCGACCGTCACGTAGTTGATCGCCTTCGGGTCGACCCCGGATCGGCCGATGGCTTCTTTCATTACCGTGCCGGCCAGCTCGGCCGGTTCGATGTCGGCCAGCGAGCCGCCGAAGGTGCCGATCGCCGAACGCGCTGCCCCCAGTACCACCACGTCACGCTTGCTCATGTCGATCTCCTCGCGAGTTGAATGGGTCTCAGCGGCGGGCGACCATTCGCACGCCGTCGCAGCCGCCATCGTGCGTCAAAAGTCCGCCGCGCGCCATCGCCACGGGCCGGGTCACGGCCGGGCGACGCGGGCCTCGCTCGGCTCGAGCTCGCGCGAGCGCGATTCGACCGCGCTCAGCTCGCCGAGGAAGCTGCGGCTCCACGCATGCACGTCGTGCGTCGTGATCTGCGCGAGCAGTGCGGCGTGGCGTTCGCGGCGCTCCCCCAGCGGCATTTGCAGCGCGCGCTGGATGGCCTGCGCGGTGGCCGGGATGTCGTACGGGTTGACGAGCAGCGCTTCGCGCATCTGCTCGGCCGCGCCGGCGAAGCGCGACAGCACCAGCACGCCCGGATCGGCCTCGTCCTGCATCGCCACGTATTCCTTCGCCACCAGGTTCATGCCGTCGCGCAGCGGCGTCACCAACGCGACGCGGGAGTGGCGGTACAGCGCCGGCAGGCGGCGCCGCGCCCAGGTCCGGTGCAGGTAGCGGATCGGCAGCCAGTCGAGTTCGCCATAGTCGCCGTTGATCTCGCCCGCCAGGCCTTCGAGCTCGTGGCGCAGGTCGGCATACGCGTCGACGCTTTCGCGCGTCGGCGACGCGATCTGGATCAGGGTCGCGCTCTCGCGGTTCTCGGGGTAGTTCGACAGCAACTCGCGGAAGGCTCGAAACCTCCGCGGCAGGCCTTTCGAGTAGTCGAGCCGGTCGACGCCGACGAGCAGGCGCCGATGGCCGTATTGTTTCTTCAGCATCGCCTCGGTCTGGCGCGATTCGTTGCTGCTCGCCAGGCGCCGGAACTCTTCGACGTCGATGCCGATCGGGAACGAGCGCGCGATCACATGCCGCCCCATGGCCTCGAAGCGCCCCTCGCCGAGTGAGTGCGCACCTGCCTCCTCCTGCACGAAGCGGGCGAAGTGGTCGACATCCGCACGCGTCTGCAAGCCGACGAGGTCGTACGCGAAGAACGAGCACATCAGCCATTCGTGGCCTGGAATCGCCGCCAGAATCGGCGGCGGCGGCAGCGGGATGTGCAGGAAAAAGCCGATGCGCTGCCGGCAGCCGAGGGCGCGCAGTTCGTTGGCAAGCGGGATCAGGTGATAGTCGTGCACCCAGATCACGTCGTCGGGCCGCAGCAGCGCCGCGAGCTTGCGCGCGAACAGGCGATTGACGCGCTGGTATCCGGCGAAGAACCCGGCGCCGAAATCCGCCAGGTCGAGCCGGTAGTGGAACGCCGGCCAGAGCGCCTGATTCGAGTAGCCCGCGTAGTAGGCATCGTGGTCGGCCTGCGACAGGTCGATCGTGACGAGTTGCACCGGGCCCGAGCGCTGCTGGTGCACCTCGCCCTCGCCGGGCGCGCCGCCTTCGACGACCTTGCCGCTCCAGCCGAACCACAGGCCGCCGCTGTTGGCCAGCGTGTCGCCGAGCGCCACCGCCAAGCCTCCTGCCGCGGCCTTGCGCGGGTCGCCGACGCGATTGGACACGACGACGAGGCGGCCGGTGAGTGTGCTGCTCATCTCGTCCCTTTCTTCTTCAAATTCGCGAACCCCGAGGGACCGACGGCCGCCTCGCGGCGTTGATGATGCCCGGAGTGAGGGTCGACGCCCGAAGTCATGCGCTGCGGCGCCCCGCTGGCGCGGCACGCTGGAGCCAACTCGCGACCGCGTCGATGTCGGCGAGCCGGTAGCGTGCCTGCGAAAGACCGGTCCCGACGCGTATGCCGAAGCCACCGGCCGCCTGGGCCACGCGGATGCCGTCTTCGTCGGTGACGTCGTCGCCGACGAAGACCGGCATCCGGCCGGCAAAGGCCGGCTCGGCCAGAAAGGCCTCAACCGCATGTCCCTTGGACACGGCGCGCTGCTTCAGTTCATACACACAATGACCCTCCAGCAATTCCCACCCCAACGCTGCATCGGGTTCACGGGCCAGCGCGGCTGCCAGCGTCTCGCGGCACATCCCGCCAAGCTCGGGCCGCAGCCGGAAGTGAAGCGCGAAGCCGCTGGGTTTGGGTTCGAGAAGGAGCCCGTCGTGGCGCGCCACGAGCTCGTGTGCGCAGCCCACGATGCCTGCAGGCGGCTCTGCCGCGCGCCGCTCGATCCGACCGGCCGCATCGCGCCGCTCGGCGCCATGGGCGCCGGCGGCCGGCAACACCAGCGGCGCCAGGAAGGCGTCGATGCTGTGCAGGGGCCGCCCGCTGACGATCGCCAGCGCGCCCTCGAGCGTGCGCTGCAGGCCCCGCAGCGTCGGAACGACCCAGTCGTCGACGCGCACGTCCTGCGGGCGCTGTGCAAACGCCACCAGGGTGCCATCGAAGTCGAGAAACAGGGCCGCGGAAAGCGTCAGCGGGGGTGGGGCAGGGTCGAGCAACGATTTCAGATCCATACCGCCTCAGTCTACGACCGCACGCGTGACCCTCTTGGTAACAGTCGTGCCGGCATCCTGACGCACCGGCCACCCGCAGACCAGCAGCGTGCAGGACGCTTACGGGCAGGAAATGTCTCGCAAGCCGAGCCGTCAGACCAAGCTCGTGGCGGTCCCGCCGTGCGGAAGCGGACGCCTAGGCGGCATCCCTCAGGTCATCGTCAATGCCCTGTTGCAGATCGAGGATCGCGGCGATCTCGCGCTCGATCGTCGCCAATTCGTCGCTCAGGCGAGCGATGCGGCCGCCGTTCCGGGGGGAACTGCCGTATGCCGCCAGCAACTCCTGCCTCAGGCGCAAGCACCGGCCCGTCAGTTGCTCGAAGTTCATGGCCCCGCTCTCCGTTGGAGCCTTGCAGTATGCGCGCGCGGGCCGCGCAAACCATCCCTATCTTCAGCCCCCTGTTTGAGTGCCCTAATCCACGGGATGGAGTGCTCGCGCGCAGGGCACTATGGTTGCATCCACGCAGACCTAGTTCAGTGGAAGATCGGCGGCCCTCGCGGCCGAAGACGGAGGTTCGATCCCTTCGGTCTGCGCCACCCACCCACCGCTGCCGCACGAGGCGGCTAAAGCTCCCCGCGCGCGTACTTCACCTCGAACGTTCGGCGGGCGCGGATGTAGCTGTTCGCGCACTCCAGCGAGCCCGCGTCGGTGCACGCAGGCGGGCGGCGATAGAACTTCGCCCAGGCCTTCTCCTTGCGCTCGGTTTCGGCCTCGGCGGCTTGCCGCGCCTGCTCGTCGGCCTGCTGCCGTTCGCGAATCGCCTGGGTCTTCAGGGCTTCTTGTTGATCGATCTGTGCCTGCAGGCGCTGCCGTCTGGCCTCTTCCTCGCGGCGCTGCAGGTCGGCCTGAAGCTGCGCCCGCTGCTGGGCCTCGGTGTTGGCCCGCGCGGCGTCTTCCAGCGCGATTCGCGCGCGCCAGTCGCGGTACTGATGAATGGCGATCAAGAGCACGGCGACGCCGACGATCGCGGCCATCAGCCACGCGAAGCGGCGCATGTGCCGGGATCGGCGCACGCGATCGAAGCGCGCCGAGGACGGGCCGCCGGCGAGCGCCTCGGCGGTTCCGCGCTGTGCGCCCTGCGTGTCCTGCCAGGTTCCATCGCGGTCTTGTGCGTCCATGCCGGATTGTTGCGCGACGGTGGCAGCGGGCGCCACTGGGGGCAGAACAAATAGTGCAGGCACTATCGCACGGCGAAATCAGATGCCAGATCATGGGTCGTTGAACTTCGCCACCGCGTGCCCACCTACAGAGGCAGCCAGCTCCCGGCAATCTGTCCCACACCTTGTTCTTCCTGTTGCTCGCGTCGGCGCTGATCGTCGCGTACCTTCTCCGCGTGCCCATGCTGTCCGCGTGGCGGCGAGCACGTGTGCGCCGGCAGCCGTTCCCGGCCGAGTGGCGCATGGTCTTGCGGCGGCGCGTGCCGTACTTCCGCTCGATGCCGGCCGACCTGCAGCTGCAACTGAAGAAGCGCATCCAGGTCTTTCTCGCCGAGAAGCCGTTCATCGGCTGCGCGGGCCTGGAGGTCACCGAGGAGATGCGCGTGACGGTCGCGGCGCAAGCCTGTCTGCTGCTGCTCAATCGACGTGGCGACCCCTTTTCCGGCCTGCGCCAGGTGCTGATGTATCCGGCGCCGTTCCTGGTCGACCGGGTCCGCACCGAGGCGGGCGGCGTGCTGCACGAGCGCCGCGAAGCGCTGTCCGGCGAATCGTGGTCGCAGGGGCAGGTGATCCTGTCGTGGGCCGATGTCGTCGACGGCGCGGACGTGCCGGACGACGGGCGCAATGTGGTCATCCACGAGTTCGCGCACCAGCTGGACCAGGAAAGCGGCAGCGCCAACGGCGCGCCACCGCTGGCCGGCCGCGGCCGCCGCGCGCGCTGGGCGCGCGTGTTCAGCGCCGAGTACGCGCGCCTGCAGGAAGCCGCCGCTGCGGGGCAATCGACGCTGCTCGATCACTATGGCGCCGTCAACCCGGCGGAATTCTTCGCGGTCGCGTCGGAGACCTTCTTCGAGCGGCCGGTGCGCCTGGCTGAAGAACATCGCGCGCTCTACGACGAGCTGCGCGCCTACTACCGCGTCGACCCGCTGAGCTGGTAGCCGGCCGCGCGTCGTCAGCGGTACGACAGCACCAGCCCGTGGATCAGCCGCGTCCACCCGTCCAGCATCACGAACAACAGCAGCTTGAACGGCAGCGAGATCGTCGTCGGCGAGATCATCGACATGCCCAGCGCGAGCAGCACGGTCGCGACGATCAGGTCGACGACGACGAACACCATGTAGATGATGAAGCCGATCTGGAACGCCCGCGTCAGCTCGCTCAGCGTGAAGCTTGGTACCAGCACCATGAAGTCGTCCGATTGCAGCGTGTCGGCGCGCGCCTTTGGCCAGATGCTGGTGGCCGATTTCAGGAAGAACTGGCGCTCGCGCTCGTGCGTGTGCTTCTGCAGGAACGCCTTCAGCGGCGCCTTGCCGGCGTCGATCACCGCGACGATGTCGCCGACGCCCTCGCCTTTCACGCCGAAGGTGCGGCCGCGCAGCGCGTCGGCCGCGTCCATGCCGATCGGCGCCATGATGTAGACCGACAGAATGATCGCGATGCCGTTGAGCACCATGTTCGGCGGCGTCTGCTGCAGCCCGAGCGCGGTGCGCAGCAGGCCGAACACGATCACCAGCTTGGTGTAGCTGGTCACCATCAGCGCCACGAACGGCGCGAGGCCGAACGCGACGATCAGCGCGACCAGCGTCAGCGGCTCGGGCAGGCTCGACGGCATCGGCGCGTGCTGTTCAGATCTCGCTCGGCGCGAATTCGCTGACGCGCACGCCGAGGCGCTCGCCGACCGCGACCAGGTAGCCTTTGCCGAGCAGGTTGCCGTGCGCGAGGATGCGCACCACGCTGCGGTTCAGCGGCTGCCCGAGCTCGAACACATGACCGGCGCGCAGGTTGCGCAATTCGCCCAGCGACACCTCAAGATCGCCGACCTCGAAGCGCAGCGTCACCTCCAGCGCATCGAGCCGATCGATCGGCGCATTCGCCGCCGCCTCCTGCGGCTCGGTCGCGTTCGTCGCGGTGTCCGGGTTCCGGTTCATGGTGCTGTCCCTCGATTGCTGGATCGTGATGCGTGAGCCTTCGGCGAGTGCGACGAAGCGGCGCGCGCCGGCCTCGGCGGTCGCGACGATCGCGGCGCCCGCCGACTGCCAGTCCTCGACGCTGACGATGTCGCCGGCACGCACGCTGCGCACTTCGCGCAGCCGGATCTGGGTCGTGCCGATGCGCCAGCGCAATGGAAAGCGCAGCCGCGCGAGCGGGTCGACCGCCGTGGCCGGCGGCGCCGCACGCGGACCGAGCGGCGGCGCGAGATCCGCCAACGCGGCCGCGTCGTCGAATTGAACGAAGCCACGCCAGCCGCCGCTCGGGTCGGCTCCCTGCGTGACGACGCGAAAACAGGCGGCTTGCTGCGCCGCAGGCGGGGCGGGCGCCGCGGGCTCGTCGCCGGGCAGCCATTCGAAGGTCAGGCGCGTCGCGCGCATCAGCGCGTCGACGAGCTCGTGCGCCGCATCGGCGAGCAGGATCGCGCGCAGATCGCGTGGCAGCTGTTCGAGCCGCGGCTCGTCGAACAAGCGCATCTGCGCCGGCCGGTCCAGGCCCAGCCGACCGCTGTGCCCACCAAGCTTGAACCGATAGGCGTCGTGCGGCGGCATCGCCGACTCGTCGAACGTCCACTGCACGCGGTGTATTTCGCCGCGCCACGCGAACGACAGCGGCGCCGCGCGTTCGTCGTGGAGCCGGTTCAGCGCCGCGCACGCACGCGCATCGAGGCGCGGCAGCGCCGTCGATTCGCCGAGGTCTCGCACAGGGTCATGGGCCAAATTGAAGAGGCGGTCGTTCACGCAGCAAGCCGAGGTGTCGCGACGACGCGGGCACGTCGATTCGTGCGGCGCGAGTGCGGCGATGCGTTGCAGCCTAGCGAAAGCGCCGCACTGCAGGTAGTACGAAAAACCGTAGTCGCGCAGCGGGGCCATGGTTCGCCGCATGAGCTACGAGAACTCGTGGTTGCCGCTGGCCGACCCGGTCCCTAGAGTCGACGTGTTCCCCGACGTTCGCTCCTTCATCCGCACATGGCAGTACTCGCACGCGCTCCCACCTCAAGCCCTCGTTTCGGCGGCCTGTGGCGAGGCGCGGGGCGCCACAACGACCTGCTGCTCGCCGGCCTGCTGGTGCTGGTGGTCGTGCTGTTCGTGCTGCCGCTGCCGACGCCGCTGCTCGACCTGCTGATCGCCGCGAACTTGTCGATCAGCCTGGTGCTGCTGATCGTCGCGATGTACGTGCCGTCGGCCTTGTCGCTGTCGACCTTCCCATCGCTGCTGCTGTTCACGACGCTGTTCCGGCTCGCGCTGAACATCGCGTCGACCAAGCTGATCCTGCTGCACGCGAACGCCGGCCACATCATCGACACCTTCGGCAAGCTGATCGTCGGCAACAACGTCGTGGTCGGCGGCGTCGTGTTCCTGATCATCGCGATCGTCCAGTTCATCGTCATCGCGAAAGGCTCGGAGCGTGTCGCCGAGGTCGCCGCGCGTTTCGCGCTCGATGCGATGCCGGGCAAGCAGATGAGCATCGATGCCGATGTGCGCGCCGGCGCGTTGTCGTCGGCCGATGCGCAGCGCCGCCGTCAGCTGCTCGAGCAGGAATGCACGCTGCACGGTGCGATGGACGGCGCGATGAAGTTCGTCAAGGGCGATGCGATCGCCAGCATCATCATTGCGCTCGTCAACATCCTCGCCGGTCTCGCGATCGGCACGCTGATGAAGGACATGAGCGTCGGCGATGCGCTGCAGCGCTACGCGATCCTGACGGTCGGCGACGGCATGGTGTCGCAGATCCCGTCGCTGCTGGTCTCGATCGCGGCCGGCATCGTGATCACGCGAGTCGGCAGCGGCGACGGCGCGGACCGCCAGCTCGCCAATCAAATCGCGCAGCAGGTGTTCGCGCACCCGCGCGCACTGATGATCGCGGGCTTGGCGGTCGCAAGCTTCCTGGTCGTGCCGGGGTTTCCGAAATGGGTGTTCGCGCTGCTGTCGCTGACACTGCTCGGCGCCGGCCTGCTGGCGCGGCGCGTGCGCGAACGGCGCAGCACGCCGGCCTGGATCTCGCACCGTGACGCGGCCGATGACGGCGACGATGAGTTCGACGCGCCGCAGGCGATCGCCGCGCCGCTCGCGGTGCGTCTCGCGAGCGACCTGCGCGCCGCCATCGACCGGCACGCGCTGGACCAGCGGCTCACCGCGGTGAAGGCCGCTGTCGAAGGCGATCTTGGCCCGGTCTTCCCGCGCCTGCAGGTCGCGCACGCGAAGACGGTTGCACCGTCCGGCTACGACATCCTGGTCAAGGACGTGGCGGTGGCGCGCGGCCTGCTGCGCCCGGGCTGGCTGATGCTGCAGTCCGAGGCCGCGGCAGTGCTGCCGCCCGGTGCTGAAGTCGCCGAGCCGTTCGGCCCGTTCGCGCGCGTCGCGTGGGTGCGCGGCGCGAGCGCCGAGCTGTCGGTCTGGCGTTGCGAAGAGGTGATCGGCCTGCATGTCGAGCATGTCGTGCGCCGCCACGTGCCGCAGATGATCGGCCTGCAGGAGGTGCAGCGGCTGCTGCGCGCGGTGCAGGCCGAGGCGCCCGAGCTCGCGGCCGAGGTCTCGCGCGCGCTGCCGGGCCAGCGCATCGCCGAGGTGCTGCGCCGGCTGCTGCAGGAAGGCATCCCGATCCGCAACCTGCATGCGATCTTCGAGAGCCTCGCGCTGTGGGGCCCGAAGGAGAGCGACGCGATCGCGCTGACCGAGCTGGTGCGCATCGACCTCGGCCGCTACATCACGAGCCGCCATGCCGACGGCACGCGCCGGCTCGACGCGATCCTGTTCGAGTCCAGCCTGCTCGATCGCGTGCAGCAGTCGGTTGAACGCTCGGCGCGCGGCAACCTGCTGCTGCTGAACCCGGCGGTCGCGCAGGACGTGCGCGACCAGGTCCGGCGCATCCTCGGAGGCACCGCGGTGCCCTCGGTGGCCATCGTCTCGTCCGACGTGCGGCGCTACATCAAGACGCTGATCGAGCCGGTCGCCCCCGACCTGCCGGTGCTGTCGTACCAGGAGATCGACGCCGATGTCGCGCTGCAACCGGTCGGCTGGGTCACCAACCCGCAGACCGCCTGATGAATGAGCCCGACCCCGCATGACGCCACAGAACGTTCTCGACATCACGCGCGACGGCCTGCTGCTGGTCTTCTGGGTCACGCTGCCGGTCGTGGCGGTCGCGACCGTCTCGGCGCTGCTGGTGTCGGTCGTGCAGGCAGTGACGCAGATCCAGGACCAGAGCATCGGCCAGTCGATCCGGTTGATCGCGGTGATGCTGACCATCGTGTTCGCCTCGGCCTGGCTCGCCCGCGACGTGCTGCAGTTCGCCGAGCGCGCGATGCAGATCGTGGCGCAGCTCTCATGACGACCCCCGGTCCGATGCGAGCACTGATCATGCTGGCCTTCCTGCTGCTGTTCGCGCACACGACGGCCCCGGCCGCCGACCTGCAATGGCGCGGACGCGCGTTCCAGATCGTCGCGAGCGAGAAGCCGCTGCCCGATTTGCTGCGCGAGCTCGCGGCCTCTCAGGGCACGACCGCGGTCGTCGATCCGAAGATCCAGGGCACGATCAGCGGCAAGTTCAGCGCCGCGCCGCTCGCGATCCTCGACAACCTGTGTGCGACCTACGCGCTGACCTGGTACTACGACGGCTCGCTGCTCTACATCGACCCGTCGTCGGAGACCCGCAGCGAGGTCATGTCGATTGGCACCGGCCCCGGCACCGCCGACTGGCTGATCCAGACGCTGATGCAGCTGCGCATCTACGACAAGCGCTTTCCGTTGCTCGTCAGCGGCCGCGAAGGCACCGCGCGCGTGACCGGGCCGCGCCGCTACGTCGAGCTGGTGCGTCAGGCGGTGCGGCTGGTGGACCGCAAGAACGCGCAGAACGAGGTCGCCGAGATCCGCATGTTCCCGCTCAAGTACGCTTGGGCGGCCGACTTCAAGATCACGCGCTCCGGCAGGGAGATCGCGATTCCCGGCGTCGCGAACGTGCTGCGCAGCCTGTACGGGCGCGGCAACAACCGAGGCGGCTCGAGCAGCTACGCCGGCCCTGAGGGCGGCCGCCGCCCGAACAGCACCTACGGCGTCGGCGCGGACCGCCAGCTCAGGCTCTCGTCGGGCGACAGCGTCAACGCGCCCAAGGTCGACCTGCCCGGCGTCGCGTCATCGAGCAGCGGCGACGGCGACACGGGCGATGCGCTCGCGTCGTTCGCCGCCGCGAGCCCGGCCGAGCTGCCGCAGTTCCAGGCCGACACACGCCTGAACGCGGTGCTGGTGCGCGACAGCCCGCAGCGCATGGCGCAGTACGAGCGCCTGATCGCCTCGATGGACTTGCGGCCGCGCCTGGTCGAGATCGAGGTCACGATCATGGACATCAGCAGCGACACGCTCGACAGCCTCGGCGTCGACTGGCGCGCGCACACGCCGCATGCCGACTTCCAGACCGGCAACGGCAACAACTCGCCGATCACCTTCAACACGACGACCGAGGGCGGCCAGATCGGCGGCGTCGGCAACACCAACGCGAACGGCAGCATCATCACGCCGATCGGCGCCGTGTTCACCGCGTCGATCGGCAACAGCCTGCGCAACTACCTGCTCGCGCGGGTCAGCGCACTCGCGCAGAACGGCGATGCGAACCTGGTCGCGCGGCCCAAGGTACTGACCTTGGACAACAACGAAGCGAGCCTCGAGAACCTGAGCGACTTCTATGTGCGCGTCAACGGCTTCCAGGACGCGAGCCTGTTCAAGGTGACGACCGGCACCTCGGTGCGCGTGACCCCGCTGATCGTCGACGAGGCGAGCGGCCGCGGCGTGATGATGTCGATCAACATCGAGGACGGCGACATCAGCGCGACCCAGGCGGTCGACCAGATCCCGGTCGTGCTGCATCGCACCGTCAACACGCAGGCACTGATCGACGAAGGCACGAGCCTGCTGATCGCCGGCTACAGCTCCGAACAGAAGACCAGCGCGGCCTCGGGCGTGCCGGTGCTGTCGAACATCCCGGTGCTCGGTCATCTCTTCAAGTACGACCAGAAGAAGCTCGCGAAGCAGGAGCGCTTCTACCTGCTGACGCCGCGCCTCGTGACGCCGGCGACTGCCGCGTCTGCGCTGCCGGTGCAACCCGCGCCACTCGTGCCCTCTGTGCCGCCGGCGCTGCCGTCACCGCCGCTGCCCGCACAGCCCGCGGCGCCGAACAGCTGATGACCATGAACGCGACGACCACCACCACGAACGACGCCACGACGCCCGGCTGGTGCCTGCGCTTTCTGAGCGGCGCGATGAAGGGCCGCACGATCGCGCTGAAGCCGGGGCAGAACGTGGTCGGTTCGAACGGCGAGTGCGACATCATGCTGCCCGGCAGCGACGTGCTGCCGCGCCACCTGGTGTTCACGGCCGGCGAGTTGGTCGTCGCGGTGCAGAAGCTCGGCGGCGGCGCGCTGCAGCTCAACCGCGAAGAGATGCAGGCCGCGCGCCGCAGCCTCGTTGCCGGCGACATCGTGACGGTCGGCCAGCTCGAGCTGCAGCTCGAGCGCAGCTACCCGGCGGTCGCATCACAGGACCCGATGTTCGCGGCGCCCGAGAGCGTGCTGCCGGGCGATGCGGCGGCGGCAGCTTTGCTGGTGCCGCGGCGCACCGGCTTCTGGGTCGGCGCGGGGCTGCTGGTGCTCGCGTGTGCCGGCCTGCTCGGCGTCGCGCTGTGGGCCGGCGGCGAAGGTCAACCGGCGCGCGGCGGCGTGGCCGTGAGCCTCGCCGATGTCGAGAAGGCGCTGGCGCCGTTCGGCGAGGTCGAGGCGGTTGCGGCGCCGGGCGGGCATGTCGTCGTCAAGGGCTTCGTCGAATCGCGCTTGCGCAAGCAGGCGCTGCAGCAGGCGCTGCAGCCCTTCGGCGAGCGCGTGCGCTTCAGCGTCTATGCGGCCGACGAACTCGTCGAGCAGGCGCGCCGCTATGTCGGCGCGCCCGGGATTGCGGTCGGTTATGCCGGCAAGGGCCGGCTCGTGCTGTCGGGCACGGCCGACGACGACGGCGTGCGCCAGAAGGTGCGGCGTCTCGGCGAAGAGCTCTATCCCGCGGTGATGCTGTCGGACAAGGTCCAGTACCGCCCCGCGCCGGCGCCCGACCTGCAAGCCGCGCAGCGCGCGCAATGGGCGGCCTGGCAGGAGCTGCTGCCGGCCCGGCTCGTCAGCATCACCGAAGGCGACGACGGGCTGCGCTCGATCCAGCTCGCGAACGGCAACCGCTACTACGAGGGTTCGGTGCTGAAGTCGGGCGCCGAGCTGCAGCGCATCGACGCCGACGGCCTCGTGTTGAGCGGCGGCAAGAGCGCCCCGACGAACAGCAAATGAGACCTGCACCGATTCCCCCGAATTTCAGGCGGCGACCCGTCGCCTGGAATGCCTCGCGCCCACGACGGCGCGGGGCCGTTCGACGGCCGACCCACGGCCCATGTGTCATCACCAACCAGCCAGGAGAACAAGCATGTCCACCGTAGATACCTCGATCGCCGCGATGAACCAGGCCGCTGCCGAGAGCGCGCGCCTGCAAGCGGCCAGCATCACTGTGCAGACGACGATCCAGGGCGCCACCACGTCCGCGCAGACCATCAACGCGGCCAGCGCCGCTGCCACCGAGACCGCGAAAGGCGTGGCTGGCGACACGAAGGCGGCGGCCAGGGCGTCCTGACGCCGCCGCGGGCGGGCGGTGCCTCGCGGCACCGCGCGCTCGCTTCGTTGAGTCGCCGCGAAGACCGGTGCCCGCTGGGTGCTGTCTTCGCGGCCGGCTCTCTGTCTGTCGTTCCGATGAGAGGTGAGCCATGACCGATCCGATTGCACTGACCACGGTCGCCGCGCAGGCGGCGGCGCCCGGCTCGGCCGCCGCTGCGACGACGGCTTCACCAGCGGCCGCGCTCCCGCCGGCCGAGACCCAGATGTTCGCGACGCTGATGAGGGGTGCGACCGGGGTCGCACCGTCCGCGGCCGGAACCCCCGGCGGGTTCGGCACCGTCTCGACCTCGTTCGTCGAGCAGTGGTCCAACACGCGCTCGTTCGAAGACATCCGCCACAGCATGCTGCAGTCCTTCGACGCGGGCGACCCGATCAAGAGCATGTTCGCGATGACGAGCAATGCGATGGAGGCGCAGATGCTGTTTTCCAAGCTGCACATCTCGACCAGCCTGGCCAGCGCGGCCTCGAGCCTGTTCGGCAACCTGCTGAAGAACCAGCAATGAAGCCGCTCGTGATGCGCTCGCTGGTCCGCCGTGCAATTCGGCTGTTGCCGGTGCTCGTGCTCGGCCTCGTGCTCGCCGGCTGCAAGGCCGCGCTGTACTCGGGCCTGAACGAACAAGAGGCGAACGAGATCGTCGCCGCGCTGTCGTCCAGCAACATCGAGGCGCGCAAGGAGCATCTCGAAGGCGCCGACTGGCAGGTGCAGGTCGACGAGAACCGCGTCGGCGCCGCGCTCGATCTGCTGAAGGCCCAAGGCCTGCCGCACGAGCGCTTCGCGAGCATCGGCGAGCTGTTCCGCAAGCAGGGCCTGGTGTCGACGCCGGCCGAGGAGCGCATGCGCTACATCTACGCGGTGTCGCAGGAGTTGTCGCAGACGCTGCGCACCATCGACGGCGTGGTCTCGGCGCGCGTCCACGTCGTGATTCCGTCGAACGATCCGCTCAGCGACAAGATCCGGCCATCGTCGGCGGCGGTGTTCATCAAGCACCGGCCCGACGTCGACCTGCGCCTGCTCGCGCCGGCGGTCAAGGACCTCGTCGCGCACAGCATCGAAGGGCTGAATGCCGATCAGGTGTCGCTCTCGCTGTTCGAGGCGCAGCGGCCAGCGGTGAACGTCGCGGCGGCCGATGAAGGCGGCGACCGGCGCCTGATCCTCGGCCTGCTGTCGACCCAGACGGCCGTCGTGCTGCTCGCGCTGCTGCTCGCCGCGGCCGCGTCGCTGATGGTGCTGCCGACGCTGCTGCGGCGCCGCGGCCTCGACTGGCGCACCTGGGTGCAGCGCGAGGTGCTGCGGCGCTAGTGCGCCCCGATTGCGCATGACCGAGCTCGCCGCACCCGCCACCACCGTTCCGGCCGCCAGCTCCGGCGCCGGACCATTGGCGCTGCTGCGGCTGGTGCTCGGCTTCAACCTGCACCCCGAGGCCACGCTGCACCCGAGCTGGCTGCCGGCGACCTGGCCGGTGCGCCAGCGCGCGGCCGCGCGGGCATGGAGCCCCGCCGCGCAAGCCGTGCTCGCCGACGTGCTGCGGCAGTGCGGCGTGCTCGCGTTCGAGCCCGACTACGCCTTCGATTCGCGCCTCAAGCGGCTGCTGTTGCTCGAGCCGGCCGCGCTGCGTCGGCTCGCGTTCTACGTCAGCCTGTGCGCGCATGGGCCGCTGCTGCGCCCGCGCCGTGGCGCGTTGAGCGCGCAGATGCGGCGCCAGGCGCGCCGCTTCGATGCCGACGCGGTCGAGTTCGTGCTCGAGCGCGCGCCGCAGCCGAGCGAGCTGCGCATGTCGGCGCATCCGCTGCAGGACCGGCCGGCGGGCTGCGGGCGCGTGCTGATGGACCGCGGCTACCGGCTGCTGCTGGCCGCGCTTGCGAGCGAAGGCGAGACCGCGGTGCAGCGGCTGCAGCGCAAGCTGCCGCGCCGCGTCGCGGGCCTGGAGCTGCCGCGCCTGAGCGCGCGGCAGCACGATCAACTCGGGGAACTGATGCTCTCGTGCATCGTCCCGGAAAGGCTGGCGCGGTGGGACTGGCTTTTCTGATCACCACCGAGAACCTGCAGCTGCTGTCCGAGCGCAAGGTGCTCAAAGAGGCCGAGTACGCGGCGCTGCTCGATGCCGGCGCGGTCGTCGCGGCGGCGCGCGGCGAGGCGGCGCGCATCGTCGCGCAGGCCGAACTCGACGCGCGGCGTGCCCGCGACGCCGGCCACGCCGAAGGCTTGCAGCGTGCGCAGGCCGAGTACGCGCAGCGCCTGGTCAGCGATGCACTTGCAACGCAGGCGCAGCTCCACGGCCTGCGCAGCGCGATGGCGGCGATCGTCGTGAAGGCGGTCGGCCAGTTCATGGCCGATGCCGACCCGGCCGCGCTGCTTGGCGCCGCGCTCGCGCGCGTCGAGGCGCTGATCCGCAGCGAGCCGTTCATCACGATGCGTGTCGCGCCGGCGCAGGAGGCGGCGCTGCGCGCCGTGCTGGCGCGGCTCGGTGCCACCGCCGACTGGCCGCTGAACGTCGCGGTCACGACCGACCCGGCGCTGCCCGACGGCGGCTGCGTCGTCAGCACCGCCTCGGGCACGCTCGAGATCGGGCTCGATGCGCAGCTGGCCGCGTTCCGCAACGCGGTCGAACGCGGCGGCCTTGCTACCGTGAACGGGGCGCGCGCATGAACCCGCGGCCGGCCCCCCTCGAGACCGACGCGCTGGCACGCGCGGCGCGCGGCATTGCGGCCGACCTCGAGCAGACCTTCGCTCGTGTCGTGCCGCTGGCGATGCGCGGGCGCGTCAGCAAGGCGGTCGGCATGGTGATCGAGGCGACCGGCATCCAGGCGCACGTCGGCGAGCTGTGCGAGCTGGTGACGCCGGGCGAGCCGCCGCTGCTCGCCGAGGTCGTCGGCTTCGCGCACCACGGCGCGATCCTGACGCCGCTCGGCGCGACCACCGGCCTGTCGGCGCTGACTGAGGTCGTGCCGACCGGGCGCGGCCTCGACTGCCCGGTCGGCGCCGCGCTGCTCGGCCGCGTGCTCGATGCGCTGGGTGCGCCACTCGACGGCCGCGCGCTGCCGGCCGGCCTCGCACGCCGGCCGGTGCACCAGGACCCGGTGAGCCCGCTCGCGCGCCGCCTGATCGACCGGCCGATGGCCACCGGGCTGCGCAGCATCGACGGCCTGCTGACGCTCGGCATCGGCCAGCGCCTCGGCGTGTTCTCGCCGCCCGGCGTCGGCAAGAGCACCTTGCTCGGCATGCTCGCGCGCGGCTCGACCGCCGACGTCAACGTCATCGTGCTGGTCGGCGAGCGCGGGCGCGAGGTCAAGGAATTCATCGAGCACAACCTCGGCCCCGAAGGCCTGGCGAAGACGGTGATGGTGGTCTCGACCTCGGACCGCCCGCCGATGGAGCGCATCAAGTCGGCGTATGTCGGCACGACGATCGCCGAGCACTTCCGCGACCAAGGCGCGCGCGTGCTGCTGCTCGTCGATTCGCTGACACGCTTCGCGCGCGCGCAGCGCGAGATCGGGCTGGCGAGCGGCGAGCCGCCGACGCGGCGCAGCTACCCGCCGTCGATCTTCTCGATGCTGCCGCAGCTGCTCGAACGCGCGGGCCAGGGCGAGACCGGCTCGATCACCGCGGTGTACTCGGTGCTGACCGAGGGCGACGAGGAGAACGATCCGATCGCCGAGGAGGTGCGCTCGATCCTCGACGGCCACGTCGTGCTGTCGCGCAAGCTCGCGGCGGCCGGCCAGTACCCGGCGATCGACGTGCTCGCGAGCGTGAGCCGCGTGATGACCAACATCGTCGCGGCCGAGCACCGCGCCGCGGCCGACCGCTGGCGCGCGCTGCTCGCGAAGTACCAGGAGCTCGAGCTGCTGATCCAGATCGGCGAGTACCGCCACGGTGCCGACGCGCTGGCCGACGAGGCGGTGCGCCTGCGCGCGGCGATGCAGGGCTTTCTCGCGCAGCCGCCGCGCACGCACGAGGCCTTCGAGCACACGGTCGGCGAGTTGCAGCGCTTGCTGCAGAGCGAGGACACGTCATGAGCATCGAGTGGGACCGGCTGGTCGACGTGCACGAGCGTCGCAAGAAGCTCGCACTCGAGGCGATGCTCGCGGAGCGGCGCGCCGCCGAGCGCAGCCGCGCGCAGGCGCAGCGCGAGCACGCCGAATGGCAGCAGCGGGTCGCGGCCAAGGCCGCGCACTGGCAGGCCGCGCGCGGGGCCTTCGCGGGCGGCGGCTTCAACGTCGCGCAGCTCTGCGACGCGGCGGCGTGGAGCGGCGCGCTCGATGCGGCCATCGCGAAGCAAGGCCAGGTCGTGCGGCGGGCGCAGGCCGCCTCGGACGAACGCGAGCGCGCGCTCGATGCCAGCCGCGCTGCGCTGCGCACGGCAGCCGGCCATGTCGAGAAGGCGGCGCGCATGCAGCAGCGCGATCTGACCGAGCGCCAGCGCGTGAGCGATGCGCGCGTCGATGCGGTCGCCGAAGAGTTCGCGGCCACGCACTGGTCCGCGCGCCGCACGGTCTGACACGCACACGAGGGTTGCGGCGATGCAGATCCAGGCCACCGAGCTCAGCGCGATCGAAGCGATGTTCGCGCCGATCGCGCTGACGCTGCCGCGGCTGCTCGCGGTGTTCGCGGTCGCGCCGTTCTTCTCGGGCAACCTGATCAACGGCATGACGCGCAACGGCCTGGTGCTGATGCTCGCGATCTTCATGTCGCCGGTGGCCGGCGACATGCCGGCCATGGCGATCGGCACCTGGCTGCTGATCGCCGCGAAGGAGGCGCTGATCGGCCTGCTGCTCGGGCTGGGATTCGGCATCTTCATCTGGGCGATCCAGAGCGTCGGCGACCTGATCGACTTCCAGACCGGTTCGGCGAATGCGCCGTTCTTCGACCCCGTCGGTGGCCACGAGGGCGGGCCGACCGGGCAGTTCCTCGGCTGGGTCGTGATCACCCTCTTCATGTCGGTCGGCGGGATGCTCGCGATGGTCGGCGTGATCGTCGACTCGTTCCGCATCTGGCCGGTCGCGTCGTTCTTCCCGAACGTCGGCGCGGTGCTCGAGCAGTTCGCGGTGCGCCAGGGCGACACGCTGTTCCTGTGGACGGTGAAGCTCGCGGCGCCGGTGATCCTGGTGCTGCTGCTGGTCGAGCTCGGCATCGGGCTGATCGGCCGCGTTGCGCCGCAGCTCAACGTGTTCGTGTTCTCGCAGCCGCTGAAGAGCCTGCTCGCGAATTTGATGATCCTGCTGTTCCTGTACTTCATCTACGAATCCTTGCAGGAGTTTCTGCGGCCGGAGAACGGTGTGCTCGACTTCCTGAGGTCCACGCTGTGAGCAGCCTGAAGGACCAACCCCCGACCCCGCGCCGGCTGCGCGAGGCGCGCCGGCGCGGCGAGGTCGTGTTCAGCGCCGACGTCGCGTCGGCCGGCGTGTTCGCGGTCGTCGTCATCGCGCTGTGGCTGCTCGGTGCAACTACCTTCGGCCTGCTGCGCGAGCTCTGGCTGCACGCGACCAGCCCCGAGGTGCTGACGCGGCCCGACGATCGCTTCGGCGAGTTGCTCGTGCACACCACGCGCGTGCTGCTGTGGTCGGCGCTGCCGATGCTCGGCCTCGCGGCGCTCGCGGCCATCGCCGGCTCGTTCTTCCAGGTCGGCGGGCTGATGGCCTGGGGTCGGTTGCTGCCCGATGTGAACCGGTTGAATCCGGCCGAAGGGCTCAAGCGCGTGTTCTCGACGCGCAATCTCGTCAACCTGCTGAAGATGCTGCTGAAGACGGCGCTGCTGATCGCGCTCGTCGCCTTGATGATCCGCGGGCTGCTCGACACCGCGGTCAAGCTCGGCTACCTGCGGCCCGAGGGCATCATGGCCGCGGGCGCTGGCGCGCTGCTGCGCCTCTTCGGCTGGGCCGCGGTGATCTACGCGGTGGTCGCCGCGATCGACTACGCGCACATGCGCTTCGAGTTCATCAAGAGCCAGCGCATGTCGATCGACGAGGTGCGGCGCGACCACAAGGAGGCCGAGGGCGACCCGACCACGCGCGCGCGCCGGCGCGGCACCTACTACGAGACCGTCTATGCCGGCCTCGCCGACCGCGTCGCGATGGCCTCGGCGGTGATCCACTCGGACCGCGTCGCGGTCGCGCTGCAGTACCTCGGCGAGCGCGACCTGCCGCGCGTGATCGCGCGCGGCGAGGCCGAGATGGCGCTGCAGATGCGGCGCTTCGCGGCCGACGCGCTGGTGCCGGTCGCCTTCGATGCCGCACTCGCCGAACGCCTGCATGCCGAGGTGCCGCTCGAGCAGCCGATCCCGCGCAGCCTGTATGCGCCGGTGGCCACGCTGCTGCGCTGGGCACAAGGCGCGGATTGATTGATGAATTGACGATCAAGTTTCAGCAAAGGAAGCAAGCTCATGGCGACCACTGCTCCGACCGGCACCAGCTGCGTGTCGTTCTCACCCGTGCTCTTCGATTCCGCCGCGGCCGCGCTGCAGCGCGCGATCATCGCGGCGCGCCAGGCCGCAGCCGCCGCGGCCGAGCGGGCTCGCCAGGCCGAAGCCGCGGCAGCGGCCGCGCGCCAGAAGGCCGAACAGTCGCGCATCGCCGCTGAGCAGGCCGAGAAGGCAGCCGCCGCGCGCAACGCGAGCAAGACCGACAAGGACAACGCGGTGAAGCTGCGTGCGACCGCCACCACCGACGAGGCCGATGCCGAGAAGAAGGAGTCGGCCGCCGAGGTCGCGACCGCCGACAAGGCGCTGACGAAATCCAAGCTCGACGACCTGAACGCCGGCCGCCAGCCGACCAACCCGTCGGCCACCACCGTGAAGGCGCAGGCCGAGTACGACGCGGCCACGAAGACCGACGCCATCGTCAACGAGAAGGCCGGCGACCCGCACTCGCCGCTGGCCGAGGCGCAGGCCGACACCGCGGCGAAGCTGAAGGCCGCGAAGGCGGCGAGCAAGGCGGTCGCGGAGGCGAAGGCGAACGGCGGCAAGCCGAGCGCCGAGCAGCTTGCCGCCGAGAAGCAGACGCAGGCCGACTGGTCGGACGCGATCCAGCACCAGCTGCGCGTCGCCGGCGCCGACGCGACCTCGCACGGCAAGGATCCGAACGCCGCGATCGACGCGCAGGTCGACCAGATCGTGAAGGACGTTCGCAACGACGGCTACTTCGATGCCGACTCGTTGAAGCAGGGCCTGGCGCCGACCGCACAGCAGCTCAAGAGCGAATCGCCGGCGCAGCGCGACCTGATGCTCGAGTACGAGTCGGTGCAGGCCGACGGGCAGAAGCAAATCGCCGACGCGAAGACCGCGGTCACCGATCTCGACACGAAGGCCGACCAGGCCGAGGCCGCCGCGAAGACGCCGGTCTACGGCCCGTATCTGCCGGGGAAGGCGCCGCCTGCCGCGACGAACGCCACGACCAGCCCGGTCGTCGTGCCGTACGCCCCGACGTTTGCCAACACCAACGCGAGCACCAACAGCACACCCTCGCTGCTGTTCGGCGCCCCGGCGAACACGCCGCAGTTCCGCGCCACGCAGGCGCGCGCTGCCGCGAACGCTGCGCAGACGAAGCTCGACACGCTCGAGGCCGCGTTCGGCCACACCGACGCGAAGGACCCGAGCCTGAACACGATCGGTACCGTGCAGGCCGACTTCAACAAGCGCGGCGCGGACATCGGCGCGACCGATGCGCGCAACAACTACCTGAAGGTCTTGGTCGATCCGGCCAGCACGCCGAAGCAGACCAGCGATGCGTACGACGCGTGGCAGACCGCGGTCGATCAGCAGACGCTGATGACCCAGATGCAGACCGCGATCAATGCCGACGCGACGCTGTTGCAGGCCCAGCAGGACCAGGCCCAGGCGCAGACCGACTACGACCAGACGAAGGCCGGCCAGCCGCTGCTGATCCAGACGACGAACGGCTACGGCCAGTCGGGTTCACTCGCACCGGACGGCCACGACCCGACCTTCAATGTCGACTATCACAACGCCGACGACGCGAAGCACGTGCAGCTCGTCAACGGCACCTACTCGTACAAGAGCGAGCTGAACGGCCAGACGACGGTGCAGCCGCTGAACCCGGTGGCCGGGCGGCTGTGGCAGGCGAACGCGGCGCTCGACGCGGCAAAGACCGCCGACAAGACCGCGAACGACACCCTGAAGCAGACCTGGCTCGATCAGCACGGCGGTGCGGACGGCACCGGTCTGGATGTCGCCGGCTGGTTGAAGAAGTCGGATCAGTACACGAAGGAGCTGAACGACGCGAACAGCGCGGTCACGACCGCGCAGCAGAACCTGCAGATGGCGAAGGACGGCATGCAGCCCGAGAGCGTGCTGCAGAAGGAGCGCAGCTTGCTCGGCGCCGCGCTGCAGCAGCAAAGCCTCGCGCAGGCGCGGGTCAACACGGTGACCGCGATGCAGACGCTGCGCAATGCGCAGATGTGGAGCGACCCGGACGGCCACCCGCCGAGCAACCTCTCGACGCTGACCGACAACGCGCGCGCTGCGGTCAAGAAGGTCGGCAACCTGTCGGGCACGCAAGCGATGACGCCGGCCGACGAGGCCACGCTGCGCGACAAGACCTTGCCCGACGAACGCAGCGCGCTGAGTGCGCTCGACGTGAAGCTGCAGACCGCGAAGAGCGCGGCCGATGCGGCGCCCGGCGATGCGGCCGCGCAGAAGACCTACACCGACCTCGCGAACCAGTACGACTGGCTGGACCGCAAGATCACGGTCCAGCAGACCTCGATCGCCTATGCCGACGCGCAGCGTGCCGCGCTCGCGGCGCCGTTCGAATACACGAACACGCAGCGTCCCGGCGGCGCCGACCTGCACACGCGCACGCACAGCGACACCAACGACAGCGCGCTGACCTGGGGCATCACGCCGGGCCAGGACGGCAGGCCGGTGCTCAGCGGGCTGCCGTCGAACATCAAACCCGAGGACGTGAAGGTACAGAAGAAGGACGGCGTCTGGACCGTCACCTTCGACAAGGACGCCGGGGTTTTCGCGGCGCGCACCACCGCGGCCGGTCGTGGCGGCTCCTACACGAGTTATGTCGACGACTCGAACAAGGACGACATCGCGATCGAGAAAGGCCACACCTACAAGCTCAATGCGGATGCCGCGCGCTACTGGGAGGCCACCAACACGAGCGCCGGCACCGGGCCGAGCACGCTGGTGAACGCGAAGGCGGCCTACGACGATGCGGTCGAGGCGGCCAGCCACGACCCGCTGACCGACGCGACCGGGCAGCCGAAGCTCACGGACAACCAGCTGTCGACCTCGCAGACCGTCACGGGGCCGGACGGCAACCCGGTGCCGACGATCGACTTCAACATCGACCAGACCGCGAACAAGAAGGCTGCGGACGCGAAGGTCATGGCGACCGCGCAGGCGCTCGCGAAGGCGCAGGACGCACAGAACGCCGGTGTGGGCGACCCGACGACGCTGAAGACCGCAGTCGCCGATGCGACCGCCGACCACGACCTCGCGCTGTCCGCGCAAAGCGCCTTCGGCGCGGTGCTCGACTGGCAGATCGCGAACCGCGCGCGCCAGGCCTACGACGCCGACCAGCGCGCCGGCCGTCCGGCGACGATGTGCTACGCCAAGTCGCCGCAGGAGAACGCCGACGACCTGCTCGCGGCCGCCAACGCCAAGGTCTCGCACTGGGTGTCGGCGCGCCAGAAGCTCGAGGTCGGCCGTGCGCAGACCGCGGTGAACACCGCGCAGACCGCGTACGACCAGTACCTGAGCGCGCGCCCCTACCTGAGCGACGCCTCGGCCAGCGACTCGACCGAGGCGCAGAACCTGCAGGCCGCGAAAGTGAAGCTCGATGCGGCGACACGCCTGCTCGCCGGCGCTGCGGTGCCGACCTCCGAGGCCGACCAGAAGGCTTTCGCCGCGGCGAATCTCGCGCCCGGCGGCGAGAACGACCCGCACGCGATGTACGAGCTGTTCATGAAGGACCCGCGCGTGATGTCGCAGGCCATCATCAACAGCGACTACGCGCAAAAAGGCGGCCTGCCGACCGAGATGCACAACCGCACCGAGCTGCGCAACACCGTCGCGCTCGAGCTCGGGTACACGCCGTCGATGACGCTGGACCCGACTGCGGGCGCCGCGTACGCGCAGACGATGCAGACGCAGGACCTGTTCGGCAACCTCGACAAGGACCGGCGCGAGCTGCTCGACAAGACCGTCGACCAGATCGTCTCGGTCGGCGGCGAGCACGCGAAGGTCACCACGCTGCCGGTGGTCTACGCGATCGACGGCGACAAGGACAAGGGCGGCGGCATCGTCAAGACCGCGGTGTTCAAGGTCGAGAACCAGGACGGCAACGGCACGCACCTGGTCGACGAATACGGCGAGCGCTACGACGACGTCGACGACTACCGCGCGAACAACAACTTGGCCGTCGACGGTGTGAACCTCGCGATGCCGAAGGACGGCCAATTCACGCTCGACAGCAACGGCAACGTCGAGCTGTTCACCGGCGACGCGCGCACCGAGACCGGCTGGCAAAACTTCCGCCGCACCAAGCACATCGATGCGATCGTCGGTGTCGCGGCGATCGTCGGCGGCGTGCTGCTCGAGTTCGGTTCGGCCGGCACGCTGACGCCGGTGGCCGGCGCGCTGATCCTCGGCGGCGCGAGCCTGTACGGCGTGACGACCGCCACGCAGTCGCTGGTCAACCGTTCCCAGCACGGCCTGAGCGTCAACCCGTTCACCGACCGCGAGGCCGGCATGGACTGGCTCAACCTCGGCGCCTCGGTGTTCGCGCTGCCATCGCTCGGCTCGGCCGGCCGCTTCGGGATGATGGCGTGGCAGGCCGAGCGCGCCGCAGCCGGCGGCGCGAAGCTGGTCCAGGCGGCGCACACGACCTCGACCTTCACCACGCTGACCGGCCTGGGCGCGATGGCCACCGGCGGCGCGGCGATGGCCGACGGCGGTGCCTACATGGCGCAGAACTGGGGCCAGATGAGCGACGCCGACCGCTGGGAGCAGGGCGGCATGTTCCTGCTGAACCTCGCGAGCTTCGGCACGCATCCGGCGGCCGAGGCGTTCAAGCAGCGCGCGGCCGCGCCCAAGCTCGACAACGGCAGCGTCGTCGATGCGAAAGCGGCCAGCGCGAAGAACGCCGACGGCTCGGCAGTCGTCGAGACGGGCGCCGACACGGGCACGACGACAACCACGACCGCCGGCGCGCGCACGCTCGACCCCGACGGCGGCGGCACGCAGCCGATCGTCGCCGGCGACGACGCGGCGCCGTTGCTGACGGTCGCCGACACGCACGGCGCGACGGTCGACACGACGACGACCACCACCACGACTTCCGACACCGGCGCGGCGCAGACCCCGGTCGATCTCGGCCTGCCGTCACCCCACGGCAACGCCGGTGACCCGGCGCCGATCGATCTGCTCGGCAGCAGCGGCAACGGCGATCCGACCGGCAGCGGCGACCCCGCGCTCGCGTCCGCGAGCGGCACGCGGCGTCCGGGCCGCCGCAGTTCGCGCGACGACGCGGCGCACGACGATCGCGTGCTCGACCGCCGCCAGGCCGAGCGAGCCAGCCAGCGCAAGCAGGCCGCCGCGAGCCCGCTCGCGCGCGTGCACGAGGCCGAGCGCGAGGTGCTGGTCCAGGGCGACGTCGGACGCCCGCTGCTGCCCGAAGCCGCGCCGCGCACCGAAGGCCTCGGCACGCACGCGACGATGGACGAATTGCTCGACAGCGGCGCGCTGCCCGGCAAGGAGGGTGTGACGCTGACGGGCCGCTTCAGCTACGGCGACATGTATCGGCTGAGCACGCTGAACGGCCGCCGCATCGAGTTCTCGCTGACCTTCGAGAACGGCGGCGGCGGCCAGCGCGTACGCCGGCTCTACAGCGGCGGCGTGAACCACAGCCCGGCGCCCGAAGGGGCGCGGCTGGTCGCGCACACGCACCCGACGCCGCATGCGAACCAGCGCTTCGCGTCGCCCGGCGACATGGCGCTGTTCAACAAACGGCACGACCAGGCACTGGCGCTGGACCCGAGCGCGGCACCGCGCCCGCACTTCGTCGTCTGGGGCGAAAAGAACGGCCCGCAGGGCGACTACACGACGGTCTACCCCGGCCCGTACAAGCACGGCTACGGCGAGGCCTCGCCCGGCGCGCTGCGCGACCACGAGAGCGCGCCGATGTTCGACACGCCCGACGTCGATGCGACCGGCTACAGCGTGCTGCGCGACGGGCTGACTCCCGGCGAAGTGGTGCGCACGCTCGGGCTCGTGCACGAGGCCGGAGGTCGGCTGGACGGCGTGTCGTACGTCGTGTACCCCGCGGTCGCACATCCCGAGACCGGACAGGGCACGTTCGCGCCGCGCGACGGGCTGCGGGGCGTCGTGCCGGCGCGCAAAGCCGAGGCCATGGCGGCCGATCCGCACCGCACGTCGCCGGTCGCGTATCACACGCTCGACGAGGCGCTGGCCGCGACGCGGCCGTCGTTCGAAGACGGAATGCTGTACTCGTTCGGCGACCACGTCGCGCTCGTCTCCGACGCGCACCTGAATGCCGGCGGCCACGTCGGCGCCGACGGCATCGTCGGCGAAGTGCGGTTCACCGGCCACGCGACCACGGCGCAGGAACCGGTCGTCGTGCTCAACCCGCGCTACGCCGGCGACGTTCGCGTCGCCTGGCCCGACGGCTACACGCCCGGCGCCAAGCCGCTCGATGCGGGCGGCGCGACGCCGGTCGACCATCTCAATGCCGCGCCGGGCCGAACCAAGCTCGCGCTGAACCAGTTCCGGCGGCGCTTCGCCGACATGGCGCTGTTCGCGCCGGGCCGCTCGCGGGTCGGCGCAGACGGCACGCCGGTGCGCCAGCTCGTTCCGGTGCCCGAGGGGCTTTATGCGCTCGAGATGCACGGCACCGACACCGGGCGCTGGGTGCAAGGCCCCGATGGCCGCGCGATGAACGCCGCCGAGGTCGCGGAGCTGATCCGCGCCGATCCGAACCACGCCGGGCAGGATCTGTTCCTCGTCGTCTGCAACGCCGGCGACGGGCGCGTGCAGTTCGCGCAGGAGCTGGCGAACGCGCTGCGCGTCGACGTGTACGGTGCGAACGCCGACGTGGTGCTGCGTGGTCGACCGCTCGACGCCCGACCCGAGGCGAAGCTCAACGAGCTGATGCTGACGCACGAGAACAATCCGCACGCACAGCCCGCGTTCGCGCGCTATCGCCCCGGGCTGCCGATCGCGGAGATCCGCGAGGGCGGCGAGGTGGTGTTCGGGCCGGAGGCCGGGCTCGGTCTGCGGCCCGAGTTCGCGGACGCGGCGGCGGCACCCACCGAGGCCGGTCCGGACGGCCTGATCGATACACGGACGACGCCGACCTCGGCGTCGCCCGACGGTGTGCCGCCCGAAGCGTCGGGCACGCCGGACGTGCCGGTCACCGGCCGCGACGACCAAGGCCAGCCGCTGCCACCGACGACCGTGCGGCTCACGCTGTCGACCTGGCGCGACGTGGCGCTGCATGCCGACGAGCTCGTGCAGGCCCACGACCCGAGTGCCGGTGCGGGCAGAACGCCGCCGAGTGGCCCGGAGGCCGCGGTGCAGCGCCAGATCGTCGAGGAGCCGGGTCGACGCGCGCGCACGCGCTTCGTCGTCTCGCAGACTCCTCCCCACGAGGCGATGACCGCGGGCCTCGCGATGAAGGGACGCGGCGCGCTCGCGGTCGAATCCTTCCGCGCCGCGAGCCGGCGCGCAGCTCAGCGAGACGGCGCCTGGGTCTACCGCATCGAACCCGACGGCACAATAGCGCACAGCCCGCTGCGTCGCGGGCGGGCGCAGGCGCACGAGGTGGCCGGCGCGGTGCGCGTCGCGGGTGACGGTTCGACGATGCCGATCGGCATCCCGAATCTCGACGCGGCGATGTGGCGCCCGGGCGGCTCGATCGGCGAGCCAGCGGCACCGGCGGTCACGCTGCAGCTGTCGAACTGGAAAGCGGTATCGGAGCATGCACCGGCGCTCGCCGAACAGCATGCGCCGGGTTCCGCTGCCGGGCCGGTGCTGGCGTCAGATCGCGAGACGGCGTTGCTTAACGTCGTGAAGGCCAAGCGCATGCCGGGCTCGCGCGTGCGCTTCGCGGTCGCCGACGCACCACCGCATGAGGCGGCCAGCGGCGACCCGCTGATGGCTGTGAAGACCTATCGCTCGTTCGAGAAGGCGAGCGAGGCAGCGCGCGCGAACGGCGGCGCATGGGTCTACCGCGCCGAGCCGAACGCGAGCCGTTGGCAGGGCCTGCGCGGTCGCAGCGCGCAAGCGGGCTACGAGGTGGTCGGCGGCGTGCACGTGTACGGCGACGGCAGCGAGCTGGCGGTGCCCGTCATCAACCCGGACGCCGCGGCCTGGACGCGCACCGAACGCCCGGCGCTGCCGCGTGTTGTCGCTTCGGTGGCAACCGGCGCGGGCCTGATGGGTGCTGCGAGCTGGGGCATGTCTCACGTGCTGCCCGACCACCTGTTCGGCACGACGCTGACACTCGCGATCGGCGGATCGGTCTTCCGGGCCGGCGTCAAGCTCGCGCGCTTCGAGCACGCCTACCGCTGGGACCAGCGCTTCATCCGCATGAACGACGCGCGGCCCGCGAAGGGCGAGTTCGAAAGCGCGCTGAACGAGCTCGAGCAGCGCGGCGTGAACCGGGGCAGCGCGCAGCAGCAGCAGGCGTTCGCTGCGGCCGTCGAAGCGCTGCGTCAGCACGAGGTCTCGCGCCTGACGAGCAGCTCGACCCACCAGCGTCGCCTTGCCGACGCGCTCGACATGCTGGAGGTGCACGCGCGCATCATGGGCATCGACGCCAAGCGGCTGTTCGCGACCATGCGCGACAACCTCGTCGCCAAGGCGGATTTCGACAAGGCGATGCAAGTGCACGCCAATTTCGGCAAGCGATTGGACAAGCCCTTTTCGCTCGCCAACGTGCTGGCCGGCATCCCGAAGGCCAAGCGCACTGAGATGCGGGCCGAAGTCGAGGCGCTGAACAACGCGGTCCAGCGGCTGCGCGATCCCGACCCGAGCAACGACGGCAAGGCGATCGAGGATGTCGAGAGCGCGCTCAAGAACCTGCGCGTCGCGCCGAACCTGCGGCCCTCGAGTAGCCCGGTGCGCTGGGTCATCGACGGTGCGCAGACTGCCACCTACGTCGTGAGCCTGGGCTACGGCATCCATGACTTTGGCCTTAACGGCGGGCTGCCGCTGGAGACCTGGATGTTCTCGATCGCGAACGCGGCCGATGCCGTGCGCATCGTCGGCACCCGGATCGGCGGATCGGTGCCGCCGTTCAAGGCACGTGCCGGCGAGCCGGAGGTCGGCTCCGCGCGAACCTTCACGGTCGCGCTGTCCGCCGTCGACGATACGCTCACTGCAGCAGGCGGCATCTGGCTGGCCACCAAAGCTGTCGGGGAGATGAAGGACGCCCCGACGTTCGCGCATACAGTCGGGGCGGCGATCAAGACCGTCTATGCGGCCGCGAGCGGCAACCAGTTGATGAACTCGCTCGCGCGCCGTTATGCGGATCCGGAGCCGAACAATCTGTCGGAGCGCAAGCCGTATCTGAACTCGAAGCGCATCGCCGGCGGTGCGGCGCTGCTGCTGGCCGGCAATACGCTCGGGCAGGCGGCATGGGCGTACTTTCATCCGGACGACGACAAGAAACAGTCGCCCGCGCCGACGCCGACCACTTCGACGCAACCGCCGGTTCAGCCGCCAGTGCAGCCACCGGTCCAACCGCCGGTGCAGCCGCCATCCCCCGCGCAAGTCGTCGTGTCCGCGCACGACCCGCGCCGCGCCACGTTGTGGGGCATTGCCGATGCGAACGCATCGACGCTGCTGTCCAAGGACGAGATCGCGGCCGATCGGAAGAACGGCGGCGACGACGCGGTCGTGCTCGATGCGTTGCAGCAGCTGTTCCAGGTCAATCCGCAGCGCGGCTTCCGCCCCGAGCTGATGGACGGCATCGCGACCGCACTGCGCGGCGACCCGGACACGATCCAGCCGGGCTGGACGATCACGGTCGAGAAGCCGGCGGGCTGATGACGAAGCGCGGCTAGGCGCTGTCGACGGCCAGGGGCCGCGGCAGGCAGTCCTCGAGCAGGCGCAGTGGCGCGTCCGCGTCGATCGGCTGGGCCCCGTTGGCCAGCTCCTGCCAGCGTGCCGGGCCGAGCGCGGCCTGCAGTTCGCGCAGCGACGCCAGCGCCGCGCCCTCCTCGGCCGGCGTGCGCAGCAGGCCGAAGCGTTCGCGCATCGCGCGCGACTGCGCGAGCGCGAGGCCGGCCTGCGGCAACTGGCCGCGATGCTGCAGCAGCCTCGCGCCTTCCTCGAGCACCGAGGGCAGCAGGTAGTGGCGGATCTTCTGCCCGAGCTGCAGCAGCTGCGCGAAGTGGCCCGCGGCTTCGTCCGGCGAACGGTCGAGCCAGCAGGCGCGCACCAGCCACAGCAGCGTGATGTCGGCCTGGTCGCCGCAGCAGGCCTCGCGGTGCACCCGCAGGCTCTGGGTCAGCAGCTCGCGGCCCTGGCCGGCACGGCCGCGCAGCACCGCCGCAGCGCCTTTCTGCTGCAACGCGCAGCCGGCGAGAAAGCTGTCGCCGACACGCTTGTTGATCTCGAGCGCCTCGTCGATCGCGGCGACGCCGTCGTCGACGCTGCCGGTCAGCAGCATCAGCTCGCCGTGGTCGACGAGTACGCAGCCGAGCTTGCGCAGATCGTGCGACGCGCGGGCGCGCGCGACGGCCTGCGCGCACAGCTCGCGCGCGTCGGCGTAGCGGCCGCGCAGGCGTGCCAGCAGCGAGAGGTTGAAGAGGATGCCGGCCGCCATCGCCGCGCTGACCGACTCGATCTTCGCGAGCGCCTGCTCGAAGTGCCCATGCGCCTCGTCGTACTCGCCCTGGTGGCGCAGCAGCGTCCCGAGGCTGTTGCGGCACGCCGTGATCGCGGCGTCGCCGAGCGTCAATGAATGCTGCAGGGCCTGGCGGAAGACCGACGTGGCCTGCTTCCAGCGGCCCATCATCGCGTCCAGGTGGCCGACGAGCCGCAGCGAATCGACCATCCGGCACGCGGTGCCGACGCGCCGCGCCTCCTTCAGCGCGGCCAGCGCATGCGGCATCGCTTCGATGTAGTAGCCGAGGTTCAGCAGCAGCTCGGCCGCAGCGTACGAGGCGTTCGCGTCCGGCGTCGCGCTGCCCGCGCCCGGCGTCGGCATGATCGCCTGGACCCAGCGCCGGCCCTCGGCGCCGAAGCCGCGCATCGCCCAGAACGGTGCGAGCGCCGCGACGAAACGATGCGCTGAGCCTGCGTCGTGCTCCGCGGCCCAGGCCACCGCGATCTCGAAGTTGCCGTGCTCGGCCTCGAAGGTCGCGCAGGCCTCGTCGGCGCGGCCGGCGCTGCGTTCGCTCGCGATGCGCTCGGCTTGCACGAGCCAGTGCTGCGCGAACCGCGCGCGCGCCTGCGCGTCGTCGGGGCTGCGGCGCAACTGGTCGAGCGCGAACGCGCGCACGGTCTGCAGCATCCGGTAGCGGCGCGTGCCGCGGTCGTGGTGCTCGGTGTCGGCGAGCCCGATCAGGTGATGTTCGAGCAGCAGCTCGAGCGCATCGGCCACCGCGTCGCCCTCGCCCTCACCGTCGAGCACGCTGCGCGCGCTGGCGAGCGTGACGCCGCCGGCGAACAGCCCGAGCCAGTTGAACGCGCGCTGCACACCGATCGGCAGCAGCTGGTAGCCCCACTGCAGCACCGCCTCGAGCGAGTGGTGGCGTTCGGGGCTGTCGCGGCGGCCGCGATGCAGCAGATCGAAACTGAGCTCGAGCCGGCGCCGCAGCTCCTCGGTGCCGAACAGCTTGACGCGCGCGGCCGCGAGCTCGATCGCCAGCGGCAGCCCGTCGAGCCGACGGCTCAGCGCGACGATCGCAGCGGCATTGGCGTCGGTCAGCCGGAACTCCGGCTCCGCGGCCTGCGCGCGCTGCACCAGCAGCGCGACCGAGGCGACCTGCTCGAGTTCTTCGAGCGGGCGCGGTTCGTTCGGCGGGAGCTGCAGCGGGGGCACCCCCAGCAGCGTCTCGCCGGCCACGTTCAGCGCGGCGCGGCTGGTGCACAGCACGCGCAGCCGCACGCCCACCGCGATCAGGCCGGAGACCAGCGGCGCAGCGCCGAGCAGGTGCTCGAAGTTGTCGAGCACCAGCAGCAGGTGATGTTTCGCGGCGAAGCCCTTCAGCAACTCCTCCCAGGTGTTCGGCACCGTCTGCTTCAGGCCGAGCGCGCGCCCGATCGCGCCGGACACGGCGAGCGGATCGGTGATCTCGCTGAGCGAGACGAAGCAGGCGCCGTGCTCGAACTCGTCGCACAGCTCGTTGGCGACGCGGATCGCGAGCTGGGTCTTGCCGACGCCGGCCGGCCCGCTCAGCGTGACGAGCCGATGACCGGTGCGGAACAGCCGGCACGCTCGCTCGACTTCGCGCTCGCGATCGATCAGCGGCTGCAACAGGATCGGCGGCGCGAAGCGCGGTCGGCTGTCGCCGGCCGGTGCTGGCGGCGGGCGGGCGGCTTCGGGGTTCGCGCCAGGCTCAGGTGCGCCGAGCAGCGCCTCGCGCGTGCGTGGATCGGGCGCGACGCCGAGCTCGCTCGCGAGTGCCTCGCGGCATTGATCGTATTGGCGCTGCGCCTCCTGCTGGCGGCCGGCGCGAACGAACAAGCCGATCAGCTCGCGATGCGCGCCTTCTTCGGTGGGCAACACGCGCGTCAGCCGCTGCAGCGTCGCGATCGCGGCCTCGTCGAGCCCCTGCGCGAGCTGGCGGCGCGACAGTGCGCGCAGCGCGCCGATGTAGCGCTGCTCGAGATGCTGGCGCGGCTGCGTGCTCCACGGCTGGCCTTCGTCTTGGGGCAGCAGCGGCCCCTTGTACAGCGCGATCGCTTCGGTCAGTTCGGTGGTGGAGCTGTCGTCGACCATGCCGATGTCGAGCAGGCGCTCGAAGTGATCGATGTCGATCCAGATCTCGGCCGCCGGATCGAGCGCGATCAGGTCGCCCGCCGCATTGACGTAACGCGATTCGGCGCGTGTCGCCCTGTCCGGCTCGAGCGCCTTGCGCAGCACGTACAGCGCATTGTTGAGCCGGCTCTCCGGTTTGGCCGATGTGTCGATCTGCAACCAGAGCGCATCGTTGATCTTGTGCCTTGCCGCGTGATGACCGAGCTGCACGGCCAACAGCTTCAGCAGTTGCGCGGCGTCATGCCGCGGCCAGCGCTCGATCGGCCGGCCGTCGACTTGCACCGAAAACTTTCCTAACAACTCGACCTTCAGCATCTGAACGTGGGTTGGGCAACGACGGAAGCGCATCGCGCACGAGGCGCGGCGCTGGTCTTGATTTCGGGGTCGCCGCAGCGACGTCGACGCGGCAAATCACTACCGGATGTTTCGACGTGCGCGAGCTTTTTACAGGGCCGATCGAGGCGGCTGGCACCGACTGTATCGCAACGACATGGCGCGTGCGATTCGGCGCGATTGGCCTGCGATTGCGCGCGCCTTAAATGCGGGCTCGGGAGGTTCGAGCATGGATTCGAATACGACAATCGAGCGCCGGATGAGCGACACCGCGACCACGATCGAAGGCGTTTTTCTGTACGACGAGCAGTACCTGATGCCGACCGGCCAGGCGCCGGCCGCGCAAAGCCTGGACCTGCTGGCGGCGTTGCATCGTGCGCGCGGCGCGATCGAGCGCGAGCGCGCGGTGCGCGCGGAGTTGCGGGCGATCGGCGCGGATTGGCTCGAGTTCGGCAAGATGCATTGGCAGGGCGAGCGCCTTCAGCCGGTGTCCCTGCTGCGCACCTACAGCCCGCCGAGCTGGGCGGCCGCGTACTGCAGCCATCGCTTCTGGGAGTGCGACACGCGTCTGAAGCGTGCCTCGCTCTCCGGTGTGCCCTGGCTGTGGACCGTGATCGATGCACCGCACGAACACGACAGCGCTGTGCCCGAGCAGGCGCTCGCCGCACGGCGCATGTTCGAGATGCTCGCGGCGCGCGGTGTCGGCAGCGGCATGACGATCTGCCTGGCCGCTCCGGCGTCGAACCACGGCGTCGCGATGCACTTTCTTGCGCGGCAGGCCGATCTGCAGTGGGCGACCCAGGACCGGATCGCCGCCGCGTTGTTGTTCGGCGTCTGCCTGCACGAATTCATCTCGAAGCACACGCTGCCGGTGGCCGCGAACCAGCTCGCGGCCGGCATGTCGGCCGTGCAGGCGCGCATCGCCGATTGCGTGCAGCGCGGCTTCAGCGACAAGGAAGTGGCGCGTTCGCTGGCGCTGAGCCGGCACGCGGTCGACTATCACCTGCGCGCATTGCGGCAACGCTTCAACGTGCGCAACCGTGTGCAGCTCGCGCAGGCGATCGGGGGCATGGCGGCTTGAGGGCGCGAGGGCGGCTCAGTCCCAGCCGCCATCGTCGGACCCGCCGCCACCGCCACCGCCGCCCGAATCCCAATCCGCGCCGGTTCCAAAGTCGATGTCGCGGTTCTCGAGTTCGGTCGCCGCGTTGTCTGTCGGTGGCGCATCGAAAATGCCGTGCTGGAGGCTGGAGAGCTGATCCGTGCCGGTCGTTCCCTGGCGACGGTGAAGCATCTCGTCCACCAGCATGCCCGCGGCGACGCCGCCGGCCACCGCCAGCCCCGTCCCCAGCAAGCCGCTCGACGGCGACGCCGGCGGCACGCCGGCATAGGGAGGAGCAGTCCCTGCGCCGCCCATGCCTGGGGTACCGAACGCAGTCGTCGGCGCAGCGCCGGCGAAGCCGGGCACCGGGCGTGGCGATTGCGCAGCGCGGCTGCGCGAGAACCCGCGCCACAGCAGGTAGGCCACCAGCGCGAGCGCCGCGCCCCACACCCAGCTCGGGATACCCGTGGCCGGGCTGGGTTTCGCAACGTCCAGCGCGGGGGCGGCCGGCAACACCGAGTTCGACACGTCGCTCCGCTGCGCGGGCTTCTGTTCGCGCTCGAGCAGCTTCTCGAACGCCCGGAATTTCTCCGGCTGCGTGAACTTGATGTCGGGGTCGAGCTGCTTCGCCTTGCCGGCCTCCTCGGCCGCCTTCGCGAAGCTGCCGTTGTGGGCCAGGATCTCCGCGTAGAGGTAGTGCCCCTTGGCACTGCCCGGCTTGGCATCGACGACTTCGCGCATCATGCTCTCGGCCTGCGCGTAGTGGCCTTGCTGGACTGCGGCCTCGACCTGCTGGACCGTTGGCAACGCCCAAGCCACGGCGCAAGCCAGCAAGAGCCAGACACTGACGATCGTTTTCTTCATGGTTTCCTCACGTTGGCGCGCACCGCCGTTGCGCAGTGCGCGGGTACCACACGGGCGCCATTTGCCGTCGCCGTCGACGCTTTCAAGCCACTCAACAAATCTTCATTCGGCCGTCGTCGCTCGGCGAGCGCCCTCTGCGCGCCGCCCCACCAGGGCGGGTTGAAAGAGCACGTCGTTTCGCTCGTCACGCATCACACGTTCTCGCCACCCGAACGCACGAAAGAGTAACGGTGGATGTCGGTTCTCAGCGTCCATCCTTGGCTCTCCCAGTACGCCTGCGCCAATGAATTCGTCTTGAAGACGTCGATGTGGCACTTGAGGATCCCGAGCCGTTCGAGTTCGAGCAGGCAGCTTTGAACCAGCGCATTCGCGATGCCGCGGCGCCGAAACTCGGGCAGCACGACCAGATGCTGCAGGTATCCGCGTCGGCCGTCATGGCCGCACATGATGCAGCCCACCAGCTGTTGTTCACCGACTCGCGCCACAAAACTCAGCCGCGGGTTGCGCTCCAGATACCGCGCGGTGGCCTCGCGCGAGTCGGCGTCACGGAAGGACACGCCGGGTGTCTTCTTCATCAGGTCGATCACCGCGTCGTGGTCGGCGATCGTCATGGGACGGAGGTCATGCACGGTCGGGCACCTCTTGCGTCGCTACGCCGGGCGCACTTGGGTTCCTGCGCCGCGCGTGACGTGGAGCATGCGACTCGGCGCTACAACCTTCGCCGTGTGCCAGATGCCTCGAGGAACGACGATTGCGCCACTGCCGTTCAAGGCCACTTTGCGAAGGCCGTCCGGCTGCTCGAGATGCACTTCCACCGAACCCGACAGCAGGTAGACGAATTCATCCGCGTTGGGGTGCATTTCCCAGTTCGGCCAATCGGTCGCGAACTCGAACTCGGAGACCAGCCAGCCATTGCCGTAGCGCTCCATGTCGGCCTCCGGCATGCTCCAGAACTCTTCCCCACCCGGCAGTTGGGTTGCGGCGCCGTTCTCTGCGAGGTGGACGTAGGTGCGTTGGGGATTCAATGACATGGAGAGTGCCTCTCAAAGGTGGACGCCGTGGAGGTCGCAAGGGATCAGGCCCCGGCAGGGCCGACGGGCTTGAACAGGCTGATGTTCGTGGGTTGGAAGCCGAGCTTGGCATAGAGCGCCTGCGCGCCGGTGTTGTGCCCGAAGACATGCAACGCGATACCGGACAGACCGAGCCTTTGAACCTCGGCTTCGAGGTCAAGAAAGGCACGAAACGCATGGCCTTCGCGCTGGCGCTCCGGCAGCACGCTGACGTCGAAGACATAGGCGATGCGTGCATCGAACTTGATCTTCACGGCGAACCAGAGCGTGCCCACCGCGCAGGATCGGGAATCAACGACCGTGAAGAAGTGGTTGTCCGGGGTTTCGAGACCCAGCGGGAGCAGCTCGTCGTATTCCTTCTTCGACAGGTCCAGCGCCTCTTCCGACGACCACTGGCCGGAGGCCACCTTGTCCACGGCGTACGCCGGAATCGTTACGGCGAGCCACGCGTCGTACTCAGACCCTGTCATCGGACGAAGGCTGGACATGGTCTGTCTCCGTGCACGCTGGCTACGCAAGCGGAATGTTCTGCGCGATGCGCTTGCCCATGCTGACGCGCTTCTCGACCGCGTAGCCGAGCGACTCATAGAACCCACCCACGCTTTCGTTTCCACTCATGATCTGAAGGTTGATCTTCATGCAGCCTCTCTCGGTCAAGGCGCGCTCCGCGCAGCCCACCAGCGCCGCCCCGAGGCCTTGGTTGCGATGCGAAGGATGCACGGCCAGGGAGTACAGCCAGCCGCGGTGTCCGTCGTAGCCGGCGAGGATGGTGCCGACGATTGTTCCGTCGACCAGGGCGACGAAGAACAGGCCGTCCCGTGCTTCCAACTTCTTGTCGATGGCCAGGCCCGGCGTGTTGTGCGCCGTTTCGTAGCCGAAGACGGTTTCCCAGAGTTGGACGACCTGGAGCCGGTGGGTTTCGTTCGAATATGAAGTGATCGAGTGCATGGCCGCGTGATGGAAGGAAGGCTTGGCTAGCCTGCATTCTGGCCGCCAGCCTGATGCTTGACCATCACGTACTTGACGATGCCATGCGGATACATCTTGTGCTCGTAGGCCACGGTGTAGCCGAGCGACTGGTACAAGTCTGGCGCCTGGAAGTTGAAGGTTTCCAAGTAGAACGATGAGCAGCCTTGCGTCTGCGCATGGGCTTCAAAGGCACGAACCAGCATCGCGCCGATGCCCCTGCGACGGTGGGATGGATCAACCCACAGCTGCTGCAGCTCACAGCATGGCCCCCACCAACGACCGACCGCACCGCCGAGAACCTCGCCCGAGGCGGCGCGCGCGAAGCACGAGATGGGTTGCACTTCATGAAGGGGAGCCGCGGCCTCGTTGGACGCGCCCAAGCCGCTGTCGACCAGCTCGGTCTCCTCGGGCGGACAGCTGCCGTGTGTGCTGATCGAGAACGCAGCCAAGGTTTCTCTCCTGCGGCCTGACGCTTGACTTCAGCGGAGCGCCGACACCGGCCCGTGCCGACCGCGGCGACGGGCCTCTACGCCGCAGCGTCTGGTCGTATCCATACGTCGTAGGCGTGCTGGGTATCGAGATACTCCCTGACCGAACAGATCTTCCCCTCTCGAAACGTCATCAGGATGTGGTACTCCTGTCGGTAGCTGCGGCCGTTCGTCAAATCGCCGGCCGATTGAACCTCGAGCGCCACTTTATCGCCCTCGGCAATTGAGCTGATGACGCTCATCTTCAGACCGCCGGTCAGGCGACCCAGCATGGTCCGGAAGAGGCGGGCAATGCGTTCCTTCGGGTACAGCCCGGCCGTCGGGGAGGTTTCCGGTTTCCCCGGAATCCACCACGTCGCGTCGTCCGTCATGGTGCCCAGCGCACCCTCGAGGTCGCTCGCCGTGAATCGGTCAAAGAATGCTGCTGCCACGGCCTTGTTCTGTTCGGTGCTCATGTGCGTAACCTCAAGTTGCGGATTGCTGAATCGCAATTGGACCGGCTGGAGTGCACTCGATGTCAAGCAATCGCGCTAACGTGGCCTCGGTACATAGGGTTCGACCAAGTCCTGCTCGGCCGGATGATTTCGTGCCACCACTGCGCGGGCCGGCTCGGTGGCACTCAGATTGATGGCCTCATGCGGAACGCCTGGAGGGACGAAGAGGAAGTCGCCGGCCTGACTGATCACCTCGTGCTCCAACTCGGGACCCCATCGCGTGGCGACCGTGCCCTCCAGCACGTAGATCCCCGTCTCGTAGCCCAGATGAACATGCGGCTCGGCGCGCGCGCCCGGAGGAATGACCACCAGGTGCATGGACAAGCCCGACGCGTGCACCGTGTGGCCTGAAATTCCAACGAAGTACGGCAGGCGCTGCTTCGTCATGATCTCTCGATCGGGACGGAGTCCTTGAACTTTCGGGGATGGGTTGTTGCTCATGACGATGACGCATTCGACTCGCTGATTCCCAGGCGGTTGGCGCGGGCGTGAGGCTATTTAATCAAACTGCGACGTCCACGTCGATGCCGAGACCGCCACCCCTAGCTCGGTGTCTCGACATAGGGAGTGCCGCGCGTTCTTGGGATTGAAGCCACCCCCACCGTCGCCTTTCATGCATGTACGCAGGCTATTCGCCTGCATACACGTCCAGGGAGACGAGACATGGCCACGACCTACCGCATTCATCCGGCGATCGGCATCGCACGCGTCGGCAACAGCCCCGAGTTCTTCATCGGTCCGGAGCGCCTCGGCGAGCGCCCCGAGCCGAGCGGCGGCTTCAAGGACGCGCAGTGCCGCGTCAGGCGCCAGGCGGCACGCTTTCGCATCTTCGCGCACCACGACGACAACACCGTCGAAGAGATCACCGATGCCGAGGCCGACATCACGTGGACGGTGCACCTGGTGAACAAGAAGGCGGCCTACGCGGGCCGCGGCAACAGCGAGTCGGCGAGCGACCTCAGCATCGACCCAGGCCCGCGCAGCACCACCGGCCCCGACCAGCAGCAGTTGTTCGACAACGGCGTGATCCGCTTTTCGGGTGACCCGGTCACGACCGTGCCCTTGGGCGAGATGCGCAGCGACGACGAAAACCATCTGCTGGTGCTGGGCGGTGCCGGCAAGTCGGCCTCACCGGGCGGCAACGGCATCACCGGCTTCTGGGGCAACGTCGGCTGGTACGACGACATCTCCGACGGGCCTGTTTCCGCCACCATCAAGATCCGCTCCACCAATGCAACGCCCGCGGTGGCGGGCGCCTGGGTCATCTGTGCACCGCCCAAGTTCGCGCCGCACCAGGACAGCACGACCACCTTGTACGACCGCGTCTTCCAGGCGATGGTCGACGCCGGCCTGGCCACCGCGCCGACCAGCAGCACCTACACCCAGGACATCTATCCCATCCTGCAACGTGCACGCGACATCAAGTGGGTCTACGACACCTTCGCCCACACCTGGGCGGACCCGGTGACCGCACCCGCGATGCGCACCGCGATCTTCGACAAGCTGCGCCCGGGCGGCAACATGCCGCAGCTGAACAACGCGGACTCGGCGCTCACGCCGATTCAATACGCGCACATGCAGCGCTGGAAGGACGACACCAACTTCACGAACGACTGGACCGGCGTGCCGGCGCCCGAGGCCACGGTATCGCCCGCCGGCATGGACCGCGCGGCGCTCGAGGCCTGCGTCGGCGGCGCGTTCTTCCCGGGCATCGAGGCCGGCGGCCTGAGCGCCGGCAATCGCCCGATCGTCGAGGCGGCGTTCTACAGCGAGGCGTTTCGCATCAACCACGCGACGGTGACGCCGGGCAGCATCAGCGCCTCGATGGCCTTGCCCTGGCAGGCCGACTTCTATGCCTGCGGCAGCAACTGGTGGCCGGTGCCGCGGCCCAACGAAGTGATCCCCCAGGGCAGCAGCGGCTACGAGAACTGGGCGCGCGACATCGGCAGCTACGCCGACATGATCGCCAAGTGGCACACGCTCGGCTTCGTGGTGCAGCAGGGGGCCCAGCATGTGGAGGTGGAGCGCTGCGACACCGCGTCGATCACGCTGCTGACGCCGCACCTCAACTTCATCGACATCCCGCAAGGGCCGATGGGCATGGTGCGCGAGCAGCCGCTGGCCATCAGCTTCGAGGTCATCTCGCCGAGCTCGGCCATCACGCTCGAATACGCGCCGGGCGGCGCACCCACGCATCCGCAGCTGGTTGCCGGCAACAGCACGGTCACCGTGGGGCCGACGACCGGCAGCAGCGTCGCCACCGCGCGCTTGTGGGTCATCTACAGGACCGGCGCGGCGCCGTCGGCGATTCCGACACAGACGGTCACCGTGCGCGAGCCGGTCAGCGGCCAGACCTGGAGCATCTCCATCGACGCCAACACGATTGCACGCAAGACTGCGGCGGTGGCGCTGGTGCTCGATCGCTCGGGCAGCATGGCCCAGGACCGCGGCGACGGCCAGAGCAAACACGTCTCGCTGCAGCAGGCCGCCGAGATCTTCGTCGACGTGATGCTCGAAGGCGATGGCGTCGGCCTGGTGCGCTACGACCAGGACGCGCAGGTGGTGCAGCAGGTGTTGCCGCTCGGCTCGGGCGGCCTCTCCGATCTGAATCGCAGCAACACCATCGACCTGATCCGCGGCAACAGCTTCGACCCGGCCGGCGCCACCTCCATCGGCGACGGCATCTTCGAGGGCCGGCAGATCCTCAACAACGCGGTCGGCAGCTACGACGTGAAGGCCCTCGCGGTGCTGACCGATGGCGTGGAGAACCGCTCGCGCTACATCGCCGACGTCGCCGCCGAGATCAACGAGACGACCTACGCCGTGGGGCTGGGCACGCCGCAGAACACCAGTGCCGCCGCGCTGCAGACGATCTCGGGAAACCACGGCGGGTTCCTGCTGGTGACCGGCGCCATCGGCACCGACAACCGCTTCCTGCTGCAGAAGTATTTCCTGCAGATCCTGGCCGGCGTCAGCAATGCCGAGGTGGTGCTCGACCCCGATGGCCAGCTGGTGCCGGGCACCGTGCACAGCATCCCGTTCCAGCTCACCGAGGCCGATGCGGGCGTCGACGTGATCCTGCTCAGCCCCTTTGTGAAGGCGGTCGACTTTCGCCTGCAGACGCCCAACGGCCTGATCCTCGAACCCTGGCGTGCAATGAGCGAGCCGGCGATGCGTTATGTGCTGGGCAACGGCGTCAGTTACTACCGTCTGGTGCTGCCCACGCAGCTCATCGCCGATCGTTTCGACCAGGGCGGCACCTGGCATGCGCTGCTCACCATCGGCCGCCCGCGCCTCCAGCCCAGCGACAACGAGCAAGGCATCGACCCCGCGATCGTGCGCGGCCAGCACGCGAGCTCTGCCCAGCGGCTGCGCGCACAGCAGCGCTCGGGCGTGATGACCGAACTTCAACGCAGCTTCGCGGTCGCGCAGAGCGCCGGCAGCTCAAGCTTCAGCAGTGCCGTGGGCGGCCACAGCACACTGGAGCCGAGCGGCGCCAGCAGCACCGGTGGCCGCCGTACGCTGCCGTACAGCCTGGTCGTGCACAGCTACTCCAACGTGTCGCTGCGTGCCGAGCTGCACCAAAGCAGCTACGAGCCCGGCGCGCGCGTCCACGTGCAGGCCACGCTGACGCAGTCGGGCGTGCCGCTGCAAGGCGACGGCGTGGTGTGGGGCGAACTCACGCGGCCAGACGGTTCGCAGAGCACGCTGAGCTTCGAGGCACCGGAGTCGGGCGGCAACCATGTCGCCGACTTCGTAGCCGGCGGTGTGGGCGTGCACAAGCTGCGTGTGCGCGCCCGCGGGCGCACCCGCAAAGGCATGCCGTTCACGCGCGAGCAGACCCTCACCGCCGTGGTGTGGCGCGGCGGCGACCGCGATGCCGAAACCGGGGCCGGTGGTGGCGGTCGTCTCGTCGACGTGCTGAACGAGCGCGACGCGCGCTTGTGCGAGCTGTTCAAGTGCCTGCTGCGGCAGGGCGGCGCGATCGAGCCCGAACTCGAGAAGCGCCTGCGCGCCGCGGGGCTGGACCTCGACCACCTCCGCAAATGCCTCGAGGGGCATTGTGCGCACGGCGGCCAGCGCCCCACGCACCAGGACGGTTGAGCCATGACGGCCGATCCGGAAGTAGGCGTCTTCGACGCGGTGGTGGTCGGCGCCGGACCCGCCGGCTCGGCCACGGCGCGCTGGCTGGCGCTGCGGGACGCGCGCGTCGCGCTGCTGGAGCGCACGCGCTTCGAGGCGCCGCGCATCGGCGAATCGCTGGCGCCCAATGTGCAGGAGCCGCTGCACGATCTCGGCCTGTGGCCCGAGTTCCTGGCATCGGCGCCCTTGCCTTCGTGGGGCACGCGCAGCCTGTGGGGCGACGACGCGCAGCAGTCGCACTCGCATCTGCTCAACCCGTACGGCTGCGGCTGGCACGTGGACCGCCGGGCCTTCGACGCGATGCTGGCACACGCCGCTGCTACCGCAGGCGCCACGCTCCTGAAAGGGACGGCGCTGCAGCGCAGCGTATTCCGAGACGGCCGCTGGTGGCTGCGGACGATATCCGGCAGCGTGCCGGGAGAGGCGGCAGAACCAACCTTGTGCGCCCGCGTGCTGATCGACGCCACCGGCCGCCGCGCCCAGGTGGCCCGTGCGCTGGGCGCGCAACGCCTGCTGTTCGATCAACTGGTCGGCGTGGCCGTGCAGTGGGCGGACATCGATGCCGCGGAGCAGGGTCACCTGCTGGTGGAGGCGGCCCGCGAAGGCTGGTGGTATTCGGCTCCGTTGCCGGGGGGCCTGCGGCACAACGCTCGCCCGATGATCGCGATGCTGATGACCGACGCGGACCTGTGCGGGCGCTTGCACCTCAACGCAGCCGAGCGATGGCAGGCCGTCCTGCAGTCGACCCGGGCCACGCGCCAGCGCCTCGGTGCGGCACATCGTGTCTCGGCGCCCCAGGTGCATTGCGCCCACAGCCAGCGTCTGCGCCGCGACGGCGCGAGCGACGCCGGCCCGTGGCTCGCCGTCGGCGATGCGACGCTGGCGGTCGACCCGATTTCCGGCAGCGGCGTGCTGCGGGCATTGCGCAGCGCGCGCGCGGCCGCGGACACGGTGAGCGAGCTGCTCGAGCGGCCGCACACGGGGCAGGAGACGCTGGCCGCCTACGAAGCCGCGCGTGACCAGGAATGCACAAACTACCTGCTCGAACGCGCGCAGTACTACGCCGCCGAGCAACGCTTCGACACGCCGTTCTGGCAGCGCCGCCAGGTGCTGCGACAGCGCGTGGCCGAAGTTGCCTGACCCGCGCCTCGTCTCCTCAAGACGAAGGATTCGCATCGGCATCGACCCCTCCTATGCTCTCGCGTCCAGTCCGCGCCGAGTGCGAGCGGTGCTGGCAAACATCGCCGCGGCCTTCGGGATCCGACGACCGTGGACAGTCTCTTTCCAGCGATGGGGGTGCAGCATGATGAATGGCAGCGAGTGGCGTGTCGCGGATCAGCCGGAGGACTTCTATCGTTTCGAGGTCGCGCCTGGAAAGATCGCGCAGCGCGAAGACGGTCAGCGCAGTGAAACCGGGCCCGGGCACTTCGAATGGTGGTATGCCGATGCGATCCTGCAGAACGGCACCTACGTGGTCGTCGTCTTCTTCACGAAGCCGCTCGACGTGCAGACCAGCGGCATGGCGCCGCGCGTCTCGATCAGCATCGCCGAACTCGACAAGGACATCGTCACGGTGAGCGGCGACCTCGGCGCTGATGCGTTCGTCGCGTCGACGAGCGGCTGCGATGTCAAGATCGGCGGCAACACCTTCGTCGGCGACCTCAACGCCTACCAGATCGTCGCGAAGGTCGATCAGGTCGAGCTGACGATGAAATTGCGCGGCCTGAGCCAACCGCAGCGCTTCGGCACCGGGCACCTCCTGTTCGGGCCCCCCGGGAAGGACCGCTTTTTTGCGTGGCTGCCTTCGATCCCGCATGCGGTCGCCGAGGTCAGCTACCGCATCGGCAAGGACCCGGCGGTCCAGTCCATGCCGGGTTCCGGCTACCACGACCACAACTGGGGCGATGCGCCGATCGGAACGCTGATGCACCACTGGTACTGGGCGCGGGCGACGATCGACGGCCACACCGTGATCGCCGCGCACATCGTGCCGCAGAAGAGTTTCGGTGCCGGTGCCTTCACCTTGCTCTACATCGAGAAGGACGGCAAGGTGTTGGCGAGCGACTATCGGAACGTCGAGTTCGCCGGCGTCGACGATCAGGTCGATCCGGTCACGCTCAAGCCGGTGGCGACACGGACGAGCTATACCCTGGTCCAGGGCAAGACACGTTTCGTCGTCCGCTTCCAGATCGTGAAGACGCTGCTGCACCAGATGTTCGACAAGACACAGCCACCCCCGTCGGACCCGGAGCTGAGCGCTGCGTACCACCGCTTCGGCGGTGTCGTGACGCTGGAGATGAGCGACGACGGCGCCGCCGCCGAACCATCGAAGCCGGTCAAGACCTTGTGGGAGCTGATGTACCTGGGATCGGCCGGCGATCCGAAGGCGCTGAGCCTGTACACCGATTCGCTGACGCAGGCGCAGCCCAAGTCCGGCACCTGATCCCTGCGCCGGGCAGCAAGCACTCAGCCGTTCCCGCCGACGATGCGCCGGCGCAGGTCTTGTGCGCGCGCCAGCCAATACGGCAGCGCCATCGCCTCGAACAGCGTGCAGGCCTGGTCGACGTCCCGCACCGCCGGCGCGGTCATGCCGCGGCGCGCGCTCGTGTCTGCCAGACCGAGCAGGCAGCGCCCTTGCAGCGGGCGCATCCGCAGCGCCTGCGCGCCTTCGAGCGCGAGCGCGTAGTGCGCCGCCGCGGCGCCGAGATCGGGCTCGGCCGCCGCCTCGGCGATCCGGCCGAGCAGGTACGAGGCTTCGGCCTCCCAGATGCGCTCGCCGCGCTCGCGGGCGCGAAGCAGCGTGGCCTGCGCCTGCCGTGCGGCGGCCTCGTGTCGGCCGATCCATGCATAAGCCTCGGCGACCGCGAGCCGCGTGAAGGTCGTCAGCGCCGGTTCGTCCGGCGAGGGCACCGTCCGGTCGACGATGTCCGCGGCCGCGGTCGGATCCCCTGCCCCGGCGGCCGACAGCGCCAGCAGCGGCCCGAGCAGCGGCACCCACATCCGGTGCCGCTCGGCCTGGCCGATGGCCAGCCCCTCCTCGAGAATCCGCCGCGCCTGAGCGTACTCGCCGCGCGACAGGTGCAGGTTGCCGGCCGCGAAGCAGGCGCCCTGGATGCTGAAGCCGTGGCCGGACGCGCGCGCGATGCGCAGCGCGTCCGCGGCATCAGTGGCGGCGGCCTCGAAGTCGCCCAGGTGTTCGAGCGACCAGCAGCGCGTCGCGCGGCAGAGCACCGCCGGCAGCCCGGCCATGCCGAAGCGATGGCCCGGCGCATCCTCGGCGACCTCGCGCACGTTGGCCGACAGCATCTCCTGCGCCGCCGCGTGCTCGCCGAGCGCATGCAGCGCGCCGCCGAGGTATTGGCGAAGGGGCACCAGCAGCGGCGATCCACCCGACGATTCGGCGATCGCGAGCGCCTGCCGTCCGGCGTCGATCGCCGCCGCGTGCGAACCGGCGAACCAACGGTCGCCGCAGACGTAGACGAGCACCCGGCAGCGCCGCACCGGGTCGTCGGCGCCGGCCGTCAGCGCGTCGGCGCGGCGCAGTTCCTCGCCGACGCGCCGCACGTTGCCGAGGGCGACCAGGGGTCCGCGCAGCGCCAGGCGCAAGTCGGTCTCGGTCTGAACCGGGTTCACGGCCGCCGACGCCTGGCCGACGATGCGCAGCGCATCGTCGAGCAGGCGCACCGCCTCGCGCATCGCCGAGCGCTCGAACGCACGCTCCGCGGCGCGCTGCAGGTGCACGATCGCCTCGTCCCAGCGCTCGGCCGACAACGCGTGATGGGCGAGCAGTTCGATACGTTCGGCAAGCGCATCCGGCGCGAGCGATTCCAGCAGGTCGACGAGTTGCGAATGGACGTGCTTGCGGTGCTTCTTGAGCATGCCCGCGTACGCGACCTCGTGCGTGAAGGCGTGGCGGAAGCTGTACTCGATCTCCGGGAAGATGCCGCTCTCGTGAAGCAGCTCGGCCTGCACCAGCCGCTGCAGCGTCGCGTGCAGTTCCGCGAGGTCGAGGCCTGACAGCGCGCGCAACGCCGGCATGTGGATGTTCTTGCCGATCACCGCCGCGAGTTGCGCGAGCTCGCGCTCGGCGCGGCCGAGGCCGGCGATGCGGGCGGCGAGCACGTCCATCACCGTATCGGGGATCGTGATCGGGTCACCGGCCCGGCCAAGCCGATAACCGCCGGCGTCGCCGGTCAGCATCCCGGTGTCGCACAGCATCCGGATGCTTTCTTCCATGAAGAACGGGTTGCCCGCGACACGTGCGAGCAGGCGCGTCTCGAGTCGCGCAAGCGAGGGGTCCGACCCGGCCAGGTCCGCGAACAGCGCCGCCGCGACGGTGTCCGGCAGCGGCCCCAGGCGGACCGGCTCGAAGCGCTCGGCCGTGGCAATGTCCGACGCGTACTCGGGCCGGCATTCGAGCAGCACCAGCAGTCTCGCGCGGTCGAGACCGCCGATCATCCATCGGACGAATTCGCCCGTTTCGCTGTCGGCCCAGTGCAGATCCTCGATCACGATCGCGGTGGGTCGCTCGCTCGCGCGCGCCGTCAGCACGCCGAACAGCGCGTCGCGTGTCCGCGTGCGGCGCTCCTTCGGGTCCGAGACGTTCCAGCGTGCTTCGTCGACGCTGTGGCCGAGCAGTGCCAGCAGCGGCGGCAGGTCGATCGATCGCACGTCGCTCCGATCGAAGGCCAGCAGCTTGCGGCCGACCTCGACCGCCGTGTCGGCAGGCTCGATGTCGTACATCGCCCTCACGAGCATCAGGATCGGGAAGTACGCGCTGCGCACGCCGTACGCGGTCGACCGCGCGGCGAACACGTCCCAGCGCCGCACCCGAAGGCGTTGCCGGAACTCCCAGATCAAGCGGGTCTTGCCGACGCCAGCATCGCCGAACACACCGCGCGCCTGCGCGTGTCCGGCGGCAGCGAGCTCGGCGGCGCGTTCGAGCTGCGCCATTTCTTGGTCGCGCCCCTCGAAGCGCGCGAGCCCGCGACGCGTGGCGACCTGGAACCGGGTGTCGACACCGGTGACGCCGACCAGTTCGAACACTTCGATCGGCGTGCTCAGCCCGGCGATGACCATCGGCGCATGGCGACGCGCCTCGATATAGCCCTGCGCCAGGTGCATCACCTCGGCGGTGACCAGCACGCTGCCCGGCCGGGCCGCCTGCTCGGCCTTCGCCGCGAGATGCGTGGTCGGGCCTTCTGCGGCGTATTCGCTGCGCATGTCGCTCGCGACGATGCGCACCAGCACCTCGCCGGAACTGATCCCGATGCGCACGCGCACCGGTGCCGCCCGCGCGGCGGTGGCCTCGTCGTTCATCGCCGAGAGGTCGGCCTGGATCCGCAACGCGGCGAGGCAGGCGCGTACCGCGTGATCTTCGTATGCGACCGGCGCACCGAACAGCGCGACGATGCCGTCACCCGCGATGCGCGTGACCATGCCGCCGAAACGATAGACGGCCGCGGTCATCGTCCGGACACTGCTGTCCAGGATCGCACGCGCATCTTCCGGATCGCGGCCCGCGATCAGCGCGGTCGAACTCGCGATGTCGGCGAACATGACGCTGACACGCCGGCGCTCGCCGACGGGTGCGGGCCGATCGAACGGCGAACCGCACTGCACGCAGTAGTTCGCGTGCGCGGCATTCTCTTCTGCGCAGACCGAGCATTTCATCGCGGGCTCGCCCCGGCCGAAACCGGCCGCCGATACAGCATACGTCATGCATTCTGCGGATGACGATGCGGCGCAAATCGTAGCAAGGATTCGGCGGCGTCGGCGCGTCGCCGAACGGCGAGCGCCCCGGAACCGGCGGGAGCGAAGCTGGGAAGACGCGATGCCGGCGACCGGCGGGGCCAAGCAACGCGGCCAGCCGCGGCGGCCGCGGCAGGTTCGCGCTCGAACGACGGCGGGCCGCCGCGTTCACTCAGCAGCCGCCCGTCTGCACGCGCGCCGGTGCCGGCGCGGCCCGAGTGTCCCCGCTAGGGCGTCGTGCGAACGCGAGAGATCGACAATTCGCTGGCCGCGAGCGGCGTCGGCTGAGCGGCGCGTGGCCGGCCGTCGATCGCCATGCCGTGGTGAGGGCACCCGGCGCCGGCCTGGGCCGCAGCGGCGCCGGACTCGGCGGACTCGACCCTAGCGACCGCGTGAACCGCAGCAGCGCCGGCGTTGCCCGCCGCATGCTGTCGCGCTGCGGCACGCAGCGGCCCGACCCGGCACTGACGCTGCCGTGCGCCGCCGTCGACCCGACTGCGCCACTTGCGCAGATCCACGAACAGCAGCGCCGCGCGGCAGACCAGCCAGTGCAGGAACGGCGCACGTCCGAGGTACAGCATGCGCGCGGTCGGCACGCCGGCGAGCTGGCGCACGAGAACACGCGGCAGGTCCTGCAAGGCATCGTCGATCCAGCGCCAGCGCTTGATCCAGCGCCAATCTTTCGGGAAGGTCTGGTTCTGCAGGTCGAGCGCGACCACCAGCAGCGCCGCCATCAGCTGGCGCCCGGCCTCGTGCCCCGCCTGCCGTTCGTCGTCGGTTCCCGAGGGATCCCACGCCCGGCGCCCCGTCTTCTCGTCGCCGCCGGCGGCCAGGCATCCGCAGCGGATGCGTTCGAACAGCGCCTGCGCGGCCTGGATCTCCCGGCTTTCGGCGACGGGCAGCAGGTCGTCGACGACGCCGATCATGTGGGCGATCAGCCCCCAGGCGTAGATGTGGTCGCGGCTCTCCTGCGGTGTCATCGGGTAGCCGAGCTTCGCGAGGCCGTCGACGACGACCCAGGAGAACGTCAGCATCACGTAGGCGACTTCCACCTGGTCGACTGGTTCGTCGTCGTGGCGCTCGTTCCAGTTGACATGGCGGTGCAGGACCTCGAGCGGATCGTGCGGCAACTGAACCGGAGAGTTCGACAACGCGCGGCGGATCGCATGCATCAGGCGGACCTTGCGGATCCAGGTCCGGCCCGGCGACTTCTCGTCGCTGAGCGAGCGCGGGCTCATCACCACGTCGACGAACACCTGGGTCTCGTCGAGCCGCGACCGGACATGCTCCAGCAGGCGCCCGGTTCCCATCAGCGTCAACGCGATCTCGGGGTGGATGTAGAGCACCGGCAGGCTGTAGACCGCCATGATGGCGCGCACGACATTCTTGTGCCTCTGGAAGGCATGCTGCGCGCGTTCGATGCGCGCGAGATCCCAGCCTTGGAGGTCATAGGGCTTGCCGAGGTAGGCCGCGATCTCCGTCCACACGCGTCGGTCGCGCCCGCTGCGGGCGGCCTCACAACCGGGCTGCCACTTGAAGATGTCCTGCGGCATCTGCGCCAGCTCTTCATCGGGGCAGATCGCGCGAATCAGGCGGACGACTTCGTCGGCTTCGACGTCGCCGACCTTGCGCAGTTGGTTCAGATCCGGAATGCCGTGCATGCGCCTTCTCCCCTTCACCACGAACGGCGCTCAGTATCTGGCGGCGGTTGCCGCAGCGTCATCCGGAAAACTAGGGAAGGCTGGAAGCCGATGCGACGGCGCGACCGCACGCGGCAGCAAGGTGTCACTGCCCGCCCGTTGTTCCCGTCCGTTGCCGGACGGCACCGAGAATGCCGCGCAGGATGTCGAGCGGTGGTGGCGGGCAACCCGGCACGGCCAGATCGACAGGAATGACATTGGCGACCTGGCCGCAGCTGGCATAGCCCTCGCCGAAAATGCCGCCCGTGCAGCCGCAGTCGCCCACGGCGACCACCAGCTTCGGTTCCGGTGTGGCGTCGTAGGTGCGCCGCAGCGCTTCCTCCATGTGGCGCGACACCGGCCCGGTCACCAGCAGCATGTCGGCGTGCCGAGGGCTCGCCACGAACTTGATGCCCAGCCCCTCGATGTTGTAGTACGGGTTGTTCAGCGCGTGGATCTCGAGCTCGCAGCCGTTGCACGAACCGGCGTCGACCTGCCGGATCGTGAGCGCCTGGCCGAGGATGTCGAGGATGTCCTGGTGGATGCGCTGGACCGTCGCGCGGTCTGCGTCGGTGACTGCCGGCGCCGGTTCGGTGAGGATGCCGGTGCGGACAATCTGCTTGAGGATGTGCCACATCAGAGGTCGTGTCCCGAGTAACTCAGGTTGAAGGACTTGTTGATCAGCGGGAAATCCGGAACGATGTTGCCGATCACCGCATGCTCCAGCACCGGCCAGTTCTGCCACGACGGGTCGTGGCAGTGGCAGCGCACGATGCCGCCATCGGCACCCACTTCGAGCGCGACAAGAACTTCGCCGCGCCAGCCTTCCACCCAGCCCGCGCCGCTCGCCGGGTGCGTGGTCGCCTGCAGGTCGATACGGATGTCCCCATGCGGCACGCCACTGCACAACGCGTGAATGAGCCGCAACGATTCGAACACCTCGTCGAATCGCACCGAGACACGCGCTGCGACATCCCCGTTGCGGTGGGTCGACATCACGACGCCGAGACGATCGTAGGGGGCCCATGCGTGATCGCAGCGCAGGTCAAAGGCCTGCCCGCTGGCGCGCCCCGCGAGCCCTGTGAGTCCGAGCTGAGCAGCCAGCTGCGGCGTCACCCGCCCCGTGGTGAGGAAACGATCCTGAAGGCCTGCGTGTTCGTCGTAGATGACCCGCAGTGCACGAACCTCCCGCTCGATCCTGTCGCACTGCTGGCGCAGGCGGTCACGCATCGAGACGGACACGTCGGACGCAACGCCGCCGGGCACGATGGCGTCCATCATGAAGCGATGGCCGAAGGCCTCGCGCGACAGGCGCTGCCAGTCTTCGCGCAGGCGCGAGAACTGCGCCAGTCCGAACGACAGGGCGGCATCGTTGCCCAGCGCACCCAGGTCACCCAGGTGGTTGGCCACGCGCTCGCGTTCCAGCATCAGTGCGCGCAGCCAGGTCGCGCGGTCGGAGATCTCGCAGCGCCAAGCCGTTTCGAGCGCCATGCAGTAGGCCCAGGCATAGGCCACGGTCGAGTCGCCCGACACGCGGCCGGCGAGCCGGTAAGCGTCCAACGGTGGCAGCTCGGTGAAGCGCCGCTCGATGCCCTTGTGCACGTAGCCGAGGTGCTCCTCCAGCCGAAGCACCTTTTCGCCGACGACCGAGAAGCGGAAATGGCCGGGCTCGATGATGCCGGCATGAACCGGGCCGACCGCGATCTCGTGCACGCCGTCGCCTTCGACGCGCACGAAGGGGTAGTCTGCGGGCAAGCCCCCGGTAGGGGCCGACGCGGGTTCGGATCCGTGTCGCAGCGGCACCTGCCCGGCGGCCCACAGGCCGTGGTCGAGCCAGGGGCGCGGGTCTTGGCTGCCTTCAGCGCGCACGCCCGACAGGTCGGCCATTGCGCGCTGCATGCGCACCGCACAGGCGAAGGCCGGCGACAGGTCGGGAAAGCCGAGGTCCACCGGGTGGACCGGCAGTTCCAGCCAGACGAGCCCTTCGAAGACAGCGTACGCGGCGCAAGCCACCATCGCGTCGCCGCCAGCGGCTCGGCGGTCCACGCCCCACATCGAGACCAGCCTGCCACCCTGGCCGGCAACGATGCGGGCGGCCGAGCGCCAAGTGTCACGATCGACACGTGCCCGCCAGACCGGCAAGGGCGCCGCCAGCCGGCGCAGATCGATTCCCAGATCAGCGAGCGCCATGGCGTCATCTACTCAGCATGGCCGCAGCCTGACGGTACCAGCCGTCGAGGTACGGTGGGATGTACAGGCCGAGCATCAGCCCAAGCGTCAGGTGCAGGAACACCGGGATCAGCGCCGGTGGATGCGCGAGCGGCTTGACATTGGTCTCGCCGAACACCATCGGTTGGACACGGCTGAAGATGGATGCGAACGCCAGGCCGAGCGCGATCAGCAGGAACGGCGTCGCCCACGGTTGCTCGCGCATTGCCGTCGTGATGATCAGGAACTCGCTGGCGAAGACACCGAACGGCGGCATGCCCAGGATGGCCAGGGCGCCCAGCATCAGACCCCAGGCCACCGTGGGACTGACCGTGATCAGCCCGCGGATGTTTTCCATGATCTGCGTGCCCGCCTTCTGCGTCGCATGGCCGACCGCGAAGAAGATGGCCGACTTGATGAGCGAGTGCACCGTCATGTGCAGCAGCCCGGCGTAGGTGGCGATCGGGCCGCCCATGCCGAAGGCGAAGGTCATCATGCCCATGTGCTCGATGGACGAGTACGCGAACATGCGCTTCACGTCCTTCTGGCGGATCAGGAAGAACACGGCCGCCACCACCGACAGCAGGCCGAATCCCATCATCAGGCGACCCGAAAGCTCGTTGTTCTGCAGCGCGCCGTCGGTCAGCACCTTGCATCGAAGCACCGCATACAGCGCCACGTTGAGCAGCAGACCCGACAGCACCGCCGACACCGGCGTCGGACCTTCGGCATGGGCGTCGGGCAGCCAGTTGTGCACCGGCACCAGGCCGACCTTGGTGCCGTAGCCGATGAACAGGAACGCGAAGGCCAGCGTGATGATGTTCGGATCGAGCCGACCCTTGACCGCATCGAGCTGGGTCCACAACAACGCGCCGCCTTCGGGTCCGATGACCTTCTCAGCGGCCATGAACAGCAGCACCGTGCCGAACAGCGCCTGTGCGATGCCGACGCCGCACAGGATGAAGTATTTCCACGCGGCTTCCAGGCTGGCCGCGGTGCGGTACACGCTGACCAACAGCACGGTGGTCAGCGTGGCGGCCTCCATGGCGACCCAGACGATACCCATGTTGTTGGTCGTCAGCGCCAGCAGCATCGTGAAGGTGAACAGCTGGTACATGCTGTGGTACAGGCGCAGCCGCGGCGGTGTCATCTTGCCGTGGTCGCGTTCCACGCGCATGTAGGGGCGCGAGAAGATCGACGTGGTCAGGCCGACGAACGCCGTCAGCGTGACGAGAAAGACGTTGAGCGCATCGATGTAGAACTCGCGGTCCCACACCAGCATCGGGCCGTTTTCGATGATCCGGGCGGTCAGCACACACGCGGCGAGAAAGGTCGCGAAGCTGAAGGCGACGTTGACATCGCGTGCGCTGTCGCGGTGGCCGAACAGCGCCAGCACCACCCCGCCCACCAGAGGGGAGGCGAGCAGAAAGGCCAGCGCGTTCAGTTCGAAGTGCAACTCAATCCTCCTTCAGCTTCTCGAGATGCCGAATGTCCAGGCTGTCGAACTGCTCGCGAATCTGGAACATGAAGACGCCCAGGATCAACACGCCGACAAGGACGTCCAGTGCGATGCCGAGCTCGACCACCATCGGCATGCCGTAGGTGGCCGCGGTCGCCGCGAAGAACAGGCCGTTCTCCATCGCCAGGAACCCGATGACCTGCGGCACCGCCTTGGCGCGCGTGATCATCATCAGGAACGACAGCAGTACGCAGGCCAGCGCGATGCCCAGCGTGCCGCTGGCCAGGGCCGACGACAGGCGCGAAATCGGCAGCGCCAGGTTGAAGGAGAAGATCACGACCGCGATGCCGATCAGCATCGTGGTCGGGATGTTGATCAGCGTTTCGACGTCCCAGCGGATGCCGAGCCGATCGATCACCCGATGCAGCAGGTACGGAATCAGGAGCACCTTCAGCAGGAAGGTGAGGCCTGCCGAAAGATACAGGTGGTGCTGGTTCGTCACGTAGCCGACGACCGCGGTCGCCAGTGCCAGGGTCGCGCCCTGCATCGTGAACAGGTAGATCAGCGACAGGATGCGTCGTTGCGAGATCATCGCAAACGCGAGCATCAGGAGCACCGCGCCGAGCAGATTGACGAACTGGGTCAGCAGGATGCTCATGTCAACGGGCCAGCAGCAGGTGCACCAGCATGCCGATCACTGCGAGCAGGAACGCAGTGGCCAGGAACTCGGGGACACGAAAGATGCGCATCTTGGCGCTCGTCGTTTCGAGCGCCGCAAGCAGGAAGCCGCCGACGGCGAGCTTGAACACGAGGACCGGCAACGCCAGAAGCATCTCCAGCGGCGCTTGCGCCTCGGCCACGCCCCACGGGAAGAACAAAGCCAGTCCGATGCAGGAGTAGGCGAACAGCTTCAGGCTGGCCGCCCACTCGAGCAGCGCCAGGTGCCGACCCGAATACTCCAGGATCAGCGCCTCGTGCAGCATCGTCAGCTCGAGGTGCGTGGCCGGGTTGTCGACCGGCACGCGCGCGTTCTCGGCCAGCGACACCATCGTGAATGCCACGCCGGCGAAGGCGAGCCCGGGGTAGATCGCCAGCTCGCGATGCGCGAGCGTCTCGACGATGGTGGTGAGCGACGTCGACTTGGAGATCAGCGAGGCCGAGAACAGCACCATCAGCAGGGCCGGTTCGGCAAGAAATCCAACCAGCATCTCTCGCCGGGCACCCATCGTTCCGAATGCCGTGCCGATGTCCATCGCGGCCAGCGAGATGAAGACGCGGGCCAACGCGAACAGCCCCACCAGCGCGATCGCATCGGCTGCGGGTGCCAGCGGCAGGTCGGTGGACAGCGTGGGGATGATCGCGCAGGCCAGGACCATGCAGCCGAACTTCACGTAGGGTGCTGTGCGAAACAGGCGCGAGGCGTGGTCGGCGACCATCGACTCCTTGTTGAACAGCTTGTGCAGCATCCGGTACGGCTGCCACAGGCTGGGGGCCGACTTGTTCTGCAGCCACGAGCGCCACTGGTTCACCCAGCCGGTCAGCAGCGGCGCCAGCGCGATCGCGATGACGATCTCGAGCAGCTGCGACAGAAGACCGGTGAGGCTCATGGGCGGCTATCGCATCACCGCCAGCAGCGTGGCGGCCAGCGTCAGAAAGCTGTACATCAGGTACACCGAAATGCGGCCCTGCTGCATCAGGCCCATCAACCGAGCCAGGTAGTTGGCCAGATCGACAAGCGGAACATAGAGCCAGCGCCAGAAGTGATCGTCGACCGTGACGTGGTAACGCGGGCGTTCGTCGAAAGGCGTCGGCAGTTCGCGCCGCATCACAAAGAATGGCTCGAAGATCTGGCGGATCGGCTGTCCGAATCCCTCGGCCGTGTCCTGCATGCGCGCCGTGCCCCACGGAAAACCGCACGCCCACGGCAGGCCACGGCGCATGCGGCCGTGGTACAGCCTGCGCACCAGCAGATAGGCGATCGCGAAGCTGGCAAGAATGCCCAGCAGGAAGATGACCGGGCCATAGCTCGCCTGCTCCATGCTGTTGGGCGCCAGCAGCCAGCCACTGGCGGCCACCCGGGCACCCAGACCAGACTGGACGAGCTGCTGCGTCACCGGGTCAATGAGTTGGATGAACTGGGTCGGCAACAGGCCGAGCGCCACGCAGCCGAGTGCCAGCCAGACCATCCCGGCGCGTTCCCAGTGGCCGGCATCGTGGGCGCGGGCAAGCTTCTCTTCGCGCGGCTGGCCGAGGAAGATCACGCCGAAGAACTTGACCATCGTGTAGCCGGCCAACGCCGCCACCAGTGCGATCAAGGCCGCGACGACCGGAATGAGCATCGTCAACAGCGGCACCGGCAGGCCCGGCGTGAACAGGAAGCTCTGCAGCAGCAGCCATTCCGAGACGAAGCCCCCCAGCGGTGGCAGGCCGGCACTGGTCAGCACGCCCAGCAAGGTGAGCCAGCCGACCCAAGGCATGGTCCGGATCAGGCCGCCCAGCTTGCCCAGGTTGCGCTCCGAGGTGGCATGCAGCACGCTGCCGGTGCCCAGGAACAGCAGGCTCTTGAAGCAGGCATGGCTGGCCACGTGATAGAGCGTGGCGGTCAAGGCCAGAGCGGCCATCGGCATCATGGCGTAGCCGGCGAAGATCAATGTCAGCCCCATGCCGACGAACAGCAGGCCCATGTTCTCGATCGACGAATAGGCCAGCAGGCGCTTCATGTCGGTCTGCACCGAAGCGAACACGACGCCGAACAGGGCCGTGCTCAGGCCGATCGTCAGCAGCAGCCCCCCCCACCACCACAGGCGCAGGTGCAGCAGGTCGAGCGACACGCGCAGGATGCCGTAGATGGCGGTGTTGAGCATGACCCCGCTCATCAGGGCCGACACCGGTGAAGGCGCCGCCGGGTGCGCCTCGGGCAACCAGACGTGCAGCGGCAGGATGCCTGCCTTGGCGCCGAAGCCGAACACGGCCAACAGGAAGCCCATGGACGCCCAGAACGGGCTCAGGGCCTGCGTCCGCATGTTGGCGAAGGTGTAGTCGCCGGTATTGGCCTGCAGCACGCCGAAACAGAGCAGGATTGCGATGGCACCGATGCGCGCCATCGTGATGTACAGGTAGCCGGCGCTGCGAACTTCGGGGATGCGGTGGTTGGCCGTGACGAGAAAGAACGACGACAAGGCCATCGTCTCCCACATCACCATGAACGAGTAGGCGTCGTCGGCCAGGATGACGCCCACCATGCTTCCCAGGAACACGTGATATTCCAGGCACAGCAGGCCCGGCGCGGTGCCTTCGCCCTTGCGAAAGTAGCCTGCCGCAAACGCGGAGATGCCCGCCGATGCCGCGCCGATCACCATCAGGAAATAGGCCGAAAGGCTGTCGAGTCGAAGGTGGAACGGCAAGGCCGGCAGGCCGATCGGGAGCACCGCCACCTCGGGCGTTCCGAGCAGGGCACGCAAGGCGAGGCCGAACAAGACCAAGCCGAGCAGCCCGCCGACGGGAAAGAGCACGTGGGACACCACGGAAAACCGGTGCAGCGCGACCACCCCGGCGGCCCCCACGATCAACCAGCCCGCCACGACCAGCAGCACCCAGTCGATGCATAGCCATTGCGTGACGGGTGGCAGGCTGCTCATGACTCAGGCTTTGCGACGCCCCGCATGCCGTTTGGCCGGAGGTGGCAGGTCGCGCCTGGAGCGCGTCTTCGCCTGGGAGGGGGCAGCCAGGTACTCGACCCCGTGCTGGGCGAGGTAGTCGCGGATGAGTTGGCGCACCACCTGCGATGCGGTCAGATCCTGCTGCGCACACAGTCGCTCGAAGGCTGCCTTCTTGTTCGGATCGATGAGCAGCGTCAATCGCGCGGTCTTGAGCTCCATGGACCCTCGACATGGGAATCTGGCAATTACATGTGACGCACATCGTACATGAATGCCATGCCATTCTCGAGCGACTACCACTGCTGGCACGCCACAGCGGCCGAACCCTCCCTGACTGACGCGCAATCCAGATGGCTCTGGGCGGGACTACCATGACAATGGGACTGACATATGGAGATCCCATGGAACTCAAGACAGCGCGCCTGACGGTGCTGGTCGACCCCGCCAAGAAGAAGGCCTTCGAGGCGCTGTGCGCCCGACAGGATGTCACTCCATCACAGGTGGTGCGACGCCTGATTCGCGACTACCTGGCGCACCACGACGTCACCTACGTTCCGAGTGGACTGGAGCAGGACGAGGAACAGGCAACGAAGGCCTGAGCGATCACCATGCCCGCGAATATCGAGGTGGTCGGCGAGCTTGTGCGCCAACGGCCTGCGGCCTAAGATGGCCGCAACGACCCGCCCGTGAGCCGGGTTCGGTCGGTTCGCTCTCGCAGCGTCCCGGTGTGAACGGCGCAGCTTGAATGCAGTACCCGGCGATCAGTTGGGGGTGCGATCATGTTCAAGCACATTCTGCTGCCGACCGATGGGTCTCTCCAATCCGAGCAGGCCGTCTTCTACGGTATCGAACTGGCGCGCCAGCATGGCGCCCGCGCGACGGGTATTCACGCGATTGCCGAATTCCACCTGCTGAGCTATCGCGTCTCGGCGCTGGAGGAGTCTCGGGATCAATTTGGCAAGGACGCAGAGCTCCATGCGCAGCGCTGCCTCGACTTCGTTCGCCGCACCGCTGAGGAGGCGAAGGTCGAGTGCGATACGGTGGCCGAACGGAGCGACCACCCGCACGATGCGATCTGCAAGGCCGCCCGCAAGCTGAACTGTGACCTGATCGTGATGGCCTCTCACGGCAAGCGCGGGCTCGTCAGCCTGCTGCTGGCCAGCGAAACCCAGCGCGTGCTCGCGCACAGTGAGGTGCCCGTCCTGGTCTGGCGACCCACTGCGTTGAGTTGAGTTCTACTTCACGTAGATCACGCGCATGCCGAACGACTTGCCGTCGACGCGGTCCAGCACGCGAATGATCGCCTCGCGCGGATTGAATCCGCCGGGCATCGACATCGTGCCGCTGGCGATTTCGTAGCGGCCGACAGTGACCTTGACCGGATCGAGCGCCACCGTCGTTTCGGTGCCGCGTGCCGTCTTGCCGACGACGACGATCTGCAGCACGCCGGTGAACGGCGCCGGTCCCGCTTGCGCACGCGCGAGCACGACGTCGTAACCGAGCGTGTCGCCGCCGACGTTGAAGCGCGCAGCGCGTACCTCCACCGCGCCACCGCGCGGGTCGGGCGGCAGCGACGCGAGCAGTGCCTCGATGTTGCCGCGCAGCGCGCTGCGGTCGCGATGGCTGGCAGCGAGTTCGTCGGCGACGCGTGTCTGCTCAGCCACGACGGCCTTGAGCTTCTGGTTCACCTGTGCGAGTTCGGCGGCGAGGCGCGAACGCTCGCGCTCTGCCGAATCGAACGCCGACTGCAGCCGGCTCGACTCTCCGATCGACAGTCGCGGCGGCAGGTGTTGCTGCTGCACGTAGATCACGGCGCCCGCGCCGATCGCGCCCCCGAACAGCAGCAACCACAACCAGCTTGGGATGACCCTTCGCGAGCGGCGCGACGCGTAGCGATCGAAGACAACAGGTTTGGATCGTTCGAACATTCGCTCTGAAATTGATGCACTGCGAAGCCGCAAGCGTACTCCGCTGCCGGCGCAGGGCGCACGAACTCGTGTGCCTGCGGGTCACCAACGCCTGTCAGAGCGGGCCAGCATTGCCGCGAACCGCGCTGGTTGAACTCATGACCGCGTGTCTACCGCGATCCAGTTCGTCTCCCACGTGGCGCCTCCGTCGGCCGAAAACGCCTGCTCGAAGCGGCAGGTGTCGGCGCTCGTCGACTCGATGACGAAGCGCACGAGCACGCGCCGGCCGTCGAATTCCTCCGCGCTGTAGAACACACCGCGCGGACCGCCACCGAACCCTCCCGTCATGGGAGCGGCGAGCGTGCCGGACGCTGCGTTGGAGAAGTTGAGCGTCCACCGCTGGTGCTTCGGGTCGAAGAGCCGCAGCGACAGCCCCTGAAGGCGCCCCTCGGGGCCGGAGACATCGAGCTCGACGAGGTTCGCGCGACCGCCCAACACCGGGCGCACGATGGTCGTGCCGGCGTAGTCGGCCCAGACATCGGATCCTCTCAGAGGGTGCAGACGGCGCCGCAGCGTCGTCTGCCAGCGGCCGTGCTCGAAGTCGAAGTCGTGCGGCGAGCCGGCGGGTGTTGCAGGGATTGCGGATGTGGCATCTGGCTGGGTGTCGGCCGACGCCGTGGAAGGTGGGTCGCCGACGGCGCAGGCGCTGGCCACTGCCAGCAAGCCGGCGACGCCGCGCAGGGTCGAACGAATGGGCAGCAGGAACATGAGTGCGAGGCAACCGGAGGAGTGGTGTGACTACACTGAGGCAGGCCGAAAGCCGCGAGTGCTCAATGCGTTTGGGCGACGGAAACGACTCTATCCAGCACCATGGACCCTGCCAAGAAGGCACCCGGAGGTAACCGTTCGCGCGTTGCGCGCGTCAATGCGATCCCGGGCTGCGCGCTCACGGCTGCGCTGGCCGCCATCGGCGGGCGGTGGAAGCTTTTCATCGTGTATCGGCTGGCAGACGGCCCGCGACACTTCGCCGCGTTGCGACGCAGCCTGCCGGACATGTCGGCGAAGGTGCTGGCACAACAACTGCGCGAACTGCAGGCTGATGGTCTTGTGAGCCGGGAGCGGAGCGGGCCTGTGCCCGCTTGCGTCCACTACGCGCTCACGTCGCACGGCCGCTCCGTGCTTCCGGTGGCGGAGGAGATTCGTCGCTGGGGCATGGCTCATCAAGCCGCGCATGCGAACCAGGTCCGGCTGGATGGCGTGGTCGACGCGCGCGCAGTGTGCGACGCGGCCTTGCTCCAGGGCGACAGCGCCGGCAGCGCACCCGGGCGTCGCACCGATCGAGTCGCGGCTTCGTGAGGCGCGGATCATCCTGTTCCATGTAGGCTTCGCGTTGCTCGTTCACGCCCCAGGAGACACCATGCACACCATTCCCGTCGAGCGCCTGCGTGCCGCGGTGCACGAATTGATGCTCGGCTTTGGCAGCGCACCGCGCGAGATCGAGCTCGTCGCCGACAACCTGATCCAGGCCAACCTGACCGGCCACGACTCGCACGGCATCGGCATGCTGCCGCGCTATGCGAACGCCTTCTTGGAAGGTGGCCTGACCGCCAACGCCCACGTGCTCACCAGGCTCGACAGCGGCACGCTGCTCGCTCTCGACGGTCAGGCCGGCTTCGGCCAGGTGATCGGCCACGAGGCGATGGAGCTCGGTATCGCGCGCGCCAAGGCGCACGGGAGCTGCATCGTCGCACTCGCGAACTCGCACCACCTGTGCCGCATCGGCGCATGGGCCGAAATGGCGGTGGCGCAAGGCCTGGTCTCGATGCACTTCGTCAACGTGATCGCGCGCCCGATCGTCGCGCCCTGGGGCGGCCGCGATGGCCGCTTCGGCACGAACCCATTCGCGGTCGGCATCCCGGTGCCCGGGCGTGCGCCGGTGATCCTCGACCTGGCCACCAGCGTCGTCGCGCAGGGCAAGACGCGTGTCGCGCACAACAAGGGCGAGCGCCTGGCGCCGGGCCAGTTGCTCGACGACCGCGGCGAGCCGACGACCGACCCGAAGTACGGCGTCGTCGAACCGCTGGGTGCGCTGCGAACGTTCGGCGAGCACAAGGGCTTCGGCCTGGCGCTGGTGTGCGAACTGCTTGGCGGCGCACTCGCCGGGGGCCTCGCGACGCACGGTCCGGCCGATGGCAAGCAGCGCGTACTCAATGGCATGCTGACCGTGCTGTTCGACCCCCAGCGCCTCGGCGACGCGGCGATCTGCTCAGCCGAGATGCAGGCCTTTCTGGACTGGGTCGTGGCCTCGCCGCCGCTGGCCGGCGTCGATCGCGTCCGCGTGGCCGGTGAGCCGGAACGCGAGTCGCGGGAGAGACGGCAGGCGCAAGGCATCCCGGTCGACGCGACCACTTGGAGCGAGCTGCTCGCCGCCGCGGCCAAGCTTGGCCGTGATCCCGCCCAGGTCAACAAGCTGGCGGGGCTCGGTGGCGCCTGACGTGCCGCTTGGCAAGCGGTTCGAAGGTTGACTTCTTGAAGCGGTGAACCCCAAGCAAAGCCTCGGGCATCTGCTTCTGGAGAAAGAGGCACTGCGAGCAAATCGGGCATCTCACGAAGGACCACCAGCATGGAACGATTCGAATCTCTCTCCGCCGGCTCGGCTCTCCAGACGGTGACCAATGACATCGTCAACGCCGCCGAGAGCCCCGATCCCTTGGAACGAATCAAGGCGGTGCTACGCGACATCACGCACCGCTTGCACGCTTTGGGCGTGCTCGTCCATGAAGAGAAAGACGATGAGGTGCTTCTGCATGCAAGCCAGAACCTGACGATCTACCACATCACGCTCTCGCCTGGCCTGCAGTACCCACCCCACAACCACCTGATGGATGCGTTGATCGGCATCTACAGGGGCAGCGAGACAAACTTCGTCTATCCCGTTGCCGCCGGCAGGCTCGAAGAACCGGAACGGCGCGACGTCACCGCGCCTGCCTTGGTGCACCTGCCCTCGCATGCAGTGCACTCCGTCGCGAATATCGGCAGCGCGCGCTCGGGCGCGCTTCATGTGTACCTTGGCGATCTCCCGCGGACTCGTCGACAGCTCTGGAGCCTCCCGAGCAATCAAGTCGAGTCGTTCGACAACGAGCGCTATCTGGCTGGTGCGCGGCCTGTTCAGCCGTCGATCTCCGAACAACAGAAGTCGTGAAGCGTCGTCAGCGCTAAGGAGCGCCGCATGCTGCTGGGGATTCGCGACGATCTTGTTACTCCCGGCGGCGCTGTCGCTCGCGTAAATTGTCTTTCAGCTGTCGCGCTCCAACGGCGCTGAGAGCCAAACACTTCGTTCCAGCAAGCCGAGGCGGGACCTCGCGAAACTCATGGAGTTCCAAAATGACGCTGACAACATCGACTGAGAGCAAGCCGGAGGGCGCGACCCTCGCCATGAGCACGCCGCCGATCGTCTCGCCGGAAGCTTGGGAGGCGGCGCGCGTGCAGCTGCTGGCCAAGGAGAAGGCCTCGACCCGAGCGCGTGACGCACTCGCCGCGGAGCGTCGACGGATGCCGTGGACGCCGGTGGAGAAAGCCTATGTCTTTGAGGGGCCCAACGGCAAGGTCAGCCTGCTCGACCTGTTCGACGGACGGCGCCAACTGATCCTGTATCGCGCTTTCTTCGAGCCAGGGGTGTTCGGCTGGCCCGAGCATGCCTGCCGCGGCTGCTCTCTGGGGGCCGACCAGGTCGCCCATCTCGCCCATCTGAACGCCCGCGACACCACCCTGGTGTTCGCCTCGCGTGCACCGCAGACCGACATCGCGCGCCTGAAAGCGCGGATGGGCTGGGCGATGCCGTGGTACACGATCACGGACAGCTTCGACACCGACTTCGGCGTCAACGAGTGGCATGGCACGAACGTGTTCTTCCGCGACGGCGAGCGCTTGTTCCGCACCTACTTTGTCAACAACCGCGGCGACGAGGCCTTGGGCAGCACGTGGAGCTACCTCGACCTGACGCCGCTTGGCCGTCAGGAAACTTGGGAAGACTCACCGGCGGGATACCCCCAGACGCCGCCGTACGGGTGGTGGAACTGGCACGACACCTATCAAGCCGAGGCCGCACCGGACCCGCGGTGGAACGAGGTGGTGAAGGTCGGGGTGGCGGCGTTTGAAAGCACTGGCGACAAGTAACGCGATCATGGCCCAACACCACTGTTTGATAGGAAAGAAGACATGAACAAGGCTTACACCGGCGGATGCGCCTGCGGTGCGATCCGTTTTGAGATTGTTGGCGAACCGCTGTTTTCGAACGACTGCCAATGTCGCGACTGTCAGCACATGAGCGGCACCGGGCACGGCTCTTATCTGACCTTCCCCCGCAAAGGCGTGAAACACAATGGCGAAGCAAAGCTCTGGGACATGATTGGCGACAGCGGCAATGTGAAGACTCGCGCCTTCTGCCTCACCTGCGGTTCACCGGTCTACATGACGTTCTCAGCCATGCCTGACGTGTTCACCGTGCACGCTGCGAGCCTTGATGATCCAAGCCGATACCAGCCGCAAGCGGCGACCTACGCCGTGCGCGGTCATGCTTGGGACCATCTCGATCCAGCGCTGCCGAAATTCGACAAGATGCCGCCGATGTGAGTGCAGCCTGAAATGGACTTGCCGCGGATCACGGCAGATGGACCATGGATGAGCGGCCGGCGCTGTCGGACGGCTTCGGCGGTCAGTCCGCAGCAGGCGCGCCGTCCACCAAGCGGCGAAGGGCCGCAGCATCCAGGACCCGCACATTCCGTTGCTTGACCTGCAGGACGCCGTCGTCCTGAAACTTGGAGAAGATCCGGCTCACCGTCTCGAGCTTCAGCCCCAGGAAGCTTCCGATCTCTCCGCGCGTCATGCGAAGAACCACCGCCGACGCCGAGAAGCCGCGTGCCTGCAGTCGTTCGGTCAGATTCAAGAGAAACGCGGCGAGCCGTTCTTCGGCTCGCATGCTTCCCAACAGGAGCATCACGCCGTGGTCGCGCACGATCTCGCGACTCATGATCTTGTGGAACTGCCGCTGCAGATCGGAGAACTCCCGCGACAGCTCTTCGAGTCGCTCGAACGGAATCACACACACCTGAGAGTCTTCCAGGGCGACCGCGTCGCAGGTGTGCCGGTCGGCGCCGATTCCATCGAGCCCGAGAAGTTCGCCAGCCATCTGAAATCCCGTCACCTGGTCGCGACCGTCCTCCGAGGAAACGCGTGTCTTGAAGAAACCGGTTCGCACCGCATACAACGCGGCAAACGGGTCGCCGGCTCGAAACAGCGTGTCGCCGTGCCGCACCTTCCGACGGGTGTCGACCAGCGTGTCCAGACGCATGATCTCGCGCTCCGAGAATCCCACCGGCAGGCACAGCTCGCGCAGATTGCAGCTGGAACAGGCAACTTTCAAGGCATTCGCCGCCGTCGAATTCGAGTTCGTCGAGACAGACATGTTTGCGCAGGCTAGTGGAGAAGGAGCAGCGGAATTCTCGACCGGCCACCTGATGCGACCTTGCGCCACGTCAAAGGGGCGATCGATCGCCCTTGGCACGATCCGCACATGTCCGCACAACTCCCGATGCCCGCCAAGACACCGTCTCTGTCTGAAGATTTGCTGCGCAGGTTCGACAGGCCCGGTCCACGCTACACGTCGTATCCGACGGCCGATCGATTCGTCGAAGCATTCGGCGCCGCGGACTGCGGGAACGCGATGCACCTACGCTCACTCGGCGCATCGATCGGCCGATCGATGCCGCTGTCGATCTACGTGCACATTCCGTTCTGCGAATCGGTTTGCTACTACTGCGCGTGCAACAAGGTCATCACCAAGCATCACGATCGAGCCGGGGAGTATCTCGACGCGTTGGAGGCCGAGGTCGATCTCGCCGTCGCCTCGGTGGGACAGGGCAAGCAGGTGTCGCAGCTGCATTTTGGAGGCGGCTCGCCGACCTTCTTGTCGGACCCGGAGCTCCAACGGGTGATGCGACACCTGAAGGGAGCCTTTCGGATCAGCGACGACGCCGAGCTGTCGATCGAAGTCGATCCGCGCACCGTGACTGCCGACCGATTGGCGCACTTGTGCGGGCTGGGTTTCAATCGCATCAGTTTCGGCGTGCAGGACTTCGACCCTGACGTGCAGAAGGCGGTCCACCGGGTGCAACCGTTCGAGAGCGTCCGTGACCTGATGCGCAGCGCGCGAGCACTGAGGTTCGATTCGATCAATGCCGACCTCATCTACGGATTGCCGAAACAGACGCCCGAGAGCTTCGCGCGCACAGTGCGCCAGATCGGCGAATTGCGCCCGGACCGGATCGCCTTGTATGCGTACGCGCACCTGCCTCAGAGGTTCAAGCCGCAACGGAGAATCCTGGCCGACGATCTGCCTGATGCGGCCGCGCGCGTCGAGATGCTCGGCGGTGCCGTCGACGGGTTCCTCGCGAACGGGTATGTGTACATCGGCATGGATCACTTCGCGCTTCCGGGCGACGCACTCGCCGTCGCCAAGCGGCAAGGACGCCTGCATCGGAACTTCCAGGGCTACAGCACCCAGCCCGACTGCGACCTGATCGGGCTCGGAGTGTCCGCGATCGGGCGAATCGGACCGACGTACTACCAGAACGCGAAGACCCTGCCCGAGTACTACGACAGTCTTCGCCAAGGGCAGTTGCCGGTCGTGCGCGGCATCGCGCTCAGCCGGGACGATCTGGTGCGGCGAGCGGTCATCATGGCACTCATGTGCCAGGGGCGTGTCGAGTTCGAGTCGATCGAACTGGCGCATCTGGTGAAGATGAAACACTACTTTGCGGCTGAGCTGGAGAAGCTGGCACCCCTCGTTGATGCCGGGCTTGTCGAGGTCGAGCCGGAGGCGATCCAGGTGACACCGGCGGGCTGGTACGTCGTCCGGGCCATTGCGATGGTCTTCGATCGCTACTTGCAGATCGACAGGCTTCGCGAGCGCTTCTCGCGGATCATCTGAACGACGCCGACCCAAGACCGCGTCGTTCGCGCTCGCCTTATCCGCATTGACCGATGTCGCCGCACGCGGTGCAGAACTCGCAGCCGTCCTTGTGGATGACGGTGGCGTTGCCGCATTCGCCGCACACCTTTCCCGCGAGAAGCGGACTTCGTGTCGCACCGTCGGTGGACGATTCCAGCACCCCCATGTCACGCAGCGGATAGCCTTCCTCGTTCAGGATCCCGAGCATCGCATAGCGATGAATGATCAGGCGCGCCATGTAGGCGACCGTGGACGGCCAGGTCTGCTGGCGCCGTTCGCCGTGGGGGAGCCCCGGAACGAACGCCATGAAGTGGCCGAGCGGCTCGGCGTAGTTGAGGAGCTTGCGCAGCTTCATGCCGATCCACGCCGGATCGACGACGCGCATGTCGAGCGAGAGAATGCGCGCCAGCCCGTCGAGCGCCCGCGGGTAGTTGCCGGAGAACCCTACAGCGCAGGGGCGCGTCACGGTGCCTCGATCCTGACCTGGCAGAGTGACTTCCTTGAGGGTCAGCGTGAACTGCTCGCCGGTGGCCGGGTTGGCGATGTCGACTGCCCACGACAGGGTTCCCGAGGGACCGGTCCTCGGTTCGTCGATGCTGAACATCGCGTCCATGACGGGCGTGGGTCCGGCGCGCCCGAGACGTGGCAGCGCCTTGAGCTGTTCGCAGCGCCAACGAATGACGGCGGCCGTCGCCGCGACGACACCCGGGAACAGGCGGCGCTCGCCGTGTGGCGGGAACGGCATCTCGAAGGAGCGCTCCTCCGCCACCGTCGCCAACGCATCGAGCTTGAGCTGCAACCAGGCTGCATCGTTCGCACGCAGGTCCATCGAGAGGGTCTTGGCCAAGGCGCCCAGCCCGCGGGGCTGCTCCGCCCCATTGACCCAGACCTCGAAGGGTTGCGGCGATCCTCCGTCGGGCGCGGGCATCTCCCCGACGAACAGCGCGAAGTCACCGAACGGGTGATGAACCATGAAGGTCCATGCGGCATTGCCCGAGGGCAGCTCGGGACGCCCGGGCCAACGAAGCGAAGCCAGGACCGGGGCGGGCAGCCGGTCCAGTGCAAGCCGACGGTTCGTGTCGGCGACGTGCAGTGCTTCGACGGGCGCCGCGGTCGCGGATGCGCTCAGTACCGAACCCAGAACCTCGTTCGGGCGATACGTCGCGAGGCCCTTGAGTCCGGATTCCCAGGCGTCGATGTAGAGGTGCTGGAAGTCGGCGTACGGATAGTCGGCGGGCACGTTGACGGTCTTGGAGATCGCGGTGTCGATGTAGGGCGCGACCGCGGCCACCATCTGTTCGTGGGCCTGAGCGCTCATCTCGAGCGCGGTCACGAACGCCGGCGGCAATGCGGCCGTCTCACCTCTCAGGTGACGGAAGAGGCGCCACGCATGATCCTCGACCGCGTACTCCTTGGAGCTTCCGTCCGGCATCCGCTTCTTGCGCACATAGCTCCAGCTGAACGGCGGCTCGATCCCATTGCTGGCGTTGTCCGCGAATGCCAGGCTGATCGTTCCGGTCGGCGCGATCGAGAGCAGATGCGAGTTGCGCAGACCACCGGCGCGGATTCGGTCCCGGATCGATTGAGGAAGGCGCGCAGCGAACGTGCTTCCGCTCAGGTACAGGTCGGGGTTGAAGAGCGCGAACGCGCCGCGTTCTCGGGCGAGTGCTGCCGACGCCTCGTAGGCGGCGTCGCGCATCAGTTCGGCGATCCGGCGCGCCATGTCGCGCGCAGCGTCGCTGTCGTAGCGCAGATTCAGCATGATCAGCGCGTCGCCAAGCCCGGTGAAACCGAGTCCGATTCGCCGCTTGTTCTGTGCCTCCCGCTGTTGCTGGGGCAGCGGCCAGACGGTCACGTCGAGAACGTTGTCGAGCATGCGCACCGCCACGGCAATCAGCTTGACGAAACCGGCCTCGTCGAACCGGGCGGCTTCCTCGAACGCATCGAACACGAAGCGGGTCAGGTCGATCGAGCCCAGACAGCAGCATCCGTAGGGCGGAAGTGGCTGTTCGGCGCAGGGGTTGGTCGCCGCGATGCTCTCGCAATACGCCAGGTTGTTGTCGTTGTTGATGTGGTCGAGGAACAGCACGCCCGGCTCGGCGTGGTCATAGGTCGAGCGCATGATCTGGTCCCACAGACCGCGCGCGCGCAGCTTCCGGTAGACCCAGAGCCCGCCGCCGCCCGACTGGGCCTGTTGATAGGCGCCGGCGTCCTTCTGCGCGACGCCGGGTTCGGCGCGGTGCACCAGTTCGATCTCGGCGTCGCCCTGGACGGCCTCCATGAAGGCATCCGTCACCCCAACCGAGATGTTGAAGTTCGTCAGGTCGCCGTTGTCCTTCGCATGGATGAACTCCTCGATATCGGGGTGGTCGCATCGAAGCACCCCCATCTGGGCACCTCTTCGGGCTCCAGCCGACTCCACCGTCTCGCAGGATCGGTCGAAGACACGCATGTAGCTCACCGGACCGGAGGCGCTGCTTTGCGTGCTTCCAACCCAGGCGCCGCGCGGCCTGATGCGGGAGAAGTCGTAGCCGACCCCGCCGCCACGCCGCATGGTTTCTGCGGCCTCCGTCAATGCGGTATAGATCCCCGGGTACCCTTCATCGGGCTGCGATATGGAGTCCCCGATCGGCTGAACGAAGCAATTGATCAGCGTTGCTGCCAGGCCGGTCCCGGCTGCAGACTGGATACGACCGGCGGGCACGAACCCCGTGGCCAGGGCTTCGGCAAATCTGGCCTCCCACGCACTGCGTTCGGGTGCAGTCTCCGCCTGGGCGAGGGCCCGCGCGACGCGCCGGTTGACTGCCTCGATGGTGGTCTCGTCGCCCTTGGCGTACTTCTCCAGCAAGACTTCCACGCTGATGGCCTGGGCAGGTGGTTTGCTTTTCGTCGTGGTCGCTGTCGACTCGTGTGGGTGCATATTCGCAATTCCTGAAGAGGTGAGAACGCAAGGTAGTTCTTCGCGCCGCGCCAGTCTTTGACCTGGCTCAGCGACCGCGGGGATATCCGGGGCGTCTCAACGTTCGTCAGGCCGCGGCGCGCGTGTCGATCCTGAGCAGGTGATCCATCAGTGCTGCCACCGTGCGAATCTCGCGGCCGAACGGCAGCTTGCCCTTGCCACGGAAGAAGAGGCCCTTCTTGACATCACCGCGCAGCGCAGCCGCGAGTTGCGTATCGATGCAGAACTGTCCCCAGTCGGACAGCCCGTCGCGCAACCCGCACTGACTCAGGCAGTCGAAGGCCAAGGTGCAGCGAGGCTTGACGCGGGCCGTGCCCTGGAGCTTGGCCTCGGCCCGCAGATAGTTCCTGAGCCACGGTGTGGCAACGGCTCTGGCGGGAAGGCCCGCAACACTCGTGAATTCGACAAGATCCTCGTCGCTCGCCTGTGCAAGCACGCGCTTGAACTCCAGGTTCGCATCGCACTCCTCGGTGACGGCGAACGGTGTGCCGAGCTGGACCGCCGCCGCGCCCAGGTTCTGCAGTCGGACAATGTCGTCATAGGTCCGGATTCCTCCGGCGGCAATCAGCGGTATCTCTTTTTCGACTCCATGCGAGCGCAGGAATTCGTTCACCTGTGGGATCACCGTCGAGAAGTCGAATCGCGGATCGACCAGGTCTGAGATGCGGGCAGCACCGAGATGGCCGCCGGCGAACCCCGGGTGCTCGATGACGATCGCGTCGGGCAGGCGCTTCTTCCTCTCCCACTTGCGGACCAGCAACTGGACCCCGCGCGCGTCCGAGAGAATCGGAATCAGCAGGGCATCCGGATGGTCCGCCGCGAGATCGGGCAGATCCAGCGGGAGACCCGCTCCGACGACGACCGCATCGATGCCGCACTCGAGCGCTCGCTTGACCGACGGCGCGTACTCGCCCACCGCACGCATGACGTTGATCGCGAGCAGGCCTCGGCCTGCGGACAACTGGCGCGCCGCAGCGATCTCCCGCCCGAGAGCCACGAGGTTCGCCGCATCGATCGCGACCTTCGCGGCTGCGGTCTCGCTTCCCGCCGACAGGTCTCGCGTGCTGGCCATCAAGTCGGGATGGTGGCGACGCAGGTCCACCGACGAAATCGTGCCGAGTCCACCCAGGGATGCGACGGTTCCGGCCAATCGGTGTGCGGACACCCCCACCCCCATGCCGCCTTGCACGATCGGAAGGAGGTCTTTTCCGCGCAGGCGCAGTGGCCTGAGACCGTTTGCACGCATCGTTTCTGTCAACTGATCAAGAGTCATACGAGCTTTCATCGAGGGTCTATCCTTGCGCAAGGGTCTAGAGCAGCGAGACGAGGCCCAGCGGGTTCTTGGTGATGGCCACCGACACGATGTACCCGAACACCGTCAGTGCACCCATCCAGGCAGCGGCCCGAAGCGGTCGCGCAGATCCGGGTCGAAGGGCAACCACTCCCAGGCCGATGTAGACGAACAGCCCGACGATCTTCGCCAACAGCCAAGGGGTCACGCCTGGATTGATCCGCAGCATCCAGACCAGGCTCAGCGCCGAGATCAGCAAGACGGAGTCCACCACGTGCGGAACGGTCTTCGCCCATCGGCTGCGGATCCACGATGCGTCCGCGATCGCGCCGAGGCCTCGTGCAACGAAGCCGGCGAACGACAGCGACACGGCGCCCTGGTGGATCAGCTTGATCGTCGAGTAGTCCACCGCTTCAACCCGGCTTCCCGTCGAGGCGCGCACGGCACAGCGTCTGGCCATACCGCAGCGCGAACAGCGCGAACCCGCCGGACCACATGGCCGCCGAGGTGATCACCGCCTGCACCGTCCAGCTCGGAGCGAGCAGCGGCACGAGCACGCGGACGAGAGCCCCGACCAGAACCAGAACGTAGCACGCGATGTCGGATCGGTCGGCATGCAGGGGACGCCCCGTGTGGCCCCGGGTCGTCCTCGTCATCATCCCGATCGTGAGACCGCCGATCGCGCCGGCGGTCAGTGCATGGGTGGCGGCGGAACTTCCGATCCATCCCATCGCCGAGGTGCTGCGCAACGCCAAGTGCAGCGGGATCCAGGCATAGGCTGCGTGCAGAACCCAGACCAACGGTGCACTCGCCGTTCGCCAGGGTCTCCACAGCAACCAACGAAGCAGGTGGCAGGTCGCGCAGACGATGGCGATCGCGGCGAGCGCCGCGCCTGGCAGTTGCGCGACGTCCGCCAGGACCAAGACCAGCGTCGACCCGAGGGCCGCCTTTTCGATCGCCGGCTGACGCGTGGCACCCGCGCCGGGAATGCCGTTGTTCGTGAACATCGGAATCACCCGGCCGCCCATCACCGACATGATGAACAGCACCACGTCGAGCGCGATCTGAACGCCCATGAAGGCAGGAAGCTGCAGCACGCCGAGCTGGCTCAGGTGCACGGCAAGTTCTGCGGCTCCGATCAGGACGAGCAATCCGACAAAGAAGTAGTTGCGCCGATTGCGCGCCTTCCAGAACGGAATCGCCAACGCGATGGCGGCAGCGAGCGGAAACGCCACGTTGACGACAGCGGCTGCGATCGACAGCGGCGTGAGAACCAGGATCCGCCCGGCGAGCCACAGTGCCGCGAGTGCCGCGAGCAACGGTCCGCTCGGCGTGGGGCGGTTCGACCAGTTTCGGCCGGCAGTGAAGAGGAAGCCGACCACCACCGCGAGCGTGAACCCGAAGAGCATCTCGTGCGCATGCCAGATCGGCCCGGACAGGTAGGGGTGACGGATCCACCCCGCGAACTGCGCGGACCAAAGTCCGACCGACAGCGCGGCGAACACGCTGGCGAGAAGGTAGAACGGACGGAAACCGAGTTGCCAGAGCGCAAATCGGGGCGCCTCGACGATCGCTCGGCGTGGCTCGTCGAGCGTGATGAATCGTGGCATCAGTGACTCTCAAGGAGGTGGCGCGGACGGTGCCGCGAATCGGGCCGGGCCAATGCCGAAGCGAGGAGGGTCAGAGCAAACACGCCAACGGCGGCGGCGTTGGCGGCCGCTCCAACGGTGCGCAGCTCCGGCGCGATCGCGCCCCCGGCCAGTCGCAACAAGAGCGATCCGTGCAGGAGAAGGACCGGCACATAGAACCAGGGACCGAAGCGCAGCTTGATCCGCGCCACCGCGGGCAGGATGACCGGCGCATGACCCATCATCATGCTGACGATGAAACCGAGGCCGAGCCCGTGAAGAGCCCAGTCACGGCTCGGGTAACCGAGCGACATGCCGACCCACGCGATGCCGGCCGACCCGAGCCAGACGTAGCCGGTGAGCAGGCACACGGCCATGTAGCGACTCAGGCCGTGCGCGTGAATCGTGCGGCGCGCGACATCGAACCGCGCCAGCCAAACCGACAGCGCCAGCAGAGCGCTACCGAACAGGACACCGCCCGCCCGCGGCGTGGCGGCCGACAGTGCAGCGCCGAGCAGGAGTGCAACGACGATGAGGCGAAGGAGCGGCCCGGCGGCCCGCTGCAGCCGCATCAGTCTCGTCATCTCGAGTCGTTCCGCGGCGATGGTGAGAATCACGAATGCGAACCACCAGGTCAGCGGCGAGAGGTCGCTCTGCCCGAGAGCGAAGAGCAGGTTTCCGACGAGCCACGCCGTCGACCCGAGCAACAGCAGAGCCGAATGCGAAGCCCATTGCCTCAGCGCGAGCGCGACGTTGACGGCGACGAAGACGAAAGCCGCGGCGGCTGCGATCCATCCGCCGGCTTCGGGGGCGCCGCTCAGGAGCAGCAGTCCCGCGGTACCAGAGCCGATCGGCGCGAGATAGCTCCATCTCGCCTTCAGCGCCACCGCGCGCTCGATCGAGATGGCGGTCCCGAGAAACGCCGACAGCATCAACGCCGCATGAGCCACGAGGGCCCGGTTCGCAACGTCGCCGACCTGCAGCAGTTGACTGCCCACACCCGCTCGCAGCAGGCCGCCGACGATGGCCGCAACGAGCGAGGCTGCCACCAATCCGATCAGGCTGGTCTTGACCACCGCCGCCGTCCATGAACGAGGACGCGGTCGGAGGCGCAACGAATCAAGTGACGTGGACATCTCTACCAGTGCATGAAGGCGCGAGCACGCCTGCTCATCATCGAGGCATCCCACGAGGGTTCCCAGCACAGCTCGACTTCGATGCGGTATTCGGCCGGAACGACCCGATCCAGTTCGGTCTCGACCTCTTCGACGATCAGGTCGGCGACCGGGCACGCTGCCGACGTCATCGTCATGCGCACTCTCGCGAGCCCATCGCCGACAACGACTCCGTAGACCAGTCCGAGATCGACGATCGACAGCGAGACTTCGGGGTCGACGACGCGCGTCAGGGCCTCGATCGTCGGCCGGCGCAGGTGTTCGGGGCCCTCGAATGGAAACGGCAACCGGTCCGATGCGGGCGGGACTGCGTCAGCGCACATGGTCGTTCAGCTTTGCGCGAGGTTCGACGAAAAGGATGCGCGCGAGCGCGGCGGAGTTCCGGACCAAGTCGGCCAGGGTGTACCGATCGAGGCTCCGATAGAACGATTCGACGGCCTCCTCCAGCACGCCGTGCAGCCGACACACCGAGACGATCGCGCAGCGGCTCGGGCTCGGCCCGAAACACTCCGCAGGCATGGCGGCGCCTTCGGTGGCACGCACCACTTCGCCGACGCCGATCCGGTCCGGCGCGAGCCCCAGCGAGATGCCACCGCCTCGGCCGCGCACGTTGGCCAGCCAGCCTTGCTTGCCGAGGAAGTGGACCACCTTGATCAGGTGGCTCTCCGACACGTCGAATGCCGCGGCGACCTCCGCGATCGTGGCGCGCCGCGTCGGTTCGGCTGCCAGATAGATCAGCACCCGAAGGCTGTAGTCGGTGAAGCCAGTCAGCCGCACGATGAACGCCGCAAATTCATGACCGAGCCGCAGCTGCGCCAGGGACAACGCCGACCCGTTGTTCCGTCTGGCTGCGCAGCAGGCGAATCGCGTAAAGCGCAAGCAGCACCGCGCCGCCGGCAAACACGATGTCGCCGGGCACCCGCAACCACACCAGCGTCTCCATCACCTTCGAGTGGACGATGTCGGGCGAGCGCGCGAACCACATGCCCTTGTCGACGCTGGCCCACGCCTGGTAGACGCCGGCAGGCAGCAAGGACATGAACACCATCATGCCCAGGCCGATGTTCAGCCCCCAGTAGGCGGGCGCCAGCAACCAATCGGTGTGCAGGGCCCGCGCGTACAGGTTGCGCAGGCAGAACAGCATCAGGCCGATTCCGAGCATGCCGTAGACGCCGAACAAGGCGGCGTGTCCGTGTGCGGCTGTCATGTTCAGACCCTGGACGTAATACAACGACGCCGGCGGGTTGATCGCGAACCCGAGCACGCCGGCACCGAGCGTGTTCCAGAACCCGACCGCGACGAAGCACAGGATCGGCCACTTGTACGCCGACAGCCAAGGCGCCGCCTTCGATCGACGATAGGTCTGCAGCGCCTCGAGGCCGATCATCGCGAGCGGAACGACTTCGAGTGCCGAGAAGACCGCGCCGACGGCGATGACGGAGGTCGGCGTCCCCGTGAAGTACAGGTGATGCAGCGTTCCGAGGATGCCACCGAACAGGAACACGATGGTCTCCGCGACGATCGCGCGATTTGCACTGACTGCGCGGATCAGGCCCAGCCGCGTGAAGATCAGCGCGACGACGGCGGTGGCGAACACCTCGAAGAAGCCTTCGACCCACAGATGGACGAGCCACCAGCGCCAGTATTCGATCATCGAGTAGTGGGTGTGTTGGCCCCACATCAGCGAGCTCGAGTAGAAGCCGCCAATGCATGCGGCAGAGAGGAACACCATGGCGATCAGACCACGTGTCTCCGAGGGCTTGCGCAGTGCCGGCCAGAGTGCCCGCCCGAGCAGCAGCAGCCAGAAGAGCAATCCAACGAACAAGAGGATCTGCCAAACCCGGCCCATGCTCGTGTACTCGAGGCCCTGATTGCCGATCCAGAAGCTGAAGTCGGCGCCGCGATGCTGCATCGTGCCGAGCCATCCGGTGGCAGTCGAGCCGACGACGATCGCGATCAGCGCCCAGAACAGGACGTCCACGCCGAGCTTCTGCCACTTCGGCTCGGTGCCGGACAGCAGCGGTGCGATGTAGAGGCCGGTGGCGAGCCATGCGGTGGCGATCCAGAAGATGCCGACCTGCGTGTGCACGGTTCGGCTCACGACGTACGGAAGGAACTCGGCCAAGGGCAGGCCGAAGAAGGCATCTCCTTCGACGGCATAGTGAGCGGTGATCGCTCCCATGCCGATCTGCAAGAGGATCAATCCGATCACCGCGAAGAAGTACTTGCGGGTCGCCTTCATCGACGGGGTCGCGACGGCTGCCAGGAACGGGTCGGCCTTCGGCGGCTGCGGCTCCTGATGGTGACCCTGGCCCCCGTGGAACCACACCATCGCTGCGATGCCGGCGACGAGCAACACGATGCTGACCATCGACCACATCGCCGCTGAGCCGGTCATGGTGTTGCCGACCAGAGGTTCGTGCGGCCAGTTGCTGGTGTACGAGAGATTCGATTCTCCGGGCCGGTCGGTCGATGCGGCCCAGGCGCTCCAGAAGAAGAAGGAGGCAAGCGCCTCCCGGTCCGGCTTGCCAGGCAGGGCATTGGCGTTCATCGCGTACTGCCCGCGAAGCTTGTTGAGCGCCGGGTCGGCGCCGAACAGCCCTTCATAGTGGCCTGCGACTTCTCGAATCGCCTGCGCTCGTTCCTTCGAGACGGTCAGAACCCCGCTCGCATCGTTGTAGCCGTTGTGGCGCATCTCCTCCTTCAGCTGCACGTCGATCACCGCGCGATCTGCGCTCGTGAGCGTTGGCTGAGTCTTCGTGTGCTGACCGGTGCGGATCGCCTGCAGCGCCAGCGCTTCGCGATGAAGCCAGTCCGCAGACCAGTCCGGCGCGACGTAGGCGCCGTGACCCCAGACCGTGCCCACCTGCTGGCCGCCCGAGGAGAGCCATGCTTGCTGGCCGGCGCGGATCTGCTCGCCGGTGAAGAGCACGTCGCCGTCGGCGGTCACCACCGACTTCGGAATGGGCGGCGCGTCCAGGTAGATCTGGTAGCCGATAAACCCAAGTGCGCCGAAGGACAGCACGAAGATGAGACCGAGCCAACGCCACAGCCTGCTGGTTGAGTTCATGGATAGCACTCGCGCGGCGCGGGATGGCGAGCGTCCAGTGTTGTAGTGGTTGGTTGATGCATCTTGGCTGCTCCGAGAGGGAATTCAGCGCGACAAACAAAAGGTTCATCGCGAATGCATCTATCGTAAGAACGCGAGCCCTTCGGGCGTTTGATCCAGATCAACGCTTGTGATGACGAGGGTCCCGTGCTGAAGGCTTATTTCCGCCGGCGCATACTCGGGAATGGCCATACCTCACGTCAATCCGGGCGAGCCGATCGCCGTCACCCCTCTCGGGGCTGCTCACCTTCAGAGTGCGAAATCCACCGCGCTGTTCAAGGCGAAAGACCTGGAGGTGATTCGACTTGTCCTGCTGGAAGGAAAGTCATTGCCGCCGCATCGCGTTCCAGGCGAAATCACCGTGCAGTGCATCGAGGGCCGTCTCGATGTGGTCGTCGACGGCAAGAGCCACGTGCTGAACCAGGGTCAGCTGATGTATCTTGAGCGCGGAGTGATGCATTCTGTCGTTGCGCTCGAAGACGTGACGGCACTTGTCACGGTTGCGCTGCACAACGAACCATGACCGTCTCGCCGCGCGCGATCGGCCGCTCCACACGCGACACGAGGTCGGCATTCCAGCTCGCAACACAGACGACATCGACCATGCCGGGCTCGCCCGCTTCTCAGTCGCGGTTGCGATCCAGCGCGAAGGCGCGGACCTGCACCACGAGGCGTTCGAACTCGGCATCGCTCAGTGCGACCAGCGGCGGCCGCACGCGGCGCCAGCCGGGTTCGCCGTCGAGGATCGCCATGATGCCCTTGAAGGCGGCGGTCATGCCGTAGCCGCCGAGCACGTCGATGAAGGCTTGCACACGCTGCGCGTCACGCGCGGCGTCCGGGCCGGTCGGCTGCGACACCAGGCGCCCAACCAGGTGCGGCATCACGTTCGCGACACCGCTGACGGCGCCCAGGCTGCCATGCGTGGCCATCACCTGCAGGTCGGGCTCGTGGCCGACCCAGACCTGGATCGGCGGCATGAACGCCTTCGCGTAGGCGAGCGAGCCGTCACGCTGGCCGCTGCTGTCCTTCAACCCGATGATGGTCTCGGGGTACAGCGCCTTCAGCGTCTCGATGACATGGTGGTTGACGCCGACGCCGGCGACCTGCGGGATGTGATACAGCACGATGCGCAGGCGCGGGTCGGCGACCTGGTCGATGACCCAGCGGTAGGCGTCGATCACGCCCTGGTCCGGCACGCCCTTCAGGAAGAACGGCGGCAGCAGCAGGCAACCGAACGCGCCGACACTGACCGCGTGCCGCGTCAGCTCGACGGCGTCGGGCAGCGCCGCGCAACTGGTCGAGACCAGGATGCGGTTCGCCGGCACGCCGCCTTTGATCAGGCCGTCGATCGCGGCGCGGCGCTCGGCGACCGTGAACGACGGGCCCTCGCCGGTGGTGCCGAACGGGGTCACGCCGGTGCAGCCGGCGTCGAGCAGGCGGCGCGCGTGGCGCGCGAAGGCGGGGATGTCGATCGCGAGCGACTCGGTCAACGGCGTCAGCAGCGCGGGCCAGATGCCGCGGTAGTCGGGGGAGGTGGTGGTCACGGTGGGCTTTCGATGGATCGGTTAGTGAATCAGGTGGGCGCGCCCCAGACCTCGTCGAGGCGCTGGTGCGGCGCGAGGCCGACGACGTCGCAGAACGCGGCGTAGCTCATACCGGGCTGTGGCAGGCCATTCGGCGTGCCGTGCATACGCAGGGCCGCGAGCGCCTCTTCGACGGCGCGCGCGGCGGCGAACAGCGCGGTCACGGCATGGAACACGATGGCGAAGCCCATCGCCTGCAGCTCGGCGGCGCTGAAGCCCGCGGCTTCGGTGCCATCGACGATCGAGACGACCTTGGGCCCGGCGACGCGGCGCGCCACGGCCTCGACCTCGGCGATGCGCTTGATGCCGTCGACGAACACCAGGTCGACGCCGGCATCCTGGTAGCGCAGCGCACGTGCCACCGCTTCGTCGATGTCGGCGGCCGGCAGCGCGTCGGTGCGACCGATGATCAGCAGCGGGTCGGCGCCGCGCGCCTGCAGCGCGCAGCGCAGGCGGCGTTCATTCTCGCGCGCATCGATCAGGCGGATGCCGGCCATCTGGCCGCAGCGCTTGGGGGCGACCTGGTCCTCGAGGTGGATCGCAGCCACGCCGGCCTGCACGTACTCGCGCACCGTGCGCTCGATGTTCGACGGGCCGCCGTAGCCGGTGTCGGCATCGGCGATCACCGGGATCGTCACCGCGCGCGTCATGTCGCGCGCGTGCGTCGTCATCTCGGTCTGCGTCAGCAGGCCGATGTCGGGCTGGCCGAGACGCGACGCGGTCGCACCGAAGCCGGTCATGTAGATCGCCTCGAAGCCGGCACGCTGCACCAGTCGCGCGCTGAGCGCGTCGTAGGCGCCGGGCGCCTGCACGATCGCGCCGGCGGCCAGGAGCTGCTTCAGTTGTTCGGCCGGGTGCGTCATCGGGTTCAACTCATCATCAGACCGCCATCGATGTTGATCGACTGGCCGGTCATGTAATCGGATTGCGGCGACGCGAGATACCGCGCAAGGTCGGCAACATCGTCGGGCGACTGCGGCCGGCCCATCGGCACGCTCGCGATGCGCTGTTGCCAGATCTGGCCGGCGGGCAGCCCTTGCAGCGCGGACCAGTCGCGGTCCATGCGCTGCCACATGTCGCTCTCGACCAGACCCGGGCAGATCGCGTTCACGGTGATCTGCGGCGCCAACGCGATCGCCGCCGATTGCGTCAGGCTGATCACGCCGGCCTTGCTCGCGCGGTAGTGCGGGATCACCGCGGCAATCGGGCCGGCGCCGGGGCGCCCGGCGATTGACGCCATCATGATGATCTTGCCGCGCGGCCGGCCGTCGGCCAGCGGCGCCTGCATGAGCATCTGGCGCGCAGCGGCCTGCAGCGTCAGGAAGCTGCCCTTGACGTTGACGCCGAGCATGCGGTCCCAGTCGGCGCCGTCGAGTTCGAGCAGCGGCTTGAGCTGCATGATGCCGGCGTTGCAGACCATCACGTCGAGGCGGCCGAAGGCGTCGACCGTCTTCGCGACCAGCGCGGCGCAGTCGTTGGCACGCGTGATGTCGGCCGGCACGCCGAGCGTGGCAAGCTCGTCGGCCGTGGTTTGGCAGGCCGCGGCGTCGATGTCGGAGACAACGACGCGCGCACCCTCGCGGGCAAACGAACGCGCCAGCGCGCGGCCGATGCCCTGGCCGGAGCCGGTGATCGCGACGACCAGGCCTTGCGCCATCGTCATGCCGGCTTCTTGCGCACCAGCGGCGCGTCGGCCACGTAGGTGCGGTTCCAGACCGGCGAGATCACCATCTCGTTGATGCAGACATGCGCCGGCTGCTCCGCGATGAACCGGATCGTCCGGCCCAGGTCGGCCTCTTGCAGCATGCGCGCCTTGTCGGCCTCGGTCGGCTGCACCGGGCGCTTCTTCAGGATCGGCGTGGCGACCTCGCCCGGGCACAGCGCGGTGGCGCGCAAGCCGTTGACGCATTCCTCGATGTTGAACGAGTGCGTCAGCGCCATCATCCCGGCCTTGCTCGCGGTGTAGGCCGGCCCGGTGAGGTACTCGAAGTGCCAGCCGGCGAACGACGCGACGTTGATCACCGTGCCCTCGCGCCGCGCCCGCATGCCCTTGGCCGCGGCCAGCGTGCAGTAGGTCGCGCCGTTCAGGTTCACGGCGACGACCTGCGCGAAGGTCTCGGCATCGGTCTCGCCCCAGTAGCGCTTCGGGAAGTTGATGCCGGCGCTGTTGACAAGGATGTCGATGCGCCCGTGCGTGACCTCGATCGCGGCCGCGACGCGCGTCACCGCCGCCGCGTCGGCGACATCGAGCGGCATCGCGGTGATCGCCCCGGCCGGCGCGCCGAGCCGGAGCGCGGCGTCGAGCGCGTCGTCGAGCTTGGCCGCCTCGCGGCCCGAGACCACGACGCGCGCGCCGGCCTTCGCCAGCTCGATCGCGCCCGCCAACCCGATGCCGCTGCCGCCACCGGTCACCCACGCCACCTTGCCGGTCAGGGTCGTCATCGGCACGCTCCGATCGGTGGCCGCATCAGTTGCCACGGATGCGCTTGAGTTCGGCCGTCACCATCTCGATCGGCTCGGCACCGATCTCCTTGGCGTGGCGCTCGTAGATGGGCTTGGTCTTGTCGCGGATGCGCTGCATCTCGGCCGGCGAGATCTCGTTCACCACCATGCCCTTGGCGCGCAGGTTCTCGACGCTGCGCGCTTCCTGCGCGCGGTTCGCCTTGCGCTGGTCCGCGCGGCCCTGCACCGCGCAGTCGCGCAGCGTGGCCTGCTCCTGCGGCGAGAGCGTGTCCCAGATCTTCTTCGAGAACAGCACCAGCGTCGGGCTGTACGCGTGCCGGGTCAGCGTCAGGTACTTCTGCACCTCGTAGAACTTCATGTTCTCGATGTTGGTGAACGGGTTCTCCTGGCCGTCGACGGTCTTGGTCTCGAGTGCCGAGTAGACCTCGGTGAAGGCCATCGGCACCGCGTTGCTGCCGAGCGTCTTGAAGGTGTCGAGGTAGATGGTGTTCTGCATCACGCGCATCTTCACGCCGTCGAAATCCTCGAACTTCGTGATCGGGCGCTTCGAGTTCGTGGTCTGGCGAAAGCCGTTCTCCCACCACGCGAGATTGACGAGCCCGACCGCCGGCAGCTTCGCGGCGAACCACTCGCCCACCTTGCCGTCGAACAGCTGGTCGGCCTCGGCCGAGGTGTTGAACAGGAACGGCAGGTCGAACACACCGAGCGCCGGCACGATCGAGACGACCGGCGCGGTCGAGGTGATCACCATGTCGAGCGAGCCGGTGCGGACGCTTTGCGTGCTGGTCAGGTCGCTGCCGAGCGCGCCGTCCCAGAACGGCTGGATCTTCAGCTTGCCGCCGGATTTCTCCAGCGTGCAGGCGCCCATCTTGGACAGGCCGTTGCCCATCGGGTGATCCTTGCTGACGCCGTTGGAGACGCGGAAGTTGCGCTCCTGGAATTGCGCGTGGGCGGAGCCGAGCGCGAGGCATGCGAGGGCGGTCAGCGTGGTTGTCAAAAGCTTCATGTCGTTGTCTCCGGATTGACTCACTCTCAGCTGAACCACTTGAGCGGCACCATCACGAGCGACGGGAACAGCACCAGCAGGAACAGCACGATCAGTTCGGCCCACAGGAAGGGCCACAGACCTTTCATCAGGTCTTTCATCGAAATCTTCGAGACGCCGCAGATCACGTTGAGCACGATGCCCACCGGCGGCGTGATCAGGCCGATCGCGTTGTTCATGATGAACAGCACGCCGAAATAGACCGGGTCGATGCCGGCCTCCTTGATCACCGGCATCAGCACCGGCGTCAGGATCATCAGCGTCGGCGCGAAATCGAGTGCGGTGCCGACGATCACGACCAACGCCATGATCACGAACATCAGCACCGTCTTGTTGAACATGAAGGGCTTGAGCAGCGCCGCGACCTGCTGCGGCACGTCCGACGTGGTGATGAGCCAGGCCGAGACCAGCGCCGCGGCGATCAGGAACACCACCACCGCGGTGCTCTTCGCCGCCGCCACCAGCAGGCCGTAGACGGCCCGCAGCGGCAGCTCGCGGTAGACGAACACGCCGAGCACGAAGGCATAGACGCAGGCCGCGACACCGGCCTCGGTCGGCGTGAAGACACCGAACTTCAAGCCGCCGATGATGCCGGCCGGCATCAGCAGCGCCCAGATGCCATCGACGCCAGTGCGCAGGCGCTGGTTCATGCTCTGGCGCGGCAGCACCGTGACCTGGTCCTTGCGCGCCACCCACTGCCACGTGATCAGCAGCGACAAGCCCATCAGCAGCCCGGGGAAAATGCCGGCGAGGAACAGCTTGCCGATCGAGACATTCGCGATCACGCCGAACACGATCATGCCGATCGACGGCGGGATCACCGGTGCGATCACGCCGCCCGCCGCGATCAGCCCGGAGGCACGCGGCACGTCGTAGCCGGCGCGACGCATCATCGGAATCAGCAACGCGCCGATGGCTGCGGTATCGGCGGCCGCGCTGCCCGAGATCGCCGCCATCACGACCGACGCGAAGATCGCCACGTGGCCGAGACCGCCACGCACATGGCCGACCCACGAGAGCGCGAAGTTGACGATGCGCTTGGAGATGCCCCCGGCGTTCATCAGTTCGCCGGCGAGCATGAAGAACGGGATCGCGAGCAGCGGGAAGCTGTCGGCCCCCTCGAGCAGCTTCTGCGACAGGATCGTCGTGTCGATCTGGCCCTGCGAGACCATCAGCGCCGCGCCGCAGATCAACAGCGCGAACGCGATCGGCAGGCCCAAGGCCATCGCGCCCAGAAGCGAGAAGGTAAACACCGCGATCGTCATGCCTTGCCCCCCGGGGCGGCGTGCACCACCTCTTCGCTCTCGCTGATCTCGATCAGCTCGGCGTCGGTGATCGCGCCGCTGGCGATGCGCCACAGCTTGTGCAGTGCGAGCAGCCCGATGCAGACGCTGGTCAGGTAGCCGACGCCGAAGACCCAGATCATCGGCAGGCCGGTGACCGGCGCCGCTGTCGTCGCGTTGACCTCGTGCTGGCGCCAGGTGCCCCAGAACAGCATCGCGCAGCACAGCAGGATCAGGCCCTGGCAGATCGTCAGGCAGATCAGCTTGCCGCGCCGCGACATCTGGCTGACGACGTTGTCCATGCCGAGGTGCGAGCCGTCGCGCATCGCGACGATCGCGCCGATGAAGGTCAGCCAGACGAAGCAGAAGCGCGACATCTCCTCCGAGACCGAGATGCCGGAGTTGAAGGCGTAGCGCAGCACGACATTGCCGAACACCATCACGACCATCGCGACGAGCAGCAGCGCGAGCACGGCCTCGATGGCCTTGAACAGCCAGTCGACCGCGCCCGCGGCCGCGCGGCTCATTGGTGCACCCCACGGCCTTCAGCCGGTCCCGCCAGGCGGGAATGAGCCCCTACGGGCGGCCGGGCGGGGCTCATATCACCTTCCCCGGGTTCAGCAGGCCGTGCGGATCGAGCGCCTGCTTCAGCGTGCGCATCAGCGCGATCTCGGCCTCGCTGCGCGCGTGGCCCAGGTAGGGCTTCTTCGCGGTGCCGATGCCGTGTTCGGCCGAGACGCTGCCCTTGAACTCGCGCACCAGGCCGTAGATGGTCTCGTCCATCTGCTGCTTCGGCTGGTTCTCGACCGACAGGCCGTCGACCCACGCGACCAGGTGCAGGTTGCCGTCGCCGATGTGGCCGTAGTAGACGCTCTCGCAGCCGGGGATGTTCTGCAACAGCGCCGCCTTGCAACGCGTCGCGAAGGCATCCATGTCGCGCACCGCGAGTGCCACGTCGAACGAGACGTGCGGGCCGAGCGTCGGGAAGAACTCGGCGCAGGCGTCGCGCAGCGCCCAGAACGATTGCGTGTCGGCCACCGATTGCGCCACCGCCGCGTCGGCGATCGCGCCCTCTTCCAGCAAGCGCTCGAGCCACGCGGCGAAGCGCGGGCCGTCGATCGCCTCGTCGGTGCCCTGCGCTTCGACCAGCACATAGAGGCCGTGGCCGCCGCCGACCGGCGGGCGCACGCCGACGCGCTCGGTGACGACCTGCCAGTAGTCGGGCCACATCACCTCGAACGCGGACAGCAGCGGCCCCAGCCCGCGCCGCGCCGCGCCGAGCAGGCGCACCACCGCGGCGTAGTCGGGCAGCGCGCACAGCGCCGCCATCGTACAGCCCGGCTGCGGGTGCAGGCGCAGCACGATGCGGGTGATGACGCCGAGCGTGCCTTCGCTGCCGATGAACAACTGCTTGAGGTCGTAGCCCGCGTTGTTCTTCATCATCTTGTTCAAGCTCGTGACGATGGTGCCGTCGGGCAGCACCCATTCGAGCCCGAGCACCAGCTCGCGCGCCATGCCGTAGCGGATCACGCGGTTGCCGCCGGCATTCGTCGAGAGGTTGCCGCCGATCGCGCACGACCCGCGGGCGCCGAGGTCGAGCGCGAAGTACAGCCCGGCGTCGGCGGCGGCGCGCTGCACCGCCTCGAGCGGCGTGCCGGCCCGGACCGTCATCGTCGCGCTGTCGGGGTCGATCTCCTCGATGCCGACCATGCGCTCCATCGACAGCGCGACCCAGCCCGGTTCGGGCCGCGCGCCGCCGCACAGGCCGGTCAGCCCGCCCTGCGGCACGACCGGGATGCCGGCCTCGCGACAGGCCCGCAGCGCGGCCGAGACACCGGCCGCATCGATCGGCCGCACCACGGCGAGCGGTGTGTTCGGCGCTTGCGTGCTCCAGTCGTTGCAGTTGCGTGCGGGGATGTCGGCGCCGAACAGCACGGCGGCCGGACCCAGGGTGTTGCGGAGCTGGATCAGTGCCGGAGGCACCGCCGCGGCAGGCGTGGTGTTCATGGATTGGATTGTCTTGTATGTAAGGTACTAAGGCACACTAGTACAATCCCTGACCGAGATGCGGGCACGGCGCGCACCAATCTGCGAGACTCGGTGTGCCCGGCAGGCACGCACCCTTTCCTCCTTCACGATGTGGTCATCCGAGAGAGTCACCCGTTGACCGAACCCAGCTTCAAGATCGACACCCCCAAGTCGCTCGCCACTCTGGTGGCGCAGCGCCTGCGCGAGGCCATCGTCGATGGCCAGTTCGCGCTCGGCGCGATGATTCCGGAGGAGACACTTGCGAGCTCGTTCGGCGTCAGCCGCACGCCGGTGCGCGAGGCGCTGAACCAGCTGCAGCTGCTCGGCCTCGTGACGATCCGCCCGCAGCGCGGCAGCTACGTCTTCGAGGCCAGCGAGGCCGACATCGCGGCGCTGTGCGAGTTCCGCTGCGTGATGGAGCCGCGCGCCGCCGAACTCGCCTTCCACCATGCGCGCGACGCCACGCTCGCCGACCTGAAAGCCGCCGTCGGCGAGATGGCCGCGGCACGCAAGGACAAGGATGGCGTGCGCTACAGCCGCGCCGACACGCGCCTGCACGAGGCCTTCGTCGCGAACTGCGGCAACGCCTACCTGCAGGCCGCGTACGCGACCGCGGGCGCCAAGATCGCGGCACTGCGCACCCACTTGTCGGCGCCGGCTGATGTGCTGCAGTCGCGTGGCAACGAGCAGCACCGCCGGCTGACGGATCTCTTCGGCACCGGCGACTTCAAGGCGTTCGAGGCGCTGATGCGCGAACACGTGATGGGCACGCGCGACCGCTATGTCGCGAGCCTGAAGGCGCGCAGACAGAACGAAGCTCCGGCCCGCCCGGCCGCACCTGCGGCCCCCGGCATGTAGCAGGTCGTCGTCGGCAAAGGAAAGGCGGCCGTGCCGTTGATCCAGAAGAAGGTGCCGTAGCTCGGCCGCACATCCGCAGCCCAGGCCGGTGCCGCGGTGCCCAGTCGCGCGCGGAACCTCTCGCCCCCCGATATTGGTGTCGCGCGAACGCACGAGTTGCGCTGCAATGGATGGATCGGAATCCCCGGCGTGGGGTCTCAGCTGTGACCCACCACATCGAGGTGCCGTGAAGGTGCTGCGTGCACCATGAGTTCCCCATGCCCATATTCGCGTCGGTGTCCCGCTGGAGAAAGCTCGTCAAGTGGCTGCTCGTCGGCCTGGCTGTCGTGCTCCTCACCGCGGCGATCTACGGGGTGACCGACGAACTCCAGACCTCGCGACTGCAGGCGGAGCTGCTCGGCAAGGTGGCGAGCGAACTCCACTTCAAGGTCGAGCCGGGATCCAGCGATGCGATCCGCTTTCCCGGCTCGGGGCCTTACGACGAGCGGCTCGGCTACCGGGCCATCCCCCGGTTCGTCGAACGGCTCCGACCCCAAGGCTACGTCGTCGCTGCCCAGGCGCGCATGTCGCCGCGGCTCGTCGAGTTGAGTGACCAGGGCTTGTTCAGCCCTTATCGCGAGAAGGATCAGGCCGGGCTCGAGCTGCGCGACTGCCGCAGCCAGCCCTTGTTCGCAGTCCGTTTTCCGCAGCGGGTCTATGAACGCTTCGAGTCGGTGCCTTCGCTTCTGGTCGACACGCTGCTGTTCATCGAGAACCGCGAACTGCTGACCTCGCAGTACCCGAATCGCAACCCGGCCATCGAGTGGAACCGCTTGGGCCGGGCCGCCGCCGACCGGGCGCGGCGTCTGGTGGACGACGCGCACCCCAGCCCGGGCGGCAGCACGCTGGCGACGCAGATCGAAAAGTACCGCCACTCGCCCGAGGGCCGCACCGAGTCGGTGAAGGAGAAGCTGCGCCAGATGGCGTCGGCCTCGGTGCGCGCCTACCTCGACGGCGAGAACACGCTGCCTGCGCGCCGCCAGATCGTCGTCGACTACCTCAACACGGTGCCGCTGGGGGCGCAATCGGGTTTCGGCGAAGTCAACGGGCTCGGCGACGGCCTGTGGGCCTGGTACGGCCGCGACTTCGCCGAGGTGAACCGGCTGCTGATGACGGTCGACAGCACACCCGCCGCGCCCGTGCCCGCCGAGCTCGTGCAGCGTCGCGCCCTGGCCTTCAAGCACGTGCTGATCGTCAAGCAGGCGCAGGCCTTCAAGCAGGCCCTGTCGTTGATGATCGCGCAGCGCCGCCCCTCGCACTACCTGGGCGGGGGCGCACCGAGCCTGGCCGATCTGACCAACAGCTATCTGCGCGTGATGGCCGATGCCGGTGTGATCGGTGCAGGCCTGCGCGATGCGGCGCTGCCGCTGCGCTTGGAACTGCAAGCGCAGAGCCAGCCGCCGCCGGTCTCGTTCGTCGAGCGCAAGGCCGTGACGGCAGCGCGGGCGAAGTTGTCCGGCCTGCTCGACATGCCACGCGCCTACGACCTCGATCGGCTCGATCTGCGTGCCGACAGCAGCCTGGACGGCGAGGCCCAGCGCGCTGCCACCCGGCTGCTGCGCAGCCTCAAGAATCCGGCCGCTGCCAAGGCGGCGGGCTTGTACGGCTTTCATCTGCTGAACGAGGGCGACGACCCGGGCAAGCTCATCTTCAGCTTCACGCTGTTCGAACGCGGCGAACACGCCAACCTGCTGCGTGTGCAGGCCGACAACCACGACCAGCCTTTCGACATCAACGAAGGTGCCAAGCTCGATCTGGGCTCGACCGCCAAGCTGCGCACGCTGGTCACCTATCTCGAACTGGTTGCGCAGCTGCACGCGCGCTGGAGCGGCTTGAGCGCCGAGGAACTCGCGGCGCTCACGCTGGACCGGCGCGACACGCTCGGCCGCTGGGCGCGTGACCACCTGTCCCGGGCCGCGGACCGTGGGCTTGCGGCGATGCTCGAAGCGGCACTGGAGCGTTCGTATTCGGCGAACCCGGCCGAGGGCTTCTTCACCGGCGGCGGGCTGCACCACTTCGAGAACTTCGAACCCAAGGACAACCAGCGCGTGATGAGCGTGCGCGAGGCCTTCAAGCACTCGGTCAACCTGGTGTTCATCCGGCTGATGCGCGATGTGGTCTACCACCTCATCGCGAACGCGCCCGGTGCCGGTGCCGGCCTGCTCGAGGACCCGAGCGACGCGCAGCGGCGCGACTACCTGGCCCGCTTTGCCGACAAGGAAGGGCGCTCGTTCAGCGCCCGCTACTACCGCAAGTACCGCGGCAAGTCGCCGCAGGACGCTGAGGCGCTGCTGCTGCAAAGCGTGCGTGCGACGCCGGCGCGACTGGCCAGCGTGTTCCGCAGTCTCGAACCCGAGGCCGGTCCGGATCGCCTGGCGCAGTTCCTGGCGCGGCGGCTGGGCGCGGCCGGCGTATCCGGTCCGGAGCTGCGTGCGCTGTACGACCGATACGACCCCAATCGCATGTCGCTGGTCGATCGCGGTTTCGTCGCCGGAGTGCACCCGCTCGAGCTTTGGCTGGTCGGCTTTTTACGCCACCACCCCGGCGCCAGCCTGGCCGAGGTGCAGGCAGCCAGCAGCGCCGAGCGGCAGGCGGTCTATGGCTGGCTGTTCAAGACCCGCCACAAGAACGCTCAGGACGTGCGCATTCGCAGCCAGATCGAGCTCGAGGCCTTTGCCGAGATCCAGCGGGCCTGGCAACGGCTGGGCTATCCGTTCGACGCGCTGACGCCGTCGTACGCGACGGCGATCGGCGCGTCCGGCGACCGCCCGGCGGCGCTCGCCGAGTTGATGGGGATCATCGTCAACCGCGGATTGCGGTTGCCGGTGGCGCGGATCGCGTCGCTGGAGTTCGCGCGCAACACGCCCTACGAGACCCGGCTGGCTTACCGGGCGCCGCCGAGCGAGCGCGTGCTGCCCGCCGAGGTCGCCGATACCGTCCGCCGTGCGCTGCTCGGCGTGGTCGAAGCGGGCACGGCACAACGCCTGAACCGAGCGCTGGTGCAACGTGACGGCAGGGTGGTCGAGATCGGCGGCAAGACCGGCACCGGCGACCATCGCTTCGATGTGTTCGGCCGTGGTGGCCAGCTGATCTCGTCGCGGGTCATCGATCGCTCCGCCACCTTCGTCTTCCTGATCGGCGAGCGCTACTTCGGCACCGTGATGGTCTACGTGCACGAGCCCGATGCGGTGAAGTACCGCTTCACCAGCGCGCTGCCGGCGCAGCTGCTGAAGTCGCTGGCGCCGACGCTGCAGCAGTTGGTGGACAGCCGCGCGTGCGGCACGGGGAACGGGTCGGGCGGCTGAGGCGACTCGCCACGCCGGTTCAATCGAGCTTCCACGCGTACTCGACGGGGCCTCGCAGCATCTCGGGTTTGCCGTCGATCGTGCCTAGCCGGCCGCGACATGACTACACCACAACACGCCAAAGAAAACGGGTCTGGGGCGGGATCTAAGGACCTTCCGCGTCCTGCCCCAACACTTTTTCTCGCCAATTCGTCCTTCTTGCCAGGGTGCACCTTCAATGCGCCAGACTGGCCAACGGAGAAATGTCGACTTTCGGATTCGAACCAGCGACAACTTGTCTCCGCGGAATGATTATCGCTGATTCGCTGAAAGCTCGTTCCGCATCTTCTCGGAACATCCGGTGTCGACCCTCAGCTGCCCTTCGGATTTCTCCAAAGCTGCCCGACAGCCAAAGCCTGGGCTCTAGGTGTTGCGCATCCACGAAGCCGCCGCTCGTGGCCTCCGAGAGCCGGCCAGGTCCTGCCGTTGGCGACGGGCGGCTTCCGGGCATCTCACCTGAGCTGACACGACGCCCACTACCGGCCCTCCTACGCTTTCAGAGTGTCACTATCACCCACTGAAAATGACGACATTGCCTCCTGCCTCTGGTCGGGATTCTCGAACATCATTGCCGACAAGTTCTGCCCCTCGACAAGCCTGCCATTGGTGTGTTGCAACGCCATTGAGGCACGTGTCACCATACGCCCGCCGCAGACGACCGCGCATTCGTGCGTCGGTTATGCCAGCACCATTTCGAACGAACATTTCATGTCTCTGGCTACCTCCCTGGCTTCCAAACCGAGCCGAGAAGCTCCCCTGATCAAGCAGTTTGGCGCGGTGATCAACGTCACGGTCGTCCTGACCGAGGCCAGCTTCGCATCCACATCCATCGCGCCCATCGAGATCTTCCATTCGGCTGGGAGACTGTGGAACCTGTTCCACGGCGAGAACGCCGAGCCACGATTCAAGGTGCGCGCCGCCTCCGTCGATGGCGACAGCGTTGTGACGCTGTGTGATGTCGGGATCGTCCCGACGTGTTCGATCGAGGAGATCGTCGACACCGACATCATCATCCTGCCCGCATCCGGTCTCGACGTTCAGGATCGGATCGCCAAGACGACCCAACTGTTGCCTTGGTTGAGGCAGTGGCACCAGAAAGGCGCCTACATCGCGGGCATCTGCACGGGGGTGGCCATTCTCGCGGAAAGCGGCCTGCTCGACGGGCGACAGGCCACCACGCATTGGGCCGTGGCCGATGTTCTCAAGGAGAAGTACCCGACAGTCCTGTGGCGGCCGGACCAGTTCATCACCGAGGATGGTCAGGTTTACTGCAGCGGCGGCGTCTACGCGTCGATCGATCTGAGTCTGTTCCTTGTCGAGAAGCTTTGCGGCCACGAGATCGCACTGAAATGCGCCAAGTCCTTGCTGTTGAGCATGCCGAGAAGCAGTCAGGCCGGGTACGCCGTCCTGCCATTGTCGCTTCCGCACTCGGACGCGAAGGTCCGAGAGACCGAGGAGTATCTCCAATCCAATATGGCGCGTGACATCTCCATTGACTTCATGGCGGAGCGCATCGGCATGGGCCCGCGCAGTTTCATCAGGCGCTTCAAGGCGGCGACAGGCCATGCCCCCGGCGCCTACGTGCAGTCGCTGAGGATGTCGTCCGCCAAGGAACTGCTCGAGAACAGCAGCATCCCCGTGGTCACGGTCTCTTCCAAGGTCGGCTATTCCGATCTCGCCTTTTTCAGGCGCCTCTTCAAGCGACATACTGGGTTGACACCCACCGAGTATCGAGAGCGCTTCGGAAAAATGAGCTTCGAGCGCGGCTCACTGATGGGTGGCCGGGACGCGTGAAGCGCCGTGGCACCGATGCTCCCGCAAATTCGAGGCCGGAGCGATCGACCGCCTGAACGGGGCGGCCCCCTGCAGGGATCCCAGCTCGGCGAATCAGGCGCCGCTCATCGGATCGATGATGGCGCTGACTTCCGTGATCCTGGTGATCGGAAATCCGCTCAGTTGCGCGTGCTGGTGCAAGGACGCTTCGCTGTCCGCCCGAAAGACGCAGAACGTTTTGTCTGCGACGACAAACGATTGCTCCCATTGCGCCTTGCCGGCCAGTTCGGCGACAGCCGCGTTGCCTGCCTTCGCCGTCGATTGCAGTTGCTCGGCGTTCAGGCCTTCGATGCCCGGGATGTTGCGTTCAATGATGTAGCGTTTCATGGTCGTGTTCACGGTGTGGTTGCAGAACACGAATCATGACAACGACGCAGTTGGTGGGGTAGGCGCCGATGCTGTCAAATGAGTGCGTCGAACTTGTCTTTGCTCTTGCCGAATGGACGTGGCATACGTCGAAGCAATCCCCTCGCCCATCCTGGTCAGGGCCTGAAAGCGAGGGTCCGGGCAACACTGGCCTGAGACCGGATTTGCATCTTTGTGGTGGTTTCGTCCTGCTCGCGATCAACCGGTCCAACTGCCCCTGCGTGGGACTGACCGCACCATGGCGAGGGGGCGAGCCCAGCACTGCCGGCAAGATCACTGATTGAGCGCGGCGCAGTTCCGCCACCGACTGCGCCTGCGCAGCCACCAGCGTGACGCAGTCGACAAGCGTTGCATGCGATGAACACAGTCGTTCCATGGCAAGCGCCAGCGATTGCAAACGGCCGAGAGGAAGCCACGGACAGACTCCGCTGGAAAGCTAATCTGACTGAGAGATCGATCGAGCCGCTTGCAGGACCGTCTCGACGACCACGCGTGGCCGAGCCTGTGGCACATCGTGCCCGGAATCGGTCGTCACGACGGTGGCCCGTGCGCGCTCGGCCATGTAGAACTGCGCCTGTGTCGGGATAGCCTTGTCCTCGAGGGCCACGATCGCCCACCGCGGAGTCGCCGCCGGCGGGCTGACGGCGGCCGGGTCCGACAGGGCCGACGCCTGGATGGGCTGCTGTACGACCGCAGCAGTGGCGACCTCGCGTCGGGATAGACCACCTGCATAAACTTGGCCGAATGTCGACGGATTGATATAGATGTCGGTCCCCGTCGGCTCGATCCGGGTGATGAGGTTGCTGCCGGTCAACTCCGATCCGGGAAACATGTAGGTCAGCATCGCGGGGGTTTCACCCTGCATTGGAATGTATGCAGCCACGTAGACCAGCGCTTTGACGTTTGGATCTACCGCTGCCGCCTGGCTGATGAGGAAGCCAGCGTAGGAGTGTCCGACAAGGACGATGGGTCCCTGAATGGTCTGGAGAACGCTCGTCAGGTAGGCCGAGTCCGATCCGACGTTGCGCAGCGGGTTAGCCACCGCGACGACCGTATACCCATCTTTTTGCAAGACGGGAATCTCCTCGCTCCAACTTGACGAGTCGGCGAAGGCGCCGTGTACCAAAACGATGGTCGGCTTGGGCTTCGATGGCCGAGTATCGGCTTGGGCTGACTCCGCGACGGCTGCTCCGGCCCCGGCCAGGATGCCTGTCGCAAGTAGGGGTGCCACGATGCTGCGAACGAGAAACTTCATGTGAATAGCCTATTTCGTTGGTGGATGGAGAACACGAATCATGATGAAGATGCAGTGGGTGGGGTAGGCGCCCATGCTGACAAATGAGTGCGTCGAACCTGTCGTTGCGCCTGCCGAATGGGCGAGGATTGCCTCGAACCAATCGCCTCGAGCATGCTTGTCACGATCACCGCCGAAGTCTGTCGAATTCGCCATCTGGCGTGGTCCGGCCTGATCGAAGAGCATTGCTCTGCTGCCCGTTCCTCCTCTTTGTCATCAAGTGGAGACGACGCTGCACCCAGTCTCGCGAACCAAGCGAGTTCGTCCTGGCGAGGGGTTCCCACCGAGGGCCGCCCCTCACCGCATCATTGAAGAGAGAAATCATGTCCATTCGCAAAACATCCCCCCTGGTCGTCGGCGCGTTTGTCGCCGCCCTCGGCGCGTTGACCGCTACCGCGGCCAATGCCCAGGAGTTCACCGCGCAGCAGAAGAAGACCCAGGCCGAGCACACCGCAATTGTCAAGGCCGGCAAGCTCGAGCCTTGCTTCGGCACGGCCGTCAAGGGCCACAACGACTGCTTCGCCGGCCCCGGCACGACCTGCGCAGGAACCAGCACGACCGACTGGCAAGGCAACGCGTTCAAGCTCGTCCCGAAGGGCAGTTGCACCACCATCTCCACGCCCAACGGTGCGGGCAGCCTGTCGCCGAAGACTTCCTGATTTGACGCCGCACGGGGCGGCTGCGCTTGTGCAGCCGCCCCGTGGCCGACTGGAGCTTGTCTGTGTGCAATGCGTTGACCTCTTCCTCCCGTGGCACGGAACCCGCCATGGCCGGCGTGGGCCTGAAGCCGGAGCACTATCGAACGATCCTCGAAACCTCGCCCGAGATGGGCTTCTTCGAGGTTCACGCCGAGAACTACATGGGCGCCGGCGGTCCGCCACATCGCTACTTGTCCGCCATCCGCGAGCGCTATCCGCTGTCGCTGCACGGGGTCGGGCTGTCGATCGGCGCTGACCGGCCATTGGCTCGTGACCATCTTCAGCGGCTGAGAGGTCTGGTGGACAGGTACCAGCCCGCGTTGGTGTCAGAGCATCTCGCCTGGTCGACGCACGATGCGGGCTTTCTGAATGATCTCCTGCCGGTACCCTACACGATGGAGGCACTCGAACGCGTCGTGAACCACATCGACGCGGTGCAGGAGGTTCTGGCCCGGCAGATGCTGCTCGAGAACCCGTCGACCTACCTTGCTTTCGCCGAGAGCACTCTTTCGGAGACCGACTTCATTGCCGAAGTCGTAAAGCGCACCGGCTGCGCGCTGCTGCTCGACGTCAACAACGTCTACGTTGCGTCGACCAACCTGGGCTGGGATCCAGTCGCGTACTTGGATGCCTATCCGCTCGATCATGTCCGGCAGGTCCACCTGGCGGGTCACTTGCGAGAGGCCGACGAGTGCGATCGCGCTTTGCTCATAGACACTCACGACCGTCGAGTGGATCAGACGGTCTGGGACCTCTACATCCACGCCGTCAACCGCATCGGTCCCATCCCGACCCTGATCGAGTGGGACGCCAACGTGCCCGATTGGCCGGTCCTCATGTCCGAGGCGATGCAAGCCCAGAGGGTCATGTCGAGAATGGCCGTCGGACAGCAGCGTATTGGTGAGTTTCGCCGAGCCTCGACGGACGGCGACCCCGAGGGTCGGTCCCTTGTTGGCCCAGTGAGGTTACCTCAATGACACAGCGCAAGATTGCTCTCTACTACGCATGGAGTCGCCCCGAAGAAGTCGGGGCACCCCTTGCAGTCATCGAAAACAGGTTTCCGACGCTCTTCGAGAGTCGCCGGATGGCCTACCCGCGTCTCGAAGAGCTCTCCGACACGAATCGGTTTGCACAAGGCATTGCCGGCTTCCTCGATCACATCATGAAGAGGAACTTTGCGGCCTTCGTGGCGCAGGCGAGCGCTCAAACCGGCAACCTTGTCGGCGAGCTGGAACGCGTCGAGGACGACGGCAAACAGATGCCGCTGGACGACGCATTGCTTGGGGAGCTCGACACGCTGATCGTCATCAGCTTCGACTCGCTTCGTTCGCGTCAGCAGGCCAGTGAGGCCGAGATTCGTGCCGCGAAGTCGTTCCTGGCCAAGCCTGGCAATCTCATGTTCGTCTGCCTGCACCACGATATCGGCGAGGCCGCGAGGCTCGCCCACGACGAGCGATTGGCCCTGCAGACGGCGCACTTCCTGCATCACGGGGATCGGACCATACCGCCGCAACAAGGCTTCGGCGGCTTCGGGCGCTCCCTGCTCGCCGGGCTCGGGATCCCCGTGGAAAATCGGTTCGGCCTTCGTCCGGCGTCCGAACCAGACGGCACGCCTGCGGCCATCGACGTAGCCGCAGATTCGGATCGGCTGGGCTTGCTGACAGGGGTTCCGACATTCAATCTCCATCCTCACCTGCCGCACTTCGAGCGACTTGAAGGCGCCGTCGACAAGCTCGACGTGCTGGCCCGCCAACGCATTGATCCGGCCGCGCCGCCTCACCAGTTCACCCAGGGCGGGCGCTCGACATTCGACGCGATGCTGCAGTCCCGACGCGGCGTCTTCGCAGGCGATGTCGTGGTCGCGGACACGACGCTCTGGAGTTCCACTGCAGGTGGCGTTGAGAGCCTTCGCCGCTTCTGGGCGAACGTCGCCTCTCGACAGATCCCCTCATGACGATGAAAGCGATCAACGCCGCCTCGCTGGCAGGGAACCTGTCGAGGCTCGGCAACCGGGGCCACGCAAAGGACATAGGGAGGGCGTCTGCTCCTCAGACGCTCGCTCAACGTCAAGAGGACTTCGCGAGGGCACTGCTCGATCCGGTGTGTCCGGTTCCGCAAGGCCTCGTTGGGCCGGATGGCAAGCCAAGCGTGAAGCGCTTCAACGTCTATCGCAACAATGTCGCCGCGGGCCTGACCGCTACGCTCAAGGACGCCTTTCCGGCGGTGGCTCGCATCGTTGGCGACGAGTTCTTCGCGGCGATGGCACGCGTCTATGTGACGACCAATCCACCAAGCTCGCCGATCATGCTTGACTACGGCGAAGGGTTTGCCAACTTCATCGGTGAGTTCGAACCCGCGTCTCGAACCGTTCCCTATTTGCGCGACGTGGCCCGCCTCGAACGGGCGTGGCTGGAGGCGTATCACTCGTCCGAGGCGCGGGCGCTTTGTGCGGAGTCGCTCGTGACGTTCAGCGCTGCTGACCTGATGAATCTCCGTGTCACCCTGCATCCGTCACTGCGCGTCGTTCGCTCTGAGTTTCCGGTGCTCACTCTCTGGCGGACAAACATCGCGGGCGCTGTACCGATCTGGGTCGATCTGAACGCCGGCGGCCAGGAGGTATTGATCAATCGGCCCGGTGCCGATGTGGAACTCCGGCCGCTGCCCCCCGGTGGTGCCGCATTCATCGAAGCACTGGGCGAAGGTCTTTGTTTGCTCGATTCGATGAGGTGTGCCCTGGTGGTCGACGACCGATTTGATCTGGCGGTCAATCTTGCTGGGTTCGTGGATGCGGGTGCGCTCGTCAAACTTGATCTCGCGCCATGCCGGAGCGTGCAGTGACGGGAACGAAGCTGAAAGCGGCCGTTGCCGCCGTCTTGGATCGGGTCCGGTTCGCCGGAGCCGTCGCAGCGCCGCCGGTCGCTCGAATCGCTCTGGCGCTGCCCTTCTTGCGCTCTGGGCTGACCCGCTGGGACGGCTTCTTGACGCTCTCGCCGGCCACGACATTTCTATTCGAAGAGCAATTTCAGCTCCATGTACTCGGCGCGGCCTATGGTCTCCCTTGGCCAAGCGCGCTGGGCTACGTCGTCGGCCTCGCCGAGATTGTTCTTCCGGTTCTACTGATCGTCGGTCTGGCCACCCGCCTCTCGGCGCTCGGCCTTCTGCTCATGACAGGGGTCATCCAACTCGTGTTTCCGGAGGGCTGGGTCAACTTCCACCTCTATTGGGCCGCCCTGGCGCTCTCCGTCATGGCCTTGGGCCCTGGTCGACTCGGCCTCGACCACTTCATCGGCGTGGATCAAACGCGCGCAGCACGTTGACCGCGACGCGAAGACAACGCAGTGCGGTTACGCGGGGACTTTAATGCGCTCTGAGCCTGCGAGCGTCGCGGTCGAGAAGCCGATGCTGCGCGACCCTTTCACCCCGGTGTCGAGCGGCCGCACTGCGTCGACCAACTCGGCGCGGTGAATGTCGGCGGAGGGTCGGTACATGACCGACACCGCGCCGATTTCATCGCCGAAAAGCAGTGGCTGCCCGGAAGCCGCCACTTGTCACCGGGCGCACTCGACCCTCTGCTGTCGTTCGCTTCACTCACTTCACCAACCCAAAAGCGGCCACTCTCCCCGGCTTAGGCCCAGCGATCGCGCTACCTTTCGACTTGGGTCGCCCATCCAACCACCACACGAATCCGCGACCGCTGCTCGGGACGCCTAGTCGCCGTCGCTGTGGGTACCCGGCTCACGTAGAGTAGAGCACCTCAGCTAGGTGGACTTCTTGAAGAGCGCGAGACCGACACCTCCCATGGTCAAAAGGAGCGCAATCGCCTCTCGACCCGAGATCGGCTCTGACAGAAGCAAGGACGCAGAGAGCACACCGATGACTGGGGTCAATAAAGTTGCCATCGACGCGGTCGCTGGCGGCAGTCGGCGCAGCGCGCTGAACCATGTGAGGTAGCACAGCCCCATGGGCACAGCGGTCATGTAGACCCAGAGGAGACATCCCTTTGTTGACAGCGTTTTTGTGATCCAGGTTTCAAAGGCGAATCCCATGACGACCATGGCCAGACTTCCCAGTGCCAATTGCCAGGCCACGATAGAAAGCGGTCCCATCTCCGCGATTGGTCGGAGAGTGACGGCGCCTAGTGCGAACAGGATCGCCGCCGCGAGTGCAAAGCCGATACCGGCAGCTTGTCCGGGCGAGAACTGCACGGTTCCCTGGCCCAAGAGCAACCACAGCCCCCCACCGCATAGGATCAGTGCCGCCGAAGCCCATAGCGACGGGCGCTGCCCAAGAATCGGCCACGCCAGCAAAGTGGCCCAAAGCGGCATCGTGTACACCAAGAGGGCCGCTTGGCCAACAGAGAGCCACTTCATGGACAGCGTGGTGAATCCAATCCATGCGAACACGTTGAAGAAGGCTGCGGCGCAAAGACGGACGACGGAATGTCGTCGGAGCGTGATGCGCTGTCCCTGCCACATCGCCAAGGCCCCGACCAGAAGTGCCGAGACAAGCCCTGAACTGCCGCGGGCGATCAGCGGTGGCAACTCGCCCACCAGCACCTTCATCGCCGGCCAGTTGATGCCCCAACCCACCGACGTGATCGCCAGCAAAAGCAGACCTTCCCGATAACTTCGAGCGTCTGAATTTGGAATCAACGGTACAACTCCCAGACTCTCTCGCGGACCATCCGTTGTCACGGGAGGGTTTGGCCAATGTCCTCGGGTCATGCTTTTCCCATCGGAAGTGTCAGCGCTGCCTCGAAGCCGCCCTCGATGCGATTTCTGGCGTGCAACTCACCTTTGATGGAGAGCGCCAGACGCCGCGCAATGGCCAGGCCCAGGCCAGAGCCCGACGTGTGCTCGCGCGAGCTGGCGGTACGGTACCAGGGCGAAAAGATGTCCTCCAGCTGCGCCGGCTCGACACCCGGACCGTCGTCCAGCACTGTCAGCACGACCTGTTGCGCCTCGGCACGCGCGCTTAGGCGGGCGCCCCCTCCATGGCGCAGCGCGTTGTCGATCAAGTTGGTCAGCACGCGGCGAAGCGAACGCGGGCAGGTCCTCACCGGTCGGCCGATGCGGCCGACCACCTCGATCGTGCACCCCGCGTCCTCGTAGTCTCCCATCAAGCTTTCAAGCAAGCCGTCAACGTCGATGCGCTGCATATGCTCACGCGCGCCATGCAGGGTGCGCGCGTACACCAGACTCGACTCGACAAGCGAATTCAGTTCGGCGAGGTCGCGTTCCATCCGGCCGCGCAAGTCGGCATCCGTCAGGCGCTCGCATCGCAGCGCGATGTGTGCGATCGGCCCGCGCATGTCGTGAGCGAACTCCGCCTGCAAGTTCAGGTGCTCCGCGAGCCACTCGGTGTCGCGCGCGGCGCGCGCATTGATCGCGCGGATCAGACGCGCGACGGCGGGCGGCCCGACCTCGGCGAGGGGCCTGCGCGTGGCCTCCGTCGATGGCTGCTCGAGGCTGGACGCGAGCCGCTGGACGACGCTCCGGTTCGCCAGCCAGACGAGGCAGAAGCCGGCACCGACCAGCGCACCACCCGCCGCGCCGCTCAAACCCCACATCCACGCCGCCGGGTCGTCGATGGTCCCGCGCGCGCCCAACCCGCGGAGGTTGACCCCCGCGAACCATGTCAGCAGCAGCGCGCAGGCGCACAAGATGGCGACCACCAGGGCCTGGCGACGCAGGCCCATGACCTTAGCGGGACCGGGGTCGGCCACAGCGACGCCGGCTCGATTCGATGCGTTCATGGGGGTTCCCGCGTGGAGGGACATCGGAAGGCGTGTCGGCACCTTCAGCGCAGCGACCGGAACGCGGCCCGCATCTCGTCGGCGAAGAGCAGCGGCTCTTCCCACGCCGCGAAATGGCCGCCTTTGTCCACCTCGTGGAAGTAGACGAGGTGGCGATAGGCCTGGCGTGTCCAGGTCTCGGGGGCGCGGTAGATCTCGCCAGGGAACACGGTCACCGCCACGGGAATCGCGATCTCCGCGATGCGTTGCGCGGCCGAGCTGAAATTGTTGTTGTTGTTCTCCCAGTAGAACCGCGCCGCGGAGACCGACGTGTTCGTCAGCCAGTACAGCGTGATGTCGTCCAGGATCTCGTCACGCGTCAGCGAACGCTCGGCCACGCCGCCGCTGAAGGTCCACTGCGTGATCTTGTCGTACATCCATGCGGCCATGCCGGCCGGTGAATCCGTCAGTCCGTAGCCCAGGGTTTGCGGGCGCGTCACCATCATCGCGCCGTAGGCCGCGTTCTTCGCGAAGAACGCGCTCAGCGCATCGAACGCGGCCTTCTCCTTGGCGGAGAGTCCCGCCGGTGCTGCGCCCCCTTCGTTGAGCGCCTTCACGACGTCGGCCGGCAAGGTCGGCGGCATGCTGAGGTGAATGCCGAGCAGGCCGGCGGGTGCCTGGCGCGCCATCGCGTCCGAAATGACGGAGCCGTGGTCACCGCCCTGCGACACGTAGCGTGTGTACCCAAGCCGCTTCATCAGCACATCCCAGGCGCGCGCAATGCGCTCCGGGCCCCAGCCGGTCTGCGTCGGCCGGGACGAGAACCCGTACCCGGGAATCGAAGGGATCACGACGTCGAAAGCGTCTTCAGCACGGCCTCCGAACGCCGTCGGGTTGGTCAGCGGCTCGATAGCCTTGACCATCTCGAGAAACGACCCCGGCCAGCCGTGGGTGATGATCAAGGGCATCGCATTCGGGTGCCGCGACTTCACGTGGATGAAGTGGATCTCAAGCCCGTCGATGGTCGTGACGAACTGCGGCAGCGCGTTCAGCCTGGCCTCCGTCTTGCGCCAGTCGTAGCCGGTGCCCCAATACTGCACGAGCGCCTTGATCTTGGCGAGCTGCACGCCCTGCGAGTCGTCGGCAACGGTCTCGTTGTCGGGCCACCGCGTGGCACTGGCGCGGCGGCGCAAATCCTCGAGCGCGGCCGGTGGAATGTCGATGCGGAACGGGCGGATCGCGGTGCCTGGATCGACAGGCGCCTGGGCGTGGCTTGGCAGCGCTGCCAGGCCGATGACGGTGGCGCCGATCAAAGCGGCCATGACGCTGCGCCACGGACGCGGCGAGGACAGGGTGAACATGCTGGAGGTCCTTAGGTTCTGTGGAGGGTGTGTCGGCGTCAGACCAGGCTGAGGGCCACGTCGACATTGCCGCGCGTGGCCTTGGAGTAGGGGCAGGTCTGATGCGCGGCATCGACGATGGCTTGTCCGACATGGCGTTCGAGGCCGGGCACGAACACCTTCAGCCGGGCCCCGAGGAAGTAAGCGTCGCCGGTGGTGTTGAGATCGATCTCGGCTTCAACTGCGACGCCGGGCGGCAGCGTGACATTCATCCTGCGGGCGGCGAAATGCATCGCGCTTTCGAAGCATGCCGACCAGCCGGCGGCGAAGAGCTGTTCCGGGTTGGTGCCGTTGCCAGCTGCGCCAGAAGATGACAACCGGATGTCGAGCCGGCCATCGGAGCTGCGCGACAGGCCATCACGGCCGCCGCGTGTGCGGACCTTGGCGGTGTAGAGCGTTCGGACGTGCTGGGTCATGGAGCGGGTTCCTTGAGGAGACAACTGGGACCGGCCCGTCGATCGTCGAGCGATCGCTGCGCCAGTCACCACGGCCTCAACGGTAGGTCCGCCCCCTCAAAAACGCACGTTAGGCGTTGTGATGCGCTGTTAGCCCGGTGAGCCGAGCGATCGCAGCAGCGATGCCGCCTCCTGCAGGTCCAAGGTCTCGAGCCCTTCTTCGAAGCGGTCGAGCGCGGCGCGCAACAGCACACACCCCTCGTCGGCACGCGGCGTCTGCGCCCACAGGCGGGCGAGGTCTGTGGTCGCTCTCAGTTCCCATGCGAGCGCGCCCTGGCGACGACTCAGATCGACCGACTGCAGCAGACTGGCCTGCGCCTCTTCGGCGCGAGCGGCAGACGCGTGCAGCACGGTTCGCGCCCTGACGCGCAGAAGTTCCGGCAGGTTGTACAGGTCGCCGTTCGACTCGACCTCGACCACCGTCCGATCGATCAGGGCCAAGGCCTCGTCCGTTCTTCCAAGAGTTGCCAGTCCTTCGGCAAGCGTGATGCTGAATGCCGTCGTCAACAGCTCGTAGCGCGCCTCACGGAGCTCCACCAAACAGTCGGCGATCGCTTGAACGCCGCGCTGCGCATCGCCGCGCCGGACCGCCAGCTCGCCCTTCACGCCGCGTCCGACCGCGAGGTAAGGGCCAAGCGAATGGGATTCGGCATAGGCGATGAAGCGGTCGATGTCCTGCTCGGCGCGTGCGTGGTCGCCCACCCAAAGGTACACCGACACGGCCCAGATCAACGCGATGCACAAGGTCACCGGATGGTCCAGCCGGCTGGCTTCATCGACCGTGCGTTGCGCAGTCAGCACCGCGCGCGTCGGATGGCCTTGCAGCCACAGCGTTCGGGCCAGTGCGATGCCGGCCCGATTGCGGTGGTCGAACCCGAAGTAGATCGTGCTGGCCCGCTGCGGGTCGACCGACGCTGCGAGCGCCGCCTCCAGCAACGTGCGCGCCTCAGCCTGATCGCCGACCAGGTGCCTGCACAGCCCGACCATCGCGTGCGCGGTCGCCAGCGCGGTGGGGTCACCGCTGTTGGCCGCGATGACGGCGCTTCGCTGTGCGTGGCGCAGGGACACGACGAACTCACCGATGCGCTCGTGGAAGATCTGAAGGCCGCCCAGCAGCTGAACCTGGCTGTGCGCATCGCCGAGCGCCTCGGCCACGTGCAGGCTTCGCTCGAGCGCAGCACGAGCGGGGAGACTGTTGCCACGCGTGAACATCAGCGACAGACCGAGCGCCGCCTGCAAGTGCATCTCGGCGCGGCTGCCGCGGGTTGCCGCGCTCAGGTTGGCCAACGCGCGTTCCGCCCACCGATGGCACTCCGCCAGAAGCGACATCGCCAGGAACGCCGGCACCGCAGCCGCCGCGAGCGCAACGCCCAGCGTGTTGTCACCACGCGGTCCGAAGCACCACGCCAGCGCCGCCCGAACGTTGCCCAGATCGGCCAGGGCCGTGGCGCCGCCGGCGTCCCTCGAAAACGCACCCTCGCGCGCGGCCACCTGCTCCAGACGCTGACACAGATACCGCGCATGCCGCAGCGCCACCTCGTCCATCTGATCACCCACACGCGACAGCGCATAGGCACGCGTGCTCTCCAGCAGCCGGTAGTGCGTCAGCGGCCCGTCGCGGTGCACCGCCAGCAGTGACTTCTCCGCCAGGCTCGCGATGGTCGCGACGACGTGTTCCTGACCGAACGCGTCGACCGCGATCACTTGGCGGGCCGCGTCCAGGCTGAAGTCGCCGACGAAGATCGGGAGCTGGCACAGCACCTGTCGCTCGTCGTCTTCGAGCAGTTCGTAGCTCCAGTCGAGCGTGGCCCTCAGCGTCTGATGGCGCGGCTGCGCGGTGCGTTGACCGCGCCAGGCGAGCGTCAGACGCTCGTCGAGCAACTTCGCGGTCTGAGAGAGCCCGAAGGTCGCCACGCGGCGCGCCGCGAGCTCGATGGCCAGCGCCAGGCCGTCCAGCTTGCGGCAGATGCCTGCGATGACCGGCGCATCCGCCTCGTTCACCTCCAGCTTGGCGCCGCTGGCACCCGCCCTGTCGACGAACAGGCGCGTCGCGGGGAAAAACAGGATCATCTCGGCGGTGATTCCCGGCTGCTCCGGAGGGCTGGCCAGCGGGCCGAGCCGGTAGACGTGTTCGCCTTGCGCGCGCAACGGCTCGCGGCTGGTGGCCAGGATGCGCACCCTCGGTGCCGCCTGCGTGATGCGCTCTGCCAGGTCGGCGGCCGCGTCGATCACGTGCTCGCAGTTGTCCAGGATCAGCAGCACCTGTCTGTCGCGAAGGTACGCGATCACGCTGGGCACCGGGTCGGCCGAGCGCACCGACAAACGTAGCATCGAGGCCATGACGGTGGAGGCCAACGACGGGTCGCTGAGCGCTGCGAAGTCGACGAACACGACTGCACCGCCGAATCGCTGCAGAAGCGCGTAGCCGACCTGAACGGCGACGGTCGTCTTGCCCACGCCACCTGCGCCAACCACCGTGACGAAGGGCCCCACCGTGAGCCCGTGGACGATGGCAGCGACGTCCTCGTCCCGGCCAACGAGGCCAGTGGTTGGGGCGGGCAGACTGGTCTCCACCTGATCCGTTGCGACTACTGCGTTAGGCGTCGTTGGCTGACGCCGGGCCGACACTTCGGCGACAAAGCTGTAGCCCCGGCCCACGACATTGGTGATGTAGCGGGCGCCGGAGATTCCGTCGCCTAGCGCCTGCCGCAGTTGCGTGATCTGAAAGCGCAGGCTGCCCTCGGTCACGATGACGCCTGGCCACGCCTCGGCCATCAACTCCCGCTTGCTCACGACCGCGCCTGCACGCGCGACCAGGACGATCAGCACATCCAGCGCGCGCCCGCCGAGGTCCAGTCGGGCGCCATCGCGCGTCAGCAGTCTCTCGCCGGCGATCAGCGTGAAGGGACCGAACGACACCCCGTCGCCGTCTTCGGCGTCAGGGGTGCGGGTTGGCAAGGGGGCAGCTGAGGAGAGCATGAGAGGCGGGTGCGTCATCGATCCATCATGGAGGGTGTGTTCGACAGGCAGAGACGCCGAACCGCCGTTTCAAGGTAGTGATTTTGTATCAGCCCGACCCTGCGGGCTTACAGCGTCAGACCGCCATCTCTGGAAACATATGTGAACGCGACGGAGAAGCCGTCGTCGACCAGTCGCGACACCACGGCCCCGCCGATGCCCCGCGACCCGCCGAAGACCAGCGCGACCTTGCGCCCGGCCGCATGTTCCATCGGTACTCATTCAATTTCCTTTCCGGACTGTTCTGTCCATATAACACCGTGGTCGGTCACCCGACACGCCATGTCGCATTCCCAACAGTGATCAACGCGATGGGCGCAATGTAGATATTCTGGACTATTCAGTCAATAATGTTTGCCGGGACTTTTGTACTTCTATGTATTCATTCGGCGTTCGTACACACGCGGGTTCACTTCGCACGCCGACCGACACACGACGCACTCATGGTGCTGCTTCAATGCGCCGCTGTCTTGTCGCCAAGGAATCCAAAGTGCCCCATCCACTGAGTTGCAATTGCGGAGCCGTGCAAGGCTTTGTCACTCACCCCGAGAAGCGCCTGAATCGAAGCATCTGCTACTGCCGGGACTGCCAGTCCTACGCATACTTCCTGAACAAGGCGGAGCAGATGCTCGATTCCCACGGCGGGACCGATGTGGTCGCGGTCCTGCCGAGCGCTCTCAGCATCACGCAAGGTCGCGATAAGCTCGTCTGCATGTCGTTGAGCGATCGGGGACTGTTGCGCTGGTATGCGCGCTGTTGCACCACCGCAATCGCCAACACGCCGCGTAGCGTCAAGCTCGCTGTCGTCAACCTGGTGCACTCGTGCCTGGGGCGGGCACCTAACGCTCTGGAGCGTTCCTACGGTCGGGTCGACATGCGGCTCAACGCACGTAGCGCTCAGGGGCACGTGCCGCCGATGCGCGAACACAAAGTAAGCTCGTTGGCGCGAACGATCAAGGCCTTGATCGTGGCCCGGCTCGACGGAACCTACCGATATACGCCGTTCTTCGATGTCGACTCCGGCGCGCCTGTCAGCGTCCCTGAAGTACTGAGCCAGATCGAGCGCGAGCAGCTGCTGAAGCGCCTCTGGGCGCGATCGTGTATCCCACTTTGTCTATCGGCTCGTGGGATACGCCAAGGGACGAAACGGCGCCGCCAGGACACACGATGAATACATCGCAGCGCTTCAATGAAGTCCTTCGCAACAATTTTGAAGGAACTCCGATGAATGCCAAGACCACCCTCCTGATGAGCGCGCTGGTGCTCGCCACGGCATCCGCATGGGCCGGTGAATCGGCGGCCTCCGGGTCGCCCCTGACGCGCACAGAAGTCAGGCAGTCCCTGCTCGCGGCGCAGGCTGCCGGACAGCTCATTCCTGCTGGCGAAGGCGAGGTCCGGTTCGAGCCGGTGCCCACCCGATCGAACCTCAGCCGCAAGGATGTCGAACGCGAGGTCATCGCCGCAGAGCGCGCGGGGCAGCTCCTTCCGGCGGGGGAAGGCGAGCTGCGCCATCCCGGGGACGCCGCCACGGGCGGGGTGACGCTGAGCCGCGCCCAGGTCAAGGCCGAGACGCTGCGCGCTCTGGCAGCCGGCGAGGTCATTCCCGCAGGAGAAGGGAGCGCTGACCACGAGGTGCGGCAGTTTCACGCATCCACCTTCCTTGCGTCCAAGACCAACGGCTGAAGCCAGTCCGCTGCACGCCATGTCCACCTTCAACCCTGATCGCATCAATGCGATGGAGCGTGCCTTTCGCTCCAGCGGCGGGATGGTCGCGGCCGACGAGCTCGCCCGCCTGCTGCGCGGTCGCGTCGAGCAGCCCTTGTCCAGGGTTGCCCGCTGGATCGTGGCGCGCGAGGTCGTGTGCTTCGAGTGGCGATCGCAGACGATGCTGCCGTTGTTCCAGTTCGATCTTCATGCAGCAAGGGTGCGTGCGCCTGTAGCAGCCGTGGTGCGGGAACTCGCCGTCGTCTTCGACGACTGGGATCTCGCACGCTGGTTTACTGAGCCCAACGCCTGGCTGGGCGATGCCGCGCCCGCCAAACTGGTCGACGCCCACGCGGGTGCGCTGCTCGCCGCGGCGAGGGCCGACCGCTTCATCGCCAAGGGCTGAGGCAGGCGCACTCACCCTTCGTCCACCCTCATTTTCAACACCATGAACCACTCCGCATGCCCATGGACCGCGTTCGCATCGATCACGATGGCCGCGACGTGCTGCGCGTTCGCTGTAGCCTCCAACGCTGGGGAGACTGTGCAGAAGCCCGCGACATCGGCGCTGGCGTCACCGCTCTATGGCGTGACGATTCCGAAGGGCTATCGCCAATGGCAGTTGATCGCGCCGGCACTCGAGTCAGAACCGTTGAACGAGTTGCGAGCGGTGCTCGGCAACGCGAAGGCGGCCGAGGCCTACAGGACAGGTCGGACGCCGTTTCCGGATGGAACGATTCTTGTGAAGCTGGCATGGAAGCACATCCAGTCGCCTGACTTCGACCCAGCCCTGGTCCCCGGCACGGCAACCACGGTGCAGGTCATGGTCAAGGACTCGAAGAAGTACGCCACCACCGGCGGCTGGGGATTCGGGCGCTTCGTCGATGGCCAGCCCGCCGACGTCGCACAGCATCAGACCTGCTTCGCCTGCCACGCGGCCAGGGTCAAGGCGCGCGATTACGTGTTCACGAAGCTGGCTCCTTGAGCCGCATCTATCGATTTAAGGATTTGCACATGAAGAATATCGACCGCATCTATATCGACGGCAAGTTCGTCGTGCCCCATGGCACGGAGCATCGGGAGCTGATCAACCCAGCGACCGGATCTGTCATCGGCCACGTCGTGCTCGGTGACCGCGAAGACGCACTGCGGGCCGTTGACGCGGCCAAACGGGCCCAGGCCAGCTTCGCGCAGACGACCAAGACCGAGCGCATCGCGCTGCTGCATCGCCTGCACGACGCGGTGCTGCACCACAGCGATGCGCTGCGCGACGCCACCATCACGGAATACGGCGGTCCGATAACGCGCTCATCCTGGGTTTCGGCATTCGCCGCGAGCACCTTCCTCGATGCCGCCAGAACACTGGAAAAGTTTGAGTTCGAGCGGACGGAAGGCGACTCCACCGTGCTGCTCGAACCGGTGGGCGTCAGCGTGCTGATCACGCCCTGGAACAGCAACGCCGGGTCCATTTGCTCCAAGGTCGCGATGGCGCTCGCGGCAGGCTGCACGGTCGTGGTCAAGCCCAGCGAACTCAGCGCGATCCAGACCCAGATCGTGACCGAGGCCTTCCATGAGGCCGACGTGCCGCCGGGTGTCATCAACGTGCTCAATGGCAGCGGCGGTGACGTCGGCCAGGCCCTGTGCACCCACCCTGATGTGGCGCGCATCTCGTTCACGGGCTCGGGCGCCACGGGCATGGCGATTGCGCACATGGCCGTCGCCACAATGAAGCGGGTGTCGCTGGGACTGGGCGGTAAGTCGCCCGCCGTCGTGCTGGACGACGCCGACTTCGCGGTCGCGCTTCCCTCCGCCGTGGACGCGGCATTCCAGAACAGCGGGCAGGCGTGCATTGCCGCCTCGCGTCTGCTCGTGCCGGCCAGCCGCATGGCCGAAGCAGAGGCACTGATCGCGCAGCGAGTTGGACAACTGCGCGTGGGCGACCCGTCCGACCCGACCACAACGACAGGCCCGATGGTGTCGCAAGCCCAGTTCGACCGGATACAGGGCTACATCCAGACGGGTCTGAGCGAAGGCGCGAGGATTCTCGCGGGCGGTCCCGGTCGACCGGAAGGCCTGGACAGGGGTTTCTACGTCCAGCCGACCGTGTTCGTGGAGGTGCGCAACGAGATGCGGATAGCGCAGGAGGAGATCTTCGGGCCGGTGTTGTGCGTGATCGGCTATGACGACGAAGAGCAGGCCATCGCAATCGCGAACGACACGATCTTTGGTCTGCATGCCTACGTGTACTCGGCGGACGCACTCCACGCGAAGCGTGTGGCAAGTCGCCTGAACGCCGGCCGCGTGGCCATCAATGGCTTCAAGCACGACCCGCTCGCACCGTTCGGCGGCTACAAGCAGTCGGGCATCGGTCGGGAGTACGGCGTGGCGGGTCTGGAATCGTTCCTGGAGATCAAGGCCGTGATGACGGTCCCGTGAGGCGTGGCGAGGCGCTCTCGCGCCGACCAGATCGCTCAGTGCAGGCCGCGCAACGCCATCCGCGCCATGTCTCGCAACGCGGACCGGGTGGCACCGCCGCGCGCCGCCACCTTCATGCCTGAGAGCATCGCGACGATGAACTGCGCGGCGATGCGGCCGTTCAGGTCGGCGGCGACCTCGTCCGCGCGCTGAGCTGCGGCGAAGGTCCGCTCGAAGGTCTTCAGAAGCCGATGCGCGCCTGCCTCATTGATCCGGTTGATGTCTGCGTCCGCCACACCGAACTCGCAGATGGACGCGACGCCCATGCAGCCCAGCGCCGCATCGGACGATGGACGCAACGCGAAGTCGAGCAACGCGGCCTCGATGCCGGCGAGCGGCGTCGCGGCCGACTCGACCGACCGGACGATGGCGGCCACGCTGTCCGCGTTGTAGCGCGACAGCGCCTCCAGATAGAGCTGTCGCTTGTCGCCGAAGGTGTCGTACATGCTCTGCCGGCTGATGTGCATCGCCTCCAGCACCGCCTCGGTGGACGCACCGGCAAAGCCCCGGTCGGAGAACACCTTGATGGCCTGGTCCAGCACGTCCTCGCGGTCGAATTCCTTGGGTCTTGCCATGGGCGTCATCGTATGGGTTCTGGATTATCCTGTCCACAACAAGAGCCCTTGATCGGCGCTTCACGGGCCTTCAGAGGTGGCCCAAAGTAACGTAGTGTGTTCAGCGCCCTTGCCCGGTACACGCCGTCATCGATTTGGCGCACGGCGTCGCCAATGCGGCGAATATTCGCTCCGTCACTTCTCCAACACTCCCTCAGGAGCCCCGCAATGGCACAGATCCAGCAAGTTCTCTACACCGGCAAGACCCACACGGCCGGCGGCCGCAACGGCGCGTCGCGCAGCGATGACGGCCGCTTGAACATCGCGCTCACGCCGCCTGGCGCCAAAGGCGACGGCACGAATCCCGAGCAGCTCTTCGGCGCCGGATGGTCGGCCTGCTTCATTGGCGCGATGGGGCATGTGGCCAAGGGCATGCACGTGGCGCTGCCGACACAGACCACGGTCGACGCCGAGGTCGATCTCGGGACCGGTGAAGGCGGCTACTTCCTGCAGGCCCGCTTGCGCGTGTGCCTGCCCGGCATGGAGCTCGGGCTGGCCCAGGCCATCGTCGACGGCGCGCATCAGAATTGCCCGTATTCGAAAGCCACGCGCGGCAACATCGACGTCCAGATCGCACTGGTCTGACAACACGCACCGACTGTCACACCACGCCATGCCCGCTTCCACGGAAAAGAGTCCGGTGGGCGTCGCCGCGCCCGAGCGGGCATGGCGGCGCTGGCTGCCGCGAACGCTGTTCGCCCGCGTCACGCTGATCATCGTCGTGGGCCTTGCGGTGGCTCAGGTGCTGGCCTTCGCATCCATCCAGTACGAGCGCGGTCTGGCCCTGCGCGCGCTGATGATGACCGGCGTCGAGCTCGACATCGCGAGCTCGGTGGCAATCCTGAACCGACTGCCGGCAGCCGAGCGGGCCGCGTGGCTCGAACGCCTGGAGCGGCCGAACTACCGCTTCGCGCTCTCGGGCCAGGTGGACGGCGCCGCTCCTCAGACCACCCAGCTGCGCGAGTTCGCCGACGCCATCATGGCCGCGCTGCGTCCGTTCAAGGTGACGCAGCTCGCACAACTGGCTTCGGCGCGCGAGACCGTGATGATCCGCGTGCGCCTGGACGACGGCAGCGATCTCTTCGTGCGCGCGCGGCGCGTGCCGATGCCGGTGTCGGGCTGGGTGGTGTGGGCGCTGCTGCTGCAGCTCTTGGTGCTCGCCTGCTGCGCCTGGTTGGTGGTGCGCCTGGTGACGCGGCCGCTCGCGGAACTGGCCGCCGCGGCCGACCAGCTCGGCCCCGACCTGCGGGGCGTGACGCTTCACGACGGTGGCCCGACCGAGGTGGCCCGCGCATCGCAGGCTTTCAACGCGATGCAACGACGCATCGCCGGCTACATGGACGAGCGCGTCGAGATCCTAGCCGCCATCTCGCACGATCTTCAGACGCCCATCACGCGCATGCGGTTGCGCATCGATCTGATGGACGGGCATGCCGAGCGCGACAAGCTCCGCCAGGATCTGGACGCCATGCAGCACTTGGTGCGGGAGGGACTGACCTACGCACGCAGCCTGCACGGCGAGGCCGAAGGATCGCGCCGCCTCGATGTCGGTGCTCTGCTCGATTCGCTGGTGGGCGACTACCAGGACACCGGGCAGAACGTCCGCCTCGAGGGCGAGGCCGGCGCTCCGGTGACGACACGGCCGCAAGCGCTGCGGCGCATCCTGGCCAATCTGATCGACAACGCCCTCAAGTTCGGCGGCGATGCGCTGGTGCGGGTCGGGCCGTCGGACCGGCAGCTGGTGATCGCGGTGATCGACCGCGGCCCCGGCATTCCGCCCGACCAGCTCGACGCCGTGTTCAAGCCCTTCTATCGCGTGGAGAACTCGCGCAACCGCAGCACCGGAGGCACTGGCCTGGGCCTGGCGATCGCACAGCAGCTCGCGATGGCGATAGGCGCGACGCTGTCGCTGCACAACCGGCCCGAGGGCGGTCTCGAGGCCAGGCTGGCGCTGCCCTCCGCTTGATCCGCACTGGCCGTCCGTCATTCATCTTCATCGAGGTCTCCATCATGTCCACGATTGCCCGCACCCTGCTGGTCCGGCTCGCTGCTGCGCTCTCGGTCGCTGCGCTGGCGCTCGCCGGCGGCATCCAACTCGCATCGGCCGGCGCTTCTTCGTTCGGCGACAACTCGGAAACGGTCGAGATGCTGCCCTCGCTTGACGGCGCCACCGCGTGGATCCAGTCGCCTCCGCTGACGGCCGAGAGCCTGCGCGGCAAGGTCGTGCTGGTCGACTTTTGGACCTACTCGTGCATCAACTGTCTGCGAACGCTGCCCTACATCCGCGCGTGGGCACAGAAGTACCGCGCGCAAGGCCTGGTGGTGCTGGGCGTGCACACCCCCGAGTTCGACTTTGAGAAGGACCCCGGCAACGTGCTGCGCGCCGTGCAGGATCTGAAGATCGACTACCCGGTGGCGGTCGACAGCAAACAGGCGCTGTGGCGCGCGTTCGGCACGCGCGCATGGCCCACCCTCTACTTCGTCGACGCGCAGGGTCGCATCCGCCAACAGCAGTTGGGCGAAGGGCGCTACGACAAGGCCGAGCGCATGATTCAGCAGCTCCTGCGCGAAGCGGGCCGCACCGACGTGAAGGACGATCTCGTCACCCCGCAAGGCCCGGGCACCCAGGCGGCGCCCGCCGCGGTTCCGGCCGAGTCCGGTGAGACCTACCTGGGTTTCGCGCAGGCCGAAGGGTTCCGCTCGGCCGAGGGCGGCTTGCGCACCGGTCCGGTTCATTCGTACGCGGCAGCCCGCTCGCTTCAGCAGAACGAGTGGACACTGGCTGGCACCTGGACCGTGACCGGAGAGCACGCACAACTCGACAAACCCGGCGGCCGCATTGCATACCGTTTCCGTGCACGTGATCTGCACCTAGTGCTCGGCCCTTCGCGGGAAGGTGCGCCGATCCGGTTTCGCGTGCGCATCGATGGCAAGGCCCCGCGAGACGACCACGGTACCGACATCGATGCAAATGGCCTCGGCCAGGTGGATTCGTACCGCCTGTACCAGCTCGTGCGGCAACGGGCCTCGACCAGCGATCACCTCTTCGAGATCGAGTTCCTCGACCCGGGCGTGCGTGCCTACGCCTTCACGTTCGGCTAGTCTTCAGGCCCGGAGGACCCCACCATGCTTGCGCCCGCCAGCGACCGCATCCTGATCGTCGACGATGACCGCGAGATTCGCGAGCTGCTCAGCACCTACCTGAAGAAGAGCGGCATGCACGTCGTGACGGTGCCCACGGGCCGCCACATGCGCGTGGCACTGGAAGAGTCGGGCCCGTTTGACCTGATCATCCTGGACCTGATGATGCCGGGCGAGGACGGACTCACGCTGTGCCGCGACCTGCGCGCCGGCAAGCACAAGGCCACGCCCATCCTGATGCTGACGGCGCGCGGCGAGGAGGCCGACCGAATCCTCGGCCTCGAGATGGGCGCCGACGACTACCTGCCCAAACCCTTCTCTTCTCGCGAACTGCTGGCGCGCATGCGCGCCGTGCTGCGGCGCGCCCGCATGCTGCCGCCCAACATGCGGTCGACCGAAGAAGCCCGAAGCCTGGTGTTCGGCGAGTGGCGGCTCGACACGATAGAGCGTCACCTGCTCGACACCGACGACGTCGTGGTGCCGCTGAGCGGCGCGGAATACCGGCTGCTGCGCGTGTTCCTCGATCACCCGCAGAAGGTGCTCAGCCGCGACCAGCTGCTGAGCCTGACGCAGGGGCGCGACGCGGAGCTGTTCGAGCGTTCCATCGACCTGCTTGTGAGCCGGCTGCGCCAGCGCCTGCGCGACGAGGCGCGGGAGCCGCGCTACATCAAGACGGTTCGCAGCGAGGGCTATGTGTTCTCGACGCTCGTCGAGCCGGGCGACGACTGAGCGAGTGCCACCCACGTCGCGCGGGTTCCGCGCCCGCTTTGTATGACTCTGTATCCGGCCGGCGACGCCGCCATATACGCATTCAAAACAGCGGTGCCGTGACACATCGCCGATACGTCGGTCTCGTCTACTGACTTCATTGGAGGTTGCATCTCGCGAACCTTCGTCAACGAGCAGAGGCCCGACCATGGCAGATGAAATGAACCCCAGCCGCCGCGATTTCGTCGCGACCGCCGCGACCCTCCTCGCGGCACCCTTCGCCACGCTGAGCGCCTCGAGCGCGCGCGCCGCCGACAGCGCCACCGCGCAGCCGCTGCACGCCAGCGCCACCTTCGGCACGCTGAAGCTGATCGACGCCGGCCTGCTGAAGGTGGGCTACGCCGAGCTGGGCCCGGCGGGTGGTCCACCGGTGCTGCTGTTTCACGGCTGGCCCTACGACATCCACACCTACGTCGACGTGGCGCCTGCCCTGGCCCGCGCCGGCTATCGGGTCATCGTCCCGTACGCCCGCGGCTACGGCACGACGCGCTTCCTGTCGGGCGACAGCGTGCGCAACGGACAGCAAGGTGCGCTCGCGCAGGACGCCATCGCGCTGATGGACGCGCTCGGCATCCAGAAGGCCGTCGTCGCCGGCTGCGACTGGGGCGCTCGCACGGCCTGCATCCTGGCAGCCCTGTGGCCGGAGCGCTGCACGGCGCTGGTCTCGGTGAGCGGCTACCTGCTCGTGAACCGCGAGGTCAACAAGCAGCCGCTGCCGCCCAAGGGCGAGCTGTCGTGGTGGTACCAGTTCTACCTCGCGACCGACCGCGGCCGCGCCGGCTACGACAAGTACCGCAGCGACTTCGCGCGCCTGATCTGGCAGCAGGCCTCGCCGCAATGGCGTTTCGACGACGCCACCTTCCTGCAGTCGGCCGTGGCCTTCGAGAACCCCGATCACGTCGCGATCGTGGTGCACAACTACCGCTGGCGCATTGGCGCGGCCGATGGCGAAGCGAGGTACGACACGATCGAGGCCGGGATCGCCGCCACGCCGAACATCCGCATTCCGACCATCACGCTGGAAGGCGACGCCAACGGCGCGCCGCATCCCGAACCCGCGAGCTATGCGAAGCGGTTCTCCGGCCGGTACGAGCACCGTCAACTCAGCGGCGGCATCGGCCACAACCTGCCCCAGGAAGCGCCGCAGGCCTTTGCGCAGGCGGTCATCGACGTCTCTCGCGCGTGATCGACCACAACACCTCAAGATCTCCAGGAACTCACATGAACAAGAACTCTCACCGCCCCGCGAGCTTGGTCGCCGCGCTCGCCTTCGTCGCCCTGTCGGCATCGCTGCCGATGCTCGCGTGGGCCCAGGCCGCACCAGCGGCCAAGCCCACGATCGTGCTCGTTCACGGCGCCTTTGCCGAATCGTCCAGTTGGGAGGGCGTAGTGCGCCGCCTGCAAGCCGAGAACTATCCGGTGATTGCCGCAGCGAATCCGCTGCGCAGCGTCAAGTCCGATGCCACCTACGTGGGCGGAATCGTCGACGGCGTGCGCGGGCCCGTCGTACTGGTCGGTCACTCGTATGGCGGCTCGGTCATCTCGGAGGCTGCTGTCGGCAAGCCCAACGTGAAGGCGCTGGTCTACGTCGCCGCCTTTGCTCCCGAGGCGGGCGAGACTGCGGTCGGGCTGTCCGGCAAGTTCCCGGGCAGCACGCTCGCACCTACGCTCGATACCGCAGTGCCTCTGGCCGGCGGTGGCAACGATCTCTACATTAAGCAGGACAAATTCCGCGAACAGTTCGCAGCCGACGTGCCGTTGGCTGCCGCGCGCCTGATGGCCGCCACGCAGCGCCCGATCGCCGACGCCGCGCTGGGGGAGCAGTCGACAACGCCGGCCTGGAAGGCCATTCCGTCCTACTTCGTGTACGGCACGCTGGACAAGAACATCCCGCCCGCTGCGCTGGCCTTCATGGCCGAACGTGCCCTCTCGGTGAAGACCGTGGTCGTCGACGGCGGCTCGCATGTGGTGATGGTCTCCAAACCCGACGTCGTCGCAGACCTGATCATCCAGGCCGCTGCACGCTGATCACATTCCCAGACCGACTCATCCGAAAGGAACAAGATGACAGTTCTCTCGGCACTCGTGTTGAATGCGATGTTCCGGTCCGCAAGCGTACGATCGCGCGAGGCTGGCCGCCATCGATCCGAGGCAAAGGAAGGACGACGGGTCGTGGCGGGCAGCAACCCGAAGGCCGAGCCGCCGCCCAAGGTCGCGACCTTGACCAGGTCCGATTCAAGTCGCTCGTGACATGAGGCGGATCTGGCTGTCCTTGCTCTTTCTCTTCGGTGGGATTTCCCATGAGGTGCGCCACCCGACGAATTGTCAGTGCATCACTTCTCGCCACCGAATCAAGTTTAGGGCACCCCATTCAAGAAGTCCCATCATTGAGGACTCGTAGTGGCGAGTCGCCAGCATCAGTTCGGAGCCCTTTGAGATCGAATCTTTAAACCATCTCTCCATCGATGGCCGCCGTGCGGCCGCCAGCCGATCGGGGATTTCGAAACACCTACTGGCTGCTGGCGCTGTCGCAACTCCTCGACCCCTTGTTCACCGCGAAGGAAGGCGCAAGCCATCGTCTTGGCAGTCAAGTGACTCCGTGCATCGGAGGCCGCCTCGTTCAACGGCATTGCTTCTTCTATGTGTCGAGTTCGCGACCGCGCGTTTCGGGCAGCACAAGAGCGACGATCAGAAACAGGCCATAGGCACCTGCCGCGAAGCATGCAATAGCGACCGACAGCGACATCTTGGCGGACATGAAGCCCACCAGGGCGGGAAACGCTGCACCGATGCCGCGCCCGAAGCTGTATGCAAAGCCCTGTCCGGTACCCCGCAGCCGGGTCGGGAACATCTCGCTCAGGAACGGCCCCAATCCCGAGTAGTAGCCACAGGCAAAGAAGCCCAATGGGAAGGCAAGGAAGAACATCATGCGATTGGAGATGTCGAACTGCAGGTAGACAACAGTCAGTGAGAGCGCGCCGACGGAGAACACGATGAACAACATTCGCCGGCCGATGCGGTCGGCCAGCCAGGCGCCCACGAGGTAGCCCACGAAGCTTCCGAGGACAAGGGGGGCTAGATAGGCCGCAGAGTTGATCACCGTCAGCTTGCGTTCGGTCGCAAGAAACGTCGGCAGCCAGGTCGCCATCGCGTAGTAGCCGCCTTGTGCCCCGGTGGCCAGCAAGGCGGCGAGGAGTGTGGACTTCCGAAGAGGCCCCGAGAATATCTCCCAGATTTTGGGGTGATCACCCCTGGCGCTCCGCTCTTCGCGCGCGCGAGTAGACAGGGCTGGCTCCTTCACGTGCCGACGAAGGTAGAAGACCAAAAGAGCCGGCAGAGCCCCCAGGGCGAACATGGCACGCCAGGCGCTTTCACCGTCAAGCGTGCTGAACAGAACGGCTTGCGCAAGTACCGCCAAGCCCCAGCCGACCGCCCAACCGGATTGCACGCAACCCACCGCGCGCCCACGGTATGGCGAGCGAATGGTTTCAGCCATCAGCACCGCACCCGCGGCCCACTCGCCGCCGAAACCGAAGCCGAGGAGTGCCCTGGCAACGATGAGCTGCTCGAAGCTCTGGGCGAACGCACACACCAAGCTGAAGAAGGAGAACCACAGGATGGTGATTTGCAGCGTTTTCACTCGACCGATGCGATCCGCCAGGTGGCCGGCGATCCATCCGCCAAATGCCGAGGCGAGCAGCGTCACAGTGACCGCAAGGCCAGCCGTGCCACGATCGACCTGCCAGAGCGCGATGATGCTGCCAATGACCAGCGGGTAGATCATGAAGTCCATGCCGTCGAGCGCCCAGCCGGCAAAGCAGGCCCAGAACGTTTTTCGCTCCGCCCCGTTCATGGCCCGGTAAAAACCGACGAGGCTGCTGTCGCCCGTGGCTTCGACATCCTTCAACTCCGTCTCGATCGACGGGGAGTTCATTCTCATAATTCTTGGCTGGGTTCTTCTTGGGCAGGTTCGTTGCCCTGGAGTTCACATCGCCGATCTGATCGAGGTCGTCAATCGCAAGCCCATGGACTGCGGGGCCTCGACTGACCCGGTCCTGAGGGAAGGCCAAGCAACTTCGGACCCAACACGCTCTCATTATTTCATCGGGTCTGGACGCAAGTTTCTTGTCGATCAGAACCGCAAACTGGGGAATTTGCCACTGTATGACGAAGCGGGATACTTCGAAGGTCGCGATGCGGTCAACACTTGTCCAGTGCCCGTGCCTTGGCCGGGCGGGAGTGTTGCGCAGGTGGCGTGCGGTAGTACCCCCAGCCCTCGCAAAGCTGTTGACCTGCGGCACGGGCTTACTCAGCGCCGGCTGGGAAGACAAATAGGTGCTAACGCTGGTGCCTCGGGCTTTCGCAGTCCAAGCGGCGGCGGAAGTTCAAAGGATGACCCAAGAGCTGCCGTTGCCGAATGACAGGAACTGGCCGCGACTGTGAGTTCGCATTCAAGCCCAGCAGCAGCCTTTGGGTGATGAGCCGGATCGAAGGACAGTTGCTGCGCCCGCGGGCCACGAGTCGCTCAACAAGTGCAAGAGGACGGTGTGCCAATCCCTCATTCGGACGGCACACCTCAGGCACGCGGCAGGTGCCGCCGGTTCGGCGGCGACCAGCGGTGGTCGACCGGACTCGACAACGCGACGCGCGGACCCTGATCGACGGGGAAAGGAGGGGCCGCCGCACCGCGGCCGCCCGTGCGCATCACTGCCTCGCGCCGCGTTGACGTGGCGCAAGCGCGGCAAGTTGCGCAGGGCCAGCGTCACGCGCCTTGGCTTCGGCCAACAGGTGCCGCGCGCAGTGCTGACGCGCGGCGTGGTTGCCGAGTGCATCGCAGCTGGCGACGGCGGACCGCGCCTGCGGCGAATCGGCAAGCACCGGTTCGCTCGACACGCTGTAGAAGGCGCCGCCGACAGCGAGCAACAGCGTCGCCGACGTTGCGAACGCCGCGGCGAAGACCGCGGCGCGCGCCGAGAGGCACTTGAGACGTTCGTAGTAGCGTTCCATAGTCATCTCCTTCGGAGGGGGTTGCGGAGGCAGCGGCGACAGCGCGTCGCCGGTCTCCAGGGTGGTTTCGGGCATCAGATCGGAGTACATGGCGAATCTCTCGAGGTTGTGCAGGACGAGCAACTCCCGCCGCGTGCGCGGTGCGCTCGCGGAAATGGGCGAGGCCCGGAACCTGCGGAAGGTGAACGTTGAAAGGTCGACCTGTCGGCCGCGTTCAGGACGAACGAGCGGCGGCGTATCGGCGCCAGGGCCGTTGCGAGTCGGAAGGGGAACCTACGACAGGGCAGCGGCGCGAGGTGCCACGCGCCGGCCGCGAGTCGTCAGGAGTTTGCGGCCGACAGGAGGCGGCGGTGCATGGTGCGAATGAACATCTGCGGCCTCCTGTGGTTGAGTGGATGGAAGGGCTGGGTACGAAATGCGTGGTGCATCGCGTGGGGGCGGACTTTGCTCGACGACGCGAAACGCGTCAACCCCCTAGTGTCACCAGGATGGTTGCCGTGATGCGTGAACGCATCAAGGCAACCGCAAGAACACAAACCACCATTGGGCAAAGAGCTGCCGCAACTTCCGCTATTTCGACGGCCTGATCGCAGCATCTCCCACCGAAGAGGTAAAGAGGTCAAACGGGGCCAAGGACCTCGCGGCCGAGATGCTCAAGCGCACCGTGCGCCTGCTGGCTGAAATCAAGGGCGAATCCTGGGCGAACAAGGCAAACGTCTGGCCGATGATCAAGCCACTCGATCCGACCTTCGACACGAAGGACCGCGCCGGTTCTGTTATCTACCCTCTTGTTCAGCAATGTCCCACTGAACTCAAAGCCGGCCCGACCGAAACGCGGTCGAGGGAGTGTTGCTCGCAATGTTCTGAGTCAGCGCAGCCCGAGCACTATTCAATCGACGGCGATTGCATTTCAAGTTTCGTGGTTCGCCCAATCGCGCGCGATTGGGCTTCTTCGGACTTGCCGATCGCCAGCCGCCGCTGTTGGCCCGGTAGCGGTAGTTGCCGTCAACAAAACGAATGGCCGAGTTCAGTCATGAGCAGTGAGCCCCTGCCGGACGCCGTCATCAAATCTGATGAAACTTCGCAATGGACCAACGCTCTCCTGAAACGGTCGGGCCCGGTAAGCGGAGTTCTCTTTCGGCGGCGGCCACAGGTCGCAGGGACTCGGACACGGGCAGCCGCAGCTGCTGACCACGTCGCATGCTGCAGAGATCCGATGTCGACATCGCACGGCACGCCGCAGGAGGCGTCAGGCACGCAAACGAGCGCATCGCAGAACCCTGCCTGCAGCCGGCGCCGGCCTCGCGACGCCAGCCGCGCGCATGGGTCAGCGGAGTCGGCGGAGCCCGATTCCTCTCGTACACGGCCCGACAGCGCTCAAATCGCTTCAGCAGAAGCCCCAAACCCATTCGAACTCCTCGTATTCGAATCGCCCGGTACCCGAGCTTCGAGCAGCTCGCGCAACCAGTGTGATAGCCGTACGCACATCGGAATCCCTTGTACGGCGAGATGAAGCGTTGATAGAACGAGATCGCACGAAGAGCCAAGTACCGTCCGACGTCCTGCATACGCTTGGGTGCGAGCCACTGTTGCGGTCATCCCAGGCTACTGGCGTCGGCGATGCGCTCGCAAGCGAAATGTCAAAACCGACGGCCCCACGTTTGCTGCTGCGCCGCGGTTTGCAAGCATGTTCGCGGCGCCATCGCTCTTCATCGATCGCAGACGGTCGCTGAACGCCGGCGCCCTCTGCATCAGGCTCTGCCGGCACCTGCCTTCATCCAATGTGGTGACGGTTGGCAGCCACACGCAGCCGTGGGCGCACCGCCATGGTATTCCGACTGATCGGGCGTTGGCGCGTCACAACGCAGTAGGCCGATCCGCTTGCGCGCTCGCGTCGACATCTGCATCATTCGCGCCCTATGCAGAAGGTGCCCACGACAGCGCCCGCATGACGGAGATCCCTCTTATGTCCTCCTTGTTCATCTCGACGATCGACTGAACACGGTTCCCGAGCCCCGGCTGAACCGTGTCTGTTCACAGATACGGCCTCAGACCGCGTGGCACGCAAAGCCCCGCAGCCATCGAGCCGGGGCTTTTGCTTTTCGGAACCGCAATGAGTGCACAACTCCGCTCCCGCGCCCTCCAGGAGGGACGGGTCAAGGCCCTGCGCCGCATGAAACAGCCGATGACGCTGGTGCTCGAAACGAGCCCCGGTGCGCGTGATCCCGTGGCGCGCGCACTCGGCCAACGTGGCTTGCGTGGCGCAGGCGAACACATCCAAAGCCGCGGCGCCCAGCGCCGTGCCGACCGCGTAGCGCTGCAGGCGCTGCTGCGACGAAAGGATTGGGATGAATGATTCCCAGGAACTGCGCGAGAACCTTCGCGAGCAATTGGCGCAGAAAAGCCGACAGCTGCAGGAGATCGCCGCTCAGCTCAAGGCCGAGCTGTTCGGCATCGACACCATCATCGACCGTGTCATCGAGTCGGTGCGCGCGTGGTACGTGCTGCCCGAACTCGTCTCGCGGCCCGTCATCGTCTGTCTCTGGGGTCTGACCGGCACAGGGAAGACCCAACTCGTGCGCCGACTGGCGCAACTGCTCGGCTTCTACGATCGCTTCGTCGAAGTGCAGATGGACGGCTTCTCTAACGGGGCGAGCTGGCGTGGCGCGCAGAGCATCTCCGGCATGCTGGCGCAGTCCGGCGTGCGCGAGGGCGAGCCGGGCATCCTCGCGCTCGACGAGTTCCAGCGCTTTCGGACCATCGACAGCAAGCGCGGTGAGCTGCGCGTCGAGCGCTACCACGACATCTGGGCACTGCTCTCCGACGGCCGTCTGCCACCCGCGCTCTCGCTCTTGGGTGACATCGAATCGTCCATCGCCGAGGCCGCCTTCGATGCCGAACGCGCCGAAGCCAGCGACGCCAAACTGCGGTTCAAGCTGCGCAGCTGGGAGGCTCAGGAGCTGCAGCGCAACCTCAAGCTCGACGATCCGTTGATGGAGATCATGGCCTGGACGCCCGAGCAGATCCAGGAGCGCCTGCGTGCCTTTCGCGAGAGCGGCCAGCATCAATGGGACACCGACTACAGCCGACTGCTGGTCTTCGTCTGCGGCAACCTCGACGAGATGTACGAGGATCTCGCCACCAGCGTGGACGACTGCGACAGCGATGCGGACACCTTCCACGCCTTGACCGGAAAGTTGAGCGTCATCGACGTCAAGCAGGCGCTCAACAAGCGGTTCAAGCCCGAGCAGGTCGCGCGCCTGGGAAACGAGCATGTGATCTACCCTTCGCTTCCGCGCCGCGCGTACGAGCAGTTGATCGAACAAGGCTGCGCGCGCTATGCCCGCGAGACCGAGGCGCGCTGCGGTCTGCGCTTCGAGCTGGCCGCCAGCGTGCGTGAGCAGATCTATGCCAACGGCGTCTTTGCCGCCCAGGGCACTCGGCCGCTGTTCTCGTCGCTGCACGCCATCCTCGGTGCCGGTCTGGCCAAGGCTGCGCTGTGGGCTCTCGAACGCGGCGCTGCAGCTGGTGACAGCGTGGGACTCACGGCCGATGGCCGCAGCCTGATCGCGCATTGGCACGGCCAGTCGCACGCCATTGCCGCACCCTTCGAGATCAGCCGCCTGCGCCAGCGCAGCAACGCCGACTTCCGCGCCCTGCTCGCTGTCCATGAGGCTGGCCACGGCCTGGTCCACGCGCTGCTCTTCGGCCGCGCGCCGCAGGAGATCAAGATTCATGTGGCGAGCTTCGAGGGTGGCTACAACGCGTACTCGTCGCGCAAGGTCTGGTCGCGCCGCAACCTGCTCGACTCCGTCTGCACCAGCCTCGCCGGCCGCGCGGCGGAGCTGCTCGTTTTCGGCGCAGAGCTGACCTCCAGCGGTGCCGAGAGCGACCTGCGCAAGGCCACCGAGACCGCAGCACGCATGCTGCGCCACCTTGGTCACGGTCCACGCATCGGTCGCAGCGATGTGTCCGTCGACAGCGACGACAACGTCTGCACCAACGTGGAAGCCAGCAACCAGCCGATCGAAGCGCTGCTGCAGGCCGAGCATGCGCGCGCCACGCGCCTGCTCACCACACATCGCGGCGCGCTGCTCGCGCTCGTGGACGAGCTGATTGATCACGGGCAAGTCACGCCCGCGCGCTTTGCAGTGCTGGTGGGTCTGCCGTTGGGGATGGCAGAGGACGCGCTCGACCCGTATGAAGAAAGGCTGGCGGAGTTTCGGACGGAGGGCCGGCAGCGCGAATTCATTGACCAAGGATCAATGGCAATCCAGGTCCGCACCGGGGGCCCGATGGCTGACTCGACATCGGGTCCGTGACGCCTCGTCCACACCGCACCATCGAAGCGCGGCGACAGCGCGGTTCGTTCAGGAGGACTGTGCGACAACGTCCTTCAGATGCTCACGCAGCGCCTTGCGCCCTGCACTGTTCGTCGATCGCCATGCCGACAGCGCGAGTTCGACAAACGCAGTCTCGGCGACCGAAGATGCGATGTCCTTGCGCGTCTCGTCGAGCCATCCGGCAGGTCGCGCACACTCCGACTCGATCTGCCGCGCGAGCTTGTCGCCGATCGGCCGCGACGACTTGATCTGGCTCCACATGCTCGGCGAGATCTGCAGCGTCGCCGCGAATGCCTGCTCCAGTCCCTTGGGCGACGCACCCGAGGCGAGTGCCTTCTCGGCGTAGGCCTGGAACAGCGCGAGCGCGTTCTGTCTTCGAGTGACGGTGATGTTGGCCACGGGCTGTGTTCACGATGCAACGAGTTCAACAACATTGTCGCAGGGGGTTGACGAGGCAGTAAAGATTATTTACAGTCCGCCTCCTCTGCTCATCGAGCACCACAGTTTCTCAGGAAGACCCATCGTGAAATCCGCGCACATCGTCACAGCCAACCGACCCATGAAGGGGTTGGTCGCGTTCGTGTGCGCCGCGGCAGCGATGAAGTCGTTCGGTGGTTGCACGAGTGCACTGCATCTGACCCTGCCGGCGAGCTATCAGCTTGATCGGGACGAGGACCAGGTGCATCCGGGAGAGGGCAGCGCATAGGCGCACACCCTCGAATCTCTGTACGCAGAGGCCCGGATTCCGCAAGGATCCGGGCCTTTTTGTTTTCTGACTTCAACCGGCCTGCGCATTGGCGCAGACCCGCGATCGATGGATCGCACCACCGACGCTGTTGGGCGACGGCGGAAGCTCTTTAAAAACTTGCCGCAAGACGACCTCGGTACTGGCCGACGGTCTGTCTTGCACCTTTTGCGGATGTAGCTCAGTGGGCAGAGCGCGACCACGCCATGTGTCATGGAAGGTTGGGCCACGAGTTCGAGACTCGTCATCCGCTCCACTTCGGGTGTGTCCTTTCACTCCGTTGCCGCGTGACATGGTGTTGGCGGTGCGGGATGTGCGCGACCCAAGGCCTGAGTCACGTGCAGCGAGACACCACATCCGACGGGATGCTCGCGTTTGGGCACAGCCGAAGTGGATCTCATTCCATCGCCCTCGTAGCTCAGCAGGCAGAGCAGCCGCCTTGTAAGCGGCAGGCCACGCGTTCGACACGTCGCCGAGGGCACCAGAACAAGTCGTGTTCGTCTAGCTGGCCCAGGACACCGGGCTTTCATTCCGGGTACGCGGGTTCGAATCCCGCACGCGACACCAGAGCAAGGAACCCTCGTGGAGCTCACGCTTCGAGGGTGGAAATCGGCCGCAACGATTGGGCGGCGCCGGAACCCGTGACCGGATGGATATTGCTTCGTTAACTCAGTGGCCAGAGTGCCGGCCTGTCTAGCCGGAAGCCGCGGGTTCGACTCCCGCACGAGGCGCCAGAACAGTTTGCCGAGATAGCTCAGCAGGTAGAGCGGCGCGTTGAAGGCGCGTGCGTCGGGGGATCGAAGCCCTCTCTCGGTACCAGACAACAGAACCTCGTTAGCTCAGCGGGATCAAGAGCGCCGGTCTACGAAGCCGGAGGTCGCACGTTCGAGTCGTGCACGAGGTGCCAACAACGGGTGTGTGGCAGAGAGGCCGATTGCAGCTGCCTGTAAAGCAGTCTCCTCGCGAGGACACGGTGGTTCGAATCCATCCGCACCCACCAACATTGCCGGGCTAGCTCAATTGGCAGAGCAGCGGCCTCCAAAGCCGAAGGTTCGCGGTTCGACTCCGTGGTCCGGTGCCAGACACCTCGACGTGGCCAAATGGTCGAAGGCATCTGGCTGCAAACCAGACGGCACAAGCCCGTATCCGTTCGAATCGGACCGTCGAGTCCAGCCTCGTTAGCTCAGCGGACGAGAGCAGCCGGGCTTCTACCCCACGGGTCGGCCGTTCGAGTTGGTCACGAGGCACCAGTTCATTTCCCCGATAGCGCAGATGGCAGAGCGCCTGGCTGTTAACCAGGAGGTCCGTGGTTCGAAACCACGTCGGGGAGCCAGTTCAGATTGATCTCGCGTAGCTCAGTGGCAGAGCAGCGTCTTGATGAGGCGCAGGTCGGTGCTCGCGGGCTCTGCCCGCGATCCCCAAAGGTAGAACGGAACGTGCAACGCGCACAGCGCGTTGCGGGTTCCCACCCGCGAGCACCAGTTTTTTTCAGCTCGGTGTGGCGCAGATGGCAGCGCGCGTGATTTGGGATCACGAGGCCGCAGGTTCGAGACCTGCCACCGAGACCAGACAAGCGTGTGCTTGGGTGTGGCCGTAGCTCAATGGAAGAGCCGTGGGCTGTGAACCCGCTCGTGCCGGTTCGACTCCGGCCGGTCACCCCCAAGCGCATGTGCATCGCGCGTCGCGAACTCGAGTGGCAGAGAACCGGGCTCTTACCCCGGATGGTCAGGGTTCAAGCCCCTGGCGACGCACCAACCAGCAACCCCCTCGTGGCGGAATAGGCAGACGCACCGGTCTCAGAAACCGGAGCCGCAGGGCATGTCCGTTCGACTCGGACCGAGGGGACCAACTTTCAGCAGTCCGGTAGCTCAGAGGCAGAGCAGCGCCCTCATAAGGCGAAGGCCGGTGGATCGTGCCCACCCCGGACGACCAGCGATCTCAGAAGATCAACAACCACCAAGGAGGTGTGACATGAAACCGATCAACGAAGACGACGTGTGCTTTCGAGGTCACGAGCAAGCGGCGCAAGGGCTTCCCGTCTGAGACGGGAGTCAAGCGTGGACATCGAGTGGTCGGTGACGGCAAGGAGCTCATCGAGAAGCTAGGGCGCAACGATCCTTGTCCGTGTGGCTCCGCGAGGTCGTTTCAAGTGCTGCTGCTTGCGCAGCGGTTGCTTCTGGCGGCGTGAACCGCGATCACTACGAGCGCTGAGCGATCGGCGCTTGTGCCAAACAAGGAGAGCTGCCCGAGTGGCAAGGGGCTGGCTTGCTAAGTCAAGGCCGGCGACATCGTCGCCGCGGGCGTTCGATCCACCCGCTCTCCGCCATCAGACCGTGCGGGTGTAGCTCAGAGGCAGAGCAGCCGGCTTTTAACCGGCAGGCCAGGGTTCGACGCCCTGCGCCCGCACCATGGTTCCAACACAGACGGGGTGTAGTCGAGAGGCCTCAGACAGCCGGCTTTGAACCGGTGCACACAGGTTCGAATCCTGTCGCCCCTGCCATCCCCACCAGCCCCTTAGCTCAGAGGCAGAGCAACGCTCTTACAAAGCGACGGTCGACGTTTGCACGCGCTCGGCGCGTGGCCTTCGGCCCGTCGCTTCGCAACGTCCTGACCGGCTACGCCGATCAGAGCGAAATCGTCAGGGGCTACCAATTCGTCTCTACGTCCGTAGCTCAGCTGGAAGAGCGCGACTCTCCGAAGGTCGAGGCCGGTGGTTCGAGCCCACCCGGACGTGCCATTCACTTGTTCCTCAACCACGGCCCGCGGAAGGAGGCCACCTATGCACCCACACCCACTCAGCCACGTGCTGCAGCTCGACATCCAGGGCACGCCCCAGGCGTGGATCTCGCTCGAGCATGCAGCCTCGCACGTGGCGTCGGGCGCGGTCGCGTGGGTCGAGGGCGTTGGCCCGCTGGCAACGCTGCGCGGTGGCTTCAACGTCGCGCGTGGCCGTCAGTCGGTCATCGACGTGCATCCAATCATCGCGCTGCACGGTGCGTCTCGGGTCAACCTGTTCGACGTAGTGCCGGCCTTTAGCAAGGGCAAGCTGTTCCGCCGCGACCGGATGACGTGCGCGTACTGCGGCCAGCGTTTCCCGGAGCGCGACCTGCAGTGCGAACACATCGTGCCGGAATCGCGCGGCGGCGGCTGGACCTGGATGAACCTGGTCACCGCCTGCGGTGTGTGCAACGGCCGCAAGGCCGACCGCACGCCGGAGGAAGCACGCATGCCGCTGGTGTACCTGCCGTACGTGCCGAGCCGCTTCGAGGATTTTCTGCTCGAAGGCCGCCACATCCGCGCGGATGTGCACGAGTGGTTGGCTGCGAGGCTGCCGAAGACGTCACGGCTCAACTGACTGTCAAGCAGGGATCGGGGTGTTCGTCGAAAGACGGGCACCCCGTTTTCGTTGGCGCTCGCAGTCGTCGCACACGGCTCCCTTAGACTCGCACCGAGCACAGAACAGGGAGCCGGCCAGCATGACGCTGACCATGGAGGGAGTACTCGCGCTAGCGCCAGACGACGCGTCGGCCAAGGCCGCCCGCGGCCTGACCGGTCCTGCGAAGTGGCCGCTCCTGGGCGCGAACGATGCGGCGGCCTGGGGCGAGTGCCAGGGCAGCGGATCGAAGCCGTACCAGACGCAAGTCGATCTGAGCGGACCGGCGTTTCGGTGCAGCTGCCCGAGCCGCAAGTTTCCCTGCAAGCACGGTCTGGCGCTGCTGATGATGCGGGCGCAGGATCCGAAACTCTTCTCAGTGCAGGAGTCTCCGGCCTGGGTCGCCGAATGGCTCGCGTCGCGCGGCGAGAAGGCACAGAAGAAGGAAGAACGGCAAGTCGAGAAGGCCGCCGCGCCCGCCGATCCCGAATCGGCCGCGAAGCGCGAAGCACAACGCTGGCAACGCATAGCAGCCGCTGCTCAGGAATTGAAACGCTGGCTCGCCGACCAACTCGCTCGTGGACTGGGATCGCTCAGCAGCGAGGTCCTGCAGACCTGGCACACGATGGCTGCGCGAATGGTCGACGCGCAAGCACCGGGGCTGGGCTTTCGGGTGCGCGAGGCCGCTGCCGGCGTCAATCAAGGGGCCGATTGGCCGGAACAGACGCTGCGTCGTCTTGGCCTCCTGCACCTGGTTTGCGAGGCGCTGCAGCGCCGCGACATCCTGGCACCCGACGTGCAAGCGGACCTCCGCACGGCGGTGGGCTGGCCGCATGACAAGGCCGAGGTGCTGGCTGTTGGCGAACGCCTGCCCGACCGGTGGACCGTGCTCGGCATCGCGACCGAAGAACGCGACGACAAGCTGACCGAGCGGCGTGTCTGGCTGCATGGTGAACGAAGTGGCCGGCGGGCCTGGCTGCTCGACCATGCCTTCGGCGGCCGCGGGTTCGAGCAGGCGTGGCTGGTCGGCAGCAGCGTCGAGGCGACGCTGTCGTACTTTCCGGGAGCCAGCGCGCTGCGTGCGCTGAGTGCTGAAGCGCCGGCCACGCTCGGTCCGGCGATCTGGCCGCGCCCGGCCTTGAACGACGAATGGGCGAGCATCGCTCGTCGCGTGGCCGCCTGTCCTTGGATAGCACTGCACCCGCTGGTGGTTCGAGATGCGGTGCCCGTGCGCTCCGACGGTCACCTGCTCGCCATTGCCGAGGGGCGTGCGCTGATGTTGGTGATGGGCGATGCCGACCAGTGGAAGCTGCTCGCTGCCAGCGGTGGGCGGCCCTGTCATCTGATGGGAGAGTGGGATGGGCATGCGTTGAAGCCCCTGACCGTCTGGGCCGACGATGTGCCGGCACCGCTGTGGCAGCGGAGCGCTTCATGAGCGGATCGTGGGCACCTTTGCTCCCGTTGGCGATGATCGGGACCGACCGCCAGGCCTCGGCCTTGCCCGTGTGGCCAGGCGAGATCGGGCAGCTTGTGGCCCAGGTCGCCAGCAATGGCGACAGTGCCGCAGCCGGTGTGCTGCGGGCCGCAGCGGTGTTGGCGACCTGCGGGCTCGCGGGGACACAGGGCTCGACGTGGGTCGGGCCCTTGCCTGTCGGTGCATCGAACGATGCCTTGCCCGCCTTGTCGGACGGCCCCGTGCTCGCATCGGTGTCGTGGGCGTTGCACGAAGGCCCTGCGCGATTGCAGTACGAGGTTTGCATCGTGCTGGCTCGTACCCGGTGGCGGCTGCCGCCTGTGCTGCTTCCGCAAGCACTGGAGCTGGGGCGCCGCTCGCTGGCGCTTCGGCCCTTCCTGGCGACGGTGATCGGTGAGCGCGGCCTGTGGCTGGCCACACAGCGCGACGACTGGCGCTATGCCGCAGGCGTCGGCATTGAGGCATTGGAGGAAGCGCGGTGGAACGACGGCAGCTTCGAGCAGCGACGCGAATTCCTGAGGCGCGAACGCGCCACCAACCCGCCGGCGGCCCGCGAGCGCCTTGCGCTTTCCTTGGACGAACTGCCCGCGAAGGAACGTGCTGATCTCCTCGGCGTGCTGGCGGACGGCCTCGGCTCCGATGACGAACCCCTGCTCGACACATTGCGTGCCGATCGCAGCCGCGAGGTGCGTCAGGCTGCGTGCGCGTTGCTGCTGCGGTTGCCGCAGGCCGCCCACCCCAGGCGCGCCACGGCCCGCGCCGAGTCGATGCTGAAACAGGAGCGTGTCCTGCTGCGCAAGCGCTGGCGGATCGACGCACCCGCTGCCGTGGGCAGCGACTGGAAGGCGGACAACGTCGATCCCGCTCGGCCGAAGCACGAATCGCTGGGCGAACGTGCCTGGTGGCTCTATCAACTCGTTCGCCAGGTGCCGCTGAACTGGTGGACACAGCACACGGGCATGACGCCGGCCGAACTGCTGCGATGGGCCGACGACACCGACTGGACCGAGGCCCTGCTGCGCGCTTGGCGCGACGTGCTGCTCGCCGCCCCTGAGGCTTCTTGGTGCGAAGCCCTTCTCGAGTCCTGGCCCGCCAAGATGTTGCGCGACGATCCCGCGACGGTGCTCGCGCTGCTGCCGAGCGCCGCGCGCGAGCGCCACTGGCAGCGTCAGCTTCGCGAGGGCAGCGTGGCATTCCATGTGATCGTGCCGCAGATGCTGGCTGCCTGCCGCGCCGGTGAAACGTTGTCGCCCACCCTCTCTGCGACGCTCGTCGATGTCATCAATCAGCGCGCAGAGAGCCGCGTCCTCAGCGACGACTACGCGCTGCGCGGGGCCTTGCCGGAACTATGTGCCACGCTGCACCTGGACGTGCTCGACCGTCTCATGAAGCTGCCACGCCACACGGACGAGACCGCTTCCTTTGCCGAAACCCTGCAAGCCATGACGCACGTCATCGGCGTGAGGCAGGCCCTTCACCAGCTCTCGATGTCGAGGACCCCATGACCGATCAAGTCCACCAGGTGATGCGCCAGCACGCCGAGCATCAGTTTGCCGAGGAACTCGCCGAACTGGCCAAGGCCGACCAGCGGCCGCGCCCCGAGAACTGGGCGCTGTCGCCCTGGGCCGTCGTCCGCTACCTGATGGGCGGCAGACTCGACAACGGCTTCGAGCTCAGCGCCAAGTACATCGGCAACCCGCGCTTGATGGAGATTGCGGTGGCCACGCTCGCGACCGATCGCGCGTTGCTGCTGTACGGCGTGCCGGGCACCGCGAAGTCATGGGTGTCGGAGCACCTGGCCGCGGCGATCGGCGGCAACTCGACGCTGCTGATCCAGGGCACGGCCGGCACCAGCGAAGAGCAGTTGCGCTATGGCTGGAACTACGCGCAGCTGCTCGCCAACGGACCATCGGAGAAGGCTCTGGTGCCGAGCCCGATGATGCAGGCCATGCGGACCGGCAAGATCGCGCGGGTCGAAGAGCTCACGCGCATCCCGGCCGATGTGCAGGACAGCCTGATCACGGTGCTGTCGGAGAAGACCCTGCCGATCCCGGAACTCGGCAGCGAGGTGCAGGCGGTGCGTGGCTTCTCGGTGATCGCCACCGCGAACAACCGCGACAAGGGTGTCAACGAACTCTCGGCGGCCTTGAAGCGGCGTTTCAACACGGTGGTGTTGCCGGTGCCGGCCAGCGAAGACGACGAAGTGGCGATCGTCGTCAAGCGCGTCGGCGAGATGGGTCGCGCATTGCAACTGCCGGCGGAGCCGCCGGCACTGAAGGAAGTGCGGCGCATCGTGCAGATCTTCCGGGAGCTGCGCAACGGCAGGACCGAGGACGGCAAGACGCAGATCAAGTCGCCGACCTCCACGCTGTCGACCGCCGAGGCGATCTCCGTCATCAACAGCGGGCTGGCCCTGGCCGGCCACTTCGGCGACGGTGTGCTGCGTGCGCACGACATGGCCTCGGGGCTGATCGGCGCCGTGGTGAAGGACCCGGTGCAGGACGCCGTGGTCTGGAGCGAGTACCTCGAGACCGTCATGAAGGAACGTGGCGACTGGAAGGATCTGTACCGCGCGTTCCGCGACATGGCCTGAGCCCCGGAAGGTCAATGGCAGCGCCTCATCTCTTCGGCATCCGGCACCACGGGCCTGGCTGCGCGCGCAGCCTCGTGCGCGCGTTCGAAGCCCTGCGGCCGGACTGCGTGTTGATCGAGGGGCCACCCGAGGGAGAGGGCCAGTTGCAGGCGGTGATGGCCGAAGAGATGAGCCCGCCGGTGGCCTTGCTCAGCTACTGCCCCGACGAGCCGCGACTCGCCGTGTACCACCCGTTCGCCGAGTTTTCGCCGGAGTGGCAGGCGTTGCGCTGGGCGGTGGCTGGCAAGGTGCCCGCGCGTTTCATCGACCTGCCGCTGGTGCATGGCCTGGCCCTGGACAAAGCCGAGCGCGAGGCCGACGACACGGCGCCCGAGGAGCCGCCAGACGACTTGACGGCCAACGCCCCGGGAGCCGGTGCCAATGAGACCCTCGAGACGGGCGACCCGCTCCACTGGCTGGCCCATGCGGCGGGCTATGCCGACGGCGAGTCATGGTGGAACCACATGGTCGAAGAGCGCGGCGACGGCGAGCAGCTGTTCGCGGCGATCGCGGAAGCGATGACCACTCTTCGTGCGGAGGTCGGCGACCGGCCACGCAGCCTCTCGGAGGCACGTCGCGAGGCCCTGCGCGAGGCTCACATGCGGCAGTGTGTTCGCGCCGCGCAGAAGGAGGGATTCGAGCGCATCGCGGTCGTGTGCGGCGCCTGGCACCTGGGCGGCCTGTTGTCCGAGACCACCGCGAAGGCCGATCTCGCGTTGCTCAAGGGCTTGCCCAAAGTGAAGGTGCAGACGACCTGGGTGCCCTGGACCTACCGGCACCTGGCGCGAGCGAGCGGCTATGGCGCAGGCATCCAGTCGCCCGGCTGGTACGAGCACTTGTGGAGGAGCCACGACAGTCCGCATCCCCGGGCGGTGGGCTGGCTGGCGCGCGTGGCGCGTCTGATGCGCGAACGCGATCTCGATTGTTCCTCGGCGCATCTGATCGAGGCGGCGCGCCTGGCGGATGCGCTCGCCGCGCTGCGCGAACGCCCCGCGCCGGGTCTGGAGGAACTGCACGAAGCGACCCGAACCGTGCTGACACTGGGTGACGATGCAGTGCTGCACTTCATCAACGACGCGCTCGTCGTCGGCGACCGGTTCGGCAGCGTGCCGCCCGACGTACCGACCGTGCCGCTGCAGCGCGATGTCGAGCAGGCTCAAAAGACACTGCGCCTCAAGCCCGAGGCCCTGCAGAAGACATTGGACCTGGATCTGCGCAATACCAACGACCTGGCGCGCAGCCATCTGCTGCACCGGCTGAACCTGCTCGATGTGCCCTGGGGCACGGTCGCCAAAGTCGGCCGGTCCTCGCGCGGAACCTTCCACGAGATCTGGACGCTGCAGTGGCAACCCGAGTTCGCGCTGCGCCTGATCGAGGCGAGCTTGTGGGGCCAGACCGTCGTGCAGGCCGCGACGGCACGTGTCATCGATCGCTGCGCCCGTGTCGAGAGCCTGTCAGAGTTGTCGTCCATGGTGGACAGCGTTCTGCTGGCCGATCTCGACAGTGCGGTGGCCGCAGCCACACACGCTCTCGAGGACCGCGCGGCCGTGACCGGCGATTCGCAGCAGTTGCTCGCCGCGCTGCCGCCGCTCGCGAACGTGTTCCGCTACGGGAACGTGCGCCAGACCGACGCCGCGATGGTGGGCCACGTGCTCGATGGGCTGATCGTGCGCGCTGCGATCAGCCTCCCGCTGGCGAGCTCATCCCTGGACGATGCCGCCGCTGATGCTCTGCGCGACAAGCTGCTCGGCGCCCATGCCGCCGTGGGTCTGCGCCAGGGCGAGGCGCAGACCGAGCATTGGCAGCGCGCACTGGCGCAACTCGCCGGCCAGGCGGGGGCGCATGAACTGCTGCAAGGGGTGGCCACGCGGCTGTTGCTGGACGCCGGCGCCTGGTCGACGGAACAGACGGCGCAGGCCTTGTCGCTGCACCTCTCGGCCGGTGCCGAACCGTCGAAGGCGGCGGCCTGGCTGGACGGTTTCCTGAACCGCAATGCCGTGGTCCTGTTGCACGACGCAGGGGTCTGGCGGCTGGTCGACGAGTGGCTCGCCGGCCTGAGCGAAGACCATTTCGTGCGCATCCTGCCCTTGGTGCGACGCACCTTCTCCGTGTTCGGCGCCGGCGAGCGCCGCGACCTGGGGCAGCGCGCGAGCCGGGGCGCTCAAGCAGCGGTCACTTCACTGCCCGCCGCGACCTGGGACGAGGCCCGCGCCGCGCTCCCGCTGCCGCTGTTGCGGCAACTCCTGGGAGTCGATACATGAGTTCATCCGGGACGGACGAAGCGCGGCTGCGCCGTTGGCGCATGGTGCTCGGCAGCGAGGCCGACACATCATGCGGTCATCTGATCGGCCCCGCTGCCGAGATGGACCAGGCGCTGGCCGCGCTGTACGAAGCGGATGGTCCCGGCGGCCTTCAATCCAAGGACCGTCGCGGTGGGCGTGGCGGGTCGGCACCGAGCGTGGCACGCTGGCTCGGTGACATCCGCAAGTACTTTCCGAGTTCGGTCGTGCAGGTGATGCAGCGCGACGCGCTGGAGCGGCTGAACATGCGCGACATGCTGCTCCAGCCCGAGATGCTGCGCAGTGCTCAACCCGACGTGCACCTGGTCGCGAACCTGATGGCTCTGTCGCGTGTCATCCCCGCTGGCACCAAGGAGACCGCGCGAATGGTCGTTCGCAGCGTTGTCGATGCGCTGATGAAGCGGCTCGAGGAGCCGCTTCGCTCGGCGATCAGCGGCGCTCTCGATCGAAGCCAGCGCAACCGCCGCCCGCGCCATGCCGAGATCGACTGGCATCGGACGATTCGCGCCAACCTGAAGCACTGGCAGCCGGCGTATCGCACCGTGGTGCCCGAGACGCTGCTGGGCTATGGGCGCAAGGCGCGCCGGCCGCAGCGCGAGGTGGTGCTGTGCATCGACCAGAGCGGCTCGATGGCGAACTCGGTCGTCTACGCGAGCATCTTCGGTGCGGTGATGGCCACGCTGCCCGCCGTCGCCACCAGGCTGGTCGTGTTCGACACGGCCGTGGTCGATCTCACCGAGCAACTGGACGACCCGGTGGAGTTGCTCTTCGGCGTGCAACTCGGCGGCGGGACGGACATCAATGGTGCGGTGGGCTACTGCCAATCGATCATCCGCGAGCCGCGCAACACCATCTTCGTGCTGATCTCCGACCTGTACGAAGGCGGTGTCGAAGCCAATCTGCTGCGTCGCGCGATGGAGCTGGTCGACAGCGGCGTCCAGTTCATCACCTTGCTCGCGTTGAGCGACGAGGGTGCGCCCGCCTATGACCACGGGCTCGCGGCCAAGCTCGCCGCGCTTGGCGTGCCGTCCTTCGCGTGCACGCCCGATGCGTTTCCGGGGCTGATGGCCGCGGCCATCCGCCGTGACGACATCTCGTCGTGGGCGGCGACTCAAGGCATCGTCACGAGCCCGAAGGCGCGCTGAGCCGGTCCCAGCTCAGTCCGTGCTTCTGCAGGTACTTGCGCAACCGGTCGGCGTCGTTGACGACCGTGCGCTGCGTGCGAGAGCGATCGAACAGCCTGCGCCCCGCCTCCGAGAGCGTCCGCGCCTCGCGGCACACGCCCACGACCGCTTCGAGCTGCATTCGGTCGAACAGATCGAGTTCGGCAAACTGTTCCTCACCGACAAGCGCTTCCAGGTCGACACCGTCGGCACCCACAGCGCGGCCTGAGCTGTGTTGCCACAGCCAGCGCAGCCGCTGCACTTCCGCGTCGACCAATGCGGTGGTGATCCGTCCACCGTCTGCCAGGGTGGCGAGCCGCGTGACACTCGCCGACAGATCGCGAAAGTTCCCGCTCCACAACGCATCGGTCGACTGCGCGAAGCGCAGATACTGGGCCTTGGCCTCGGCGTTGAAGCGCACGGCACGCCCCGTCTCGGCGGCAGCCCGCGCCAACAGGTGCTCGACGTTCGGCTCCAGGTCCTCCGGGCGTTGCGCCAGCCCTGGCAGCGTGTAGGCCCAGAGGTTGATGCGCGCGTACAGGTCCTCCCGAAATCGTCCACCCGCGACGTCCACGCGCAGATCCCGGTTCGTGCCCGCGATCAACTGGAAGTCGCTCGTCACCTCGCGGTCGCTGCCGATCGGGAAGAAGCGCTTCTCCTCGACCGCCTTGAGCAGCATGGCCTGCTCGTCCGCCCCCAGCTCGCCGATTTCGTCGAGGAACAGCATGCCGTTGTGCGCGGTGCGCAGCAAGCCTGCGCGATCCGTGACCGCGCCGGTGAAGGCGCCCTTCTTGTGGCCGAACAGCGTGGAGGCGGCGCCGTCGCCGTGCAGCGTGGCGCAGTTGACCTCGACGAACTCGCCCGTCACCTGGTGGCGCGACTTCTTCAGTTCGAACATGCGCCGCGCCAGGTGCGACTTGCCGGCGCCGGTCGGCCCGGTCAGCAGGATCGGGGCGCGTGAGCGCACCGCCACGCGTTCGATCTCCTCGATCAGCGCGTTGAAGCGCTTGTTGCGCGTCGCGATGCCGCTCTTCAGGAAGTCCAGGGCGTCGTCGTGCTCCTGATCGAAGCGCTTCGCGAGAGCGTCGTAGCGCGACAGATCGAGATCGATCAGCGTGTAGGCGCCCGGCTGACCTCGCGTCTGCTTCTTGGGTGGTGCCGTCTGCAACAGAACGCCCGGAATGGAGCGTGACTCCACCAACAGGAACATGCAGATCTGCGCGACGTGCGTGCCGGTCGTGATGTGCGCCCAGTACTGCTCGGCGTCCGGATTGAAGGGGTAGCGGCGGACCCAGTCGTACAGCGCGCCATACATGTCCCCGAAGTCCCACGGATCGCGGATGTCCATCGAGACCAGGCGCACGTCCGTCTCGGGCGAGACGCTGGCGATGTCGCGCTTCACGAGTTCCGCCAGCGCTTCGTGCCGCGGCGTGTGGATCAACTCAAGGCGATGAACGACGCTGTCTTCGTGCTGGGCCAGCGAAACCGTCGGCCGCCACTTCTCCCAGCGGCCGGCGCCCTGTCCGGAGTCGAGCTGCGTGCCGAGGAAACCGATGACGACCGTCTTCTTTGCCATAGCCAACTGGATATTTACTTAGCTCACATTCTAGTTCACGCGCCATTGCTGGCGCACGAACGTCTGGCCGTTGAGCGCCTGCAGAGCCAATTCCCCAGGCAGATCAACGACTTACCGGAGAACGCGGTAGCGACCAGGGCGGCTGGCACAGCCGTTGCGATAGAGGAGTCAACCAAGTTGAATGCAAAGAGGAGAACACTCATGGTCAACACCCAACTTTTCCAGACGCTCAAGGGTGCATTGCTGCCGGATGCGAACGCTCGCAACGACGAGCAGGCACCGGCCTACGCACTGAGCGCCCGCCATCAGCTGGCGCAACTGGCCGCCACCGGCTGTCTGAACCAGACCTTCTACGCCAACGCCGAAACGCAGCTCGATACGGTCCGCGCGCTGGCGCAAAGCGTCGATGCAGCGTTTGTGGCCAAGACCGCGCTCTACGCTCGCGAAGCGGGACACATGAAGGACATGCCGGCCCTGCTCGCGGCAACGCTGGCCGTCCGCGACGTGCCGCTGCTGTCGCAGGTGTTCGGCCGCGTGATCGACAACGGCAAGATGCTGCGCAACTTCGTGCAGATCGTGCGCAGTGGCGCGGTGGGACGCAAGTCGCTGGGTTCGCGCCCGAAGAAGCTGGTGCAGAGCTGGCTGTTGACCGCGAGCGAGAAGCAGTTGCTGAACGCCTCGGTGGGCAATGCACCGTCGCTGGCCGATGTGGTGAAGATGGTTCACCCGAAGCCGGCGGAGGCCTGGCGTGCGGCATGGTTTGCGTGGTTGATCGGCAAGCCGTTCGACGAAGCGCAGCTGCCGCCGATCACGCAGGCCTTCGAACGCTTCAAGCGTGAGGTAGTGCAAGGCGTTGCGACCGCGGTGCCCGACGTTCCGTTCCAGATGCTGACCGCGCTGGAGCTGAGCACGGCGCAGTGGGCGCAGATTGCACGGGCGGGTTCATGGCAGATGGTTCGTCAGAACCTGAACACCTTCGGGCGCCACGGCGTGTTCGAGCTCGACGGCATGCCAGAGGCCATTGCCGCCAAGCTTCGTGACCCGATGGCAGTGGCCAAGGCTCGTGTGCTGCCATACCAGCTGATGTCGGCCTTCAAGGCGACGGGAGAGGGTGTGCCAGCAGTGGTTCGTGATGCGCTGCAGGACGCGATGGAAGCGGCGCTGGCCAATGTGCCGGCGTTCGATGGCCGGGTGGTGGTGTGCCCCGACGTGTCGGGTTCGATGAGCTCGGCGGTGACGGGTCACCGGGGCTCGGCGACGTCGAGCGTGCGTTGCATCGATGTGGCGGCCTTGGTCGCGGCAGCGGTGTTGCGCAAGAACCCGGCGGCGCGTGTTCTGCCGTTCGAGCAGGCGGTGGTGAAGATGTCGTTGAACGCCCGTGACTCGGTGATGACCAATGCGCAAGCCTTGGCCGCCATCGGTGGCGGTGGGACCAACTGCAGCGCACCACTGGCTCTGTTGAACAAGGAGCGTGCGAAGGTGGATCTGGTGATCCTCGTCTCGGACAACGAGTCGTGGGTCGATGCGACCCGGCGTGGTGCGACGCAGACCATGCGCGAGTGGGAAGTGCTGAAGCAGCGTTGCCCGCTAGCGCGTCTGGTGTGCATCGACATCCAGCCGTACGGGACCACGCAGGCGGCGGAGCGTCGCGACATCATGAATGTCGGTGGCTTCTCGGATGCGGTGTTCACGCTGATGGCCACGTTTGCCGAGGGCAAGACGGGGTCGGAGCACTGGGTCGGCGAGATCGAGAAGGTCTCGTTGGCCGCGCAGTAGGAAGGAAGTGAAGTAAGGAAGGTGCCGCATGCGAGTGCGCGCAGGAGTACAGCACCATACGGCCACGCGGGCCCGCAAGCCCGCAGCCAGCGCTCTGTTGATCAGGACGGTGGCCGGCAACTCTTGCGAATCTGGTCGCGTGCGGCACCAACCTGATGAGTGTTGTCGAGTGGCGAATGCCTGGTGGAACTACATCGTTCCAACCGCCAAGGTTTCACCGGATTTCTAGTCGCTACTCGAGAACATTCGAAAGGAATGAAGGGTTTGACGCGAATGCAGGCAGGACTACATGGAGCCTTGGGAGGTCGAACTCCCGACGCCGGGCAACCGGCACTGGCAAGACGTCTTGCCGTCCCTTGTCGCGTTTGTTTTGATGTCGCGTTGCGAATGCAGGTGGAACTACAGCCTCCTAAGCTCGTGGTCGCGGGTTCGAATCCCGCCGGTCCCAAAACAGGGGGACCGTAGCTCAGTCCGGTAGAGCACGATCGTTTCACCATCCCTTGTCGCAACGAGGCACCATCTTGTTTGAGGGCGCGCTGGCACAGAAGGGAGCGCCACTGCCAAAAATGATTGACATGCCGGCAGCCTGGGTAGCACCAGGTGCAGCAGGCAAGTTGGTCGGCGAGCAAGGTTGAGGATGCAGGTGCTGGCTCCGATGACGGGTCTGTCACTGGCGCGCGTTTCCAATCGCCGACGATGCCACCGGAGTCGAAACCGTGGTTGCTGCATTGATGCGGGTTCGAATCCCGTCGCGTCCACCAGTTGAGAAGAGCAGAAGAATCGAGAACGACATGAACGACAAGCTCGAGCAACCCAAAGGCAGCGACCCGCTGCGCCCGGTGGTCGCAGACGCCTACCGGGTGTTCCGCCGCTACAAGACGCCCGCGTCATCACTGGACGCGTGCTTGAACTGCTGTATGTCGCCAGAGCTGGAGCGAGAGATGCGCCAATTGCCGTTGACGAAGCTGACCCGGCAACACTTCTACGAGTACAACACCGCCGCCAAGAGCGAGGTTCAGCCTGCCGCCGAGCTTCTGTACCTGCTCCCCAGAATGTTGGAGCTGATGGCGGAAGGGGCTGAGATCCATCATTCGATCGAACTTTCTTTGGATCGTTTGGGCCGTTGCTTGGCTGACACTTTTGACGAAGCCGAGCAACGGGTGTTGAACCGATTTGCGCTGAGCTACTTTGAGCAGTCGATCGCGGCCAGCGAGCGGATGTGGTTCGATGAGCCCATCAGCTTGTTGCTGATGTTTGATGTCGGCGGCTTGGCCATCGCGCCGCTGCTGGACTCTTGGACGCGGAGTGACGAGCCCGAGTCGACCATGCACTTTGTGGACGCGACGTACTGGAACTTCTGGGAGAAGCAGGAATACGACAACGCCTTCGCCACGGATCGACCAGCGTTCAGGTCTCAGGTCCGTGCCTGGATGCTGGATCCGGCGCATCGGCGACGCTTTGCCGACAAGCTGATGAAGGCAGACTTTCAGCGCCTGGCCGAGCGTCAGGCGGCCAGGGGCCAGATTCCATTCAGCATGATGGTCGATGCGGTCTTCGACCATCTCACCCAATAGCAAAGTCAAGACATGAACTACGAAGAACTTCAACCCGAGGGCGGCGTGCCCGTCAAGATGTGGACGCGTGGCGTGCCCGTGGAAGACGAAGCGAAGAAGCAGCTCGCCAACGCGGCGCGCCTGCCCATCGTCTTCAAGCACATCGCCGCGATGCCCGACGTGCACCTGGGCATCGGTGCGACCGTGGGTTCGGTGATCCCGACTCTGCGCGCGATCATCCCGGCCGCCGTCGGTGTGGACATCGGCTGCGGCATGATGGCCTGCAAGACGACACTGCACGCGAACGATCTGCCGGACAACCTGGCGCCGCTGCGTGCTGCGATCGAGCGTGCCGTGCCGCATGGCTCTTCGCCGCGCAACCGTGGCCGCGACCAGGGTAGCTGGGAGAACCCGCCCGATGCGGTGGACCAGGTGTGGGCGACGCTGGTGGACGAGTTCGACGCGCTGTGCGAGCTGCACCCGCGCATCAAGAACACCAACAACCGCAAGCACCTCGGTACGCTGGGTACCGGCAACCACTTCATCGAGGTCTGCCTCGACGAAGACGGGTTCGTGTGGTTCATGCTGCACTCGGGCTCGCGCGGCGTGGGCAATGCGATCGGCACCCACTTCATCGAACTGGCGAAGAAGGATGCCGAGGCGAACCAGCGCAACCTGCCGGACCAGGACCTGGCCTACTTCGAGGAAGGTGCTCAGTACTTCGGTGACTATGTGCGCGGCGTGGGCTGGGCGCAGAAGTTCGCCGCGCGCAACCGCGAAGTGATGATGACCAACCTGATCGCAACGGTGCGCAAGGTCATCACCAAGCCGTTCGAGTCGCACGTCGAGGCGGTGAACTGCCACCACAACTATGTGCAGCAGGAGCGTCACTTCGGCGAAGACGTGTTCGTGACCCGCAAGGGTGCGGTGAGCGCGAAGCGCGGCGAGCTGGGCATCATTCCCGGCAGCATGGGTGCGCGCAGCTACATCGTGCGCGGCCTGGGCAACGCCGAGAGCTTCGAGAGCTGCAGCCACGGTGCCGGCCGTGTGATGAGCCGCACCAAGGCGAAGAAGCTGTTCACGGTCGACGATCAGATCAAGGCGACCGAAGGTGTCGAGTGCCGCAAGGACAAGGACGTGATCGACGAGATCCCGATGGCCTACAAGGACATCGATGCGGTGATGGAAGCACAGAAGGACCTGGTGGAAGTCGTCCACACCTTGAAGCAGGTGGTGTGTGTGAAGGGGTGAGGGCCAGGTGGCTCTCACCCCGATCGAAACGAAGGGAGGGAGAGTCATGAAGAACGAGACGCTGGTCAGCGCGCACCCGGTCGAGCCGGCGATGCGGATGCAGATCCTCGATTGCCTGCGCCGGCTCGAGGCCGATCACGACGTGAAGGTGCTGTTCGCCTGCGAATCCGGCAGCCGCGGCTGGGGCTTCGCGTCGCCGGACAGCGACTACGACGTGCGCTTCATCTACGTGAACCGCCTGTCGTGGTACCTGACGGTCGAGCCAGGCCGCGACGTCATCGAGGAGCCGATCAGTGGCGACCTGGACGTCAACGGCTGGGACCTGCGCAAGGCGCTGCAATTGCTGCGCCAGTCGAACCCGACGCTGCTCGAGTGGCTGCGCTCGCCGATCGTGTACCGCGATGAGGCGGACACAGCGGCGCGCCTGCACTCGCTTGCGGAAGAAGGGTTCTCGGCGGTGCGCGGCTACCACCACTACGTGTCGATGGCGAAGAAGAACTTTCGGGAGCACCTGCGCGGGGAAGAGGTTCGCTACAAGAAGTACCTCTACGTGCTGCGACCGTTGCTGGCCGCTCGGTGGATTCGCGACGGGAGAGGTGTGCCGCCGATGCGCCTTGCCGCGCTGGCCGAGGCCACGCTCGACGACCGGGCGCTGCTGGACGAGATCAACCGACTGCTCGAGGTCAAGATGCGCGCCGGCGAAGCGGCGACGAGCCCGCGCTGGAACGGCATCCACGATTTCATCGAACGTGAACTCGAGGTCGCTGCGGCGCAGGTGCTTGCTGATTCATCCCGGCCTGACACAAGTAGGCTGGACGCGTTCCTGGCCGAGACTGTCCTGAAGAATGAACGAGAAAGAAATGAACGTGATTGAACTCGATGGATCGACCGGCGAAGGCGGCGGCCAGATCTTGCGGACGGCGCTGGCCCTGTCGATGTGCACTTGCCAGGCCATCGCGATCCAGCACATCCGTGCGAAGCGGCCGAAGCCCGGGCTGATGCGCCAGCACCTCACTTGCGTGCAGGCCGCCGCGTCCGTCTGCGGCGCGAAGGTGGAGGGGGCCGAACTCGGCTCGCAGACCCTGGTCTTCGAGCCGGGCGAGGTGCGCGCGGGCGATTACGCCTTCAACGTCGGCACGGCGGGCAGTTGCACGCTGGTGTTGCAGACGGTCCTGCCGGCGCTGATGCTGGCCTCCGGGTCCAGCCGCGTCTCGCTCACGGGCGGCACGCACAACCCGATGGCGCCGCCGTTTCAATTCCTCGAGCGCAGTTTCGCGCCGCTGCTGCGGCGCATGGGCGTTGGCATCGACTTGGAGTTGCGGCGCCTGGGGTTCTACCCGGCCGGTGGGGGCCAAGTCTCGGCAGCGATTCGGCCGGCCATCGCCGGCATGACGCCGTTCGACCTGACCGATCGCGGCCCCGTTCTCGAGGCGTACGCGGAGTGCCTCGCACCGGCCCTGCCACATGCCGTCGCGGTGCGCGAACTCGCCGCATTGCAGCGCGCACTGGGCTGGGCGGGTGAGCAACTGCGCACGCCCGTCGTGCGACAGAACGAGGGGCCGGGCAACGCGTTGCTGGCCACGCTGGTCCACGAGCACGTGAGCGAGGTCGTCACGGCCTTCGGCGAAAAGGGTGTGAGCGCCGAGCAGGTGGCGGGCGCTGTCGCCAGGGAGGTGACGGCGTTCCAGGCGAGCGACGGCGCACTGGGTCCGCACCTTGCGGACCAGTGGATGTTGCCGCTCGCGCTGGCTGTCGCCGCACAGGGCGGCGCGGCGTCGTTCACCTGCAGCGAGATGACCGAACACGCCACCACGAACATCGGTGTGATCGAGAAGTTCCTGGCGGTGCGGTTCGAGGTCAAGCCGAGCGGATCCGGATGGCGCGTTGATCTGACGGGTCGTGGACAGCGGCTGAGCGGGATTGGAGCGACACCATGAGCTGGTTGAGCAAACTGCTGTGGAGCGGTGAACAGCGACCACCCGCGTCATGGGCCGAGTGGATGACTGAAGCCCGCTCTCGCAGTGGCTATGCGAGGGAGGCGGCTGTGCGGGCGCTGGCCTTGTCGGGCCACGGGGATGCCCTGCCGGTATTGCTCGAACGCGTGAACGACTGGGTGCCCGAAGTGAGACGAGCCGCCTACGCCGCCGTCGAAGGATTCCTCGACGAGGAGCATCTCGGTGCCTGGGGCCGCGCACTCGGTCATGTCGCCGCATTGCGTCGCATGGCCCGCGCGGATCACACGCGACTGCTCCAGAGCATCGAGGACTTCCTGTCCACGCCCGCCCACCTGTCGGCGCTCAAGGGTGCGCAAGCCGGCATGCCGCGAGCAGCGGTCCGTCTCCTCCTGTCTCTGGAGCTCCGTGCGGCCGGTGACGAGGAGACGCGGTACGGCGTCTTGCGGAGTGCTGTCTTGTCTGCCGACATCGCCGTCGCGTCGGACTCGGCCGCATTGATCGAGACGCTTGAACTGCCCGCTCGCCGCCTCGCGCTGGCAGGTGCGGCCTGTTTGTCGAGCTACGCGGCGGTGCGAGTGGTCGGTCTGCGGGCCGCCCTGCGAACGCAGGCGCCTTCGGCGCAAAGTCTGGTGCGCGCCTTGGTCCGTGACCCCAGCGCGAGCGTCAGGGCGATCGCGTTGGCGGCGCTGGCGGACGGACGGGACCAGGTGATCGACGAGGCGCGCCGCATGCTTCGAAGCGATCAGGGTGCTCGGACGCGTGCCGTCGCGCTGGACATGCTTTGCGCGTTGGGAACGGACGATGCGATGGCGTTGTGCGAGAGAGTCGCTGGCGACCCGGCCGTTGCCGTCCGTTGCGTCGGCTACGCCCGCCGATTCGCCACTGCGACAGGGAGTGCTCGGGATGGGCTGATCGTGCAGGTCCTGCGGGATCGGTCACCGCGCGCGCGGCGCCTGGCGGTCGTTCAGGTCAAGAAGGGGGCCGCCGCTCCGACGTCTGCGACGCTTCTCGAGATCCACGGCGCGGACGCTGAGGCCATGGCCAGCCTGGTCAGCGTGGCCGCTCATCTGTCTCCATGGTCCCGGCTCGACTTCCTGCTCAACCTCGTGACGCGCTCGGGCACCGATACGGCGCTCGCCGAGCAGCTCCACCGGGATCTCGATCGATGGAACTCGGACATGCTTCGTTGCTTCGTTCGGCCGCTGCCGGATCAGGTGCGCACCGTGTCAACGCTCTGGGGCATGACACGTGATGGGCTGCCAGAGGAACTGCAGCGGAGCCTGGCGTTTCAGCTGCACGCGTTCGGGATCCTCGACGCGCAGTGAACCGAACCGGCCCGACCTCTGCATCGTGAACACCGGCTTGCGCGTCGCGAGTGGCAGGGTGCTTCCGGCTGACAACAGCAAGGCACGGTCGCGCACGACCATCAACGGAGACCACACATTCCGTAGGTGCTGATCACGATTGGCGAGCCCTTCCCCTTCAGAAGAAGCGCGCCTGAATCGCCAGGATCACTGGACCTTTCGTCAGTCCAGACAAAGTCCGGCGAACGGGATGAGTAGGTTGGGCGGAAACGGAGGATCTCTCACACCGCGCTCCAACACTCAATTCCGCCTGTTGTTCCTTCTTACTGGGGTGCACTTTCAGATGCAAGACTGATCTCGATCTTCAAGAACCTCGAAATGGACTCGGCCTTCTTCGCTTGCCCGCCAATGAGTGGAACCGGAGCGGGTCGAAGCCGACACGCTGACGAAGCAGTTCTTCCCCGTCGATGCGCTCGGCGAGGCTCTCCAGGTCGCGCGCCGTCACACCCGCCAGCTCAAAATGTTCCCGCCACGTGTTGACGACTTTGATCACGGCTGCCACTTCGCTCGCGGCCTCCTCGGGCGGCAAGCCGAATGCATCGCTTTGCGACATCGCATTCTCGAGCGTCGACTCCCTGCCATGTGCGCCGCAGATGAACTCCTGGTAGCCCTGCCCCGAGTTGGTGGGCAGAACGTCGTAGGCCGGTGCCAGTTTCAGGCGACCATTGGCAATCGGGTTCACGACCAGGAGGGAGTGGTTCTTCTCGTGGTCGTCGGTGTTGTCGAGCAGGATATTGAAGACCATGCGACGAAAGAGTTCGCGCGCGTCCCGTTGGTTCGCGTCGTCCTGGGTGACACCGACGCGGCGGAGAATTCGTGCGAGCTCGGGGTAGCCCATCTCGGGTTCGGCGCCCGAAGCAGTGGCTGCGCGTATGGCGGTGCCGGCCGAGATGCTGTGGATGCGGCGGTCCTGTTCGCGGTCGAAGCGACGCACCGCGATGGCGTTCGCGCCCGCAAGCGGAATGACCTTCGTCTCCGCCACGATGATGCCGGCGCGCCTGGCAAGCGTCATGGTCGCGTGCTCGATGAGCGGCGTGTCGACCGGCTCATTGTTGGAGAACTTGACGACCCATTGCACGCCGCCGATGTCAACGAGCGCTTTGGGCTTGGCGCCGCCGAGCGGGCTGCCGCCGCCGGCGATGATCTTGGCCTCCAGTGCGTCGATGGGCTCCGAGGCCTCGATCTTGGCCACCACGTCGCTGAGTTGCTGCGCCTGGTCGAGCCGAGGCAATGGCCCCCCGACTTTCGGGCTGTAGACGCTTGAGGACGTGGAAACACCCAAGGCGCCGAATCTGTCGTCGCCGGCGTAGTACAGGTACTCCATCAGCGAAAGCCGCTTCGGCTTTTCCACGAAGCGAATGACCTTCTCGCCCCAGCGGTCCGGCCGCGCGTCGTCCACCGCGCCGACCGCACGTTGCGCATCCGTGTTCAACCGGCCCGGTGGCAGGTACTCGTTGTCCACGAGCGGAAGGTCCTCGCTCAGCGCAAACCCGTGGACCAGCCACTCCTGTGCGTAGCGCAGCGAGACACCCTTTCCGGCGGAGACAAGCCTCAGTGCACCGACCAGGCGCGGCGTGCTGGGCGTCCCCAGGTACCAGAGATGCAGATCGTCCAGGCGCATCTCAGACCTTGGCCTTGTCGTACCCAGTCGCAGCGCTCAACCGTGCCTGTGCGGAAGACTGGGCGCGTGCACGCCCCAACTCGACGGCTTCACGAACGTCCATCTCCAGGGCACCTCGGTCATGTTCGGGCGCGGCGAGATTTCCCAACTCGCCATCGCGCTTGATGAGCCAGAGCGCGGTTGCAACGATGCCGATGCCCACAGAGGGGTCACCGGCCTCGAGCCGTTGGAGGGTAGACACTGTGACGCCCAAGCGCTTGGCCCAGGACCTCAGTGATTCCTTGCGGCGCAAGCGGGCCACCGCCAAGTCGGCGCCCAGCTTCTCGATGGCGCCGGCAGTGGCGGGGGGCAGCTGCGCGAGCGCACGTGCGGTCTTTGGCATACCGATAGAGTAGCACAACAAAGGCTATATTGTAATCATCTATCATTACACCTTGCGTTTGCACGCTGAAAGGCCAGACGCTGGCGGCGTGGTGCGGAACTAGGAAGTCACGCCGTTGCGCCCCTCCAATTCAAGCCGAAACCACCCGTCTTCGTCGCCTTCGGACAGCTCGCACACCACCAGCGTGGAACCTGACCCTGGCGCCTTGCTGGGGCGTGCACTCCGTTCAATGTCTCCTGCCAGTTGGCGCGTGACCACGGCCGCTGCTGCACTGCTGCCGGCCGTGCGCGTCCATTGCCCATCGAAAGGCCCGTGCACGAGCAGGCCGGGCTGGGCGAAGCCGACGTCTGCCGGCGCCAGTCCGTCGGTCCCCTCGCGCTTGGCCTGTCGGGTGGGGCCGGTGCTCGAATAGTCGGCTCTGCCCCCATCCGAGAGTCTGCTCGCACCCACCACCAGGTATCGAGTGGTTTTGCGCGTGCCGAACCACTCATGCACGTCAATGTTCGACATGGAGGCCAATGTCATCGTCGCGCGCGCGTCTCGCCGCGGCGGCGTCTTCGCCAGCAGAGATTGTTGGCGCCGACGCTGTCCCAGAACCAGGTCGTTGCGCTCCACCCAGAGATGCACGCCCTGAACAGCCTTCTGGCCGCGGTTGTGGATGGAGACCTTCCACCGTCCGGGCTGCGCGCAACGCTCGCCGCGCGTGGCGCGGATTGCCAGGAGCGTCATCGTGCCGTTCAGGCCTTGCGCGACCTTCTTGCAGAAGACGACCGCGCAGCGCGGTTCCGCGGCGTCGTCGGTGGCCATGCTGCCGAACGTCGCAACCACACCGTCATCGTTGCCGTCGCAAGCGAGTTCGACCTCCACGTCATCAAGATCCACGCCGTTCGGCCACCAGACTTCCAGATAGCTCTCCAACGGATTGTCCGGTCCCACCATCCAGTCGACGACGCGGGTTCTTTTCGCTGGGACAGACAGCTCGACGTGCAGCGCGTCCAGATTCGAGTTGCCCGCGGCCACCACAAGAGACGTCCTGTCATGACGGAGCAGGAAGTCCGCGATCGCGCGTTCGACCAGCGACGTGCCGTCGTGCGGTCCTGCCGCGGACCCGTAGCTCAGGTTGATGACTGTGCGACAGGACGCGGGCGCGTCGGTAGACGCGGCCAAGTCGTTCGCCCGAGCAGCGATGTAGTGAAGGGCATCGAGGACGTGATAGCCGATCGATCCGCCGGTGGTGTCGGCCACCGTTCTGAGCGGCAGCTGGACGAACACGATGGGAAGCTGGCTGTCCGGAATCGCGGCAGTGGTTCGGTTCGTCATGTCGACGGGCGCCTGCCCGCCGGCGGCCAGGTGGCAGATCGCATTGCCGTGTGTCCGCCGTCGGCCCGTGATCCGGTCCATTCCCAGCGCAGCGTACACGTTGCCTTGGGCGAAGCGCGCCTTGTAGGCGTTCAATGTGGCGGCTCGCGTCTCGAGACCATTCGGGAAACCGTTCGGCCTGATCCAGGCCGGCGACGCCACGCTTGCGGCGACCGTCGCCCCCTGGTCCCAGAGATATCGCACGCGGGTGCGCCCGGACCAGTCGGACAGGTTGCTGTGGGCAAACGGGCAGCCGTCGTCGATGATCCCGACAACGGTGGCGAAGTCGATCGCACCCGCTTGCTGCCGATGGCCCGGCGCCAACGGCTTCGGCGGGAGGTCGACGTCGTCCATGTGGCTCAGGGGCTGCCGACCTGGTCGCGCCACGCTCAGTTGGAACCTCGAGATGAGTGCGTCCGACCGCAGCAGGGCCTCGACATCCTGTACAGCGATCTGGGCCGTGAAGAATCGCGAACCCCTGGCTTCCTTGGTGCCAAGGTAGGCCTCGGACACCCGCACGCCTTGCAGCGGCCCTGGCAGGCAAGGCTGGTCCAGGTGCAGGCCGACAGCACCTTCCAGCACGAAGGGCAGGGCCTGCGTCACGTCTGCGTCGCCGCACATCGCAAACTTGGTGACGTCGGCCCATATCAGGTACGGGTCCAGAACACGGTCCCTGACCAGCCAGGCGCTCCAGTCGATGCCTGTCGTCGCGCGCCCGGTCATGTCCGCTCCGCGCGGGCGCGTGCCCAGAGCCACTGCCAGGGTGTTTGCCCTGCCTTCTCGCGAACCACCTTCAGTTTGGTGACCGTCAATGCGTAAGGAGACTCGAAGCTCTGGTCGATGGCGATCGACGTGTCGAGGTCCCATCCGGCCGCCTCCCCCGCGTCACGCTTGTCCTGTCCCTCGTGAGGGCCGAAGTCCAGTTCACGCGACCTCCACCCAGGACCGCCCGTGGCCAGGAAGTACAGGTACTCGGCCAGCGACTCGCCGAGAATGCGGCCGGCGATTCCGTCCAGCGGAAAGTGAACTCCTGCGACCACGCGGTTCGTGGCGATCCTCGCAGCCAGCCGCTGCAGTTGCTGGTCCGGATCACTGCCCGTCTTCGCGCCGATCAGCAAGCAAAGCAGGCGCGAAATCAGGAACGCCTCGGTGGCGTGGCCGCTCGGATAGGCGAAGAATCCACGTGCAGCGAAGACGGGTTGAACGCGCGCGGAGTAGTCCGTTGGGCGCGGGCAGACGAGCGAGAACTTCATGCGCTGCAGCACACTGGAGCAGAACGACAGCGAGTTCTGCATCAGCTCGATCGTGGACCTGCTGAACTCGGGGTGCAGGTTCACGACGGCGCCCCAGTAGGCATAGGGCGACTCGGCCTGCGTGACCACCTCGGGCATGCGCTCCATCCGGGCGTTGGACCAGCTGTCGACCAGGCCGAGCTGCGCTTCGAACTGCGCCCGGCTCGGGCGGTGGATGGTGCAGATCACCTCCTGCGTCGCGGCCCCGCGATGTTTCACTGAGAAGGATGAAGGGCCCGGCAGCAGGTCAACGCACCCGAGAAGGTCCGCCAGGATCACTTGCGAGCGTGCCCAGCCGTCCATCCTGGGCAGCCACTCCGCGAGGCCCATCTGAGGCAAGCCGTCATCGCCCAGGGCCTTCCACCGTCGGCTCACGAATGGCTTGGCTGGCCGAGTCACGGAACGTGTCGGTGGCGTGGATGGTGGCGCGACAAAACATGCTTCGCGACTGGTCGTGATGCCCGCGCCCACGAAGGCCCGACCATCGCCGCCTTGCTTGCCGCTGCCGACCTTTCGGCTCTCGTAGCCGTCGTAGCCGTCGTAGCCGTCATACCCGTCGTAGCCGTCCAAACCGCTCATGAAAGTCTCTCCCGCGTTGTTGTTGATGGGGAAGCGCTGGCACCTAGGCCGTCTCCGGCAAGCCGGCCTCTCGCAGCGCTTGGGCAAATCGTTCGCCCTGACCGAACTTCGCGCCCGGTGATCGTTCGAGGAAGGTTTGAACCGAGTACCTCGGGTCCTGAACGAGCATCTGCTCAACCGTGCGTCGGGCGTCGTCAACGCGGCCCGACAGGGACTGGGCGATGGCGAGCGACCGGTAGGTGGAGGTGTGCTGTCGGTTCGCCTTGAGCGCGCGCTGGGCGAAGTCAATGGCGCGGTCATAGTGGCCCGCGGCCAGCGCGGTTGCCGACCCGTGCACGTGATAGAAGAACTGCATCGGGTCCACCGGCGAAAGCGACAGGGCCATCTCGGAGTGTCGGACCGCCTCCTCGCCACGGCTCTGGAATCCGAGGGCGGTCCCGAGGAGAAGCCACGCCAGTGATTCCTGCGGATTGACCTCCAGGGCCCGGCGGTAGAGCACCTCGGCCTGCCCGATGTCATGCTGCAGTTGAAGGCGCACCGAACCGGCGATGGCCAAGGCCAAGGATGATTCGGGATCGAAGTCCAGCGCGCGGCGCGCAAGATCCTGTGCCTGCCGGCTGTCCACGGCGACATCCGTCGACCAACCTTGAATGACGGCAAAAAGGTGCCAGCGCGCCAACCAGGCATAAGGCAGCCCATGACGCGGCACGCGCTCCTGCAAGGCGTTCAGCAGCTCCCGCGCGCGAAGGAAGTCGCTGCGCGAGAAGCGATGCATCAGGCTGACGCCGCCATAGAGAAGGGCATGGGCATGCATGTTCGGCAATGGGGTCAGCCGCGCCATCTGCATCTGGCGGTCGAGAATCGTCTCGCCCACCGCTTCGGCCACCGTGCGCGCCACCTCGCATGCATCGCTGTGCAACTCGGCGACCGAGGCGCTGACCTCACGCTCCCAGAGCAGGTCCTGGCTGCGCGCTGCCCTCACGCTGGCTCTGATGTGCAGACGCGTCATGTCGCCCTCGACCGTTCCAGACAGGACGAAGTCGGCCTGAAGCACCTCGGCGACTCGAGCGGGCGCAAGGTTGCGCTCGGCCGCAGCCTTCGCCGAGGGCCTCGCGATCACCTTCATGCTCGCGTTGGGCAGGATCAGCGCCTGGACTTCGCTCGCGAAGAGTTCTCCGAGGCAGATCAGATGGACATCGGCTTCGAACGGCGCGCTCGGCACGAACGGAAGAATCGCCAGGACCGGACGCAGATCGGTGCGGTCCAGCGGGGCGGGGTCGCCGCGCGGCGCGCCGTCGACCAACCGGTAGGCCCGGACCGGCTCGTCAAAATGCTTGAGCCAGCACTCGCCCAGGTCCTCCGCGTCGGGATCCGTACCAGGAAGGAGGTGATCACGGGCGTCCGACGACAGAATGACTTCGCTCGGTGCTGCGATCGATGCAAGACGCGCGGTGAGATTGACGCCATTGCCGTAGAGGTCGAGTTCGTCAACCACGACGTCCGCGACGTGGACGCCCATGCGCAGTTGCAGCGTCAATTCCGAATCCGCGTTGTCCTGATTGAGGCGCTCCAACACCGCGTTCATTTCTTGTGCGGCTCCTACGGCATCGTGCACGCGCTCGAACTCGAGCAACATCCCGTCGCCGAGGCTCTTGACGAGTCGTCCCGAGTGCCTCGGCAAGACATTGGTTCGGACCTCCTGCACAAATCGTCTCCACGTATGGATGACCTCGGCCTCGAACTGCTGCATCTTCCGAACCGACTCGACCAGATCCACGACCAGCAATGCGCGTCGGGCCCTGGAAAGTGCAGCCCACGGCCCCTCCGCTTCCCAATCCCCGTCGGTGGACATCTTGCGCTACCTCCCGGATTTGCTTCTCATAAATCTTGAGGATGACTCGTCAAATAAGCAAGCACCACAGATGCATGGTCGAATCTGTCGGCAGCTCGTTTGCGGCCGCCTGAGGTCCGCGTACCGAATTCCCGTCCGTGGCTGCAGCCTTGTCAGGCTGCTTGCTCTCCAGAACGCGCCGCGCCCAGGGTCGGAACGGGGAGTTCCACTCGACCGTGGCGTCATCAACAGTGCTGATTCCGACCTCGGCGCCCGGCCCGCAGAATTTGTCGCCTCCATTGTCGACAAGGGACTCGGGTCCAGGATCACGAGCCTGACGATGGATCGACGCGGACTGGCAGCAGATGGGAGAGAGTCATGGTTTTGCACTTCATGCGCGTGCCGCTCGCCCTGGGCGCGAAAACGCTGGCCGTCTTCAGCCTTGCGCTGAGCGGTGCTGTGATCTCTTCTGCTGAAGAGCTGGCAGCATTGCCCTATGGCCTGGCAGCCGAAGCACAGCTGGCCAGCCGATACGCCGATGAGATCGAACTGCTTTGGTCGCAACGTGTGAAGCGAGGAGAGTTCAAGGGCGTAGGCGGAGTGAAGCTCGCCTATGCGTCGGCCGTTGTTCCTGACGAGCGTGCGGCGGTGGTGATCGTCACCGGCCGTACAGAGAATCTGTTGAAGTACCAGGAAGTCGTCGCCGACTTCGTCAGCCAGAAGTACTCGGTCTACGTGTACGACCATCGAGGACAGGGCTTCTCGGAACGCCTTCTACCGGCTGAGCCCGAGAAGGGGCACGTCGGCGACTTCGACGACTATGTCGTGGATCTCCAGACGTTCGTGCAGGACGTCGTCAAGCGTGATCCGCACAAGAGGCTGTTCGTCCTTGCTCACTCAATGGGCGGTGGAGTCGCCACGAGACACCTTCAGCGGTTCCCAGGCGTATTCGATGCGGCAGCGATGTCATCTCCGATGCATCAGCCGAACTCGACGATCTTGATCTCACCCGACTCCAGCTGCTGGTACTTCAGGCTGACGGGTCTGATTTTTGGAGAGGCCTGGGCGGGCGGGAAGGCAAGGCCGTATTCCCATCATCCCTACGACGAAACCACAAACGAATACACGCATTCGCAAGTGCGCTGGGCACGTGTTCTCCAGGTTGAGAACGAGTTTCCGAAGGTTCGTCTCGGTGGCCCCACCCGTCGTTGGGTAGCCGAGGCCTGTGGGGCATCAAGTGCGCTGTTGTCGGGCGCTTCGAATGTCGCAACTCCGGTTCTGGTCTTGCAGGCTGGAATGGACACCGCGGTCACGCCAGAAGGACAGGACGAATTCTGTGCAGCACTTGCCAAGACAACCGGTCGCCCCTGCGATGGTGGTGGCCCTCAACGGATTGAGGGTGCACGGCACGAGTTGCTCATCGAAGCAGACAAGTACCGCGTGCCAGCGATGACCAAGATTCTTGATTTCTACAGCCGGCAGCTCACCGGAGCGTAGGAGGGACGAGACGCCTGCGGCCTACAAGGACATCGATGCGGTGCTGGAGGCGCAACGCGACCTGGTCGACGTGGTGCACACGTTGAAGCAGGTGGTGTGCGTGAAGGGCTAGTCGATGCAATTCACGCCAGTCAGGGGGCGTTTGTCGCGAGACAAGCGCCCCTTTTCGCTGGGCGGCATCCAAGGATCTTTCGCCACCTGCTCCACCACTTTTTCTCGCGAGTTCGTCCTTCTTGCCAGGGTGCACTTTCAATGCTCCAGACTGGCCAACGGAGAAAGGTCGATTTTCGGATTTGAACCGGCGTCAACTTGTCCCCGCGAAGAGTTTGTCACTGCGTCCGGAGAGCTCGTCTCGCATCTTCCCGGAACGTCTGGTGTCGACCCGGCTACTGCCGTTGCACTACGACGGCCTCCGACACTTACCCGTCATTCGCACGGTTCGAACTGCGGATCGAGGAAGAGCTCCTGGCTCGAGTAGACGGCCGAGCAAGGCTATGCGCCGCCGAGATCCGCCCTGGCCTGGTTGGACACGGTCTCAGCACCACACAGATCATCGAAATCCGGCAAGCCAGGCGGCGCACCGAGTAGCTTCCCGCATCCTGGGGGAAAGCTGAACGTGTAATAGGAAGCTTATAAGCTTCCTATTATACATATAACTCAATGAAAATCACACTCTCTCCAGGCGACATGAGGTAGATGCGCATGATACATGGTGCTATGAGGCATGTATGCCTCATAGCATATCAATGAATTCAACCTTAGGCAAGAGCTAATTTTCTACCTTGGGTGAAGCATCAAGAAAAGTGCCTCTTGACAGATTTATAATCTTATGTCATGCTACGCAGCATTTATGCAGCGTAGCACTAGATTTGGATTGAAAGATGAACCGTTCTCGACTGCAGATCGCAAAGTCGGACATCGTGGCCTTCTTCTCTGAGAAGGCGCCGCGGGTCATGAAGCCACGCCAGATCGGCGCCATCCTGTCGGAGCAACGTCGCGGCTGGCGCCTGGCGCAAAACACCACGATCGACAACTTCATCGCGTTCCTAACGAAGAGCACGGATCTGAAACGCCACGCGTTCGACTTCCCCACTCGGCCGGAAACCCTGTTCGTTTGGGGCAAGGTGCCGTTGTTCGAAATCCTGCAGCACCTCAAGCCGAAGAGCTATTTCAGCCACTACACTGCCATGCGCATGCAGGGGCTGACCGAGCAGGTGCCTAAGGTCATCTACATCAGCCACGAACGCACGACGCCGGCCACTCACTCCGAGCTGAGCCAGGCCGCGATCGACGAGGCTTTTCAGCGGCCGGCGCGGATCAGTAGCAACGCGGTCGAGTTCGGCGATCAGCGCATCGTGCTCCTCAACAGCGCGTTCACCGATGAGTTGGGTGTGATCGATCAAACGATCCAGCATGGCTCGGAGGCCAGTGCCTCAGTGCGCGCAACCAACCTCGAGCGCACTCTGATCGATGCAGCAGTGCGGCCTGCTTATAGCGGTGGCGTGTTCGAGGTGGCCAAGGCCTTCGAACTGGCCAGGGACACGCTATCAGTGAACAGCATGGGGGCGATGTTGAAGAAGCTCGACTTTGCCTACCCATACCATCAGGCGATTGGCTTCTACCTCGAGCGCGCCGGCTACCGCCCCAGCACCCTCGATCTGCTGCGCCGTTTCCCTATGACGTTCGACTTCTATCTGACGCATGAGATGGCGGAGACCAGGTTCGACAAGACCTGGCGACTGCACGTACCGAAGGGCTTCTAGCCCTTCCCTGCATCAGCTGCCGCCAGCACGCGCGTGGCAAGCGCAACGACATAGTCAAAATAGAAATCGAACGGCTGCAGTTCGAAGCCTGGCGCAACCGTCGCCTGCACTGCCGGGAAGCCCTGCCGATGAAACTCGCGGTACTTCTCGATCTGCCCCAGAAAGGCCAGCGGGACATGCTTCAGCGCAAACATCTCGCGCGTCATGTCGACGGCCTTGGGTGCGACCAGGTCCAGGTACAGTCGATCGGCGAGTGTATGGATATCCAGGAAGTCGCGTGCCCGCTGCGAGCCAGGGCGGCCGTCGCTGCGTTTGACGATCGGCGCGTATTCCTCCATCTGCTGGCAGATGGCGCGCAGCTTCTCGCACGCGATCATCGTGGGCGAGTAAACATAGATGCGATAGCCCTCGAGATCGCTTTCTTGCTTGTCCTCGACGTACTCGAACCGGCTGATGTCGATGAGAAACTTCTTGCCCTGGCCGATGCTGAGTGCTTCGCGGCGCAGTTGCTCGAGGTTGTCCTTATGCGCGGCGAACTGCTCAGTTGTGACGAGCTTGAACTCGACGGCGTAGCCGCCCCAGAAAGTCGCCATGTCCTCGCTGAGCTGGGCTGGCTTGGCCGCCATCTTGAGGTCGAAGGGCTCATAGCCGGCCGGCCGAAATGTCCGCAGCAACGCAGTGCCGATGCGGGTCGTCACGACCTCGATGCCATCGGGGAAGTCGTGCTTCATCGAAAAATCGAGGTCGACGGACTCACGCGATGTCAGCTTGTGAATGAGCGCCATGGCGTTGCCGCCCTTGAGTACCAGCTCGTCAAGCAGTTCATCGTCCGAGAACATGGCCATCACGGCCAGCTTCTTGATCCGCTCCAGCGCAGCGATCTCCTCGCTTCTCTTCTCGTCTTTGCTCTTTGCCACGTATCCTCCAGGTCAAGTGATGCCGCCGGCAGGAAGACAGATCTGCTGCTGCCGCAATTTCTGTTTGTGGAATAGCACGGCGAGACTTTGGGCGCGATTGCCGGCCTGACTTCGCCGATGCGATTGTGAGCAAGAATTCGGCGGCCCTGGTGCTGCGAGCAGTCACAGAATATCCAAGAGGTGCGATCGCGGTCTTCAGCGAGACCGTCCTGGCGGCCCCTGCATCAGGCGCTGACTGAAGCTCGTCTGCGTCTGCTCCCGCCGGTGACCGAGGTCAGGTGTTGTCTTCTCACCCCGACTCATCGTCATCGAGGATGCCGAGGTCCTTCACTGACTCGGCGAGCAGGTCCGTGCAGGGCATGAACTCCGTCCAATCATTGAGAGCACGTCCAGAGCGCCATGCATTGCATTGGAGAGCTCCATCACGGCAGCCACAACGCACCAACACATCGGGCGCAAGAATTTGCGCAGTGTCGTGAAGTCGCCTCACAAATGCGAGACTGTCCGGCAATCCTCGCCCACTCTCGAAGCGCTCGCGCCGCTGGCGCCTGCCGCGCTGGATGCATGGCCCGCGCGACGTTGTAGGATGAACTCATCTCGGGCGCGGATGTTCGACCCTGACGCCATGGCTTTATGCCCTGGCCAACGTCAGCGCTTCGGCATTCAAACCCTCGCCGTAAGAAAAGATGATGGAATGGGCGCGACACGGCATGAGCGACTTTTCTCACTTCATCTGGCACCAGCCCCTACCCAATCACGGTCTGGACACACGTGCTTGGTGGTCATGCGAGCCCGGCGGACAGGCGTTGGTATTCGTGCATGGCTTCGGTGGACGGCCGCTTGCAACCTGGTCGCAGTTCACTTCGTTGTTGGCGCGCCAACCATCGTGCGCCCACCACGACATCTTTTTCTTTGGTTATGACGGCAAGCACACCGAGGTCGTTGCGAGTGCCGGTCAGTTTCGCGACTTCCTGAACGACTTGATGGCCTCTCCCAAGGACATGTACCTGCGGAGCGGCGCCGCGGCAGCCGGGCGCGCGAAGCACCACAGGACCTATTCCAAGGTTGTCGTGGTCGGACACTCGCTCGGGGCCGTAGTCGCACGACGTGCTCTCCTTGACGCGTACAACGACTCGACGCACAGGCGCTGGGCCAGGAAGGTGAACCTGCTCTTCTTCGCACCCGCGCATGTGGGCGCGAAGCTCTTCTCTCTCGTGCAGCTTTCTCCGCTTGGCGTCGCACTTTCCGTCGTCCCATTGGCGCAACTGGCTGGAAAGTACTTGGCGCTGGACGACCTGAAGGAGGGCTCGCGCGCCTTGCAGGACCTGAAGGACGACCTCCGCCGGGAATTCGGCGTCGGCAAGCCCAACCTCAAGGCAATTCGGGTGGTACACGCCATCAACGATCCGATCGTGCGCAACGCGACACTGTTTCCAGACCCAGCCCCACAACGGGAATCCGGTTGCAATCACCTGAGCGTATGCAAGCCGAATGACCGATATCTGAGGCCGATCGTGCACGTCACGGAGTCGTTGTGAACTTCGCAGACGGATGCCTCTACCAGCTGGGCTGGCAGTTTTCGCGGCGCGTGCAGCGCTGGGTGCTGGGTCCAGGCCGCGCAAGCTCGAACGCCCTCCCCTGGCTGCACGCATACTTGTCTGCCGCTCACGATGGCGACGCTGCCTCCATGCTGATGTCGGAATGCTCGCGCTATCTCGCGCTCGTCCAGATCGCGGCCATCGCCGGGTGCCTACCTCAAGGCAGGCTCGAACTCGTTGAACTTGCGACAGATGCGCTAGGTCGCGCAGGGGTTGCGCTCCACCGACAAGAGAAAGGACCTCCGCCGGTATCGACCTGGCGATTGAGGCTGGTTGCCGATGCGGTTCGCAGAGGTCTCAGGATCGACGAGCAACGCGAGACACACTCGGACAGTCTGCACGTGATGTCAATGAGCGAGTACATCGCCCTGTTCGACGAGTTCCAGATCAGTCAATCTGGAATGATGTTCTGGAGCTGGGTCGTGGACCCGAGACTTTCCGACCCGAGTGTCCTGTTGCATCGCGACAAGCCGCCTGGCTCCTCCATGCTGGCGTCCTCGCCGACGGTGCGCCTGCAGATCCTCGAAGGACTGGGCGAATTCGTGTCGCTGATCGAGTGCTGCTTCGCGCTCCTCAACAGCCTGGAGGACGAACCGCTGCTGCAGCGGGCCTGTTGGTGGTTTCATGGCGGAATCTATGGGGATCAGCAAGCTGCATCTCTCGTGCTGAGCTGCATGGATCTCTTGATCGATTCGTGCGCAGAAGGGCACGACGCTTCCGAGGATCGCGGCGTCACGCTCTCGATCACCAAAGACAACCTCGAACGCCTCCAATCCATCCGAACTGCTTGGGAGCGCCTAACGACCGTGAGCGACTGGATCGGATCGACCAGGGGGGCCACATGGGATGACTTCCTTGATGGCTTATCCGAAGTCCACTCCTTCTCCGCTTCAGCGTCGGCACCAGCAGCCCGAAATAGCGTGCCCCTGAAGGATCGACGGGATGGACTTCTCCGACCGATCCACCGCCGCTGAAGGTCTGCAGCGGCACCGGCTCGTAGACAGAGGGGCTCTGCTCACCTCTCCGCTAGATTCCTCCCAGTTTAAACACCTGTGCAAGCGAGAGCTTCCGCTCGTTGATTTGACTGCCGGGGAACGGATGCATGCTGAAAAATCGCCGAGATTCATCGCGCGATTTCCCCGTTTCCGGTTCTAGAGTTGACGAACCACCCGTGAGATTAGACGCTCCTGCGTTTTCTGATCGATGGTTTCAGCGCTCGAATTCATCGCGAGAAGCGACCTCGGACGGGTGCAGTATCAAGCTCGCAACACGGAGGGTCCTATGGCTCAAGCACCATACGCGCGCACTGCGATCGGTCCCGTTTGGCAGCCGCCCGCCGCTGGCGAGATGGCCGTCGTGTTCCTGCGTCTTCAGGCAGTCGTTCGCGTCACGGGCCTCAGCCGCTCCACTCTCTACCGGTTGATCGCGGACAAACAGTTCCCCAGACCGGTCCGACTGGGGCCACGCGCGGTGGCATGGCGTCGCCAGGACGTGGAGGCCTGGAGCGAAACGCGTCCCGTCACCCGTCACTGATGGGTACTCGCGTGCGCGCGCCGCGGCAGAAGACGACACCTGTCGGCAGACCCACGAGCCCGGACGATCTCAGCGAGCCCGACTTGTTCACGGAACAACCGGCAGCGGCGGGGACGCCTTTGATGGTGGCCATCGGGCGCCTGGATGAAGATCGGAGCAACCCACGCACGGAGTTTCCGACGCACGAGATCGAAGAGTTGGCCGCCGACATCGCGGAGCGGGGTGTGCTTCAGTCGATCGTCGTCGAGGCGGTTGACCCAGGTGATCGGTTTCTCATCCGGTTCGGCGCGAGGCGCTATCGCGCGGCCCGCCTGGCAGGGCTGGTCGAGGTGCCGGTCACAGTATCCCTCCAGGCCCGAGATGCCTACGACCAGGTGGCCGAGAACCTGAAGCGTCATCCGCTGTCGACGCTGGACATGGCACGGTTCATCCGTGGCCGGGTCGATGCCGGCGAATCGAACGCGACAATCGCCAAGCGGCTGGCGATCGACCAGACCACGGTGGCGCACCACCTCTCTTTGCTGTCGTTACCGCCCGTGCTTGAGGCGGCGCTTTCGTCGGGACGTTGCAGATCGCCTCGGACGCTGCAGGAACTCAGCAAGCTGCACTACGAAGCTCCCTGTCGGGTGGTCGAGCTGGTTTCGAGCGATCTCCCTATCACGCGAGAAGCCGTGGCTGCGATTCGTAGTGCCGCGCCGGCCGCGGTAGGTGGCGAGATCTCGTCGACCTCCTTGCGGCCTCGCCCGGATGCACTACCTCGGATGCTCGGGCGGACACGGGCGCTGTGCGATCGCCTCGACGCGTCGATCACGCGTCTGCTGCAGAGAGGACCGGACCGAATCGGTCCCGATGATCTCGCGGTGCTTCGCCAGCGGGTCGTCGAGCTGGCTGACCGGTTGAGTTGAGCTCGAACTGACGACTTCAGCGGCACCTGAGGACGAACTCGTGAGTCGGCATGCACGTGAGCGGGTCACGATCGATCTGCGCGGGATCGGCCCCAGGCTGAGGGCCCACGCCGTTGCACGCGGCATGACGACAGCCTCCGTGGTTCGCGCGGCCGTCGTTACGCTGCTGGATGCGAGCGGCAGTCTCGATGAATCGGACCGCGTAGTCGACTCGAGCGATGCGCGCACGGTCAAGGTGACCTTGCGCATGAGTGCCGCGCATGCGGCTCTCATCGCATACCGTGCACGGCGAGTGGGCGTGTCGCAGGGTGCCTATGTGGCGGGTCTACTCGATGGGCAGCCACCCATCCAGCAGGCGGTCAACCACGGCGCTGCGGTCGCGGCGCTCGCCGACTCGACCCACAGGATGGCGGCGATAAGTGCAGACATTCACGCGCTCATCCGGTTCGTGTCTCAAGGCAGTACGGCCGAGGCGGAGAAGTACCGCGCCTCCTTCACGTCCTTGTCCAGCGACGTGCGAGCGCACCTGGACATTGCCTCCCGGTTGTTGGCAGGGCTGACCTCTTCGCGGCCACGTTCGATGAGGTCGACTTCGAACATGTCCCGTCGCACAGGGCTATCGACATGACGAACCTTCCGGCCGTCGATGGTGTTCTGGTGCAGTGGGGCGAGCGCCTGTTCTACCCGCGCAACCGCATCGTGAAGACACCTCCCCCTGCGCGCTTGAACGCGCTGGCTCAGCGCAAGGCTGCGGTCATCCGTGGCCGGATCACCGCCACGGTGAGTCGGCGGGCGCCTCAGGTGATGGTCAAGGTCACGGGCGGTGGGCGCGGGATGGCAGCGATCGCGGCGCATTTCCGCTACATCGGCAAGAACGGGCGCCTCGACGTTGAGGACGAGAGAGGCGTGGTGGGCAATGGCAAGGAAGCCGTGCACGACCTGGTGGAACGTTGGCGCTACGGCGGGTCGTTGATCGAGGAGGTAAGCCCTCGACGGGAGGCGTTCAACGTCATGCTGTCGATGCCGCAAGGAACGGATCCGCGGATCGTGCAGCAGGCGGCACGCGAGTTCGCCAAGGCGGAACTGAAGGACCACTCGTACGTGATGGTGCTGCACGAGCACCAGGCCAATCCGCACGTGCATCTCGCGGTGCGCGCGGAGTCCAGGTTCGGTGTGCGCCTGAATCCGCGCAAGGCGGATCTGCACCGCTGGCGCGAGACCTTTGCGGAGAGGCTGCGCGCCCTGGGGATCGAGGCCGAGGCGACGCGGCAGGTGACGCGTGGAGTGAATCGCCATGGTGATCCTCTGTGGCGACTGAAGGCCAGAGAGGACGGACGGCTGCTTCGGAATCAACAGTCCCACAAGTCCGGTAACCCGTACCGCGCCAGCCAAGTCGGGGCCATGGAGGCCTGGAGCCACATTGCGCAGGCGCTTGGCGCGTCGGAGCGGCCGGAGGACCGCAAACTGTCCGACGACATCCAGCGCTTCCTTCGAGAGTCACCGGTGGTTCGCGAATGGGCGTCGGCACGGCAGCGCGAAGGCCGCTTGCCGGTGGATGCGTCGATGCAGCGTCAGGGACGAGATCGGGGTCCCGAGATCAGTCGTTGAGCCCCCTCCCCTCGGCCCCTCCCCGAGGGCGTGGAAGTCCGAGTCGCCGGACGGGCTCGGGGGCTGCCGCCTCGAGTCGTCGCCAGCCCCGCTCGCTTCAGCGTATGGCTTGCCGCACCCCGTCAAGGGTTCGCTGCGCCGGGCGATGCCCGCCCTGGACAGGGCCCGGCCAGCAGGGATCGAGGGTCGGACGGTCCAACACCCGTTGGCGCGGATGTTCGACACGGGGTGGCCTTGACCGGTTGAATATTCTTTATGTGTAATTTGTCATAAATATTCCAAATAAAGCATTCTTTGCAGACATGCCTATTGAGGCATAAACTGCAACTCCATGGACTATCCCATTCAGTCTCCCGGTCAACTCTCGGCGCATCTGCGTTCGCTGCGCAAGTCGCGCGGACTCAACCAGGTGCAGCTCGGTGCCGTGCTGGGCGTCGGCCAGGCACGCGTCGCACGCATCGAACGCGATCCGACGGCCGTGAGTGTCGAGCAGTTCATCGCTCTGCTGGGAGCGCTGGGTGTGCAGATGGTGCTGCGCACGAACGGACCGGGCGGCGCCGCGGTTGCACCGACCGACGAGTCGAGCACGGCGTCGGCCAAGTCCGCGCGGACCAGGCGACGCCCGCCGGTCGGCGAGCCCTGGTAGCCCGGCGGGATCGGTTCGGATGGCAGAACTCGACGTCTGGATGAACGGGCAGTCCGTGGCGGTGTGGGGCACGTTGCGCACCGGCACGCCCGTGCTGCGCTACCACGATGCCTGGGCGCGTTCCGAGGAAGGCCGAGCCCTGTCGCTGTCCCTGCCCTTCACCGCGGGGCTCGAGCATCGCGGCGATGCGGTGGCCAACTACTTCGACAACCTGCTGCCCGACAGCAGCGAGATTCGGCGCAGGTTTCGCCGGCGATTCCATGCACGCTCCGACGATGCCTTCGATTTGCTGAGTGCTATCGGGCGAGATTGCGTGGGTGCGGTCCAGCTGATGCCACCCGGCGTCGATCCGGACGGCTGGGACCGCGTCGATGCGGAGCCGCTGAAGGATTCGGAGGTTGAACGGATCCTCGCATCGGTCACTTCGGACGCACCGTTTGGACAGCGGGACGAGGACGACCTGCGCATCTCGATCGCCGGTGCGCAGGAGAAGACTGCTCTGCTGCGCATGGGAGGCAAGTGGTATCGGCCAGTCGGCGCTACGCCGACCACCCACATCCTGAAGTTGCCTCTCGGTCTGGTCGGCAACATGCGCGCCGACATGACAGACTCGGTGGAGAACGAGTGGCTGTGCAGTCAGCTGATGAACGAGCTCGGCATCGCGACCGCCGAGACCGAGATCGGCACGTTCGGCGAGTCGAAGGCGCTGGTCGTCACACGGTTCGACCGTCGGTGGCAAGGGGTGCCCAAGGACAGCGAACGGAAGGCTCGCTTCAAGCCATCGTCCGACACCTGGATCGCGCGTCTGCCGCAGGAGGACTTCTGCCAGGCGCTGGGCATCGCGCCCGATCGAAAGTACGAAAGCGACGGCGGTCCGTCGGCGCGCGATTGCCTGGGGGTGCTCGCGAACAGCGAACATGCCGACGACGACCGCGCCACGTTCGCGCTCGCGCAGCTGGCGTTCTGGCTGTTGGCGGCGACCGACGGGCACGCGAAGAACTTCTCCATCCAGCATCGACGCGCGGGTCGGTTTCATCTGGCGTCGCTGTACGACGTGCTGTCAGCCTGGCCGATCATCGGACGTGGGCCGAACCAGGTGCCGTATCAGCGGGCAAAGCTGGCCATGGCGCTGCGGGGCAAGAACGCGCACCACCGATTGGGGGAAATCGAGGTGCGGCACTGGCAGGGACTGGCCGCTGCGTGCGGTCAGGGTGTCTTCAGCCGGATGACTGCCATGGTGCAGCGGGTCGACGATGTGCTGCAGGCTGTGGAAAGTCGCCTGCCCGCGGACTTTCCGGACAGCGTATGGTCGCGCGTTGCCGCGGGCACGCGGCGTCATGCCGGTCAATTTCTGAGATCGACGACCTGACCTCGACTCTCGATCCAAAGCCCTGCGACCGCACGGTCCGAGCTCATGCGACTACGCCATCGGCAGGAATTCGAAGTCCATCGTCCGTGCGTGATAGTGCAGGCCGCCGTCCTGCACGATGAGGAACAGCGCGCGTTCGTCGCCGTCGTTGTGGTGCGAGTGCGGCGCGCCGGGCGGGGTGACCATCGTCGACCAGGGCACCCAGTCGCAGCGCTGGCCGGCGACCATCGAGTGGCAACCCCGTCCCTGGATGATCAGCGTGATCGCCGCCGAGTTGTGGCGGTGCGCACGCTGCGCAGCCTGTGGGGGCAGCGTGTTCAGGCTCAGCGTCAGCGTCGGCATCAGGTTGCGGCCGGCCTCGTGACGTTCGCTGGAGAAGATCAGTGCATGGCCCGAGGTCGTTTCGTTGCTGCCGGCGTCGAGCAGCAGCGCGAGCTGGCGCGAGATCTCGGCCGCGGGGTAGTGCACCACGTCGATAGCGCCAAGCGGCGGCAGGCCTGGACGCGAACCGTCGAACGCCAGCTGCGGCTGGTTGCCGACGAACCAGAGCAGCGCGCCATTCGCGCCACCGTGCAGACGGTAGCGCGGGCCCCCGGGCAGCAGCACGACGTCGCCAGCTGCCAGCATCAGCTCGGCGTCGCCGCCGCTGCAATACGCGTCGCCGGCGATCACGTAGCCGATCAGCCCGGTCGCGACCGCGTCGACCGCGAGCGATCCGCCGGGCGAGACGCGCCCATAGCGCGCCAGCATCAGCGGCGTCGTCGCAACGAAATCGCAGCCAAGCGCCGGCGACTGGTCGCAGTCGAACCAGGCGCTGCGCGTGGCCGCCAGCGCCTGCGCGGCGACATCTTCGAACGCGCACGCCGGCACCGCCGGCAGCACGATGTTGAACGCGTTGCCCGAGTTGAAGAAGCGCGCGCGGGCCTGGGCCGCGGTCGTGGGCGCCGACGGGAGCTGCACCGCCAGCTCGGCCATGTCGACGGGGGGTTCGAGCCGGGCGTTCACGGGTGTGGTTTCAGTCGAGACCAGCACGAGCTGCCAGCACCTGCAGCAGCACATTGGCGCCTGCCGCGACGTGCGCCGGCTCGGCCCACTCGTGCTCGGCATGGCTGACGCCGCCGCGGCACGGAATGAAGACCATCGCGCTCGGCGCCAGCGGCGCCATGTGGCGAGCGTCGTGGCCGGCGGCCGAGAGCAAGCGCAGGCTGGGCAGATCGAGCCGGCGCGCCGTGGCCTCGATGCTGTCCTGCAACGCGGCATCGAAGCCGTTGCCGGGCGCATCGACGAGCGGCCGGACGTGGACCTCGCAGGGCGCGGCATGCGCCTCGCACAGCGCGACGAGTCGTGCCCCCAGCGTGTCCAACACGGTCGCGTCCGGATGGCGCAGGTCGATGCGCAGCACCGCGCGCTCGGGCACGACCGACGGCGCGTTCGGCTCGACGCGCAACTGACCGATCGTGAACTTGACGAGCGCGTCGTGCCCGCCGATCTCCGCATACAGCGCCGACGCGATGCGCGCGAACGCCGCGAGCGCGTCGCGGCGTTCGGCCATCGCAAGCGTGCCGGCGTGGCCCTTGTCGCCGCGCAGCTCGACCTCGTAGGTCTTCTTGCCCTGGATGCCGGTGACGACGCCGATGGTCGCGCCGGCCGCTTCGAGCACCGGGCCTTGCTCGATGTGCGCCTCGACATAGGCCTCGAACGCGAAGCCGGGCCGGCGTCGTGGCAGCGCTGGGAAGGCCGCGTGCAACGCGTCGAGCGCGGTGCCGACGGTCACACCGCCCGCATCGCGCACCTCGCGCAACACGGCCAGCCCGCGCACCCCGGCAAAAATCTCCGAGCCCATCATGCCGGGCGCGAAGCGCGAGCCCTCCTCGTTCATCCACGCCACCGCGACCACATCGCAGCGCGGGCGCAGGCCTTGCTCGGCGAGCACCGTCAAGACCTCGAGCGCCGCGGCCACGCCGTAGACGCCGTCGAACTTCCCGCCGGTCGGCTGGCTGTCGAGGTGGCTGCCGCTGAGCAGCGGCAGCGCGGTCTGGTCGCTGCCACGCAAGGTGATGAACAGGTTGCCGGCGTCGTCGGTGCTGGCCACGAGGCCGGACGCTTCGGACCACGCGATCACCTGACGCCACGCGTCAATCTCTTCGGTGCTCAAGGCTTGCCGGTTCACGCCGCTGGCCGGGGTCGCGCCGATCTGCGCGAGCGTCATCAGCCGCTCCCACAGCCGGTCGGCGTCGACGCGCAGCACGGTCGTCGTGGCCATCAGCTGGTCTTCATGATCTGGCTGGGGATCGCGCGCGGGTCGCGCGGCCGCCACTGCCCGGCCTCGACCTGCGCGATGAACTCGGCGAGCAGCGCGTTGAACGCGGCGGGCTCTTCGAGGTTCAGCGTGTGGCCGGTCTTGGGCATCACCGCCAGGCCGCAGGCGGGAATCGTCTTCTTCAGGAAGATGCCCGGCTGCAGGCAGTGGTCGTCCTCGTCGCCGACGACGACCAGCGAGGGCACCGCCATCGCGCGGATGTCGGCTTCGAGGTCGTAGATCGACGGGCGCCGCGCCTGCACGCCCCGCATCGTGTTGGCCGAGCCGAGCGCGTCGTGCTCGCCCAGCCAGGTCGCGAACTCCTGCCAGCCGCGCGGGTCCTTGTTCTGGAACTGCACGCGGCTCGCACCCAGCGAATAGGTCTTCGCGAACTGCTTCGCGCCCTGCACCTCGAACTGGCGCGCCACTTCGAGCGAGACGTTGCGGAAGTAGTCCTCGTGCTCCTTCTCGGCGCCATAGCCGGCGCCGGCGATCGTCAGCGACGACGCGCGCGCCGCATGGCGCAACCCGAAGTGCAGCGTCGCGAAGCCGCCCATCGACAGGCCGACGATGTGGGCCTTCGGCAGGTCGAGCGCGTCCAGCACCGCGGCGATGTCGTCGGCAGCAAGAGCCTGCGAATAGCGCTCGACATCGGCCGGCACCTCCGACGGCGGGTAGCCACGCGCAGCGAAGGTGATGCAACGGTGGCGCCGCGCGAAGAAGCGCAGCTGCGGCTCCCAGCTGCGGTGGTCGCCGCCGAACTCGTGCACGAAGACGATGGGGGTGCCGTGGCCGACGCTCTCGACGTGCAGGCGCACGCCGTCGGGGGTCGTCGCTGAGGTGATGGCAGCGGATTCAGACATCGCACCTCCTTCAGTACAGCGCCGCGGTGGCCGGCAGGCTGCGTGCACGCTCGACCGCCTGCGGCAGCACGTCGCACAAGGCCTGCGCCCAGGCCGCCGGCACGGTGGTCGAGATCTTCACGAAGCGGTGGCCGAAACGCGGCGTGTGGTACGCGCCCTGGCGCACCATGATGCCGTGCTCGCCCAGCGCCGAGACCAGCGCCTCGGGTGTGACGCCGGCGTCGATGCACTCGACGACGATGAAGTTGGCCTGCGAGTTCGGCACCGGCACCGTGAAGCCCGGCAGCCGCAGGAAGGCGTCGGCGATCAGCTTCTGATTCACGCGCTGCTGCGCACCGATCTGCGCCATCCACTCGGTCTTGACGCTCAGGCCAGCGAGTGCTGCGCGCTGCGCGATCACGCTCGCGCCCAGCGGCGATTGCGAATGCGGCAGGATGGTCTCGAGCAACGAAGGCGCCGCGACCAGCGCACCCAGGCGCAGGCCGGCCAGGCCCAGCCACTTCGAGAAGCTGACGATGGTGACCGTGCCCTCGGGGTAGAAGCTCGCCGCGAGCGTGTGCGCGTCGGCGAAGTCGCGGTAGGTGCAGTCGTGGATCAGGATCGCGCCGAGAGAGCGCGCGCGATCGGCGAACGCGCGGATCTCGTCGGCCGTGTAGGTCGTGCCCAGCGGGTTGTTCGGGTCGACCAGGTAGATCACGCGCGTGTTCGCGTCGGTGGCCGCGGTCAGCACCGCTATCGACAGCTTGTAGCCGTGCTCCGGCCCGTAGATCGGAATCTCGGTGACGACCGCGCCGGCCTTGGCCGCGAACTGCAGCGGCCACTTCCAGCCCGGGTCGGTGGTGACGAAGCCGCTGCCCGGCGTGCAGAACGCGCGGCAGGCCAGCGCGAGGGCAGAGACGGCGCCGTCGGTCACGACGGCAGCCTGACCCGGCACTTCGAGGTCGGCGACGATGGCCTCGCGCAGCGCTTCCAAGCCCAGCGGCGGAGCATAGGCATGAAAGCTCTCATCGTCGATCGCATCGTGCAGCGCCTGGCGCACGGCCGGGTGCATGGGGAAGTGGTTGGTGTTCTGCCCCATCCACTTGAGCTCGGGGTTGGTGAACAGCCGGTCGAAGTACCGGTTGCGGGTCTCTGCGTCGTTGGCAGGTGTGTTCATGCGGCGAGCTTCCGGGATTGTTCCGCCGCCACCGACTTGCGGCTGGTCTTGATGATGGAGCCGCGGGCGGCGATGCCGCCGTCGATCGTGACCACCGTGCCGCTGATGTAGGCGGCGCGCCTGGACGCGAGAAAGACCATCAGCTCGGCGACCTCCTTCGCCTCGGCCGGGCGACCGCCCGGGTAGCTGTCGAACAGCTCTTCCCAGCGGCCCTCGTCGCCGTGGGTGTCGAGCGCGCGGCGCTTCATCAGCTTGACCATGCGGTCGGTCGCGACCGGGCCCGGGTTGACACCGACGACGCGGATGCCGTCGTCCATCGACACGCCGCCGAGCGCGCGCGTGAACGCCATCACCGCGGCGTTGCCGGTGGAGCCGGCGATGTAGTTCGCGTCCCAGTTCTCGCCGGAGTTGCCGATGTCGTTGATGATCACGCCGGCACCGGCGCGCTTCATGCGCGCGTAGTAGAGCTGCGACAGCTCCATGTAGCCCAGCACCTTCAGCTGGAAGCCACGGCGCACGACCGCGAAGTCCAGCGACTCGATCGGGCCGGAGGGGATGTCGCCGGCGTTGTTGACGAGGACGTCGACATCGCCGACGGCCGCGGCCAGGGCGCTCATCGCGTCGGGCGCGATCAGGTCGATCGCGTGCACGCCGACGCGCACGCCATGGGCCTTCGTGATCTCCGCGCGTGCCGCTTCGAGTGCGACGCCGTCTCGGGCGGCCAGGTGCAGGTGGCAGCCTTCGGCGGCGAACGCCCAGGCGGCGGCGAGGCCGATGCCCTTGGAGGCGCCGGTGATCAGCAGGGTCTGGCCTTCGAGCTCGAGATTCATGGGTTCATTCCTGTGGTCGTTCGGGGGAAGTGGGTGAGGTTCAGACCGCGCCGTTCTCGTTGGCGGACAGCGCGGCGATCAGGTCGACCATGTCGTCTTCCAGCAGGCTCACGTGGTCGACGGCAGCCGCGAAAGCCGCCGTCGGGTCGTTGCGCTCGATCGCAGCGAGGATCGCGCCGTGCTCGCCGATGGTCGCGGCCATGCGGCCCGGCTGGAAGGTGACGTAGCGGCGATACACCCGAACCCGCTTGCGCAACGTGCGGGTCTGCTCGGCGAGGTACTCGGTGTTGGACGCGTCGTACAGCGCGTCGTGAAAGTCCTGGTTCACGTCGTAGAAGCGCGAGTGGTCGCCCGACGCGAGCAGCTGCGTGAGCTGTTCATGCAGCTGCGTCAGCAGCTGCTTCTGTGCGGCGGTGGCGCGGCGCGCGGCGAACTTCGCGCACAGGCCCTCCATCACGGCCATCATCTGGAACATCTCGATCAGCGTCGGCAGCGAGACGCTCGCGACGCACACGCCCTGCCGGCCGCGGATGTCCACCAGGCCGGTGCCGGCCAGCGCCTTCAGCGCCTCGCGCACCGGCGTCCGCGAAACCTGGAATCGCTCCGAGAGTTCAGCTTCGTCGAGTCGAGCGCCGGGCTTGAGCACGCCGCTGACGATCAGGTCTTCGAGCGTGTCCTGCAGTTCGTCGGACAGCGTCACCGACTTGTCGCGGGCGCGGTCGCGCGGCGTCGAGGCCGGAATCATGTTCGGTTGCGGTTGGTCCATCGTTGTCTCCCTGTTCTTGTGGTTCGTGGTGCGGATTCAGTACGGGCGGTCGCCGGCCACCGTGGTCCGGTGCATCACGCGGCGGTACTTCATGTCGTCGTAAGGCGTGGCGCGGTGCATCGTGCAGCGGTTGTCCCAGACCAGCAGGTCGCCGGCCAGCCATCGGTGGCGGTAGCTGAATTGCGGCGAGATGGCGTGGTCGTTGAGTTCGGCGAGCAGCGCCGCGCTCTCGGCCTCGGGCAGGCCGTCGATCTTCTTCACCACGTCCTGGCCGACGTACAGCGACAGGCGGCCGGTCTCGGGGTGCGTGCGCACGAGCGGGTGCACCACGTCCGGCGTCGCCGCGAGCTGCTCGGGCGTCAGCGGGTTGCGGTCGGCGAAGGCCTTGCCATAGTAGTTCGCGTACGAGTGCGTCGCGGTCAGGTGGCGGATTCTCGTCTTCGTCGCCTCGGGCAATGCGTCGTACGCCGCGTGCATGGACGCGAAGAAGGTGTCGCCCTCGACCGGCGGCACCTCGACGGCGTAGAGCAGCGCGCCCAGCGAGGGCTCGGCCTTGTACGACAGGTCGGAGTGCCAGTTCCAGCCTTCCTTGTGGTTGCCGATGGGCTTGCCGTTCTCCGAAACGTTGGACAGCACGTAGACCTCGGGGTGCTCCTTCTTCAGGAACTGCGTCAGCACATGGCCCAGCAGCGTGCCGAAGTGGCGCGAGAACGCGACGTGCTGCGCCTCGTCGATCTGCTGGCCGCGGAACAGCAGCAGCGAGCGCTGGTTCAGCGCGTCGCGCAGCACCGCGAAGTCTGCGTCGGACACCGGATCGCGCAGGTCGATGCCGTGCACCGCGGTGCCGATGAAGGGGGTGAGGTTTTCGAGTTGGAGCGTCATGGTGGTCGCAGATGAGATCACAGGCGATGGTCGGAGCCGAGGCAATCGAGAAGGCGCATGAAGGCCGGCCACTCGCGCGTGCCGGGCGGGAGGATGTCGCCGTGGAAGTCGTTGAACTGGCGCGATGCGAGATCGCTGATCTCGGGCGTCGGCAGCACCAGGCGCTCGCCCGCACCGACGCCGCTTTGCGCGAGCAGCTGCACGCGCGCGGCCTTCTCGAAGTAGTACATCAGGATGAAGGCCTCGGGGATCGTCCTGCCCACGGTCAGCACGCCATGGTTGCGCAGCACCAGCGTGTGGTGCGCGCCCAGGTCGCGCACCAGACGCTCGCGTTCGTCGGTGCCCAGCGCCACGCCTTCGTAGTCGTGAAAGCCGGTGTGGCCCTGGTAGCGCATCGCAAACTGGCTCACCGGCGCCAGGCCGTTCGGCAGCGCCGCGATCGCGGTGCCGGCGTCCGAATGCGTGTGCAGCACGCACAGCGCGTCAGGGCGGCCGGCGTGTACTGCGCTGTGAATGATGAAGCCGGCACGGTTGACCTCGAAGTCGCTGGGCTCGACTTTGTTACCGTCGAGGTCGATCTTCACCAGGGTTGATGCCGTGACCTCGGAGAACAGCAGCCCGTACGGGTTGATCAGGAAGTGGTGGTCCGGCCCGGGTACGCGCGCCGAGATGTGGTTGTAGATCAGGTCGTCCATGCCGAAGTGGGCGACGAGGCGGTAGCAGGCCGCGAGTTGCACGCGCAGCTCGGCCTCGGTGTGCGGATAGTGCTGGGCCGGAGTCATCGTCACCTCCACCAGACCAGCTTCTGGTCTATCCACACGAGGAGGCCGTACGCCACCATGCTGGCGATCGACGCGAACAGGACCGCCGACCAGACGCTGAGCAGGTCGATCTGCTGCGTCGATT